>LXNI01002491.1_pt1 | contig 12630 bp, 12 predicted proteins | sample 809091 | NCBI WGS metagenome assembly LXNI01 (sample SAMN04870527, study PRJNA318959) | sponge metagenome | biome: 01000161; feature: marine sponge reef; material: water | host: Sarcotragus foetidus | place: Greece: Milos, Mediterranean Sea | collected 2013-05-29 | depth 5-7 m | reverse complement strand
ACCGGCACCCCCCGCCACACCACCCCGATCGAACACGAGAACGCCTACTACAGTCAAACCGTCACAGCCGACCCGGCCGCGACCCACAAAAAACAGTCTCCACTGAACCCGGTGTGATTCAGATCTTCGATCGTGGGAAGTCGTACAGGCTCGGTAGCTCGCGCTCGGTGACGAAGTCGGCGTACGTCAAGGAGCATGCGGTCGCCCAGCGGCCAACGGAATGCTGTTCGCACTCCTTGACAGGGACTTCCTTCTTGGCAGTGGCCGGATCCTCAGCCGCATAGAACCAGGACACACCCGCTGGACTCATTCGCTGGGATCGAGCCAGCGATGGCGGAGGCGACCCGAGATCTTCTGCTGTGACCAGAGCACCCTCAGCGGCGCGTGCCCGGAAGAGCATCAACCCTGCTTCGCGAATCTTGACGAAGTCTGTCTTGACCTCGGCAGCGAACTCTGCGAGGAAGTTCAACAGGCTTTGAGCCGATTCCTCCCCCATCTCCGCTTCGGAGAGCGAGAACAAGGAAGCCGGGCCGTCGCTGAGACGCTGCTCGAATGAGTCCCAGCCCCATAAGAGCCGCTCGCGGTACTCGCCGGCAAAGGAGTCGAGCCGGAACCAGAGGTGGTTGATCCGAGACTCGAACTCCCGTCGTACCTCGCTCCCTTCGGCGAAAGGACAGCCCTCCTCTTCGAAGACCTCCCCTGTGTCCAATCTCCCGGCGCATTGATATTCATCGTCAAGGGGAGGGAGCGCTTCATACGCCGGGTCGCCGTATTCCTGACCCAGACACCGATAGACGTACTCAAAGAGGCGGCGGTCGAGAGCGAACGGCCCCTCAGAACCACCGCAGTAGCCGCACTCCCCCTCGACTTCGATGCACGACACTGCCCTGAGCACGTTCGGGTCAACGACGCACAGGCTGCAAACCAAGACGTCCCGTGCGCCGAACCTCTCGTATTTCTCAAGCGGCGCGTGACCGTACGGCCAATCGGGCCATTCGCACTCCGCGCTCGCCGAACCCGCGGAACCCACAGGCACCACCTCTCTCAGATACGAACCGGCTGAGGCTAGTTGTCGTGGACATAGAGGTTGGTAGCAGGGTGATGGGTTGAGCCTCCTGTGCGAGCGTGGTGTTTGGAAGACAACCACGAACGCACAAGGAGGCTCGATGTCTCACGCTACGGCTGGCGGTCTCGACATCGAAACGAGTTCCCGAGCGCCCGACAGGCATGCCGTGGCGCAGCGGAACAACCGCGACAGCCCGATAGGCATCGAGACGTGCCGGGCCACGGACTGGGTCAGCCACCTCAGAGGTCATGGCTTCAGCCGCGCTTGTGCCGCTCGGTCGCTTCGCGGGAATCGGGCGGCGCCGCCGGTGGCGAGCATTACGTCGCCGCGGTTCGCGGCGGCTGTGTAGTCGATGGTGTGTTCTTCGGGGTCGGTCACGAGCGCCAAGACGATGCCGCTGGGGACGTACAGCTCCATCGTGATGCCTCGCGCGCCCACGCACTCGTCGAAAGAGTCGAGCGCCGCCAGCAGACGAGGATCGGGTGGTTCGGTCATCGCGGCAGCGTCGCGCCGGGGTGTGACGTGTCGTGGTCGGGAAAATGCTGGGCCGCCGATGTCCTACGTGCCAGGAGCAGTTGAAGTCGGGGACGCCACCGGGCTTTCTGCTCGCATCAGCGCCACAAGGGGCGTGATTGCTTCGGCCTGGAGGCGCTCGCGTGCCCGGTCGGACTGAGCAGCTCGATCGTCGGGAGGGGCCGTTGGCTATTGCCGTTCCGCCAGCGCGAGTGCGATTTCGAGTGCCCCTCGGCCGATTGCGCCGCCGGGGTGAGATGCGATGGTTTTCATCGAGGATCTGGCGGTTTCCCGCAGCTCCTCGCCGGCGCTGGGATGGATCTTGCCTTGTGCGGCCGCGAGCAGCAGTTCGGGCAGCAAGATGATCTTCTCCTCAGGTGAGTTCTCGACTTGTTCGATAAGGAACTTCATTGCGTTGGCTGCGTTCGCCGGGTCGGCGGGTTCGGATTCCCAGCTGATTTCGCCGGGCTTGAGCCATCTCAGGATCGAGCAGATGATGATGGCGTCGTAGTAGGAGTGGACGATGCGGGCCATGTCGAAGCGGACCCAGCGCGGCGCGGAGGCAGTCCCTGCGGAATGGCGTGTGTGGTTGATCGTTGATCCGATGGCTGCATAGGCAGTCATCGGGTCGAGTCGATTGCCGTACAGTGACTGGCCTCGCAGCTCGGACTGGTGCGCCTCTTCGATCGACATGCCCCAGAAGACGTGTCCTGGGCCGATCTCGGCATCAGCATTCTTGAATCGAGGCGACCAGTCGTCTGGCCCGCCTCCGTAGGTCTCAGGGAATCGCAGGAAGCGCTTCCTTTCTTCGACGAATGTCCTCGCGTCGCCGGAGATGTCCATCGTGTCGAAGTCGGTGCGATCGAGCAGCAGGTGCTCGTCGACCAGCGGCGACGACCACGGAAAGCTGCTTGTCCACATTGCTGCGAGTCGGGATGGCTCTGACCGAGACGGCTTGAACGAGTTCACCGTGGCTTCCCAGTCGGAGGGATGCGCCGGTCGGCTGTGGAAGACGACGCCTCTCATGGGGTTGCTGGCGTCTGTCGTGTCGAGTGCCTGGGTGACTTGCATCTTCAGCAATCGGAGGTTCAGGCCGGTGACGGCGCCCCAGCTGAACAGGAGAACGGCCTGGTCGTTGTCGAGTTGCTGTACGCGTCGGGCGATCTCCGCGCTCGACTCGTCGGTGCCTGATCCTGCTGCGCAGGCGACCAATGGCACCTGGTCGTCGACGCCAAGGCAGCCAAGCACGACTCTGGCGCTCGCTCCGAGATCCACGTCGCCTTCCCCTGCGAACTCAGGACGGGCCGCGGTCCCGACGTCGATCTGGTTCGCGACGACAAGACCGACGTCGTCGAGCTGCCATCGATCCACAGCGTTAGGGCCGCTCGCAACGGATCTGCGCAGGCTCGCGACGCGCTCTCGGACGAGTTCCTCCAGCCCGTCGGGCTCGGCGATGAGCTCGAAGAAGGGCCGTACGGGCAGTCGTTGGTGCTTGCCGCGTGCTTCGAGGCTTCCAGGGTGGGGCCGAGCCTCGATTGCGATGCCACCCTTGCGGGAGGCCCTAGTCCAGAACGCCTGAGCGTCGACTGCGTAGTCGATGGCCGGCATGGCCAGGCTCGGCGAGGGCAGCACGACTTCTCTGTAGTTGCGAGGATTGATGTGTACTGGCTGCGGTTTCTTGGAGCCGTTGCAGAGGCTGCACGAGCCGAATTCGGATTGACCTTCGCGGGAGCTGAGATCCAGCCAGATCGGCGAGTGCTGGCTGTGATCGGTCTGGGAGAACAGCCGCGCCACTGCGACGGGCGACCTGTCGACCACCACGTCGAGCGTCCATTCGAGTCTTCCGTCAGAAACCCGTGCGAGCTCGCCTGCCAGGAGCTCTCGCAGGCTTCCGGTCGAGTTGACTGACTGCACTCCGAGAAAACGCCTCGTCGAGCCCGTTGCGGCTCTTTCGAGAAGGCGCCGCACAGCCGGCTTGCTGACCGCGTATTCCGGCAGCACTACGGTGCGGCTGGCCGCGCGCCCGGCGCGCGCCAGGATCTCCTCGAGCTGAATGAGCAGCGCGTTCAGCCCGGCAGTGTCGGAGACGATCACCACGTCGTCGGTGAGCCATGGGGTCAGCCAGCAGGCCATGACGTATGCGTCGTGCGGGGTGCGCAATGCGTCGCCGAAGCGGTCCGTGTGCTCCCCGCTCGGCAAGATGTAGTGGTACCTCGAAGGCTTCCAGTAGGCATGGCCCCTCGTGATCAGAGCCGCAGTCTCGATCGCCCGGGCTGCGTCGAGGACACCAAGACCGGCATCGGGTTCCGACCCGGCCCAGCAAGTGATCGGCTCGTCGCCGACGCAGTGCTGGACGACTCCTATCGTGGTCACCGAGCCCGACAGCACACCTTCGCCGGGGCTGTTGCCGGTCAGACTGTCCAGCCACGCCGAGATCTCGTCTTCGTGCCGCTGGTCGGAGCTCAGCGCCAGCCAAGGCCAGCGGAACAGCACGAGCCTGCTGCCAGCGAGGTGGTTTCTTCGGCGCTGTACCGCCTCGTGGAGTCCCTCGGGCGCCCGGCTGCCGAGGTCCCGCTGCTGCCGTCGTGTTTCGTGGAGGTCGACGAAGACGAAGTCCTCCAGCTCGTCGCTTGTGCCGCTGTGCTGCGGGCCTGCGATCTGCGGTGGCCGCCCGCTTTGCGGGATGCCGAAATCGGAGTGGAAGTCGACCGGTTCAGAGTCGATGGATTCCTGGGAATTGTCGCTGACGTCGACACGCAGATACTTATGGGCCATTGCAGGATCTGCGTGCGCGCTCAGACTCGCTGAGAAGCGACAAGTCTTCGATCTTCGCTGAAGTCCATCTCCAGCTCGTCGTCCTGGGCCGATCCGCCGCCTAGCGATCCGAGTCTCAGCCCCAACGACACCATGACCAGCGTTCCCACGACGGGCACGCCTTCGTACTGCTGAACCGCGGGGTCAGCGGAGTCCGCGCTCCAGCTCATCACCGCAGCCGAATCCGGGGCGTCTCCGACGGTGATGACCGATATCCGGTTGGGCGTGACCCCGCTGCCGCTCGATCGATGGCCGGCCAACGCCGTCTCTCGGACATACTTGAGGCCCCGGCCGCGTGCTCCGTCGAATCCGGGCAGCTTGCCCATCAGCGCATCGGTCAGCGACTCCGCGGCGTTGCGGGGCTTGTCACGGTACCGCTCAGGCAGCGACTTCGAGAGCCCGCAGCCGTTGTCGACGACCATGAACTGCAGCCGGTTCAAGCTCCGCTCGCCTCCGCCGTAGGTGGCGTAAATCTGCGCAAGCGAGCTGCCTCCCTCGGTGTCCTCGATTCTGGCGTGCTCGCAGATGTTCACGACGATCTGCTGAAAGGCTCCGAGGTAGTCGTCGATCTGAATGCCCGCCTCCGAACTCGAAGCCACACCGAGCGTGTCGGCCAGCCAGGTCGACGCGAGCGGCTGCATATCGTCCCCGACCTCGATGGCCCTGCGCATATGCGGCTGAATGACAGAGAACAACTGCCTCTGAAATGCCGCCCGCATCGAACGCGCCTGCGAAGGCTCGAACTTGGAGTCGACAAGAGCGTCCCTGCGCATCCGGCAGTCGCTCGGATGAAAGTCCCTGTTCCAGCTCTCCATCGTTTCGAGCCACTCGGCCGGTTCGTTCTCGACGCGGGTCGGACCGGCACGTCTTGCCATCGCGTGAAAGATCCCGCCACGCGCCAGCTGTCGATTGATGCTGTCCGCATCCGGCAAGCGGACCTTCAGGCTCAATCGCCGAAAACGCCCTGATATCAGATTTGCGAGGGTCATGACAGATCGCGTGTGGAGACGGACAGCAGACGGCTCAGCGCCACCGCAGATCGCCGAATCGGACAGATCCAAACGGTACGAAACACCTTGAGACTCACGCCCCCTGAACTGCTGAGAGATCTCGCGAAAGCTCTCGAAACGATCCTGCACGAGTGCCTGCGCGAGCGGCGTCCGTTCCATGGGCACATCCTCGTCCGCTAGCCGTCGAAGCTACCGCGCCTCGACCCGTATGCCGGAGTTCTTGCCCGCAAGCGCAGCACGCGGAACCGGCAAGGCGTCGGGAGCTTAGAGCGCTCAGCGCACGTCGTGCCGAGCGCCCCGGATGCGGTGCCCGCGGCGCAGGACGCGAGCCGCTGCCCGTCACGCATGAGCCCGAACCGCCGGCCTGGACTGCATGTCTGACAGTACCCAACGCCGCCAAATGGCAGCCGCGAGCGGCGCGCAGTCGACAAGCCGCTCACCCGGGAAGACCGCCCGCCTCGGAGATCCTCAAGGACGACCCCGACCTGTGTCTCGACGCTTCTGAACTGCGATCTGCACCGCGGGCGTGCGTAACCGCGGGCGACATGCCGCCAACTGGCTGAGCGAGCAAAGAGCCAGTCGGGCGTTCGCAGACGGGCTCCGTTCGCTATCGGAAGCGTGCAGGCGGAGTCGAGGCGCGGTGCGCGATCGGGTCGCGGTCGGTTGGGCCTTGTGCGATGAGTCGGGCGATGGTGTCCTCGGGCACGGGGCAGAAGTCCCATGCGTCCACGCCTACGTCGATCTGGCGGCCTCGTTGGCGCCATTCTTGGTGGATGTGGCCGTGCAGCAGCCAGCTGCCGTCGTCGCGGGGCCGGTGATCGAGGTACTTGAGGTCATAGGCCCCATCCAGCAGGTACGGGAAGTGGCTGATGCGCACCTTCTTGCGGCCGATCCGCAGCGGCTTGGGCGCATCGACGATCCGCTCGACCCCCCCCTCAGCTCGAGATAGAGACGGCGGCTCTTGTTGTGCTTGTCGCGGCCTGCCCAGCAGCGGTCGTGGTTGCCGGGAACGAGGACCTTGCGGCCCCGCAGCCGCGCCACATGCCCGGTGAGCATGGCGTGCAGGTCGCCGAGCGCGATGTCGCCGATTACCCACACGTCATCGTCGTCAGCGACGAGGTCGTTCCACCGCTCGACCATCGCAGCGTTCATCTCCTCGGTGTCGGCGAAGGGCCGGTCCAGTAGCCGATGATGTTGCGATGCCCGAAATGGTGATCCGAGGTGTACCAGCGGGCCATGACCGCACAATAGAAACCTGCTGTCACACCAACGGCACGATTTATTGCGCCGCCTGCCTAGTTCGGGCGGGGCCGCCGCGACCGGGACTCCGTGAGCCGCGACGGGTCGGCAAGGTCAGCTTCGATCCGCGCAACGAGATCAGGGCGCCGCGACAGCGCCGACTCATGGGGCGACGGTCTCACCGACTGATCTGCTGCCTTCGGTGAGTTCATCCTGATTCTCCCTTGGGGGTCGCGCAACACGCTGTGTGGCGGTTCTCTGAGGCTGACACATGGGAGCCGCCGATCCGACGATGTTGTTTGCGGACAGCGACAATGGGGAATCGTCGGACCGTCCCTCGAATGCCCGACTGTCACCGCCGCCCTTAGAGGCCGCGCGGATAGGTGAGGCTGCTCTTGGCCAATTTCGTTCACGTCATTGGGGGGTTCAGCAAAGCCACAGGTCAGGGTGTTGTCGCTGCCGGCAGCCAGCCGGGCGTTTCCGCAGGTCAGCGCCTATCCGCTAACCCTCTTACTGCGCGTCGTTCTGTGGCATCAGAATGGGCCCGAGCTTCTCGACTTCCAGTCGTCCCATGTCGTCAGCGAGCGAGTTCAGCTGGGTGACGGTCATCCACTTCTCATCCGCCTGCTTGCCGACCCAGTACCCGGGTTCAGACATCCCATCGACGTACACCATGCGGTCCTCAAATCGGGTGTGCGCTGCCAAGTTCCGGTTTTCGCGGGCTCGATCAAACCCGGCCAGCACACTGCCGGCTTCAGGGCACTGCTCTTCCAGCCTGCGCAGAGCCTGGCGACGGAACTCCGAGCTGTCGTCATCGCAGAACCTGTCCACGTACTCGACTAGACCGACTTCGGCCGTTCCGCTGTCGGCAATGTGGCAGATGAGGGCCATTCGCTGCCGCAGCAACTGGTATTCGCAGATGACGTTGCCGACGGCGCATTTCCACTTCGCATCGAACTCCGCTTGCACAGCGTCCGTTCGATTCAACGCCTCAGAGAGCGATAGCCCTACTTCGAACGGCGTCCCCTCTCGGGACTTCACGTATTCGTCCACCGCCTCAAGCACAGCGCGCTTCTCGGGGGAGTCCGGCAACAGCCGGATCGCTGCAATCTCAGGGCCATCAGCATCAATCGGTGGCTCATGTCCGAGCGTCCGCAATGCGTCTGCGAGGGGATCGCCAGTCATGCGACCGCCCCTTGCAGAATCGTCAACGCCGAAGCGAGACCCTGACTTACGTGGGCAGCATTCTGCCGCTCGGCAACCGGTATGTACGTCCCCGCTGTCAGCCGATGCTGGAGGGCGGACTCGACGGCCCCGTTCGCGGCGACTCGCTCAGCGTTGACCTCATCAGCGTCCATCTCGTTCTCCCTTGTCTGCGCCACGAACCAGGGATCGCTCGCGCCGCTCGCCGAATGGCGCCACTCCTGACCCATCCCAACTCCCCCATGGTTCTTGCTCCTCGACGCCCAGAAGCCCGGGGGTACGGTGCAAACGCCTCGTTGTTGATCTCCTACCAGCAGGAGCTCAGCGAAACACTCAAGCGGTTCTGGCGCTGTTCGTCAACAGCAGTGATCCGACCGTGCGACACGTCGTCACGCCAGAAGCATCCCTCACCGAGCCGCACGCTGGTTTGCTCGACGAGCGTTCTACAGGCAACAGTTTGGGCGGATTCCAGGACCCCCCAGAACACGGCACGCATGTCTGTTCTCGGAAGGTTGTGTGTGCGCGTGATGCGGGCGGGCCGCCGACGGCGGTGTGGTGTCGGTGGCAGCTGCAGTCGTGCACCCAGCCCTGTGCACGGATCCTGCGGCCATTCCAGCCTGGAGCGCGGGGCCGAGGTGAGTCGTGTCGGGCAGCACCGCAAGTGCGCACGCCGAGGCCGTGCCGTGTCCCTTCGACTCAGCACTCTTGGTGACGCCCATGTCTTGTACGCGGTCTGTGCCACGCTGCTGGGCGGCGTCACCGTCGACCGCTGTTGGCGGGTGTGACTAAGCGTTGGGAGGATTCCATGCCTTTCGGAATTCACTTTGTCGATCTCGGTCACGGGTGGCGCGACGTGGACAGGCGCCTGTTCACTGTTCTGCTGGGGCTGCCCACCAGATGTCACGTCACGATCAGGCGTGGATCGTTGCCGATCCACCAGCTGGCAGACGCAGAAGGCGCTCTCCCTCGGCATGCCACGAGCATGCTGGATCTCAACCCATTCGATTTGTCGAGCGCCCCCTACATCGACGCGATCGGCCGACATGACATCTACGCGCTGCTCGTGCAGGGGCTGACCCGCAACCAAGCCGAGCTCGCTCACTCGCAGCTGGTCCAGCACGAGGACTATGCGGGAACCGTGGCGGTTCGGCTGGACGACGAGACGCACTGGCTGCTGTATGGAGCCACCTTGCTGCCCGGCTACCGGCTCGTAGGAAACCAACTGCGGGTGCTGTACGACGCGACCGACGTGGCCGGCGACGACGAGCGGGACTTGGAGTCTTTCAACTACTGGCGACGGAGCGGCCTGTTCGACGACGTGGCATGGGAGAACATCGGCCTCAAGGCAACAATGTTCGACGGATTCGAGTCCGCGGAACACGGTGCATTGCTCGCCGAGGCGGAGGACCTGCTCGACGACCTCTTGGAAGGCGTCTCGCGGGAGGTGATGCTGCGCGTCGGCGATCTGGATCCGGGGTTGGTCGAATCGCTCCACGCTGCGCTGCTCGCTCTGAGCACGGCGCGCTCAGCGGAACAGTACGCCCAATCGGGAGTCTCATGCAGGCGCTTCCTCGAACGGCTTGCGGACCGGCTGTTCCCTGCAACCGACGACAAGCGGAACGGCAGAAAGCTGGGGCAGGACAAATGGAAGAATCGGCTCTGGGCGTTCGCGGAAGACGCCCTAGATAGTTCTGAAGCCTCCGACTTTCAGTTCCGGCTGGACGATCTAGGGAAGCGAATCGATCACTGGGCCGACGCGAGCAACCGGGCGGTACACCGGCACGGGATCACCCAGATCGGAGCGACCAGGCTGGTGGTCGGACTCGTCTCGCTCACATACGACCTGATCCTCCTGGTTGAACCGCCCACAGAGCTGCCGACCGCGGGCTACGAACCGCACGCGACGACCGTCCTGCGCAGACTGTTGGACGACAGCGGCTGACCCCCAGATTGAACCTCACCGAGTTTCACGCAGGCCGTGGGGGTCCCTGACTTTGGTGGAGGCGGATTACTGGATTCATGCTGCTGTTCGGTGTTGATGTCGAGTTGCTAGCTCGATGGGCGTCAGCATGCCAAGGGAGGTGTGCCTGCGCCGTCGGAGACTAGGCGCAGGCAAGACGTATGCGTACTCCTGTCGTCAAGTATTCAAGCCGGTCACTCCGCAGCGCTGAACGGGCTGCGGAACGCGAACCGCCAGATTCTGAAACGCGCCTTGATCAGAGTCCTAGGCTCAGAGAGCCGGAGGAGCGGCGCTTTGCGGCCCGACCACATCACGCGGACGCGACCGCACGCGAACCGACAGCGGGGCGCGGCCTGACGAGTTAGCTGTTGTGTTCTGATGGGCGTGACGGCATTTCGTCACAAATTATCTGCGGCATGAAACGTCGCCACAGGTAACTGGTTTCGCCGTGACGGTGGTGGCTGCATCCACACAGCAGAGCGTCGAGCGAGTCAAGGTCGGCTTGGAGTTCGCGGGCGTCCTTGACCATCGTTTCGTAGATTCTGTTCTGCACGGACTTACGGAGCGCCCGAGTTTCGAGCGCTGACTGGTTCTGTTCATAGCGTTCGCAGACTCGCTGCCAGTTGGTCTGCTGCTCGGGGGTGGCGTTGTCGCCGCATAGCGCTATGCGATCGCGCAATGCGAACCAGTGCGTGCTGCGACCCTCGCTGTGTTTCAGCACGGCTGCTGTGATTTTCCGAAGCGCTGAGGGTTGGCAGATCATCCACTGGCTGGGAAACAGGCCGGGTTCTCCCGCCATCGGCATAGGCAGCAGGAGGCTGTGTCCGATGTCCTCGGTCACAACCTCGACCTGTTTTGGAGGCAGCCCCATAGCGCCGTTGATCATCATGCGGGGGGTGAGAGGCATCATGAACCGGGCATCGACTGTGTCGCGGGGACCCCAGGTCTGGGTGTCGAACACCGGCACGGCACCGAGGGCGTAAGGGGAGCCTGCTGGCAGCACTGTGATCACGGCACCGTGGTCGTGGTAGTCGTGTGTGTTATCCCAGCGTTCTCGGATCATGGCTTCCGCTTCGGCGCTGTCGGCGACTCCCTGCGAGTTGATCAATTGTCGTATGGAGACAGGCAGCGAGCGTGCGTAGTGAAGTCGGGCTAGGTCAATGAGCGCTTCGAGATGTTCTGGTTCGGACAGGAACGCTCTTGCCGCTTCGTAGTCCGTGGTTTGGGGGCCGAGTGACTCCACCAGCCCATCGAGCACGAGTTTTGCTGGGTCTTCGATGCTGCGACTCCAACCGGCTTCCTGTTCAGGCGACGACAGGGAGTGCACCCAATGGAGCTTCTTGTAGGACACGGTCGCGCTGTTGCGGTGATACATGCACACCACGCCAACGTCGCCGTTCTCGGACCACTGCTTGATCAGGAACTTGCTGATGTAGTGCTGCCGCTGAGGTTTCGGCACCCCGTGAAGCTAGCCACGCTCTCGCTCATGCGGTGCAGCCGTGTAACCAGCGGGTTCAGGTTTCTTCGGTGGTGCATCGCGGCCGGATGAGTCAGGGATCGTGGGCTCTGACGAGCAGACAGTCGCCGCATCTGCCGATGTCCAGCTCCTGATAGCGACGGACCGGCGACGTCGGCGAAGCCGCTGGAGCGTTCCGGGCGGCTGCGCGGGCTCCTCGCCGCGCCGATCCCGAAGCCGACGAGCGGATCAGTCCAATTCGGCGCTGCTCAGCAGTAGTGGCACGGGTCGACGCTCGGCTCCTTGAACCGCTTGCGCACGGCGAGCGACAAGCAGGTGATCCACCATCTGAGCCAGCCGATCCGCTTCCCCTCGACAGCCTCATATGACCAGTGCCGCGTGCCGGCCGCGGCAGGCCGTACGACCAGGTCGCGATCATTGTCGTGGCGTTCGTACGCCAGCGCGTTCCCGTCGAATTTCTGTTCGGGATGGTTCTTCTGGTCGAGATGTTTGGGGCATCGCATGGCCAGGCGAGGCAGGTGCGGATGGTGAGTGCGCGGGGCACGGCACACCACGAGCCGCTCGCGGCCGTACCGCCAGTAGCCGACTCCCCACGCGATGAACTGTCGCAGCAGCGCGATGGCGATCATCGCGGCCACGAACCAGAACTGGATCGCCTCGAGGGGCCAGCCCCACAGGGTCGGACCGGACGATGTGTGTGCCATCGCGGCATTTGACCACGGCCGACCAGCGGTGGGGAGGAATCCCGCTCAGAGCCCTAAATCGATCCTCGGAGCATTCCGCGAGACGCCTTCGCAACTGCACCCGATCGGCGACGACTGACGCGACGCCGCCGGCGACGAGGACGAATCCTGCCGGGGACACGGTCAGCCGTTCTGTTCCGCCGACGAGGACTGTTCGGGTGCTGCGGGCAGCCCGACGGTCGAGGGAGCAAGCGAGCCGCCGGAACCATCGTCGGCGGACGCGGCCGCCGAGAGGGCCGCTTCGCGCCGTGCGGGCGCCGTTCGGCGTTCCGTCATGGCACAAGGATGGCAAGTCGGCCGGCTGGCATGATCGCAGGAGCCGCTCACCGCTTCCCGGCGGCTCGACGGCATCGTTGGAGCGCTTCGCAGCACACGATGGCGCACACTCCGGCGGTCACCGCGGCGCGCCCCGGCCAGCGCCATTGGCGGTCGCAGTCCCGGATCAGCGACATCGCCACCGGGCTCAAGGCGTTGCGGGCGGAGTGAATCACACCGGGTTCAGTGGAGACTGTTTTTTGTGGGTCGCGGCCGGGTCGGCTGTGACGGTTTGACTGTAGTAGGCGTTCTCGTGTTCGATCGGGGTGGTGTGGCGGGGGGTGCCGGTG
>LXNI01002490.1_pt1 | contig 12630 bp, 11 predicted proteins | sample 809091 | NCBI WGS metagenome assembly LXNI01 (sample SAMN04870527, study PRJNA318959) | sponge metagenome | biome: 01000161; feature: marine sponge reef; material: water | host: Sarcotragus foetidus | place: Greece: Milos, Mediterranean Sea | collected 2013-05-29 | depth 5-7 m | reverse complement strand
CGAACGACACCGCGATCAAGTTCGTGTGGTATTACAACAATGCTCGCGGGCGCCATCAGAAGAAGAAGATCATCGGCCGCGTCAACGGCTATCACGGTATCACGCTGGCGGCGGCCAGCCTGACGGGCCGGTCGCTCAACCATTCCGGCTTCGATGCGCCACTCGAACGCTTCATCCACACCAGCAATCCGCACTATTACCGCTTCGGCGAAGAGGGCGAGAGCGAAGAGGATTTCGCCACGCGCATGGCCGGGGAGCTCGACGCGCTGATCGAGGCGGAAGGCCCGGAGACGGTGGCCGCCTTCTTCGCCGAGCCGGTGATGGGCGCGGGCGGCGTGATCGTGCCGCCGGCTACCTATTTCCCGAAGATCCAGGAGGTGCTGCGCAAGCATGATGTGCTGTTCGTCGCCGACGAGGTGATCTGCGGCTTCTGCCGGACCGGGAATTTCTGGGGCTCAGAGACCTTCGGCATCGAGCCCGACATCCTGGTGTGCGCCAAGGCGCTTTCCTCCAGCTACCTGCCGATCTCCGCGACCATGATAAGCGACGAGGTCTATCAGGCCATCGCCGACCAGAGCGCCAGGATGGGCGTGTTCGGCCACGGCTACACCTATTCCGGCCATCCGGTCGCGGCGGCGGTGGCGCTGGAGACCCTCAAGATCTACGAGGAGGAAGACACGCTCGGGCATGTCCGCAGCGTGGTCGGCCGATTCCAGGAGCGCATCCGGGACTTCGCGAACCATCCGCTGGTCGGCGAAGCGCGCGGCGTCGGGCTGGTCGGGGCTACCGAACTGGTGAAGGACAAGACGACGAGGGAGCCGTTCGCGGCCTCGGACGGCGTCGGCGCACTCGTCAACAACCTTTGCGCCGAGGAGGGCCTGATTACCCGCCCAGTCGGGGACTCGATGTGTTTCGCCCCGCCGCTGATCATCACCGGCAGCGAAATCGACGAGATGTTCGACCGCTACGCCCGCGCGCTCGACACCGGCCTCGACTTGCTGACGAAGCAGGGCAAGGCGGTCGCGTAATCCCAGCCCTCTCTCACAAGCGAAGCGGCGCTCATGGCCTGAGCCCCTTTGAGCAAGGCGACGGGCCCCTTGCAAACACGGTCTGCCGACGGCCTCCCCGGCACGATCCGGGGAACGGGCGCTAGTCGAACACGTCCTCGAAGCCGGCGCGCAGCGCCGAGTCCGCCTCCGGCATGGAGACCACAAGGCCCTCGGCCGCGAGCGAGGTGACGCCGAAGCCTGCTATGCCGCAGGGCACGATGCCGTCGAAATGCGCCAGATCAGGTTCGACATTGAGCGCGATGCCGTGGAAGGCGACCCAGCGGCGCACGCGCACGCCAAGCGCGGCGATCTTGCGCTCGGCCCCGGCGCGGCGCACCCAGACGCCGATGCGTCCCTCACGCCGCTCGCCGACCAGGCCGAAGCGCGCCAGCGTCCGGATCAGCCATTCCTCCAGGTTGTGGACATAGCAACGCACATCCAGCTCGCGCGCCCGGAGGTCGAGCATCGCATAGGCGATGCGCTGGCCGGGGCCGTGATAGGTATAGCGCCCGCCGCGGCCTGTCCGGAACACCGGGAAGCGGTCCGGCGCCAGCAGTTCCGCCGGGTCAGCCGACGTGCCGGCCGTATAGAGCGGCGGATGCTCCAGCAACCAGACGAGTTCCGGCGCCCCGTCTTGCCGGACGGCGCGAACCCGCGCCTCCATGGTCGCTACCGCCGCCTCATAGCCGACCGGCCGGTCGTCGATGCGCCATTCCACCGGTCTTGAAAGCATCATCGCGATTTGCTATCCCGCTTCCGCCTTGAGACGGGCAGTCTAGCGCGTCTCCGACATGCGGTCGTGGCGGAATAGGTAGACGCGCAGCGTTGAGGTCGCTGTGGGGGCAACCCCGTGGAAGTTCGAGTCTTCTCGACCGCACCATGAGCCCGGGATACGCGGAGGGATACGATGGCTGAGCCCCATACGATCCCGCGCGCCGACGAAACCCTGGCGCTGACGCCGGACCTGGTCCGGGATGTCCTCGAAGCCGGCGACGCCGAGGCCGTCCGCGCCCGGCTCGCGCCCCTCCACGCCGCCGATGTCGCGGACCTTCTCGAACGCATAGCCCCGGACGAGCGCGCCACCGTGCTCGACGCGATCCGCGGCGCGCTCGACCCCGACATCCTGGCCGAGCTCGACGAGACCGTGCGCGGCGAGGTCGTGGAGCAAATGGCGCCGCAGGAGCTGGCGCAGGCCGTCGCCCGCCTCGACGACGACGACGCCGTGGAGGTCGTCGCCGATCTGGACGAGGAAACCCGCCGGGACATTCTGGCCCGCCTGCCGCAGGCGGACCGCTTGGCGGTCGAGCATGCGCTGACCTTCGACGAAGACAGCGTCGGGCGGCTCATGCAGCGCGCGACGGTCGTCGTACCGGCCTATTGGACGGTCGGCGAGACCATCGACTATCTGCGCGCCGACGCCTCGCTGCCGGACGCCTTCTTCGACATCTTCGTCGTGGACCCGCGCCACCGCCCGGTCGGCAGCCTTCCGCTCTCGCGCATATTGCGCAACCGCCGGCCAGTCGGGCTCGCGGAGATCATGGACGGCGAGCCGGTCGTGCTGCCGGTCGCCATGGACCAGGAGGAGGCGGCGTTCCTGTTCCGCCAGCAGGACCTGACCTCGGCCCCGGTGGTCGATGAGGCCGGGCGCCTCGCCGGCGTGCTCACCATCGACGATGTGGTCGATGTCATGGACGAGGAGCACGAGGACGACATCCTGAAGCTCGGCGGCGTCTATGAGGACGACCTCTACCATGCCGCAGCGGCCACGGCGGCCAGGCGCTTCCCGTGGCTGCTCATCAATCTCGGCACGGCGGTGCTCGCCTCCCTGGTCATCGCGCAGTTCGAGGCGGCCATCGAGGCGGTGGTGGCGCTCGCCGTGCTGATGCCGATCGTCGCCTCGATGGGCGGCAATGCCGGCACGCAGACGCTCACCGTCGCAGTGCGCGCGCTGGCGACGAAGGAGCTGTCGACCACCAACGCCATGCGCATCGTCGTCAAGGAGGTTCTGGTCGGCGGGTTCAGCGGCCTGCTCTTCGCCGCCATCGCAGCGGCGCTGACCTTCGCCTGGTTCGGCAACTGGCTGCTGGGCGCGGTGATCGCGGCGGCGATGGTGGTCAATCTCCTGGTTGCAGGACTGTCTGGCGTCGCCATCCCGCTTGCGCTCGACCGGATGCGGATCGACCCGGCCATCGCATCCTCCGTGGTGCTGACGACCGTGACCGATGTCGTTGGCTTCTTCGCCTTTCTCGGCCTTGCCGCCGCGGTGCTGTTGTGAGCGCCGTCATCCGCCCGGTGCGCGACAGCGATGCGGACGGGCTGATCCGCCTGATCGACGCCTGCTGGTCGGCTTATGAAGGCTGCATCCTCGATGTCGATGCCGAAGAGCCGCAGCTGCGCGCCATGCACAGCCATTTCGACGCGCTTGGCGGCGAATACTGGGTGGCGGCGGATGAAGACGGCCGGATTGCGGCCGCCGGCGGCTGGGCGCCCGCCGCCGATCCCGCGGGCGTCGAGATTCACAAGCTCTATGTCCTCGCGGCGCGGCGCCGGCAGGGGCTCGCCCGGCGCCTGGTCGGCATGGCGGAAGCGGCCGCCCTGCGGCGGGGCAGCCGGTTTGCGGAGCTCTGGTCCGACTCCCGTTTCCTGGAGGCGCACGCCTTTTACGCGGCGCTCGGCTATCGGCGGACCGGCAGGACGCGCGCGCTGAACGATTTGTCGAACACGACGGAGTTCCATTTCGTCAAGCAGCCATTCACCATATCTTGATTGGCCGAGGCCGGGCGCGGAACCGATACTGCCCGGCTGGAAACACATCCGGAGGACCATCCGATGCGAACCCTCTTCACACGCCTTGCGGCCGTCTCGTTGATCGTCCTGCTGGCCGGCGTCGCGGCGGCGAAGGAGCCCGTCTTCCAGCGCAGCGGCGCCGCCATCCATGGCTACGACCCGGTGGCCTATTTCGAGGCGGGCGAGCCGGTCAAGGGCAAGTCCCGCCACGAGGCGGAGTGGAACGGCGCCAAATGGCGCTTCGCCAACGCTGCCAACCGCGATGCCTTCGCGGCTGACCCGGAGCGCTTTGCGCCGCAATATGGCGGCTATTGCGCCTGGGCCGTCTCGCAGGGCTACACCGCGCCCGTCGATCCCAAGGCGTGGAAGGTCGTCGGCGGCAAGCTCTATCTCAACTACTCGAAGTCGGTGCAGAAGAATTGGGAGGAGGACATTCCGGGCCATATCACCGCGGCGGATGGGCACTGGCCGGGCATTCTGGCCGAACTGTCCAAATAGGCGCGGATCGGATAGGGTCGGCCCGGTTTCGAGAGGAGGGCCGCGCTCGTGGTGAAGATTGCTACACTCGCCGAGCTTGAGGACTGGATCGGCAAGGAACTCGGGGTCAGCGAGTGGATTACCGTCGATCAGGGCCGGATCGACGGGTTCGCCGAGGCGACCGAAGATCGCCAGTGGATCCATCTCGACACGAAGCGGGCCGAGACCGACATGCCGGGCGGCAAGACCATTGCCCACGGCTTCCTCACGCTCTCGCTCACCGCCGGGCTGATGGTGTTTTCGGTGCCGGGCGCGAGCCGCGCGATCAATTACGGGCTGAACCGGGTGCGCTTCACCAACACGGTGCCGGCGGGCTCGAAGGTCCGCCTGCGCCAAAGCCTCGCCTCCACCGAACCGGTCAAGGGCGGCGGCGTGCGCTGCACGATCGACAATACCGTCGAGATCGAGGGAACCGACCGCCCGGCGCTGGTCGGCGAGGGGCTGATCGTCTTCTATCCGTGAGGCGCGACAAGGGCTGGTGGCCGCTGTGGGACTCGAACCCACACGGGCATGCGCCCCACGGATTTTAAGTCCGGTCTGTCTACCAATTCCAGCAAGCGGCCACGGGGCCTGAGCCTACTCCCTGCGGGGCAGGCGCGCCAGATTGAGTGCGGGCAGCATCGCCAGCAGGAAGACGACGCCGAGCGCGAGGAAGCAATCGCGGAAGCCGAAGGCCAGCGCCTGGGCGTGGACGACCTGGCCCAGATAGTCCAGCGCCGCCCCCAGCCGCTCGGCGTCCGGCAGCCCCGCAAGGCCGATCCGGTCTGCGACCGTTTCGAGGAAGCCGCGGCTTGCGGCATTGCCGGCCGTCTGTGTCGCGGCAAGCGACTCCGCGTGCCAGTGCGTGCGCAATTGCAGCCAGACGACGATCAGATTGGTGCCCGATGCGCCGCCGAGCTGGCGGATGAAGTTCATCGCGCCTGAACCCCGCGCCAGCTTTTCGTCGGGCAGCGCGCGCAGGGCGGATGCGGAGAGCGAGGGCATGATGAAGGACATGCCGACGCGGCTTATCATCGCGAAGACGGCGAAGCTCCAGAAGCCGGTATTGGCGTCGGCGGTCGCCATCAGCAAGGTGCCGAAAGCGAAGAATGCAAGGCCCGCCAGAACCGGGATATGGTCCGGCAGGCGGTCGGCGGCGCGCCCGGTCAGCGGCAACGCGAAGAAGAGAAGCAGGCCCGCCGGCATCAGCAGCAGCCCGGCCTTGGTCGCGGTGAAGCCCTGGACCTGCTGGACGAAGACCGGGATGACATAGCTCGACCCGAAATTACCGACGCCGAACACGAAGGCGACGATCACCGCCGCCGTGAAGGCGCGGCGCCGGAAGAGCGTGACATCCAGAAGCGGGGCGCGGCTCTTCAGCTGAATGAGCACGAAGGCGACAACCGACACGCCGCCGAGCGCGGCATAGAGCAGGATACGGTCGGAAAGCCAGCCCTCGCGCGGCCCCGATGCCGCAGCCGTCATCAGCAGGAACAGGCCGGACGCCAGGAACAGGAAGCCGAACCAGTCGAAAGGCGGCAGCCTGCCGATGCGCCCCTTGGACGGCATGAACACCATGCCGGCCAGCAGCGCGATCATGCAGAAGGGCAGCGGCAGCAGAAACATCGCCCGCCAGGACAGCGTGTCGATGGCGACGCCGCCGACGGCGGGCCCGAGCGCCGGCGCCAGCACCAGGCCCGCCCCGTATATGCCCATCGCCATGCCCCGGCGCTCCGGCGGGAACACGGTGAAGATCGTGACCATCGTCATCGGCATGACGATGCCCGCCGCCACGCCCTGCAGGACGCGGCCGAGAATGAGCATGTCCATCGAGGCAGCCGTGGCGCTCATCACCGCGCCGGCCATGAAGACCATCAGCGTGATCGCGAAGCCGAGCCGCTGGCCGAAGGCTTCGGTGATCCAGGCGTTGAGCAACTGGCTCGCGGTCATCGTCGCGAGGAAGGCGGTCGCCATCCATTGCGCCCGGTCCTGCCCGACGCCGAACGCGCCCATGACATCGGGCACCGCGACATTGACGATGGTGGCCGACAGCACCATCGAAAAGCCGCCGACCAGACCCGAAAGGGTCACATACCAGCGGTATCTCGGGCCGAAACGGCGGAAAAGGTCGTCGACCGTGTCGGCCTGCATGAATACTGGATCCGTCGGGGAATGCCCGACAGCCTAGGGCGCGCGCCGAAACGCGGTCAAGAACGCGCGCCCTGCCCCCGCCGTTACCGCAGCCTGTCGGGCCGGCTCCTCAATGCGCGAGCACGGCCAGCAGCAGCAGCGCCACGATATTGGTGATCTTGATCATCGGATTGACGGCGGGCCCGGCGGTGTCCTTGTAGGGGTCGCCGACCGTGTCGCCCGTCACGGCCGCCTTGTGGGCCTCAGAGCCCTTGCCGCCGTGATGGCCGTCCTCGATATATTTCTTGGCATTGTCCCAGGCGCCTCCGCCGGCGGTCATCGAGATGGCGACGAAAATGCCGGTGACGATGACGCCGAGCAGCATGGCGCCGAGCGAGGTGAGCGCCGCCGCCTTGCCCGCGACCAGCCATACCAGCAGGAAGAGCGCGATCGGCGAGAGCACTGGCAGCATCGATGGCACGATCATTTCCTTGATCGCCGCGCGCGTGAGCATGTCCACGCAGGGGCCGTATTCGGGCTTGGCCGTGCCTTCCATGATGCCCGGGATTTCCCGGAACTGGCGGCGCACTTCCTCCACGACGGCGCCGCCGGCCCGGCCCACCGCCATCATGCCCATGGCGCCGAAAAGGAAGGGCAGCAGGCCGCCGATGAACAGGCCGACGACGACATAGGGGTCGGACAGCGAGAAGGTCACCTGGTCGGCAATGCCGCTGAAGAACGGATACTGGTCCCCCGCGGCGCTGAAGAACTTGATGTCCTCGGTATAGGCCGCGAACAGCACCAGCGCGCCAAGGCCCGCCGAGCCGATGGCATAGCCCTTGGTGACGGCCTTGGTGGTGTTGCCGACCGCGTCCAGCGCGTCCGTGGTGTCGCGAACATCCTCTTCGAGCTCCGCCATTTCGGCGATGCCGCCGGCATTGTCGGTGACGGGGCCGTAAGCGTCCAGCGCCACCACCATGCCGGCGAGCGCCAGCATGGCCGTGACGGCGATGGCGATGCCGAACAGGCCGGCAAGCTGGTGGCAGGCCACGATGGCGATGCAGATGATGATCGCCGGCAGGGCGCAGGCTTCCATGGAGACTGCAAGACCCTGGATGACATTGGTGCCGTGGCCGGTGGTCGAGGCCTGCGCCACCGAGCGGACAGGGCGGTAGTCCGTGCCCGTGTAATATTCCGTCACCCAGATGAGGAGCCCCGTAACGACGAGGCCGATGGCCCCGCAGATGAACAATTGCGTGCCCGTGAAGCCGCTTTCGCCGATGGGTCCCATGCCCACGGTCCAGGCCGTCATCGCCAGAATGCCGCCGAGCGAGATCACCGCCGACACAATGAAGCCCCTGTAGAGGGCGCCCATGATCGACTGCGAGGCGCCGAGCTTGACGAAAAAGGTGCCGACGATCGAGGCGAGGATGCACACGCCGCCAATGGCGAGCGGATAGGACATGACAGTGGCCGCGAGCGTCGCATCGGCCGCGAAGAAGATCGAGCCGAGCACCATGGTCGCGACGACGGTGACGGCGTAGGTCTCGAACAGGTCGGCGGCCATGCCGGCGCAATCGCCCACATTGTCGCCCACATTGTCCGCGATCACGGCGGGATTGCGCGGGTCGTCCTCCGGGATGCCGGCCTCGACCTTGCCGACAAGGTCCGCGCCCACATCCGCGCCCTTGGTGAAGATGCCGCCCCCGAGGCGCGCGAAGATGGAAATGAGCGAGGCGCCGAAGCCGAGCGCGACGAGCGGGTCGATCAGCCCGCGCCCTTCCGCGCCTACGGAGACGAGGATCGCGTAATAGACCGCGACGCCGAGCAGCGCCAGGCCCGCCACCAGCATTCCTGTCACCGCGCCGGAGCGGAAGGAAACGGCCAGGCCCTGGGCGAGGCCCTGCCGCGCCGCTTCGGCCGTGCGCACATTCGCCTTCACCGAGACATTCATGCCGATATAGCCGGCGGCGCCCGAAAGCACCGCGCCGATCAGGAACCCGATGGCTTCATGTATGCCGAGCAACAGCAGCAGCACGACGAAAATGCCGACGCCGACAATGGCGATCGCCCGGTATTGCCGGTTGAGATAGGCGCGCGCGCCCTCCTGGATGGCGGCCGCGATTTCCTGCATGCGAGCATTGCCGGGGCTCGCCGCGAGCACGGATCGTGAGGCGGCGACGCCATAGACGAGGGCGGCAAGGCCGCAGATGACGACGAAAATCAGGACCGATGACATGGCTTGTTTCCTCTCCGATGGGTGAACGCGCCGCCGGCGCGTGTAAGCGATGGGCCTTTGCCGCTCAAGCCCCGATTTGTCGCATGACCGGGACGTTTACTGGCCGGAGCGGGAGCAACACAATGAAACACCCTTGGATATGAGCCTGCCGAAATCACAGGTCTCCGGCGGCGCCCATGCGATCACGGAGCCCATCCGGGAGGGGCAGACCCCCGAGAGTGTCATGGAATGTCATGAGATGTCATGTTCTGTCATGTTCCGCATACGCATGACCTATATGCCATAGTCTGTTCCAGCATAACGCCTGTCCTTCGATCTCTCCTGCAAGACCCTGTGCGGCGCCTGTCGCCCGCCTGATGGCGCCCTTGCGCGAGACGGATTCCGGGCGCGCCTGTCCCCTTTGGGTCTCCGGATTCTTTTTTTTGCGCCGGCGCAGAGCGGCATGCGAAGCGGCTTTCGCAGACGCCGCCACCTTGCTTTCTCATATTGTAACGATTGCCCCGGAATCAAGTCGTTTCAGGAATTATTTCAAAGGCAGGCATGAACCGCCGCCGCCGGTCCGGGTCAGGGCGCCCGGCGTTCCTTCGTCACGGTTTCATAGGCGGCGTTGATGGCCGCGAGGCGGTCATTGGCGAGCGTCATGAATTCCTCCGGCAGTCCTTTCGACGCCAGCTTGTCGGGATGGTAGGTCAGCACGAGCTTGCGGTGCGCGGCGCGCAACTCCTCGTCCGAGACGCCCGACTCCACGCCAAGCACGGCATAGGCGTCCGCCATGGCGCCGTGTCCGCCCCCGGCGGGGCCGGCGCCCGACCGCGATCCGGGGGCGTGGCGGGCGCGGAGCGAGGCCAGTTCGTAGCCGCCGAGGCCGAAGATCGCGCCGATCCGCGCGATCATGCCCTCTTCCGCCGGGTGCAGCTCCCCATCCGCCGCAGCGATGGCGTAGAGCGCATCCACGACCTCCGCCAGCAATTCGGGCTTGGTCGCCAGCGCGTCCCGGACCTGCTCGGCATAGGCCTCGAAGCCATCGGCGCTCCGCCGGGCCTCATTATAGAGCGCGGCCACCCGGCTCCGCTCTTCCGGGTCGAATGGGAAGAGGCGCTGGAAGGTCTGGATTTCGTCCCGGGTGACCGCGCCGTCGGCCTTGGCGACCTTGGCGGCGAGCGCAATCACGCCGAGCGCGAACACGACCCCGGCCTGTTCTTCGTCCGCGCTGTCGCCGTCTGCGATCGCGCGGCCCTGCCTGCGGTCGAGGAGGCCGTGGCCGGCGGCCGCGCCGATCAACGCGCCGAGCGGCCCGCCAAACGCAAAGCCCAGCACGCCGCCCAGGATCTTGCCGAATATCGCCATGCGCCGCCCCCGCCGGTCCCGGTTCATGCCAGACTATCCTCTTGCCCGACAGGAAGACAGGCCAGCGGAGGACGCGACGCAGGCCGTGACCCTGGTGAGAAATGCGGGCTAACGCTGGAGGAGAGCGGGAACCACATCCTCACGCGCACCTTCAACCGGCCCAAACGGCGCGCTGGGGGAATTCATGTATGGAATCAAAATCTTGGGCACGCTTGGCTGTGATGAAGAAATTTCGCAATCATCGCATTTCCGCATAATCGGCCAGCGTCAGAATGGACTCGCCATGTTCGGTCGATGCAACGGCATTCGCGAATCGACTGTCAGCCGTCAGCATGACCGCGCCGATGCGATGGGCGAGTGCGAGATACACGCAATCATAGATCGGACGGTCGAGCGCGAGCGCAAGGCGCACCGCATCGGCGGAGACGAGCTCGTCGGCACCCCAACGCACTGGCATGTCCGGCACGTTCGCCAGAAGGACCCTCGCAGCGCGGCGCTCGATCTCGCCCACCCGTGCCTTGCGCCAGATTGCATTGGCGACCTCGGAGGCCATCAGGCGCGGCGCGTGCAGGTCATGGCCGCTCGTCGCCAGTTCCTCCGCAACATCCGTACCTTCTTCGGCGACCAGCCACTTGACCGCCACGTTCGCATCGACAACGAAGCGCATCAGAAGTTGTCGCGATGGCCGTGGTCGCGGTCCTCGCGGATCAGCACTTCCGCCGGCGTGTGCTTGCGCCCTTCGGTCAGGGGGCGCAGCCGCTTCATGGTTTCCCGGAACGCGGCGCGCTTCGCCGCCATGTCGTCGTCGGCCGCGCATTGCAGGATGTGGCGCGCCTCGCCCTCCAGGGAGCGGTTGTTCCGCGCCGCACGCTGCTTGAGGCGGTCCACCACGTCGTCGTCGAGCCGCCGCACATTGATCGTCACCATGGGTTCGTCTCCAGCCATCGGTTATCATATTGTTATCATTTTGTTGCGGGACATGCAAGTCTCTGCGCGACGGACGCCGAAGCCTCTCCGGTCGTGTCGTTCGTCGCGTTCCTCGCCTCGTCGAAAGTCGTTTGGTGTGGAATCCGCACCGAATGGACTGCATTCGGACCAGACCTGCCATTGTCACCCCGGCCGGAGCGCAGTCCGGAGCGATGAACGGGAGGACTGCAGCCGGGCTGGCTTGGAAAATGCGGGGCAATCGGCTTCAATCCAGCCTGCCCCTTCCGGGCCGAGAGACGCCGCGCCATGCAGCCGCAAAACCTGCTGTTCATCATGTCCGACGAACATGCCGCCAACGCCATGGGGGTGGCTGGCCATCCCGTGGCGAAGACGCCGAATCTGGACGCGCTGGCGGCGCGCGGCACGCTCTTTTCCCGCGCCTATACGCCCTCGCCGATCTGCGTGCCGGCTCGCGCGGCCTTCGCGACCGGGCGCCATGTCCACGAGATCGGCGCCTGGGACAACGGCCATCCCTATGACGGCCGCCCGCCCGGCTGGGGCCATCGGCTGCAGGCGGCGGGTCGCCCGGTGCTCTCCATCGGCAAGCTGCATTACCGCGACGAGGCGGACCCGACCGGTTTCGACACCCAGATCCGCCCGATGCATGTGGTGAACGGCAGGGGCGACATTTACGGCGCGATCAAGGACCCGATGCCGATCCGCTTCGGCGGCGCCAAATTCTCGCGCGAGATTGGCCCGGGCGAAAGCGGCTATATCCGCTACGACCGCGCGATTGCCGATGAGGCCGCGCGCTGGCTCGGCGAGGACGCCCCGGCGGCGGACGGGCCCTGGGTGCTGTTCGTCTCCTTCGTCTGCCCGCATTTCCCGCTGATTGCGCCGGAGCCCTTCTTCGCCCTCTACGACCCGGCGGCGATGGCGCTGCCGAAGGATTACCGCCGCCGCCCCCGCCATCCCTGGATCGAGGCCTATGCCGAAGCCCAGCCCTATGACAGCTTCTTCAATGACGAGGCGCGCCGGATCGCCATCGCCTCCTATTTGGGGCTCTGCTCCTTCCTCGACGACAATATCGGCCGCGTGCTGGCCGCGCTGGAGGGCGCCGGGCTCGCGGGCGCCACCCGCGTCATCTACAGCAGCGACCATGGCGAGAATCTCGGCGCGCGCGGCCTCTGGGGCAAGTCCAACATGTATGAGGAGGCAGTCCGCGTGCCGCTGATCGCCGCCGGGCCGGGCGTGCCGGCAGGGCGCGTTTGCGAGACCCCGGCCTCGCTGCTGGACTGCCATCCGACGATCCTCGAAGGCGCGGGCCTCGACGCCGATCCCGCGCGCCCCGGGCGCTCGCTCTGGACGCTCGGCGACGAGCCGGAACGCGCCGTATTCAGCGAATATCATGCGTCCGGGGCCGCCTCCGGCTGCTTCATGCTGCGCCAGGGCCGGTGGAAGCTGATCCACTATACCGGCTACGAGCCGGAGCTGTTCGATCTCGACGCCGACCCCGAGGAGCGCCGGGATCTGGCCGCTCACGAGCCCGAGACGGTCGCGCGGCTGATGGCGGCGATGCGGGCGGTCTGCGACCCGGATGAGGTCCACTGCCGCGCCCGGACAAGCCAGGACGCG
>LXNI01002489.1_pt1 | contig 12632 bp, 10 predicted proteins | sample 809091 | NCBI WGS metagenome assembly LXNI01 (sample SAMN04870527, study PRJNA318959) | sponge metagenome | biome: 01000161; feature: marine sponge reef; material: water | host: Sarcotragus foetidus | place: Greece: Milos, Mediterranean Sea | collected 2013-05-29 | depth 5-7 m | reverse complement strand
GAGGTATCGAGAAGAATCCGCACCCGCTGTCCGACTACTCGTCTTCGAGGCCCAGGACGCGGCGACTGAAGGCAGGATCGTTGAACTCCTCCGGCCACCCTTCCCCGTCACCAATGAGTCCCAGCCGTCGGCGGTCTTCTTCCAGCTTGTCGAAATCGATCCCGCCGCGCCGCTCGCAGCGCACCAGTTCGACGACCGGCCGGCCGTATTTGGTGATGACCACACGCTCGCCCTGGCAGGCGGCGGCGACGAGTTCGGAGAGGCGCGCTTTTGCCGCCCGAAGGGCCAATTCCATGGCGAATCGCTCCCGGTCTTCTTCAGTTCCGGCAAAATGCTCCCACGCGCCGGTAAATTCAAGACTCGTGCGTGACTACATTACTCCGCCATCGCCGCGCCGGACGCCAGCAGATCCTCGATTCCCGCGTCATCGAAGCCGGCTTCGGAGAGGATTTCGCGCGTGTGCTCGCCCTGGCGGGGCGGCGGGCGGCGGATCGAGGCCGGCGATCCGTTGAGCGTCAACGGCGACGCCATCAGCCGGACCCGGCCCTCGCTCGGATGATCGATCTCGCGCCAGAAACCGACCGCCGCCAGATGCGGGTCCGCCACCACCTGCTCCAGGCTTTGCACCGGCATGCAGGGCACGCCCGCCGCTGACAGCGGGCCCGCCCATTCCTCGGTGGTCTTCTCCGCCATCCACTTTTCGAGTTCGGCATTGATCTCGTCCCGGTGCTCGAAACGGGCCGGACGCGTTGCATAGCGCGGGTCTTCCATCAGCTCCGGCCGCCCCGCGATCTCGAGCAGGGCGCGCCAATGCTTGTCGGATGTCGCCAGCACACAGATGAAGCCGTCCTTCGTGGCGATCGGCCAGCGCTTCGGCGTGGCGTGGCGATCGGAACCCACCCGGTCCAGCGCCGGCACGAAGCTCTCGCCCCAGAGATGCTCCACCAAGGCGAATCCGGCCATGCTTTCGAACATCGGCACCTCGACCTCCTGCCCCTCGCCGGTCGCCAGGCGGTGGTAGAGCGCACCGGAGACCGCCAGCGCCGCGAACAGCGCCGTGGTCTTGTCGGCGATGAGCATGGGCACATATTTCGCCGCGCCCGTTCCGAAGCCTTCCAGCGCCGCCAGACCGGCGCCCGCCTGGATCACATCGTCGAAGGCCGCGCGACCGGCATAGGGCCCGCTGCGCCCGAACCCCCAGATATTGCAGAACACGATATCCGGCCTGATCCCGGACACGCGCGCATAATCGAGGCCGAGGCGGGCCAGCGGCTCCGGGCGCATATTATGGACGAAGACGTCGGCCGCGCCGATCAGGCGGTCCATCGCCTTCTTGCCGCCTTCGGCCTTCAGGTCGAGAACGATGCTGCGTTTGTTGCGGTTCACATGCATCCATTGCGAGGTCATGCCTGGATTGCGGCGCGGCCCGACCAGCCGCGAAAGGTCGCCCTCCGGCGCCTCGACCTTGATGACATCGGCGCCGAGATCGCCCAGGAACTGGCTCGTATAGGGACCGACGACCACTGTCGTCAGGTCGATCACTCTCAGGCCGTGGAACGGACCCGGCATAGGCGCATTCTCCTGCTTCTCCGAGGCGGCCGGCGCGTTTGCGACCGGGCCGCGATTCCTGCATTCTTTGCTGGAAAATGCCGCCGTTGGAACCCTTGCGGCGTGCTGCTCGCTGTTTCCGGAGACGTCATCCCATGCCGCGCGACCGCAGCGAAATGCCCGCCCTGACCGCCGAACTCGCCCGCTGGCTCGCGGGCCTTGGCTCGCAGGCGCTGCCCGAAAGCGCCCGCCATGCAGCGCGCCTTGCCCTGCTGGACACCATGGGTGCGGCGCTGCACGGACGCCGCGAATTCTGGGCCGAGACGGCGCTCGCCTGGGCGCGCCAGGGCTACGGCCCCGCTGGTGACGGACAGGGCCTTGCGACGATCTGGGGCGAGCCGCAGCCCGCGCTCAGGCCCGCCGACGCGGCGCTCGTGAACGGCGTGGCCGCCCATGCCTTCGAACTCGATGATTTCATCGCCAAGCTGCATCCGGGCGCAGCGGTGGTCCCGGCGGCCCTTGCGCTCGCCGAGCGCCTCGGCTCCGGCGGCGAGGCCATCGAAACGGCGGTGATCGCCGGCTATGAGGTGATGGTCCGCGCCTCCCTTGCGCTCGACCCCAATGCGGCCCGGCTGCGCGGCTGGCACCTGACGGGGGTTTGCGGCCCGCTCGGCGCGGCTGCCGCGGGCGCTGTGCTGCTCGGGCTCGACGAGGAGGCTGCCGCCTGGGCGCTCGGCCTCGGCGCGACGCAGGGCTCCGGCCTGTTCGCCTTCAATGCCGACGGCGCGATGAGCAAGCGCCTGCATCCCGGCCGCGCCGCCCATGCCGGCGTCATGGCGGCGGAACTGGCGGCCATGGGCTTCACCGGCCCGGCGAGCGTGCTGGAAACCGATGACGGCGGCTTCCTCGACGCCTTTTCCGACGCCGCAAAGCCTGAACGCCTGCTGGACGGGCTCGGCAGCGACTGGGCCGTCGAGCAGGTCTATTTCAAGCCCTATTCCTGCTGCGGCTCGCTGCACGCTTATGTCGATGCCGCCCGCGCGCTCCGCGCGCGTCTCGGGCGCATGCCGGCTGCGGACGAGACCGTGCGCGCCGGCTTGCCGCGCGTGGTCGATGTCCAGTGCGGCTTCGACTACGAACCCGGCACCGCTCTCAACGGCCAGATGAGCGCGCGCTTCACCATCGCCGCCGCGCTCGCTGACGGCAATGCGCTGCCGGCGCAATATACCGACGAGCGGTTGAAGGACCCTGAGCTGGTCGAGCTTGCGCGGCGCATCGAACTGGTTCCGGACGCCGAACTCGACAATATCTATCCCGCCGACTACCCGGGATGGGTGGAAATCGCCAGGCCCGATGGGCGCCTGGAGCGCTCGGAAACCCTCAATCCTTCCGGCGCGCCCGGCCATCCGGGCCGCGAGGCGGCGCTGCTCTCCAAATATGACGCGCTCGCGGCAGATGCCGTCGGCGAAGCGGCGGCGGGGCGGCTGAAGGCCGTGCTGATGGCGCTGCCCCGCCACGACGCCGCCGCGCTCGCCGCTGCGCCCGCCGCCGCGGCGTGACTGTCTCCATGCCGGCCACGCCCGAGGACTTGTTCGCCCGCCTCGACGAACTCGGCATCGCCCACAGCACCGTCTGCCATGAGCCGGTGTTCACGGTGGATGAGAACCGCGAGCTGCGCGGCGGCATACCCGGCGGCCATTGCAAGAACCTGTTCCTGAAAAACCGCAAGAACGCCTGCTGGCTGGTCGTCTGCCTGGAGGATGCGGCGATCGACCTGAAGGAGCTCGGCGGGCGGATTGGCGCGGGCCGGCCGTCCTTCGGCTCGGCCGAACGCCTCATGGAGGCGCTCGGCATCCTCCCCGGCGCGGTCACCCCCTTCGCGCTCATCAACGACCGCGCGCTGCGGGTGCAACCCGTGCTGCAGGCGCGGATGCTGGAAATATCGCCGCTCAACTACCACCCGCTGCGCAACGACCGCACCACCGCCATCGCCCCGGAAGACCTTGTGCGGTTTATCGAAAATTGCGGCCACAAGCCTCTAATCCTCGATTTTTGAGTCACGCCGCCTCGCTCACGCGGGAAGACGCCGGCGGCGAGGCGACTTATCGACGCTGCGCTCTCGCCAAAGGGGGGCGGATGGCTCTAGAATGGCGGTATCCGAGAGGTCTGCCGGCTCCAATGGCGCGTCAGTGGGCCCGTTTGCGCGACTATGCGAGATTGAGGAGGAAGAATGTACGCACCGAGTTTCGCTGCGCCCACGACGGTGGCCGAAGCGGTGCAGTTGCTGGCGAACGCAAGCGGCGTCGCCAGGGTGCTGGCGGGAGGCACGGACCTCCTGGTCCAATTACGCTCCGGCGTTCTGAAGCCGGACCTGATCGTCGATACCAAGCGGATTCCCGAACTCCGGGCGATCACGACCGAGGGCGGCGGCTACCGGATCGGCGCGTCGGTTTCCGGCGCCGAGGCCGGCGAGCACGCCACGCTGTCCAGGGACTGGCCGGGTATCGTCGAGGCGGTCGAACTGATCGGCTCGACGCAAATCCAGGGCCGGGCCTCCTTCGTCGGCAATCTCTGCAATGCCTCGCCGGCGGCGGATTCCGTGCCGGCGCTGATCGCTGCAGGGGCCACGGTCGTCATCGCCGGGCCGAACGGCGAGCGGGAAGTTCCCGTCGAAGAGGTGCCGACCGCACCGGGCCGCACGTCGTTGGCGAAGGGCGAGATGGTGATAGCCGTCAAGCTGCCGCCGAAGCCGGCGCGCACGGGCGACGCCTATCTGCGCTTCATCCCGCGCACGGAAATGGACATCGCCGTGGTCGGCGCCGGCGTCTGCGTGACGCTGGACGGGAGCGGCAAATGTACAGCGGCCAGAGTGTCGCTCGGCGCCGTCGCGCCCACCGTGCTGGTCGTTGACGATGCAGCGGCGGCGCTGGTCGGCAGCAAGCTCGACGATGCGGCGCTGGCCGCGCTCGACGCCGCTGCACGGGCCGCCTGCAAGCCGATCGACGACAAGCGCGGCACCATCGAATACCGCACCAAGGTCGCAGGCGTGCTGGCGCGCCGCGCGGCCGCCATTGCCTTCAAGCGCGCGGGAGCCTGAGCCGAAACCATGGCGAAACATCACATTTCCACCAAGATCAATGGCGAGCCGGTCGAGTTCCTCTGCAATACCGAGCAGACCATGCTCGATGTGCTGCGCGACGAGCTGCACCTGACCGGCACCAAGGAAGGCTGCGCCACGGGCGATTGCGGCGCCTGCTCGATCACGGTCGATGACCGCCTCGTCTGCTCCTGCCTGATGCTGGGCGTCGAGGCCGAGGGCCATGCTATCGAGACCATCGAAGGCATGGCCGACGGGGACCAATTGCATCCGCTGCAGCAGAAGTTTCTGGAATATGCCGCGCTGCAATGCGGCATCTGCACGCCGGGCTTCCTCGTCGCCTCCAGGGCGCTGCTGGAGCGCAATCCGGACCCGACCGAGGAAGAGGCGCGCTACTGGCTCGCCGGCAATCTCTGCCGCTGCACCGGCTACGACAAGATTATCCGCGCCGTGCTCGACACGGCCGCCGACATGAGAGGAGCATCCTGACATGGCGCCTGATGGAACCACCGGCCTCAAGGTCGTCGGCACCCGCCCAATCCGCCCGGACGGCGTGGACAAGGTCACGGGCCGCGCCCAGTTCGGAGCCGATTTCCAGCTCCCGGGCCAGCTCGTCGGCAAGGTGCTGCGCAGCCCGCACGCCCATGCCCGCATCCGCTCGATCGATATCTCGAAGGCGGAGGCTGTCCCCGGCGTGAAGGCGGTGATGACCGCCGCCGACATGCCGGAGATCACCAGCGAGGAAGCCTTTGTGGGCGAAGGCCCGGCTGACTTCAAGGACATGTCCGGCAACACGATGGCGCGCGACAAGGTGCTCTATGACGGCCATGCCGTCGCGGCCGTCGCGGCCACCAGCGCCGCCGCCGCCGATGCCGCGCTCGCGGCCATCGTGGTCGATTACGAAGTGCTGGCGCATGTCATCGACGTCGAGGACGCGATGGTCGAGGGCGCGCCTGTCCTGCATGACGACATGTTCACCTCCGGCGTCGATCCGAAGCCGACAACGCCCTCCAATGTCGCCAAGCGCATGGTCTTCGAGCTGGGCGATGTCGATGCGGCGTTCGGGAAGGCCGACATCGTCATCGAGCGCAAATACAAGACCGCGCCGGTCCATCAGGGCTATATCGAGCCGCATGCCTGCGTGGCGCAATATGCCGCCGACGGGCAGGTGCAGATCTACTGCTCCAGCCAGGGGCAGTTCATGGTCCGCGCCTATGTGGCCAAGCTGCTCGGCATCGACATTTCCGAAATCCGCGTGACGCCGCTGGAGATCGGCGGCGGCTTCGGCGGCAAGACGCTCGTCTATCTCGAGCCGCTGGCGGTCGTGCTGTCCAGGAAATCGGGCCGGCCGGTCAAGATGGCGATGACCCGCGAAGAGGTATTTCGCGGCTCCGGCCCGACCTCGGGCGGCACGGTCTGGGTCAAGATCGGCGCCAAGCGCGACGGCACCATCGTCGCCGGCGACGCGGTGCTGAAATTCCAGGCCGGCGCCTATGCGGGCTCGCCCGTCGGGCCCGGCTGCATGACCGCATTCGCGGTCTATGACCTCCAGGACGTGCGCATCACCGGCTATGACGTGGTGACCAACCGGCCCAAGGTCGCGGCCTACCGGGCGCCCGGCGCGCCGATCTCGAATTTCGGCGTCGAGAGCGCGGTGGACGAGCTTGCGCGCGAGCTCGACATGGACCCGGTCGAGCTTAGGCTGAAGAACGCCGCCAAGAAGGGCACCAAGGCCGCCTACGGCCCAACCTTCGGCGATATCGGCTGCGTCGAGACGCTGGAGGCGGTGAAGAACCACCCGAACTACCAGGCGCCGCTCGGGCCGAATCAGGGCCGCGGCGTCGCCGCGGGCTTCTGGTTCAATATCGGCGGCGAATCCTCCGCGACCGTCAATATCAATGAGGACGGCACGGCCGTGGTCGCCACCGGCAATCCGGATATCGGCGGCTCCCGCGCCTCGATGGCGATGATGGCGGCCGAAGTGCTCGGCGTCGATGTGGAGCGCGTCCGCCCGATCGTCGCGGATACGAGCTCGGTCGGCTATTGCTTCCTGACCGGCGGCAGCCGCGTCACCTTCGCCACCGGCATGGCCGTGGTGGAGGCCTCCAGGGCCGTGGTCAACGAGCTCAAGGCGCGCGCCGCCAAGCTCTGGGACATCCCGGTCGAGGCGGTCGAGTGGCAGGACGGCCAGGCGGTTCCCGCCGGCAGCAATGCGGGCGATTTCGAGCCGCTCTCGCTGGAGGACATCGCCGCCAAGTCGGGCCGCACCGGCGGGCCGATCGCCAGCACCTCCTCGCTCAACGCCCAGGGCGCGGGCCCGGGCTTCGGCACGCATCTGGTCGATGTCGAGGTGGACCGGGAGACCGGCCATGTGAAGGTGCTGCGCTATCTGGCGACGCAGGATGCCGGCCGCGCGATCCATCCCTCCTATGTCGAGGGCCAGATCCAGGGCGGCGCGGTGCAGGGCATCGGCTGGGCCCTGAACGAGGAATATATCTATGACGACAAGGGCCGGCTCGATAATCCGGGATTTCTCGACTACCGCATCCCGGTCGCCTCGGACCTGCCGATGATCGACACGGTCGTCGTCGAGGTGCCGAATCCGCGCCACCCCTATGGCGCGCGCGGCGTCGGCGAGGTGCCGATCGTGCCGCCCATGGCCGCGATGGCGAACGCCATCCAGGACGCCATCGGCATCCGGCTGACGGAGCTGCCAATGTCGCCGCCCAAGGTCCGCAAGGCGGTGGACGAGCAGGCGGCGGCGGAGGAATAGCCCCGCCTTGGCCCGCATCGTCCTGACCCACTCGGCCTGCCGTCAATATACCGGCGGCATGGCCGAGCTGGTCTCGGAGGCGGCGAGCATAAGGGCCCTGGTCCGGGACCTGGAGGCGCGCTTTCCGGGTCTCGGCCGCCAGGTCGAGGAGAGCATGGCCGTAGCCATAGATGGCGTGATGTATCAGGACGACCTGACGGCGCCGATCCCCGAAGGCGCCGAAGTCTATCTCCTCCCCCGCATCGGCGGCGGCTAGGGGCAGGGGCTGCCGCGCCGCGCGGCTGGGCTCGCCGCCCTCAGAACTGGCGCACGAAGCGCAGCTCGCCCCGCGTGCATTTGAAGTCGTAGAGCTGGGGCGTTTGTGGTCCGCTGCTCGTTCACCGCCACAAGCTCCGGGCTGAAACCCCGGAAGGTCAGCGCCCGGTTTTGGACCGAGGCCCTGAGGCTCCGCGTCCAGTCGCTCCCGCACCCGGTCGCGCCAGCAGCAGGCAGGCGGCAAGCGCAGGCGGGCGGGAGACATATCCCGAAACACCGTCAGAAGCCGCCTCTTGCCCTGTGATCTATGAGCAAATGAAAAAAGAGGGCGGCCACAAGGGCCGCCCAGTTGTAGTTCCCGATGGTTGTTGACTAGTGGGGATTGCAGTTGCTGCCGGAGCAATGCGCCCCGAAAGCACCCACATAGCTCTCGGTCTCGTCTATATCCATGGTGGTCGAGACATCCGCCCGGGTGACGCCGAACGTGCCGGCTACCGAACCCGGAGCCTTAGTGCTCTCATCCACATTGGCAGTATTCGGGTCGTTCTCCATGTGGTTGTAGAAGTTGCCCGCCCAAGTCCCAGTGTACCGGTAGACGTCCTCACCACTGGAGTCGTTTTCGCCAGTATCGCGCATCCGCGCGCGACCGCTGAACGCACCGCCATCGACGATATTGGGCGACGGGTTTGCCGCGCCCGGATCGGCCACCACCAGATAGATGTTGCCGTTGGGGTCGGTCTCACCGCCTGTCATGATGTTGTGGATCATGCCGGTGATCGTTCCGATGTCGGTGCCATTGCCGAACTCGGCGTCCAGCCTGGCGTCGCCGTGGAAGAAATTGACCTCCTTGGCCGTCGAATGCACGCCAGCGGCCTTGCCCGTGTACCTGGCATCACCGGTGACCGAGGCGACGGCAGAGGGTTCGTCGGTATCCCCGATCGCAGCATCACCGTCGGCGAACGCTCCGAAGGTGTAGGTGTTGACGCCTGCGGCCGCGGTTTCCGTCAGCCAGACACCGAAGGCGAGGTAGGTGTCGTCAGGCACTGGAGCGACTCCTGGGACGGTGACATCCCCAGCGGTACTGAATGTGTAACCGCTGATGCTCACGACTTCGCCATTGAGCACACGCAGATTACAGGACGTCCCGCAATTGAGCACAACGGCTATCGGGGCTGTGCCCTTGATACCATCATGGTCGTAGGTGGCGTTGTAATCGCGTTCGGTTTCAGCAACAGGAGTGGCCGTATTCACAGTGGCGATCCGCGACTGAACCACCGGCTCACCGAAATAGCTCACGACTTCCCCAGGGATAGGATCGCTCGCCTGCTCGATATCGGTGAACAGGATGATGTGCTGATGGCTCTCGCCGACATCGAACGCACCGTCGTTATCGGTGTCGTTGTTCCGGCCGAAATACATCTCAGCGAAAGCACCGAGACCGGAGGACCTAGATTCGGAGTTGGCCTCGATGTCGTCATTGGTCCCTGCCTCGCCGTCCGGGCCCGGCCCAGCGTGGATCAATGCAATCGCCTCACCGCCATCTGTGGGATCGACCGAGATCGTCAGCAGGCCCTCGCCTGGACCCGTGTCGGCGTTTGCATCGGTGCCACCGAACGCATTGTCGTCACCAAGACTGCCGTAATACGGGTGGCTCGCAGTCACCGTGCCGCCGCGTTGGTTAGCGACGCCCGTAAGTGCAGGGTCGCGGTCGCTCAAAGGTCCGCCGGCGGTAATATGGACCGCCGTATTCACCGCAGCCACATGGGCGAGCCGGTTCTTTTCAATCAACCCGACTTCGGTCTCATCCCGATTGGCGTCCGGATCGTCTGCCGTGGTGATGTGGTCCGCGTTGGCCATCTTGAGCAACCCGACGACATGTGTGCTGGCGTATTTCTCCGCCATGCCCGCCGCATCCATGGCGCTCATATAGGCCATGCCCGCGCCGGTCTTGCCGGTATGGGCTTCTGTTGCGATAGCGTTCTGGTCCATGGCCTCCTTACGCTTGGCCTCGGCCTCGGTGACCGTCGTCGCGGCCTCGGCTTCATCCGCAGCGGTCATGGCCATGTTGTAAGCGGCCATGGCTCTCTGCACCGCCGCATCAGCAGCAGCCTTGGCCTTCATCGCCTCCATGGCCTGCTTCTTGGCGTTGGTGGCATCGGTCCTTGCGCTTTCGGCCTTGGCTACGGCGTTATTGGCGCGGGTCACCTGACCCTGAGCATCGGATGCCTTCTGCTTTGCGGCTTCGTAATGGCCTTTCGCCATGTCCACATAGGCATCCGCTTCCCTGCCAATGCGGGCAATCGCCAACGTGGAGGCCGCATCTGTGCCGGACGCTGCCAGCTCATGCAATCGCTTGGCTTCCGCAAGCTGTGTTGCGGCGATCTTTTGTTCCGCGTCGGCATCTTCCCGATGAGCTTTCGCCTCGGCAGACGTCGTAGCCGCCTGCGCCTTGGTATTGGCAGCTTCGGCCTTGTCCGCGGCCTCTTCGGCCTTGGTCGCAGCCATATCAGCGGCCTTCGCAGCATCCGAGCCCTCGCCCAGTAGTGTGGCGACTCTGTCTGCGGCTGTCCGGGCCTCTGTCGCAGCCGTCCGGGCCTCTGTTGCAGCTGTCCCGGCCTCGGTCTTCTCAGTCATCAGCATGTCGGCTTCGGACTTGGAGTTCTCAGCTGTTGTCTGATGACCTTGGGCCGTGTCCCGATGACCCTGGGCTGTGTCCCGATGACCTTCGGCTACCATCTGCTCGGCCTCTGCAGCCTCCGACGTCGTAGCCTTCTGAGCCCTGTCATTGGCTTCTTCAGCCCGAATCGCTGCGCGGTCGGCATCGTCCGCAGCGCCTTGGGCAGCGGTCGCCAGCGGCGAATCGAGGCCGTCAATCTCGTCAGCCGCTTCCTGGGCATCGGTTGCCGCCTGCCTGGCATCATCGGCCGCCTGCTTGGCCATCTGCTTCGCATAGGCGAGATCGGTCGCTTCCGTATGAGCGCCCGTCACCATGCCGGCATATTTGGTGGCATCGGTCAGCGCAGTTTCGGCATCGGTCTGCTTCTGCGTCGCGATGTCCCGCTGGGCTTCCGCGTCTGCGGAAGTCGTGGCGCTCGCAGCCGCCTCACTCGCTGCCTTCGCGTCCATATAGGCTTGATCGGCTGCGTCCGCCTTGGCCTTCGCCATGTCGAACGAGGTCTGATCGGCAGACTGGTTGTCCTTCACCGCATCGACAGCAGCTTGCGCGTCCTCGGCAGCCTTCATGGCTGCTTTAGCCGCATCCGCCGCCTTCATTTGCGCGTCGTCCACCGCCGCATATTCGGCGACCATACCGGCACGGGTCTCGGCATAGGCCTGAGCGGCCTCGGCCTTGTCCTGCTCGGCTTGCGCCGCAGCTGTGTCGGTTGCCGCCTGGGCTGCATCGGAGGCCGCCCTCGCGCGCCTGGCCGCATCCTCGGCCAGTGCATACGAAACAGGATCCGCATCCTTGTTTTCGGCCTGCGCCGCAACCGCCGCTTCCGCGGCTGCCGCGGCTGCCAGGGCGGCAGTCTTTGCGATGCCAAGCGCCGGGTCCGTCATGGCCCGCTGTGGCGGGCTACTGCCGCCGCAAGCCGCCAGCGCGAGCGTCATGACAAGCGCGCCTGCCAATGTCGCCCACTTCGTGTTCAAGAGTCTCATTCGCTAGAGCTCCTTCGTGGAGTGTCGCCAGCCCCCTGCGGAGGCCGGATATGGGGATGTCGGGCTGTGGGCCGCTCAGAAGCCGATGGTGATGCCGGTCACGAAGGCGGTGCCTTCGGTCGTGCCCTGCTCGGCTCCGAAGATGGAGGTCTTGGAGGCGACGCCCGGCGCCAGGCTGTAGCTGAGCGACAGCATGGTTGCGGACGACTCGTTACCGCCGGCGTAATCCACCGCCATGTGGCTCAAGCTCACCGCCATCGGGCCGTCCGTATATTTCACGCCGGCGCTCATCACGCTGTTGTCGCCCGCGCCGTCCACCATCTTGCCGTCGTCATTCTCGGCATAGGCGACATCGAAGCCGAAGGCGCCGAAACCGACCTGCAGGCCGAAATTCGAGAAGGTCTTGTCGTCTTGGGCGGCCTGGGTTGCCTGATAGTGACCGGCAGACATCGCAACGCTGGCGCCGCCGAGCGTCTGCTTCATGTTCAGGCCGATCGACCAGGCATCCATGTCATTATTGTTCAGGTCGGCTTTTTCGCCTTCCTGCGAGGTATTCGGAATGTAGGAGGCGCCAAACTGCATACCGGCCATGCGCGGCGTGTAGTAAGCGATGGCGTTCCTGTCGCCGAGCCCCCAACCTGCGGTTCCCAGGCCGGCGGTCGAGCAGCCGCCGACGCCGTTGATCCATTTGCCGACATCGCCGCAGTTCAGGCCGACGCCGACATCCTGGTTGCCGTAATGCATGAGCGCGGCAGGCGGGTCTTCCGCGCCCAGCACGATCTCGCCGAAGGAGCCGCGGACCGTCAGCTGCGACTCATCGATCTGGCTGGCATGGGTATTGCCCTCGACCTCGATCTTGACGGAGAATGTCAGGCCGTTGTCGGCTTCGAGTCTGCCCTTGACGGCGAACTCACTGTCCGACTGCTGGGCGACGCCGCCTTCCTTCATCGGATTGGCGGAATCGCTCACATCGGACATGCCGATCCACTGCTGCATGTAGCCGCTGACGCCGACGCTCATCTTGTCGGCCGCCAGCGCAGGAACGGCTGCGAACGCCCCGGCCGCGGCCAAAGCGGTTGTCGCGAGAAGGGATTTTCTCATAATAGTCGTTATGCGATAAAGTGTTGCAAATTAGTCACTGCGAAAGTGCAACAATTAGGAGGCGAAGGCATGCCTCCCGGCCTCGCCGGGCATCCGATTCGGCGAGCCCTTTCGCTCGTCCCCTGTTTGGTCCCGACTGTTGCATTTCTGCAACAGGGGTGAGGTTTTTTTGCAACAGTCCCGACAGGCCTTGGCAGCCGA
>LXNI01002487.1_pt1 | contig 12650 bp, 9 predicted proteins | sample 809091 | NCBI WGS metagenome assembly LXNI01 (sample SAMN04870527, study PRJNA318959) | sponge metagenome | biome: 01000161; feature: marine sponge reef; material: water | host: Sarcotragus foetidus | place: Greece: Milos, Mediterranean Sea | collected 2013-05-29 | depth 5-7 m | reverse complement strand
CGGACGCTCATGGCACGGGATCCGCTAGGATCTGGTTGTACGTGCGCTGCCGCATGGGTATGGCTTCGAGCTGGGGCAGTGCCCCGTGCCGCTCCGCTTCGGCCCACCACAAGTCTTGCAATTCCTTGAGCTTTTCGGGATGCTGGCTGGCTAGGTCAGCCGTCTCGGTGAAGTCCTCTTCGACGTTGTAGAGCTCCCAGTGGTCGGATTCGAAACCGGTCCCCGGCGTGTGGAATGCCACCGCCTTCCATCCCTTGTGATAGATTCCTCGACTGCCCCATAGCTCAAAGAACTGTGTGTCGCGGGGTGCGGGAGCCGCCGGGCCGCCGAACACCGCCCTCAGGCTCTTGCCGTGCATGGGCATCTGGCAGACGCCGTCAAAGACTCCCGGAGCGCCGATCCCTAGGTAGTCGAGCACTGTCGGCGTAATGTCGATGACATCGACGAATTGCTCCCGCAGCCCGGTCTTGCGGATTCGTTCCGGCCACGAGACGATCATCGGCGTGCGTACGCCGCCGTTGAACGGCCACAGCTTGTAGTACTTGAACGGCGCGCTCGATGCCATCGCCCAGGGCCGCGGATAGAGTGGCTGCGTGCTGGGTCCGCCCAGTTCGTCGAGCCGCTCGTACATCTCCGCCACTGTCGTGCGGTCGCCGTACGAACGCGCGAAGTTCCCCTTCACGCCGGCTTCCGGGGCGCCTCCATTGTCCGAGATCAGGACGATGAGCGTGTTGTCGAACTGGCCCTTCTCTTTCAGAAGTCCCAGCAGTCGGCCGATCTGATCGTCCGTGTGCTCGGTGAAGCCGGCGTAGGCTTCCATGAAACGGGCGTAGACCCTGCGCTCTGTCTCGCTAAGGTCGCTCCAGGCCGGGTCGCCCGGATTGCGCGGCGGAAGCTTGGACTCGGCGGGAATGACGCCGAGTTCTAACTGTCGGCGATAGCGCGTTTCCCGGATCGCGTCCCACCCTTCGTCGAACGCGCCTTTGTACTTGTCGATGTAGCGCCTGGGCACTTGGATCGGAGCGTGCGTGGCTCCGAACGCGAGGTACAGGAAGAATGGCTTCTCCACGTCAGCTTCCAGCTTTCCCCCGAGCATCGCGATCGCCTGATCCACGATGTCCTCTGAGAAATGGTATCCCGGCCGCTCTGGTGGAGGAACCGCGTGGTTGTCCACTACAAGATCGGGCCGGTACTGATCGGTCCAACCCGAAAGGAATCCATGAAAACGGTCGAAGCCCTTCTGAAGCGGCCAGTGCGTTCGGTCGCCAGCCGGCGTCATGTCTTCGCGGGGCACCAAGTGCCACTTTCCAGCAGCGAAGGTGCTGTAGCCGTTGCGGCCCAGGATCTGCGCGATATTCGCTGCCGACGCGGGCACTCGCCCGCGCGTATGAGGGAATCCTTGGTCCCCGCCCGGGAGCTCCTTCATCCCGATCGAATGGGCGTTGCGTCCTGTAAGCAACGAAGCCCTGGTCGGCGAGCAGACCGCCTTCGACTGGAAGTTGTTGAATAGTAGGCCGCCTTCGGCGAGGGAATCGATGCTGGGCGTCGAAACCGCGGAGCCGTAGCAGCCCAGATCACCGAAACCGGTGTCATCGAGGACGATGTACACGACATTCGGACTGCCTGCGGCCGGCCTCGCCGGTTGCAGGAGGGAGGGGGTGGAATCCTGAGCCGTGCGACCGATCACACCCTCGAAGCTTGGCGCCGGGTCCGGCTCGCAGCCTTGCTGGGCGTAGGCTCCGCGCGCAATGGCGCACAGGATGAAAAGGGCAAAGACAGGTCTCATGGTTCGCTTGCGTTGATGGGGCAATGGCCGGCCGGGCGCGCGGCACATCGGAAACAGCGTAGTGGAGACCGGGATATTGCGCAAATCGGCTAGCGGGCGCGTCGTTGTGAACGGTCTATGGACATCCAGCGCGGTTCCGTGTTTCGAGCCTGCACGATATAGGCAACCAATGGCCCTTCGGCTACTCGACGGTTCCGGCAGAAGAAAGACTGGAGCGGCCTGCTCCGGGCGAGCACCTGCGTCACGGGTGGGCCGTCACGGCACAGGGGAGAACTCGTAACGAGCGTCGAACCCTCCCGGCGGGACGTGTGGCAATGCCCCCGTTACGGGCTTCTCTTCCAGTTGGTACACCCGGTTGGCGGTATAGACATGGCTTCGACTGTGCATCTGGCCGTTCTTCTCTAGCAGGATACGGACGCCAACTCCAACACCACGCTCGGACTCGAAGTTCGGAATGACTTCGACCGGCAGGTAACCGGTGAGATTCGAATTCTGGCGAATCACAACGTAGCGATCCCTTCTGGAGTCCCAGCGGAACACGCGCATGCGCTCAAAGTCGTGCACTTGCTCGCGGCCGCCGGACTGGAACCAGAGCCATGTGGTCTTGGCTTCGCCGGTGTCGTCGTCCGCGACGGATCCGATGGGGAAGTACGCAACGATGGGGCGCCCCTGGGCTAACCTCGCGACTTCAAGCGGAATGTCAGCGTAGGCCATGTTCGCGATCAACCAGCCAGTCTGGCCGAGTTTCGGCAGACGCACCAGATACCAGTGGTCCAAGCCAGTCGGCTCGGGCGGCGTCGTCGCCGTAGCCGCCATGGCGGGCAAACGATCCACCAGCATCCGATCCAGCATCTCAAAGCTCTCGTCCTTTTCCAGTTGGTAGAACGTCGGCGCCCAACGGTATGGCTGCGTATGCACGTTGAGGGTGTCGTGCGCACGGTAGAGCCCTTGCGCTGGCAGAGTGGTGGTCTGGTTTGTCAGCTCTCGCAGCGCACGCCGAAGGTCACTGTCAAGCAGCAATGTCCTCGGCGTCCAGCCTTCTTGGCCAGCGACCGTGCGCACCCTCACAAAACTGCGGTGCGTTTCCAAGATCCTCGCACGAGTGTCGAAATCAAGAACGGCAACCACGGGCGCGTCAGGCTCGAGCCCGGTGTACAGTTCTACGCGGTTGCGGCTGTAGAATGTCTCGGCTTCCGTCAGCGTTGGTGACTCGTTTCCGCATCCGGCGAGCACTCCCGCGGCCAGGACCGCGACGACGGACCTCTGCAGAATGCGCACTCTAGACCGGGACCAGTCCATCTTCCGAGCGTGGACCATGCATTGCGCAGCGACCACAGTCGCCCGATGCGCTGTCAACAATAGTAAACCCGCCAGCACAGTAGACCCGCCAACGCGAGCGACGGTGGTGGTGGGATTGATTCGAAGTTCTGCACCCAAACGTGGGCGAGTCACGATCCGTGCGGCAATCCACCGCCACTCATGGTGTTAGCGGGATCTGCTGACGTTCCAAGCCCCTCTGTCCGAGTCCAAGCACGGTGATCGAATCAACGTCTTGGCCGAGTAAGTACTGCCTTGCCCGCTTGAGGCCGTAGCCGACCTGCGAGGCGCCGTGGCTGTCGTCGCCAAAGCAGAACGGCACGCCAGCTTCTGCCGCCAAGCGGACCAACCAAGGCGAAGGAAACGGATCAGGCAAGCCTTTGCGCCAGCCCGCCGTGTTGAGGTCGAGGATACAGTTGTGCGACTTGGCGGCCTCGATGGCGGTCTCGGCCGCGCGGCGGACCGTGGGCGTGCACAGATCAGCGCCTTGTGGCGCATGGAGCTTGGGCAAATCGAGGTGGGCGACGATCTCCGGGCGCAACCCGCGGATCATTTCCTCGACCAGCCGGTAATAGCGTTCCATGAACGGTTCCAAGCCGTTGCAGGCTGCCACGGCTTCGCGAAAGTGCCGGGGACTTTCGTCGATGGAGATGTCACAGACATGGTGGACGGACCCGACGACATAGTCGAACTTGTGCTCGCGGCGTAACGCAAGCATCGATTCGACATAGCTTGACGATGGCACAGCCTCGGTTTCGAATCCGCGCACTACCTCTAGGGAACTGCGCATTTGGCGCTGGAGCCGCAACGACTCGCGCGAATATGCCTCGAACTCTCTACCCAGGCGCTCAACGTCATAGCCCTTAGCCCGTTCCGAGTCGTAGAGAAACCGGCTGTCCGAGCGCGGAGCGTGCTCGGTTACGCCGTAGGCGCTCAGTTCGGCGGCTACGGCTGCATCGAGGATTGCTCGGAGCGTGCCGGTGGCGTGTTCGCAGAATTCGCCGCTATGGCCGCCGTGCAGCGACACCATCCATGGGGGGCTGGCCACGATTCAACAGCAACCCAAGCCGGGAGGCGGCTCGGCAGCGGCCTGGCGCGAAACATCGCCGTTCAGCCACGGGGCCAGCGCTTTGTGCGGGTCGGCGATCTGGTCAATATGGGTCAGCCAGTACCGCTCCCAGCCATGCTGGGGCAGAGAGCAGAACAGCATCAAGTTCAGGGGGTAGTTGCCTGAATCGGTGCAGCGCCGGAAGTCATCCCGGAACAGGAAGACCGGCTTGCCCCAGGCGATCGCCATGCCCAGTTCCACCATGACTCCCTCGTCCGGAGGGCAGCCGTTGACGACCGCGAACAGGCCATCGGCGTCGCGGACATCACGCATGTCCCTTTGGCCCACGAGGTAGGGCCAGGCCGTGCCATCGGCGTCCTTGGTGTTGTTGTTGCGCGCGAACGGCTCCCACACCTCGGCCCCAGCCTCTTCTAGGGCAGAAACCAGTTCGGCAAGCGGGCCGGATCGCTGCTGTGCCGAGAATCCGTAGGAGCTGGCCAGATACAGAATCTTGCGCTTACCGGCCGGAGGCATCGACGAGATCACTCTCCCTCCTTACGCTAGCACTGCGCAATGAGCCGACCAGATCTCAGTCTGGCTCCTCCTGCCCAATCAAGGTTCTGGCTCAGACTTCGCTGCGCCGCATCGTTTCGCTTGGATGCTGGAAGCGGGGTTTGGGTGCGATTCAGGTTCTCAAACATGGGGGCTAGGGCATCGTCCGATGTGCGTGCCTTCTCCCTCATCAGTGCGCAGGCTCGCAGGCCTGTGGACCAGCGATCCAAGCAGGCTATAGGCGATGTGGGATGTCGACCTCATCGCCCTCAAGCTGTTGGGTTGCGAACGATTCTTCAGGAATTGTGCCGATGGTGGGACGATCAAGCGCGTACCCGTGGGCACCCGACGCAAGAGAACAACGGTCCCGCCGAAAAAGGGCTGACGATGCGGACAGGGTTAACTTTGGGAGTCTGCTGCACAGGTAATCGAACGGCTCGGACCCGGGCCGAGCGATGCTGTTATCGCGACCCGGAAGGCTGGCTGGACCATCGGACCGCGGCAGTGAGAACAAGCGGTATTCGGGGTGGGGTCGCAATCGGCTAGGGATCTTCAATGCTCGCAAGCGAGGCCGGGGAATCAAAGGAGTAAGGCGGAGGCGTGAACGAACCAGCCTGAGCGTTCGTTGACGAGTCCGGAAGAACCCGCCTAAACTGTCGATGTTACGCTGTCGCGGTTCGCTGGCTTGAATTCCCGACCGGTTCTATGCAGACTAAGCCAAGAGTCATCGACTTCTTCGCAGGTGCCGGAGGTCTGTCACTCGGATTCGCTCGCGCCGGTTTCGAGGTAGTGATGGCCGTGGACAACTGTTCAGTCGCGGTGGAGACCTATCGCGAAAATCTCGGCGACCATGCTTGGGACATCGACTTGGGCGAGGCTGATCTTGCGTTCCCGTCACCAACAGTGGTTGCCGGAGGCCCACCGTGTCAGGGCTTCTCGTCCGCAGGGCTCCGTCGATCTGGAGACACCCGCAACACCCTCGTTGGTCGGTTTGCCCACTTAGTTGCTCGGCTCCGTCCAGCGATGTTCGTGTTCGAGAATGTAGAGGGGTTCTTCACCGCGGAGGGCGGATCGAGGGTCATCGAACTACTCCAGCCGTTAATCGAGTCTGGCTATCGGATTCATCTTCGCAAGATCAACGCGGCGAACTTCGGCGTTCCACAGCACCGTAAGCGCGTGGTCGCGCTCGGAGCCCTCGGATGGGATCCGAAGTTTCCGGACCCGACGCACACGGCTTTTGGTGCGCCAGGTGCGCTCTTGGCCGGAAGTCATCTTCCCCCTACCCCGACTCTCGGAGAGGCGCTCGCAAGCCTCCCGTCGGCATCGAGTTCTGCTCCGGGCCAACCCGAGGATCACTACTACGTTCCGTTGGAGGGCTTGGATCTTGAACGGGCCCGGGCGCTCCGTCCGGGCCAGACGATGAGAGACCTACCTGAAGTGTACTGGCATGAGAGCTACCGCCGTCGGGCGTTCAGGCGCGTCAAGGACGGGACGCCAACGGAAAGAAGGGGTGGGGCTCCTGCCGGGCTTCGGCGGCTGCGTTATCACGAGCCGTCCAAGGCCGTTACCGGGGCGGCGCGAAACGAATTCCTCCATCCGAATGAGGATCGATATCTAACCGTGCGGGAATGCGCACGGTTACAGACGTTTCCGGACGATTTCAGGTTTATTGGAAATGCTTCGAATCGAATGCAGTTGATTGGGAACGCCGTGCCGCCACTCTTGGCTTCAAGGATCGCCGATGTGGTGCGGGAGAGCCTGCGGTCCGCTGAGGTCCGCGCAGAACCGGGGGCTCTTCTGAGCTTTGTTCCGACGCTCGCGGACGGGATGAGTCCGGCGTTGGAGAAGGTCTCGCATGAAGTTAGGGCACGGTTTCCGGAGCCCGCTGGCGCGAGACTTCAATTACATCTATGGGATTGACCCAGAGTCAGAAGACGATCGTCGCCCGTGCACGGTCCCTTAGCTCCGGTGGGCAGGCTGTCGCATTGAGCGACGAAGCGTGCGCGTACCTAGTTGGAGTGATAGTGCGCGACCTCGATCTGCAAACACACTTTCCTGAGATCCCGGGAACTTTGCCCGAACTCTTCAGTCCCGGCCCTCTGTCGCGCTTGGAGTTCGTCGGAGTTCCGTTCTTGGGAATGTTTGAACGTCTCGTTGGCTTGGACGCCAACTCGGATGTCTACTTCGAGAGCTTGGCGGCTCTACACAAGGCGCGTCTGAAATATGAGCGGATCTTGGAGACTCAGGCTGTGCCGACTCTCGACCAAGTTGGTCCCAGAGGATTGCTGCAATACGGTGGCATGGCGCCGAAGATGTTGGCGGGTTTCTTGTTGTGGAGGAAGTGGGTGTTCGACATCGACAATCGGGCGGGGCAGGAGACCGGTTATCTCTTTGAACCGATCGTCGCTGCGGCCATCGGTGGGGTGCCCGCGAGTGCCAGGAAGAGCCCGATCATGCGCCGGAAGGACGGCAGTAAAGGGCGGCAAGTCGACTGTCTGCTCGAGAACCGGGCGTACGAGATCAAGATCAGGATGACGATCGCTGCATCCGGCCAAGGCCGCTGGCGCGAGGAGCTAGACTTCCCGGAGGACTGTCGGCATAGCGGCTATGTCCCCGTGCTCGTCGTGTTGGATCCCACTCCGAGTCCGAAGCTGAATGAACTCCGCGCGGCGTTCCTCAACGCGGGCGGCGATGTTCACATTGGTCAGGACGCGTGGGCGCACCTCGGACAACTCGCTGGACCTACAATGGCACGATTCCTAGAGAAGTACGTTCATAGTCCCCTTCAGTCGCTACTCGACGAGGAACCGATCCAGTTGCCAGACCTGCTATTGGCGATGCGTGAAAAGCGCTTGATCGTTCGTGTAGGAGAGGAGGAGTTCTCCACTGTTCGCGTTCACCAAGCAAGTGAGGATGAGGGGCCGCTACCGGACGACCTCGGACGAAAGGCGGATCCGTGACGTATACGTCGATCTGATCACGGGCATCTGCGGCCGTCTCTGTGCTGGTTCGGCGCGTGATGAGACAGAGAATTCCGCCCCAACAGTTCCGCACTGTCATCCTGCTAGTGTCTTGCTGCGTCGGATCCACATGGCTTGCCGCGATCCTTCCCTCTGCGTGACAATCACCTACTGCGAGGGACGTTGTGGCGCAAGAGAACTGTCTAGCGATTGACTTGGGGGCCGGGAGCGGCCGCGTGATGCTCGGAAGCTTCGATGGCGAGCGGATCGCGGTCGAAGAATTGCACCGCTTCGAAAATCCGGGCACAGAAGTGCTCGGTTCGCTCTTCTGGGATCCGCTGCGCTTGTTCCGGGACATGCGGGATGGCATCCGTGCCGGCGTCTCGTCAAAGCCCGTGTCGCTGGGTGTTGACACTTGGGGTGTCGACTTTGCCCTGCTGGATCGCGACGGCAAGTTGGCTGGCAATCCCTATCACTATCGGGACTCGGGCACCAACGGCACGATGACCGAAGTGTTCGAACTTATTTCTCGGGAAGAGATCTTCCAACACACGGGGCTCCAATTCATGGAACTCAACAGCCTGTTCCAGCTCTACGCGCGGAAGGACAGTCCCATGCTGGAATCGGCGAGTTCGCTGTTGATGATGCCCGACCTGTTCCACTACTGGTTTACCGGCGAACAGGCGTGCGAGTTCACCGATGCGACGACGTCGCAGTGCTACGATCCGCAGCGTCGCGACTGGGCCTATCCGGTGCTAGAGGCTCTCGGCCTGCCCACTGCGATATTCGGTCCCGTGATCGAGCCGGGCACGGTGCTGGGCCGTGTGCGCCAGTCGATCGCCGACGAATGCGGTATGGCTGGCATGGACGTGATTGTGCCCGGCACGCACGATACGGCCTCGGCAGTCGCGGCTGTGCCCGCCGAAGGCACGAGTTGGGCTTACCTCAGTTCGGGCACTTGGTCGCTGCTAGGCGTTGAGACTCGGCAGCCCCACGTGACGTCGGCTGTGCTGTCGAAGAACTTGACCAATGAAGGCGGGGTGTGTCGCACGAACCGCCTGCTGAAGAACATCTGCGGTCTGTGGCTGTTGGAGGAGTGCCGCCGCGAGTGGTCGCGGGTAGGGATTTCGACCGAATACGACAGGTTGCTCTCGGAGGCCGCAGCGAGCCGGCCGTTCCGCTCGGTTATTGACGTCGACGATCCCGAGTTCGCTCCGCCGGGCGACATGCCCGGCAGGATTGCCGAACGGTGCCGTGCCACGGGCCAGCCCGTGCCGGAGTCCCCGGGCGAGTTTGCGCGGGCGATCTTTGAGGGCTTGGCATTGAGGTACCGAGCGGTGCTGGGTGACATCGCCGCTGTGACCGGCACCGCCCCAGCGGCCCTGCACGTGGTCGGAGGCGGGTCCCGCAACCAGCTGCTCTCGCAATTCGCGGCCGACGCCTGTGGCGTGCCTGTCATCACAGGCCCTGTCGAAGCCACCGCCGTAGGTAACGTGTTGATGCAAAGCATGGCTGCCGGAAGAATCGGCGACTTGGCGCAAGCCCGCGAGGTCGTGCGCCAATCGTTTGAACTCGGGCGCTACGAGCCCAACGAGAAACTCGCGGACGGATGGGATGAGGCCGAGGGCCGGCTCGCGGCCGCGGGCGCAGGCTAGCGAATTGGTGCCAATCAGCGAGCCGAGTTCCGCCGGTGGTAATCTGCGGCCATGTCGGCCCTCAACGTCGCTCTGATCGGCTACGGCTTCATGGGCAAGGCCCATAGCAATGCCTACGCTCAAGTCGGACACTTCTTCCCCCATGTCACCAAGGTTCGACGCAAAGTGGTCTGCGGGCGCGGCCGGGCCGGCTTGGAGGCCTTGGCGCAGGCCTGGGATTGGGAGGGGACCGAGACAGACTGGCGCCGCGTGATCGAGCGCCCGGACATCGATCTGGTCGATGTCTGCACGCCCAACTATCTGCACGCTGACATCGCCATCGCAGCCGCCGAGGCCGGCAAGATGGTGCTTTGCGAGAAACCGCTAGCCAACACGATTGCGGAGGCCGAGGCCATGGTGGCGGCCGCCGCTGGCGTGCCGACGTTTGTTTGGTTCAACTATCGGCGCGTGCCTGCGGTCGAGTTTGCGGCGAGGTTGCTGGAGCAGGGACGGATCGGCCGGGTCTACCAGTACCGGGCACAGTACCTGCAGCAGTGGGGGCCAGACCCAAATCGTCCGAACAACTGGAAGATGTCGAAGCGGACGGCTGGGTCGGGGGTGAACGGCGATCTGAACTCGCACCTGCTGGACATGGCCATGATGCTGATGGGCCCGATCCGCGAGGTCTCCGCCACCATGGAGACCTTCCTGCAGGAAAAGCCAGATCCCAGCCAGCCCGGCCAGACCTACCGAATCGACATCGACGATGCGGTGCTGGTGCAGGCGAGGTTCGCCAGCGGAACGCTCGGTTCGTTTGAGGCGACTCGCTTTGCTACGGGTTTTCAGAACGACAACAGCTTCATCGCCCATGGCGAGTCGGGCATGCTGGAGTTCCATTTCGAGGATCTGAACCATCTTATCTACGCCGACATGTCGGGCGAGCCGGATCTGCGGGGGCGGCGCAAGCTGTTGGCCCCGGCCACTGGCCCGCGGGCCAATCCCCATTTCTGGAAGCCTGGCCACCCGATCGGCTACGAGCACACCTTCATCAAATCGCTGGCCGATTTCCTGGCTGGCCTGGATTCGGGAGAGCCTGCCCGGCCGACGTTTGAGGACGGCTTGGCAGTGCAGCGCGTACTGGACGCGATCGAGCGCTCCGCGCGGGACCGGAGTTGGGTCGAGATCGGAGGGTAGCCTTCCTCCGAAGAGGCGGACTCAATCACCAAGCGGCGCGGTTCCCCGCGTCGGGCTGGTAGCGGGGTACAATCGGCCCGTTCCATCGGCTGGTCGCCCTCGCAGGTTCGGCGGGCGGCGCGCAGGATCGGATCTGCGTCACTTTGGGTTAGGAGGTTCGCACCTTGTCGCATCGCTCGTCCAACATCACTCGGCTCAAGACGCTCGCCGCAGGCACGTTGCTCGGCGCCCTGCTCAGCCCTTTCCTCCTGGCACAGTCGCCGCCTGCCTCGCAGTCGGGTGCCGCCGCAGCCGCTTCCTCGAATTTCTTGGACCATTTCACTTGGCATCCGGGCGGCACTCGGGAAGCAGACATGTGGCAGGTTTTGGTGCTGTTAGGCATCGGTGACGCCGCCGGGGAGACGTGGGACGGCAGCCTGTCGATCAGGGGTGGCGAGATCCTAGCGCTCGTGCCGCACCGCCAGGAACCGCCCGACCGGATTCTGCCGCAGGGTGGCTGGCGCTTGCAGACCCAAGCCGTGCGGATCTTGCTGCGTTCCACGGTCGTGCCGCGCCCTACGCCGAGCACGCGCGAGGAAGTGCTGGCCAAGGGGCTCTGGATTCGCGGGAGCGGCACCGCCGCGACCTCGGTGACTGTGAACACCGCGCAGGGCGACTTTGCCTTCGAGCCGATGGCGATGCAGTTCGGCCCTTGGACCGAGGCGCTCGGGGGCCGCGTTGCCATTCAGCGCACCCCGCCCGCGACGGACCTCTCCGGCACTGAACTGCGCCAGCATGACTCGCCGGCCATCACGGCCGACTCCGCGGGCAATCTCTTCACTACTTGGTACAGCTACCACGACCGCCGCGAGGAACTGAACTTCCGGCGTTACCACGAGGGCCGTTGGTCGCGGCTGATACCTGTCGGTCGAGCCGCCGAAGACCTTTGGCGTCCGCAGATCGCGGTCGATGGCGGCGATAAGCCGTGGTTGATCTACTCCCAGCGCCCGGCCGCGGAGGGCCCCGGCAATTGGGACATCTACGCCATGGCGTGGGAGGACGACGAGTGGGGCCGCCAGCATCGCCTGACCGACAACCCGCTTCCCGACATCGAGCCGCAGGTTGCCCGCGCCTCCGACGGCACGATCTATGTGGTCTGGCAGTCGATGGCGGGTCGCTACTCGCAAATCCGGCTGAAGTACCTGCGCGACGGCCGTTGGTCCGAGACCGTGGCCGTCACGAACTCGGAACAGAACGACTGGTCGCCCGCAGTGGCCGCCGGATCGCAGGGTGATGCGTGGATCACTTGGGACCGCTACCGCAAGGGCTCTGGCGGCAGTTACGACGTGTATGCGAGATCTTTTGCCCCGGCAACTGGGCTCGGGCCTGCGCTGTCCGTGGCGACCAGCACGCGCTTCGAGGCGCACTCTAGCGTTGCGGTCGACAGTCGGGGGCGTCCTTGGATTGCATGGGAGACTTCCGGAGTGAATTGGGGCAAGGATCTCGGCCGGGGCCTGGGCGAGTTGCAGCCTGGCACGCCCTTGGGCGCAGCGCGGCGCATCGAGGTCGTCTGTCTCGACGGAGGCCAGTGGAAGACTCCGGCTACGGTCAGCTTCGACGATCCGGCCGGGCCGGGCTCCACCGGAGAGAGCCGCCCGCAGCTGTACTTCGACCCCGACGGGAACCTGTGGATGTCGTTCAAGCGCCGCTACAGTCGGCTCTCCTATCGTCCGACGTCCTACTGGGAGTCTTTCCTGACGCGTCTCGACGGCCGGCGCTGGGCCGATCCGATTACGCTTCCGCAGAGTTGGGCTCGCAAGAGCACTCGCATGGGCATGGCAGCTGCCGACGGTCGGTTGTGGGCCTTTTGGCCGGACGAGAGCCGCCAGTGGGGCTTTGCCAGCCGCCCAAGGCTAAACCGGGTCGTAGCGGGCTCGCTGGAACTGCCCGGATCAGGCACCGAACCCCGCTTGACTCCGTACCGTCCGGCGGCCGGCGAGTCTCGCCCCGACTCGCATCCCAACGAACTGGACGATGTGCGCTTGATCCGCAACTATCGCGCCGAGCATGGCGCGGAATCGCTGCGTATCGTGCGGGGCGACTTGCACCGCCATACCGAATTATCGCAAGACGTGGGTGGCATGGACGATGGCTCTCTGCCGGAGTTCTACCGGTACATG
>LXNI01002486.1_pt1 | contig 12659 bp, 8 predicted proteins | sample 809091 | NCBI WGS metagenome assembly LXNI01 (sample SAMN04870527, study PRJNA318959) | sponge metagenome | biome: 01000161; feature: marine sponge reef; material: water | host: Sarcotragus foetidus | place: Greece: Milos, Mediterranean Sea | collected 2013-05-29 | depth 5-7 m | reverse complement strand
CAGCATGTCGAGCCCCTCCAACGCCGGGCCACGGATCAGCAGTGAATCATCCATCTGGCCCGCGGGCTCAGCGTCACCAGAGGCCACTCGTCGGTACGGCATCGCCGAGCCCAGTTCCTCGCGGCGCTTCATCGCCCCCGACGCTAACCGCTCGCGCCTAGCCAAGAGAGGATCGTCGACACTGACTTCGAACAGACGTTCGTTCATGTCGGGGCACAGTACAGAAGACCTGTGACACTCCGAAGCCGGCTGTGCTCCGGGAGCGGTCAGACCCTCGCGGTGTGGAGATCCGAGGCGACGGTGACCCTGCCTGCGTAGCCGCCGGCGCGGATGGCCTCGACGAGTTCCGCCTCGTCGTCAGATCCCCGGGGGGCCGGCATGAGATGGGTGAGCACCAGTTGGCCGACGCCGGCTCGGGCTGCCAGCGCGCCGAGTGTGGGGGCCTCGGCGTGGTGACGGGCGAGGCGTTCGACGCGCTGGTGCGGGAGGCCGAGTTCGAGGAGCTTGGAGCTGCTCAGCACCTCGTGCACCAGGATGTCGGCGCCGGCCGCCAGGTCTTCGACGGCGGCGCACGCCCGGGTGTCGCCGGAGACCACGACGAGACCGTCGGGCGTGGTGAACCGGTAGGCCACGGCCGGCCGGACGTCGCCGTGATCCACGAGCACCGCCTCCACGAGCACGTCGCCGACGGTCGTCAGCGCCGCCGGGGCCGGTCCCGGCCGAAAGGGCCGCACGGCGGGCTCGGGCCGGTCGGGGAAGCCGGCGAGGCCGATGCGCGCCTCGATGTCCGGCTCCAGGTTGTCTAGCAGCGATTCGAGGTAGCCGACGGCAGGACCGTCGGGGCAGTAGACCGACAGCGCCTCACAGGGGCGCGCCCCGTTGCGGATCCAGCGGGTGAGCACCAACTCGGGGATCCCCATCAGGTGGTCGCTGTGGTGATGGGTTATGAACAGTGCGCCCAGGCGGGTGATGTCGACGCCGGCCTCGGTGAGGCGGAACAGCGTGGCCGGCCCGGCGTCGACCTGGATGAGCGTGTCGTCGTGGCGCAACAGGGCGCCCGCCCCGGCGCGGCCGGGCGAGAGCATCGGTATCCCGCTGCCGGTGATGGTGACCGTCGTGGTCACGTCAGCAGCCGAGCGCGAAGGTCACGGCGCGGCACACGCGGCGCAGCGGCCGCGGGTCACCGCGCCCCCCAGGCCTCGGCATCGTCCCAGAAGTCGTCGGGCCGCTCGGGGAGGCGCTGGTATGCGGCACGGTCGGCGGAGGCTGTGGGGTGCCGCACAGCCTCCGCGGCCAGAGTCTCGAAGCGGCGGTAGCGATCCTCGACGGGACCCCTCCAGCGGGCGTCCGGCTCGACGATGTGCGCTGTGGCGGCCCAGCGGGCACCGTCGGCCAGGTCGGTCTCCAGGCCTGCCACCAGCCGGGCGGCGAAGGCGGCGCCCAGGGCGGCGCTCTCGGGGACGGCGCCGACGTGCACGGGAAGGTCGCAGCAGTCGGCGACGGCCTGCGCCCACGGCCTCACGGCTGTGCCGCCTCCGGTCGCGACGATGCGCCGCGGTGTGATCCCCGTGGCCTCAATGTGGCGGCGCACCACGAACCCGGTGGCCTCCAGTGCCGCACGTTGGAGGTGCACCTGCCGGTGCGTGGCCTCCAGACCGAGGAGCGACGCGGCGCGCTCCCTCCCGGCGGTCGCCGTCCGCTCCGGGTGAATCGAGGGGATCCAGACCGGCAGGTCGCCGGGATCGATGCCCGCCAGCAGTGCGGCGAATTCCTCGTCGCCCGGCGGGTCGCCGAGCAGCCCCCGCACCCGGTCCCGGAAGAGCCCGCCCGCGTTGCTGGGGCCTCCGATGAGGAACCGGTCCGCGGCCACGTGAGGGATCGTCCAGAGTCCGGCGAGTTCGAGCCAGGTGTCGGTGACGGCCCAGCTCAACAGGGTGCTGCCGAGGTTGACGAGAACGTCGCCCACTTCGAGCGGCCCGGCGAGGGTCAACTCCGCGAGTCCGTCGGGGATGCCGGCGCCGAGGGGGGTGCCGTCCACGTCACCGGCCGGACCCCAGCCCGCCACGAGCCTCGGAAGTTGCTCGGGAGCGACGCCGAGTTCACAGCAGAGCGCCGGATCCCAGCCCGTGCCGTCGAAGATCGGCATCGCGGTCATTGCGGTGGCGGTGTCCAGGGCCGCCACGCCGCTGAGGGCACAGTTGACGACGGTCTGCGCCGGCCAGAACCCGGCTGCTGTGGGATGGCGCCCCGCCAGATGGCGAAGGAACCCGAGCCACTCCTCGTTGCCGACAGGCGGGCGCCCGGCGATGGCCTGGCCGCGGGCGTCGCCGTACAGCAGGCCCGCTCCGAAGGGGACGCCGCGACCGTCCACTGCAGTGAGCGACGGCACCATGGCCGCCACGCACACGGCCTGCGGGTCGCCCGCGTGGCGCACGTCCTCCCAGGCGCCCAGCGGCCCGGCGCGCCAGGCGTCGGCAGCGTCGACTTCGAGCAGGCCCGCCGCCGGGAGGCGCAATGCATGGGGACGGCGCGTCCGGGCCATGATCGTTCCGGCCTCGTCGACGGCCACGGCCTTGGTGGCGGTGGTCCCGACATCGATACCGACCGTGACGGGCCGCCCGCCCCCGCCGCTCACGGCAGTGTCGCTCCCACGGGCGGCTCCGGATGCCCGCCGGTGGGCGCCCTCGGACTGGGAGCGTCCGGGGCGGGCAATGGCAGGCCGTCCACGTAGGTGACCGTGCGGGTTGCGACCGCCGGGACCCGTGGTCCGGGCGTGACGATGCCGGTGAGGTTCAGCGGGTCTGTGGCCGAGACCTCCACCCGCTCGCCGCTGCGCTCTTCGCGGCGCACCCGGCGCAGTTCGTCGACGGCGGCCGGCAGCGCGAACTGCTCCCCGGTGAATCCCGTGACGAAACGTCCGCCGCGGATGACGCCGCGGGCCTCGAGGCGTCGCAGCGCCCACAGCACCTCGCGCCAGGGCAGGGCCAGGGTCTCGCTGGCGCGGAGGTCCCGGAACACCACACCCCAGCGGGCCAGGAGCTGCTCGGCGACCGCCTCGGCCAACTCGTCGGGGTCGAACTCGCCGCCGGGAGCGGTCAGCAGCGACCAGCGTCCGACCGGACCGGTCAGGCCCTGCGCCCCGCGCCGCAGGCCGCGCCGCGGCTGCAGCCGGGTGCCATGGCCGGAGTGGCGGGCGCCGCCTAGCAGGGAGCGCAGCGCCCCGAAACTGTCGGCGGTCAGCAGGCCACGGGCGACGCCGTCGGTGAGCCCGGACTCGATGTCGGTAGCCAGCCGGCCGCAGTCGGAGGCCAACTCGTTGGCGAAGCGGGGCCCGTGGCGTTCGAGGGACTCGGCGATCTCCGCGGCGGCGCCCGCCTCGGGGACGGTGGGCGCCTCGTCGCCACGGGCGGCCACCGTCAGCCAGTCGAAGTCGCCCCGCAATCCCAGCGTGACCGGTGTGACGCGGGACGTGGCGCTCCCGGGGCGCACCTCGTCGCCGCGCCGCAGTCCCAGGCGCCCCCAGGCCAGCTCGCCGGACAGGCACAGGTCGTCCAGCCAGACAGGCAGGTAGCCGTCGATGCGCCGGGCGAGGATCTGGCGCTCCCAGGCTCCGGCGGCCGCCTCGAAGCCCTGCAGCTGCTCGATCACCGCACCGAGCCCGGCGCGGCCCCGCACCTGCGTGCCGGGCGCCACGTGCTGCCAGCGGAACAGAAAGCGCATGAAGTCCTGCGCGGTGACCGGCTGGATGTCCCGGCGCCGCCGGCGCTGCGAGTAGACGTGAATCCGTGCCAGCAGGCGGCGGCTGCACCACTCGAGTTCGTCGCCGTCCGCCGCGGTCGCCTCGCGGGGGCGGAACCGGCCCGAGAGGGCGAAGCCCTCCGCCTGCAACGCCGCCAGGGCGATCCGGGTTGTTCCGCCGCCCAGCGACGTGGCTGCCGCCAGCTCGGCGACGGTCACCGGCCCCATGACCTCGAGGTGGCCGCGTATCGCCTCGATGGCCACATCAGCGGGGTCGCCGATGTCGGTGGGTTCGTCGTCGGTGGGTTCGTCGTCGGTGTCGTCCCCCGGGGTGTCGGCGCCCAGCAGGGCGCGCACGGCCGGGCGCAGTTCGGTCGTGCACCAGAAGCCTCCGGCGGCGCCCGCCCGGCTGGCCTCCGCCAACTGTGCGTAGAGGTCCGCCCAGTCGGGGCGCGGCCGGCAGAGCACCATCTGCGACAGCAGGTCGTGCAGCTCGTCGGGGTCGCGCACCTCCGGCGCCACCTCGGCGCAGGTGCGGGCGATGGCGTCGGGATGCAGGGCGCCGATCTCGCTGAGGTCCACGGGGAGGCCGCGCGGCAGGCGCACGGCCCGCGTGCGGCGCTCCTCCAGCGGCGCCTCGTCGAGGAACGTGAAGGGCCGCCCGTTCAGGATCTCGTGCGACAGGGGCGACGGCTCGGGTGTGTCTCGGAACTCGACGGCAACCTCCCCGGCGCGTACGGCCCGCAGCAGCGCCACGAGACCTTCGATGTCGGTGGCCTCGTGGAGGGCGTCGTGCAGCGTCTGGCGCACCAGCAGGTGGTCGGGGATGGGGATCGGACCGGGATTGTTGTCCCCGCAGGCCGCCAGTCCGGGAAAGGTGGCGGCCATCACGTCGTCGGCCTCCATCCGCTGGATCGGCGGCGGGTTGCGCTTGCCGCCCTTAAAGCGCAGCACGGTCAGCGCCCGGTTCAGGTTCCAGCGCCAGCGCACCCCGAACAGCGGCGAGACGATGATCGCTTGCGTGAGGGTGTCGGTGACGGTGCCGGGGTCCAGCATCCGCGGCACGTCGCTGAGGGGGAAGCTGTGCTGCGGTCCGAGCGACAGCACCACGGCGTCGTCGTTGGCCGCGGCCTGCAGCTCGAAGTCGAAGGTGCGGCAGAAGCGCTTGCGCAGTGCCAGCCCCAGCCCCCGGTTCAGCCGCCCGCCGTAGGGGCTGTGGATCACGAGCTGCATGCCCCCGGTCTCGTCGAAGAAGCGTTCGATGACCAGCCTGCTCTGCGTGGGGAGGGACCCCAGGGAGGCCCGCGCCGCCGCCAGGTACGACACGACGGCCTCGGCGGCGACGGCGCAGAGGCCGCAGCGCTCGGCGGTGGCCGCCCGGGCGCCGTCCGGGTCGCCGGCGGCCAGGAACCCCTCCACCAACGCCCGCAGGTCGCTCACCTCGGTGCTCAACTCGGTGGTCCGCGACGGCGCCTCGCCCAGCCAGAACGGCACCGTGGGGGGCGCCCCCTCGGCGTCGGTGACCCGCACCACGCCGGACTCGACGCGCCGGATCCGCCAGGAGTGCGAGCCCAGCAGGAACACGTCGCCGGCCATCGCCTCGATGGCCCAGTCCTCGTTGACCGTCCCCAGGAAGGTGTCGTCGGGGTCCAGCAGCACCCGGTAGTCGGCCACGTCGGGGATCGCCCCGCCCGAGGTCAGCGCGGCGAGGCGCGCGCCGCGGCGTCCTGCCGCCTCGCCCGCGACGGAGTCGACGTGCACGTAGTCGCCGCGCCGTCCCCGCCCTGTCACCACGCCGGTGTTGGTGAACCGCAGCGTCTCGTCGAAGTCCTCCCGGGACAGGTCCGCGTACGGCGCGGCGCGGCGCACCAGCCCGAACAGGTCATCGATCTTCCAGCGCTCCGCGGCGCACTCGGCGGTGATCTGCTGCGCCAGCACGTCGAGAGGCGCCTCCGGCGGCGCCACGGCGTCCAGGCGGCCGGCTCGCACCCCCGCCAGCAGCGCGGCGCACTCCACCAGCTGGTCGCGGGTCGTGGGGAACAGACGGCCCTTCGGCACCGCCCCGACCGAGTGGCCCGAGCGGCCCACCCGCTGCAGGAACGTGGCCATGCTGCGCGGGCTGCCGATCTGGCAGGCCAGGTCCACGGGGCCGATGTCGATGCCCAGCTCCAGCGAGGCGGTCGCCACGAGCGCCCGCAGGTCGCCGGCACGGAGCCGGATCTCGACCCGCAGTCGCCGCTCCTTGGACAGCGAGCCGTGGTGCGAGGCCACCGCGCTGTCGCCCAGCCGCTCGGCCAGCAGGTGGGCGATGCGTTCGGCCTCGCGGCGCGTGTTGACGAAGACCAGCGTCGTGCGGTGGGCCTCGATCAGCTCGGCGATGCGGTCGAGGATCTCGGCGGTCTGGGCGGCGGGCCCAACGGCCTCCAGCTCGCTGGGCGGCATCTCCAGGGCCAGGTCCAGCTCCCGCCGGTGGCCGACGTCGACCACCGCAGGCGGGGGGCGGCCGGCCGGGGGTTCGGGTGTGCCGGCGCCCAGGAGCAGCCGCTGGATGACTCTGATCGGGCGCTGCGTGGCCGACAGTCCGATCCGCAGGGGTCGCTGCTCGCACACGTGCGCCAGCCGCTCCAAGCTGAGCGCCAGGTGCGAGCCGCGCTTGTCTCGGGCCACCGCGTGGATCTCGTCGACGATCACCCAGCGGGCGGTGCGCAGCATCGCCCTGCTGCGCTCGGCGGTCAGCAGCAGGTACAGCGACTCCGGGGTGGTGATGACGAAGTTGGGCGGATTGCGCAGCATCGCGGCCCGGGCCGACTGCGCGGTGTCGCCGGACCGGACGGCGACGCGCAGCGGCGGGGGTTCGAAGCCCATGTCCCGGCCGATCCGTTCGATCTCGGCGAGCGGCCCCGTGAGATTCTCGGCGATGTCGGTGGCCAGGGCCTTCAGCGGCGAGACATAGACCACCTGGGCTTCTCCGGCCACCGGCTCGTCCCGCTCGTGCGCCTGCCAGAGGGCGTCGATGGCCACGAGGAACGCCGCCAGGGTCTTGCCCGAGCCGGTCGGTGCGCTCACCAGCGTGTCGGCACCGGCGCGGATGGCAGGCCAGGCGCCCAGCTGAGCCGCCGTCGGCCCGCCGGTGAAGCGCCCGCAGAACCAGGCCCGGACAGCGGGATGGAAGCCGTCCATCACACCGGCGGGAGCGGCGCCGGTGTCGGGGGTGTCGGTGATGACGGCGGTCACGTTGAGTTGGTGACTCCTCGAGATCCAGGCGACGGCATCCCACCGGGCGAGGCCCCCGCAGGATACGCCGAACTCCGAACGGGGATCCGGGACGGGATTCAGAACTATTGTTCGTATCAGGTTAGCGCGCCGCGCTCACCTGGGGGCGAACGATAGGCGCGTGCCCCGCTGGACGGTGCTCTCCGGCCGCCGGGGCGCGCTGGTACGGTGCGCTGCGATGGTGGGGGACGGATCGGCGACGCCGGTGCTGGAGGTTCGCGGCCTCAGCGTGCGCTACGGCCCGGCACTCACGGTCCTGCACGGTGTGGACATCGAAGTTCCGGCCGGCGCGGTCGTGGCCCTGCTGGGGCCCAACGGGGCCGGCAAGACGACCCTGCTGCGCGCGCTCACGGGGCTGCTGCCGTTCCATCACGGGCGGGTGACCGGCGGCGAGGTGCTCTTAGAGGGCAAGCCCGTGGGGCGCGCCAACGCAACAGCGCGGGTGCGGCGCGGGATGGCGCAAGTGATGGAAGGGCGGCGGATCTTCGCCGAGTTGACCGTGGAGGAGAACCTGCGGGCGGGTGCGGTCACCGTGCGGGACCGTCGGCAGGTGGCGGCGCTGACCCGGGAGATCTTCGAGGCGTTCCCGCAGCTGGCCCGCCGGCGCGGCTACCAGGCCGGCTACCTGTCGGGCGGTGAGCAGCAGATGCTGGCGATCGGGCGGGCACTCATGAGCTCGCCGAAGCTGCTGTTACTGGACGAGCCGTCGCTGGGCCTGGCGCCGCGCATCACCGAACAGATAGCGGCGCGGATCGGCGCGGTGGGCGCGGCCGGGACCACCGTCCTGCTGGTGGAGCAGAACGCCGCCATGGCGCTCTCGATCTCCGAGTTCGCCTACGTGCTGCAGGCGGGGCGGGTGGCCCTGGGCGGGCCGGCCGCAGTGCTGCGCGACGATCCCGACGTACAGAAGCTCTACCTGGGTGATGGCTGAGGCCACCGCAGCCGGCGGAGACGCGGCGCCGCCGGCACGGGCGCCGCCGGCACGGGCGCCGCGAGGACCGGCCCCCGAGACCCCGCCCGCCCCTGTGGTGCCGATGCTGCGCGTCGCCGGCGTGAGCCTGTCCTTCGGGGGGCTCCGGGCGCTGGATGACGTGTCGTTCAGCGTGCGCCCCGGCGAGCTCGTGGCGCTGATCGGCCCCAACGGTGCCGGCAAGACCTCGATGTTCAACTGCATCAGCGGCGTGTACCGGCCCGAGCGGGGCGCGTTGCTCTTCGAGGGGGCCGACCTGGTCGGCATGCGTCCCTCGCGCATCGCCGCGGGAGGCGTGGCCCGCACCTTCCAGAACCTGGCGCTGTTCGAGAACCTCGACATCATCGACAACCTCATGCTGGGCCGTCACACGCTCATGCGAACCGGTCTGCTGGCGGGTGCGGTCTGGCTCGGCCGGGCGCGCCGCGAGGAGATCCGGCACCGCCGGCGGTGCGCCGAACTGGTGGACTTCCTCGGCCTCGGTCCCTATGTGGGCCGCCCGGTGGGTCTGCTGCCCTACGGCGTGCAGAAGCGCGTCGAGATCGGCCGCGCCCTGGCCGCCGAGCCGCGGCTGCTGATGCTCGACGAGCCGGTGGCGGGCATGACCCGGGCCGAACGCAGCGAGGCCGGCGAGCTGCTGAGCGGCATCCGGGCCGAGATGGGACTGACGATGCTGCTAGTGGAGCACCACATGCATCTGGTGCTGGAGGTGGCCGACCGGGTGGTGGCCATGAACTTCGGCGCCGTGATCGCCTCCGGCGCCCCCGAGGCGGTGGCGAACCATCCCGCGGTGGTGGAGGCCTACCTCGGCGCCTCCGGGGCGAACGGCGCAGGCGGGGAGCACTGATGGACAAGTTCCTGCAGCTGCTGCTCTCCGGTGTCGCCCTCGGTGGCATCTACGCCCTGGTGGCGCTGGGTTTCGTCGTGATCTACAAGGCGAGCGGCGCCTTCAACTTCGCCCAGGGGGGCTTCGTCACCCTCGGCACCTACATGGTGTACCAGTTCGGCACCGACTGGGGTCTGCCGTTCTGGGCGGCGCTGGTGCTGGTGATGATCGCCATGGCCGCCGTCGGGATGTTCCTGGAGCGGTTGGTGATTCGACCCATGGTGGGCAAGCCCACCTTCACCGTGGTGCTGATCACCCTGGGTCTCCTGCTGATCATCGAGCAGGTCGTGCGATCTGTCTGGACTAGCCCGGGGTTGGTGCTGGAGGTCCCGTGGGGCAACGGGCGCAGCCGGCTGGGCGAGGTCACGCTGCGCCATTCCGACCTGTGGACCATGGTCGCCGGCGCGGCGCTGCTGGCGGCGTTCTTCGTGTTCTTCCGGTACTCCCGCACCGGCCTCGGCATGCGTGCCACCGCCCTGGACCAGGAGGCGGCCGCGGCGCAGGGCATCTCGGTGGCGCGCTCGTTCGCGGTCTCGTGGGCCGTCGCCGCGGCGGTTGCGCCCGTGGCCGGCGTCATGCTGGTCAGCCGCGGCGGCGGTGCCCTCTCGCCGGCCATCGGCTTCGTGGCCCTGGCCGCATTCCCCGCCATGATCCTGGGCGGGCTGGACTCCGCGGGCGGCGCCGTGCTCGGCGGCGTGCTGATCGGCCTGGCCGAGATCATGTCCCAGGGTTACCTGGACGTCTCCTGGCTGGGGTCGAACGTGGAGGTGGTCGTTCCCTACGTGCTGATGGTGCTGGTGCTGCTGTGGCGCCCCGAGGGACTGCTGGGGACCCGGCGGGTGGAGCGGGTATGAGCGGGGGGTTCCTGCGGCGCATGCTGCCGTTTCCGGGTCCGGCGCGCCCGCCGAGCACGTCGGCGACCGCGGTCAACCCGCTGCTGCCCGGCGCCGGCGCCAAGCTGATGGCCGCCCTGACTGCCGCCGGGGTGGTGATCTGCCCGCTGGTGCTCGACGACCCGTTCTGGATCACGGTGCTGGGCAACGCCGGCACCTTCGCGGTGGCTGCGCTGGGGCTCAGCCTGCTGACCGGATTCTGCGGCCAGGTGTCGCTGGGCCATGCGGCGTTCCTGACGGTGGGCGGCTACCTGGTGGCGTTCTTCGGCGCCGGCTGGGGCTGGCCTCTGCCGGCCTGGCTGGCCCTGGCTGCTGCCACCGGGGCCGTCATCGGGGCGCTGGTGGGGCCGTTCGCCCTGCGGTTCAAGGGCAACTACCTGGTGGTGGTGACGCTGGCGCTGATCTTCGTGGTGACTCACGTGGCACGCAACTGGGAGGGCTTCACCGGCGGCTTCGACGGGATCTCCACCAACAAGGCGCCGCTGGCGCTGGGCAGCCTGGACTTCGGCGACATGAGCGCCTTCGGCCAGCGGCTGGACCGCCAGCAGGGGCTGTTCTACCTGTCGTGGATCCTCGTGGGGATCAGTGCTCTGGTGGTCCGGAACCTGGTCCGCAGCCGTCCCGGCCGCGCCATGCAGGCGATCCGGGACCGCGACCTGGCCGCCGAGGTGATCGGGGTCAGCAATGCCCGCTACAAGATCGCCGCCTTCGCCATCTCGGCCGCCATGGCCTCGGTGGCCGGCGCCACCTACGCGGTGGGCCTGCGCTTCATCACCCCCAACGAGCCCCTAGCGGAACTCTTCCTGTCGATCCGCTTCGTGGCCATCATCATCGTCGGCGGCATGGGCACCGTCTACGGGGCCGTCGTGGGCGCGCTGCTGCTGGGGCCGCTGCCAGAACTGGTGAAGGAGTTCGTGAGCTACCTGGATGTGACCGTCCCGGGCCTCGGTCGCCCGCTGGTGTCCGACACCGTGGCGGCCGAGCCGCTGTTCAGCACGTCGTCGTTCAGCGAGGCGCTGTTCGGCCTGCTGCTGGTGCTGGTCCTGCTGTTCCAGCCCCAGGGCATCGCCGGCGTCGTGCGGTCGCTGCGGATCCGCCGCGCCGGGCGGTCGCGGGCCGCCGCGCCGCCGCAGCGGCCGGATTCAGAGAGCCACTGAGTCCAGCGCACGCACCGCTGCGGGGAGCGGTGCGGCGCCACAGCAGGGCGCGCTGGCGGAGGCGCTGCGAGACGCTGGATAGGATGGCCCGCGATCGGAGGTCGGGTTGCCGCAGCCGGGCAGCGCACTGCGATGTCGGGGCTGCGAATCCGCCCGAGAGCCACAAGGAGGTGGCCATGAAGCAGGCTCGCACCGTAGGCAGGCTCGGCTCGAGGCGGCGGTTGACATCGAGGTCCCGCTGGGTGGCGCTCATTGCCGCCGTCGCGCTGCTGGCCGCCGCATGCGGCGGTGAGGACGGCACAACCGCGCCGCCGCCACCGCCCGAGGTGGTGCCTGCCGATTCGCCGCCGCCGCCCGATCCCGCTCCGGCGCCTGCCGGTGAGGATGCACCGCCGCCTGCGGAGCCGCCGCCCGCCCCGGCAGCCGACGGCGAGGCTGCGCCGCCGCCACCGCCCGAGGTGGCGCCTGCCGGTGAGGATGCGCCGCCGCCTGCGGAGCCGCCACCCGCCCCAGCGGATGGCGAGGAGCCCGCACCGCCGCCCGAGCCCGCACCGCCACCGCCCGAGGCGCCGCCGGCACCCCCGCCGGAGCCGCAACCGACTGCGGGCTTCGACGGCGAAACTCTCACGCTCGGCTACCTGGTCGACCAGTCCGGTCCGCTGGCCATCATCGGGGGCCCGCTGCTGGCCGGCTCGCAGCTCTACTGGGACTGGGTGAACAACGAGCTGGGCGGCATCGCCGGCAGGTACCGGGTGGAGTTGGCGGTGGGCGACACCAAGGACTCCGAGGGCGCGACGGTGCAGGAGTACCAGCGGCTCAAGGACGACGTGGCGATGTTCGCCGAGGTGCTCTCCACGCCGCCCGTTCAGGCCCTGCTGGAGTTCTTGAACGAGGACGGCATCGTGGCCGTGCCGGGCTCCCTGGCGGGCGCCTGGGCGAGCGAGCCGCTCCTGATGCCCAGCGGCGCCGCCTACGAGTACGAGGCCATCAACCTGGCGGACTGGTACGTCAACCACTCGGAGCTGATGAGCCCGTCGGACGTGTACTGCGCCGTGTACGTCAACGACAAGTACGGCAGGGACTCCTTGCGGGGTCTGGAGTTCGCGGCCGATCGCCTGGGGTTCTCCCTGGCTGAGACCCAGACCATCAACAGGGGCGACCGGGCGTTCACGGCGCAGGTCGCGGCGTTCGTCGACGCCGGCTGCACGGTGATCTTCGCCATCACCGTCCCCACCGAGCAGCACGGCATGCTGGCCGAGGCGGCCAGCCAGGGACTCGACCCGGTCTGGCTGGGTCTGCTGCCGACGTACCTCAACCTCTTCGCGGCCGGCGCCCCCGATCTGTACGCCAAGTACTACGTCGCCCTGGACTCGCCCGAACTGAGCGACCTGTCGGTTCCCGGGATAGCCAAGTTCCACGAGCGGTTCGAGCGCTACAGCAGCGGCAACATCAGTACCTTCACGCTCTCGGGCTACTTCCTGCAGGTCTCGGTGCACGCCCTGCTGGAGAAGGCCGCCGAGTTGGGCGACTTCAGTCGGGAGGGCATCCGCAACGCCCTCGCACAGCTAGGGGAGGTGGATCTCGACGGCCTCGCCGCGGAGAACTACGTCTACGGGACGCCGGAGAACCGGGTACCCACGAGCGCGGTGCGGATCAAGGTCTTCGACGCCACCCAGCCGCCGGCGTTCCTGCGCGACGTCATGATCGTGGACTCACCGCTGAACGACGAGTTCGACCTGTAG
>LXNI01002484.1_pt1 | contig 12662 bp, 10 predicted proteins | sample 809091 | NCBI WGS metagenome assembly LXNI01 (sample SAMN04870527, study PRJNA318959) | sponge metagenome | biome: 01000161; feature: marine sponge reef; material: water | host: Sarcotragus foetidus | place: Greece: Milos, Mediterranean Sea | collected 2013-05-29 | depth 5-7 m | reverse complement strand
CCCTCCGAATTCAGTGTGCCCAGCTTGATAAAGTCGCCTTGCCGAGGTGTGTAAGAGACGCCGCAACTCAAACAGAACATGAAAGGCATAGGCAAAAAGACCGTATCTTGCCCGGCCTCGGCTGGGCGGCCCTTCGTATCCAGTCGCAGATGTTGTGGCAGGTATTTGCGGCGATTCCTGCGGACATCCTGTCCGCTTCTTCTTTCTTCTAGCCAATCTTCGGGCAGCCGCGCGAGCGCGGCGCCATGTTCGTGCGGCCAGGGGTCTGCCTCGCTTAGATACAGATAGCCACCTTCACCCTCTATATCGGCGTGGCGCTCGCGGAAATCGCGTGGTATGTATCCCGGTTCACCGTCTTCGCCCTCGACGCGGCTTACCGTGTAGTATTCCTGGCCACATTCACGGCAGAACGACAGCGGAAACAGGAGTTTGCGATCGGCGCCGAAGTAGCGTTGTCCGCTCAAGGTGATGTGGCGTTCGGCCTCTGTTTCGAGGGTGGCGTAGGCGGTGTCGCCCGGGCTGATAAATTGATGCAGGCGGAAAGCGAAAGGCTTCAGACCAGTGTCGGGATCATCAAATTCATAGCCGGCCAGGAGCCACTTCTGGATGACGGCTTCGCATGAGTCGACCTGTACACCCGTCAGTTCGCTCAAGGACTCTGCAGCATCCTCGATGCTGCTCGGAGTTTGGCGCTGCAAGCGCGCGCCTTCAGCGCGCAAGCCGAAGGTGTTTTCGATCCAGATCGAGAGCGGATGAGCGACAAAAGCGTCGTATTCCACGGGAATAACGAGCGCGTTCTCGGCCGCGACGGCAGCGACGGCCGCGGAGAGCGACTCCGTGTCCAGACCTCCCGCTGTTGCCCGCTGCAGTGTTTCACCGATGACATGTTCCGGCAATACCGGTGCGCCGAAGATGTCGCTGCTGATCTGGGCAACCTGCACTTGTTCTTCTTCGAATGAGCCGCCGCTCGCCATCGTCGCCGAGGTACCGACGAACTGTATGGGCTGACCGCTGACTTCCAGCCGCTCCCGCACGCGGCGCATCAAGAGCGCGACATCAGCGCCCTGCCGACCGCGGTAGGTATGCAGTTCATCAAGCACGACAAAACGCAAGCCGCGCGCGCGCTCGATCAGGCGGCGCTCGTGTGGGCGTGTCATGATAAGCTCGAGCATGACGTAGTTTGTCAGAAGGATATCGGGAGGATCGTTGATGATTCGCTCGCGCGCTTCATCCGAGACTTGCCCGGTATAGCGCTCGAAGGTAACCGGCTGCTCTCCCGCAGCAAAGCCTTCCTTGAGAAACTTCCCCAGCTCTTCTTCCTGGCTGTTGACGAGCGCATTCATGGGATAGACCACTATCGCTTGAATGCCCTGTCCGCTGCCCTGGCGCAAGACGTGGTCGACGATTGGCACGATGTAGGCCAGGCTCTTGCCGGAGCCAGTGCCGGTGGTCAGCACATAATTGTAGTCGCCTTTTGCGATTTCTATGGCGCGGCGTTGATGCCGGTGAAACCGCAGCGTTCTTCCGCCCTGAAGTTTGTCATGCTCGAATATCGAGTCGCACTTGGGATGCAGGTAACCATCGTCGATGGCTTGACGCACCGTGCCACCACTGGCGAAGCGCGGATTCAATTGGATCAGAGGGTTGGGCCAGAATTCGCCTTCCGCCATTCGCCCCTCAACATGGCTGCGGATTCGAGCATCCTGGATCTGGATGAAGCTTTGGGCATATTCACTGTAAGCTGTGATAAGTTTCTTTCTAATCGAAAAAACATCCATACTTCCATCCTTTGCCCTGCGTATGATTTAGTGAGCAATGCCTGTGTCGCGTCATCCACCGCATTTCAGCAAGCAGCCATACACTCGAATTAAGGTATGCTACTGGAAAAAACGTCGCATTCCTGTGGTAGATATTCACAGGTGGGCAGACCTGCATACATTAGTGTGTCGCCACTTGATTCAGAGTTGCCGCCACTGTCGTCGAACGAGTCCAGTTTCTTTCAACATTTATTTGCTTTACATGAATTCTCTATTCATGATCACACTGATCCGAAACTCACTTTCGTTTCTACAACGTCACAAATGGATAACTTACCTTTGATAATGCAAGTAATGCATTTGCATTATTTCTTCATGTAGAAGATAGACCTCTTCTCTAGGCTCCTAGGAGGCCGTTCTACCTCCAGTGGATATACATGACCACTGCAGTGAGGCCAAAGCTTTACTACATTGAGTTGCATTGACATGAATATACAAATGAAATAATTCAGTTGAATATTGTCAGCGTTGTGCACCACCCTATTCTATACTGACGATTATGTTCTAAGAGCCTGCTATGCTGATTTCTTTCCTTCAAATGAATTGTTTAGTCATTTGAATAGACATTCCATACATGCCATTCATGGGTGGGAAATCAAAACTAATGACAATTTCCATCGCGATTCTGAACCAGAAGGGCGGCTCGGGCAAAACCCCGATCACGATCAACCTGGCGGGCGCGCTGACCTCGCTCGGTAGGTCGGTGCTGATCTTCGATCTCGATGGCCAAGGCGACCTGACGACAGGTGTTGGCTTCGATGATGAGATTTTCGCCACGAGTAGCGAAAATATTTACAGCTTGCTGACTAAGTCGGAGGGTGACTTGAGCGAGGTGGTCCGTCCGGCGCCGCATGACGACTTTGATGTCGTGCCGGGCAATATTCAGATGTACCTGGCTGATAAGGCGCTTTTCACCGTGCATAATCGCGAGCGTCGGCTGGAACGGCTTTTGGAGCCGATCGCCGGCATCTACGATTACATCTTGGTGGACTGCCCGCCTAATCTGGGTACTGTGACTGATAATGCGCTCCTGGCATGCTGTCATGTACTGGTGCCTGCGCGCATGAACAAGAAGAACACCCGGGCCATCACGATTCTCCTGGACCAGATCGAGACGCTTGAGGATGCATTTCGTGTCGCGATTCAGGTGATTGGTGTGGTGCCAGTCGGCTATGTGCCCGATGCGGATCAGAAGGATATCATCGCGGAGTTGCGGGAGAATATGCCGGAGTATCTAACGCCGGTGATCCGCAAGCGCGAGACCCTGATCGAAGACGCCTGGCAGTCCGGCTGCTCGATCTTCAGTTATTGGCCGAGCAATTCTTATCGCGCCAAGGCACAGCGCGAGAGCCAGCAAGACTATCTTCAGTTGGCGGAATTCGTCTTAGCGCGTAGCAGGGAGAAGGAAACATGAACGAAGAGCAACAGACAAAGGACCAGAGACAATCGCTGCTTAGCCAACGCTTCGGCACTCGGTCCACGGAGGCAAGTGGACGTAAGCGCGGCCGTCCCCCGGCGAAAGTTTACAGAAAAAACGCATCATTCTATCTTCAGCCAAAGGTACTCGCTGAACTGACGCAAGCTTATCATGAATTAAATGCGGAATTACCAGAGGAACAGAAACTGGATAAGGCGACTTTTCGCGAGGTCATGCTACGATACAGCATCGCAAACCTGCCAAAGGTACGAGAAGAATTGCGCCGCTAGCTGTTTGATGAATACCAGCCTTGTCGCTCCATAGGCAAAAGCGGACGCAAAAGATTACTTTGCAGTGTTTGAATAGCTTATGTAGTGGTCCCGAAAAACTGGACATCTAGTAAAGAGAGTAAACTAGATGCACAGTGAGGGAGAACCGCTCGTGGGAAAATACCGCAAGTATACGCCCGAAACCAAGGTCAGGATTGTGTTGGAAATCTTGCGCGGTGATAAGTCTGTGGCGCAGGCCAGCCGCGACTACCAGATCAAGGACAGTTTACTTTACCGCTGGAAAGACGAGTTTCTGGAAGGCGCCAAGCAGGCTTTTGCCTACGGTAAGCCGACTGAGCAAAAGCGCCGAGCGGACAAGGTGGCTGAGTTGGAGCGCTTGGTGGGGAAGCTGACGATGCAACTGGAAATTGCAAAAAAAGCCTCTCACTTTGTGAAATGTCTTCCGCCCGAAAGCGAGAACTAGTGCGGTCGCTCAGCCAGACTTACCCGGTGTCGACGAGCTGCGCTGTGCTGGGATTGCCGCGCAGCAGCTACTATCATCAAGCCAAGCCGCGCGATGAGCAGGGCTTGCGCGAGGAGATCGTGGAGATTGCCAGGCGCCGCCCTACCTATGGCAGCCGGCGTGTCGCGGTGGCCCTGCAGCGGTCGTCAAGCGGCGCGCGCGCGGGTCGCCATTCGGTACGTCGGCTGATGCGAGAGATGGGCTTAGCCATCAAGCCGAAGCGCGGTCGGGGCAGCGGCACGGACAGCCGACACAGCTTAGGACGCTACCCGAATCTGATCAAAGGAATTCAGCCGGAGCGTCCGAACCAGGTCTGGGTCGCCGATATCACTTACGTGCGCGTGGGCTCGGAATTCGTCTACCTGGCGGTCATCATGGATGTGTTCACGCGGTCGGTGCGCGGCTGGCATATTAGCTGGACAGCGGGGCAAAGCCTGACGCTGGCGGCGCTGCGTAAGGCGCTTGAGCATCACCCGGCGCCGGAGTTCCACCACTCCGACCAGGGCTCGCAATATGCCGCCAAAGCCTACATCAAGCTGCTGCGCGGGCGCGGCACGCAGATCAGCATGGCAGCCGCCGGCAAGCCCAAGGAAAACGGCTATGCCGAGCGGCTGATCCGCACCATCAAGGAGGAGGAAGTATATCTCAGCGACTACCAAAACATGGCTGAAGCGCGGGAGCAACTGGGTTACTTCATCGAGGTAGTCTACAATCAGCAACGTCCGCATAGCCCATTAGACTACCTAACGCCGGCAGAATTTGAGGGTGAGTGGCTACTGCGAAACTCCCTCAAATTACCTGAGATTTTGTGTCCAATAATTTAGGACCACTACAACCCCATCCCGGCCCTTCCCCGAATCATCGGGGAAGGGTGACTCGACGTTGGAGTTGGAATGTTTGGCAGAACTCGCATGACTTGCTTGGTTCTATTTCGGAGAGGAGAGCTTGAAGTACGGGGCATACTTCGCCTGCTAGTCTCGGTGTATTCGGTGTATTCGGTGGTAAGATTTTTAGTTCCAAATTCTGCCTTAGCGCCCGCTTTCCTTGCATGCCTGCACTGCCCTTGGTTATGCTTGCGCTAGCGATTTTGGATGATGCCACGCGAAAGAGGAGACATGACATTCGAGACGGTTCATGACCTGGAAACGCCAAGCGTACTGATCGACCTGGACTTGATGGAAGCCAATATCGTCACGATGCAGAGCCGCTGCGACGCGCTGGGCATTGCTTTCAGGCCGCATATCAAGACGCACAAAATCCCGGATATCGCGCGCCGGCAGCTGGAAGCGGGCGCCACAGGCATCGCCTGCCAGAAGGTCAGCGAGGCGGAAGTCTTCGCCGAGGCTGGATTCGACGATATTCAGATCCCCTACAATATCGTCGGGGCGCGCAAGACCAGGCGGCTGGCGGCGCTGGCGAGCTCAGCCAAAGTGACGGTGACGGTCGACAGTCAAGCCGTGATTGACGGCATCGCCGCGGCGGCGCAAGAAGTCGGCTCGACAATCCACATGATGGTCGAGTTGGTATCGCTGGGGCAACGCACCGGCACAAGTCCCGAGGCTGCCCTGGCGCTGGCCAAGCGCATCGGGGCGACGGACAATCTGCGCTTTGCCGGCCTGATGATCTACCCGTCGGATGCCGCCATCAGGCCGCGCCTGCTGGAGACGCTGGCCCTGCTGGAAGCGGCCGGCATCGCAGTCGATAATGTCAGCGGCGGCGGCAGCGGCGCCATCAGCGATATGCATTTGCTGCCCGAGCTGACGGAGATGCGCGTCGGGACATGTGTCTTCTGGGATTGGAACAGCGTCAGCGCGGGATATGTCGGCTTCGACAAGTGCGCCATGCGCGTGCGCGCGAGCGTCGTCAGCGCCAACGAGCCCGGCCGCGTCATCCTGGATAGCGGCAGCAAGTCGATCCAGTCGGAAACGATTGAGGGACAATTTGGCTATATGGCCGAGTATCCCGCAGCACGCTTATACAAGGTCAACGAGGAGCATGGCTACGTCGATTTCAGCGCGTACGATTCGCTACCAAGCGTAGGGGAAATCGCGCATATCATTCCGGTGCATACCTGCGTGGTCACCAATTTGCATAATCAGCTCTACGGCGTACGCGGCGACAGCATCAAAGTGATTTGGGATGTGGCGGCGCGGGGCCTGGTATGGTAGCGCAGCGCCAGGCAGCGACATACAATCTGAACGAAAGACTGGAGTGTCTATGTTAGTCATTGACGCGCATCTGGATCTGTCCTGGAACGCCCTGCAGTGGAATCGCGACCTGCTGGAATCGGTGAACACGATCCGGGTCAAGGAGGGACGCATGGCCGGCAAGGGCCGGGCGCAGAATACGGTCGCCCTGCCCGAGATGCGGCGCGGTCGCGTGGCCGTCAGCTTCGCCACCATGCTGGCGCGCTCAACCGGCCAGACCTTCCCGCACATCGATTACGGGTCAGCGGCGCAGGCATTCGGCGTAGCGCAGGGGCAATTGGCGTATTACCGCGCCTTGGAGGCCGATGGTCACGCGCGAGTGCTGGCGGATGGGCCGAGTCTTCGCCGTCATGTCGACGAATGGGAGCGCTGGGAGGGCAGCGGCGCCGACCCCGCGGACACGCCGCCGCTGGGCTTCGTCATCAGCATGGAGGGCGCTGACCCCATTCGCGATCCGGCGCAGCTCGAAGCCTGGTGGAATGCGGGATTGCGCCTGCTCGGTCCGACGCATTATGGCCCGGGGCGTTACGCCGGCGGCACTGGCACGGAGCTGGGGCTTACGGCCTTGGGCAAGCCGCTGCTGCAAGAAATGAGCCGCCTGGGCATGCCCCTGGACCTCAGCCACTTGTCCGATGAAGCCTTCTGGGAAGCGGTATCGATCTACGACGGCTTGGTCTTGGCCAGCCATAACAATTGCCGGGCGCTGGTGCCGCATCAGCGGCAATTCAGCGACGAACAGCTCAAGCTGATCATCGAGCGCGACGGCGTCATCGGCGCGGCCTTTGATATCTGGATGCTGCAACCGGGCTTCACGCGCGACGCCAGCAACGAATCCGTGTTTATTGATGATGTCGTCGACCATATCGACCACGTGTGCCAGTTGGCGGGCAACAGCCGTCACGCCGGCATCGGCAGTGACCTCGATGGCGGTTTCGGACGCGAGCAGTCTCCCTGCGATCTGGATACCATCGCTGACTTGCAGCGATTGCCGAGCAAGTTGGCCGGGCGCGGCTATGCCGACGCTGACATCAAGAACATCATGTACGGCAACTGGCTGCGCCTGCTGTACGCGGCTTGGGGTTAGTCAAGCGCTAGTACGCTCATAATGAAGTCCGGCTCGCGGATTGACCGTGAGTCTTACTCAAGAAGCGGTTGCATCTGCGTCAACGCTCGGTCCAGCAGCGGCGGCTCGGCGGCGAAGCAGAGCCGCAAGTAGCCTTCTCCTTGCGGGCCGAAGGCAGCGCCCGGCGCCAAACCCACACCGCATTCATGCAGGACCCGCTCGGCAAAGGCGTAGCTGTCCGTCACGCCGTCAACGCTGAAGAAAGCGTAGAAGGCAGCGCTCGGCAAGGGCAGGGTCACGCGCGGCAGATCGGCGAAGCGGCTGACAACCATATCGCGCGCCGCAAGATAGCGCCCCATTGATGCGCGGACGAAATCTTCGCCCTCTTTTAAGGCGGTGATGCCGGCGATCTGAGTAGGCGCGAAGATGCAGGAGAAGTTAAATTCAGCGACCGCTGCCAGCGTGCCGATCAGGGACTTGGGCGCGGTGAGCCAGCCCAGGCGCCAGCCAGTCATAGCCCATGACTTGGAGAAGCTGTTCACGATCAAATATTTGTCGTCTTCTGTGACTTTGTCGGCGAAGCTGGGGGCGCAATCGCGGTCGTAGACAATGCGGTTGTAAACTTCGTCGGCGATCAGCCAGATATCGCGCTCGCGACAGAATTCGATGATCTGCCGCTGCTCGTCATCTTCGAGCATCCAGCCGGTGGGATTGTTGGGCGAGTTGATCAGCAGCGCGCCAGTATTTTTCGGACAGGCGTCGAACAACTCATCCAGGTCCAGGCGCCAGGCGTCACAGCGCGGACGCAGCGATACCCGAAGGACTTCAGCGCCCAGGATCTCAGCCGCAGCCGGCAAGTTTGGCCAGACCGGCGATGGCAGGACCACCGCGGCGCCCTCGGCCACTACGCACTGCAGCGCGACCGCCAGCGCCGTCATGCCGGACGGGGTCACGCCGATGTTCTCGGCAGTGAGCGCCGTGCCGTAGAGGCCATTCTGATAGTGTGCCAGCGCCTGGCGCAGCTCGACAATGCCGAGGTTGGGCTGATAAAAGGTCTGGCCCTCGTCGATGGCGTCTTTGGCGGCTTGACGGATGAATTCGGGAGTGGGTTTGTCGGGCTCGCCGAACCACAGCGGTATAACATCAGTTTTGCCGATGGCGCTGTTGGACAGCTTGCGGATCAAGCTGGGCTGCAGCGCGCGTACGGTCGGGCGTCCGGCAGGCAGGCTCATTTGGGCTAGTCCCCTTCTTGTTTGTAAAGCGCCACCGCCGCGACGATGATGACGCCTTGAATCAGACCTTGAATAAACTGATTAACGCCCAGCATGACCAGCAGGTTGGCGGTGAGGCCGAGCAGCAGGACGCCGCCCAGGGTACCGAGCACACTGGCGCGACCGCCAAAGAGACTCGTCCCGCCGATGATTACCGCTGTGATGGTCTGCAGTTCGATGCCATCGCCGATAGCCGGGTCGCCTACGCCCATGCGCGACAGCCAGAGCAAGCCGGTCACCGCCGCGGTCAGGCTGCATAAGACATAAACGCCGTAGCGCACGGCTTTGATCGGCACGCCGGAGAGGCGCGCCACCTCGATATTGCCGCCGACGGCGTAGAGATACTTGCCGAATACCGTGAAGCGCAGCAGCAGCATGGTAAGTACGATGAGCAGGAAAAACATCCAGGCGATGATCGGAACCGGGCCGATCTTTTGCACGTAGAACATCATAACTTCGCGGCTGGCTTTGCCGACAGGCGATGAAGAGATGGTCAAGCCGATGCCGCGCAAGATGACCAAAGACGCCAGCGTAACGATAAAGGGCGCGATGCGCAGTTCGTTGATGAGAAAGCCATGTATCAGACCAACCAGCACGCCAAGGCCCAGCGTCGCGATGATGGCGGGCAAGACATTGGCGCTCTCGCCGTTCATCACGATCGCCGACACCAGGATCGACACCTTAACCAGCGAGCCAACGGAGAGGTCAATGCCGGCGGTCAAAATCACCAGCATCTGGCCCAGCGCGACAATGCCCAGGAAGGCCGACTGCCGGGCGACATTGGTCAGATTCCGCTCGGTGAAGAAACGCTCGGATTGCGTAATGCCGATGATGACAAGCAGCAGGATAAAGGCGTAGACCATGATAATTGGTCCATTGCGGCGCAGGAAAACAGCGCGCGATTGCGCCCTTCGCTTGCCTCTGCCGCCCAAGCGGTCTGCCAAGAGATTCACAACCGGCTTGCCTCGGCCGCGCCCATAGTCGCCAACTCGATTATGCGCGCTTCGCCCGCCTCTTCCCGCGTGAGCTCGCCCGCGATTCTGCCGTCATTCATCACCATGATGCGGTCGCTCATGCCGATGATTTCCGGCAATTCAGACGAGATCATCACGATGGCGATGCCGCGGTCGTTGAGCTGACGCATGAGCCGGTAGATTTCGAACTTGGCGCCTACATCGACGCCGCGCGTGGGTTCATCCAAAATGATCACTGCAGGATTGGTCGACAGCCACTTCGCCAATACGACTTTCTGCTGGTTGCCGCCGCTCAGGAATTGCGTCTCTTGATCGGCCGATGACATGACAATCGACAAGCGTTTCTGCGCCCCGCGTACGACCTTGTCCTCGGCGCTGCGCTTCAGAACACCGAAGCGCGTCAAGGTCGACAGTATGGGAATGGTCACATTTATTCGCACAGACAGCGTGGTAAATAGGCCATGCGCCTTGCGGTCTTCCGGCACCAGCACCAGGCCGGCGCCGATGGCCTGCGCCGGGCTGCCCCATGTCGCCGGGCCTTTGCCGACCAGTTTTATCGAGCCGCCAGTTAAGGCGTCCGCGCCGAAGAGCGCCCGCGCCAATTCAGTGCGCCCTGAGCCGACCATGCCGGCGATGCCTAGAATCTCGCCAGCGTACAGCTCCAGGCTGACGCCGTCGAGAATCGTATCGGTCGCTATATCATCCGCAACCAATACCAATTCGCCCTGTTCGTGCTCGGTCTGCGGGAAGACCTCGTCAAGCGGCCGCCCGACCATGTATTCGACCAGGGTGGCGCGATCAAGCTCCTCAATCGGCCGCGTCGCGACCAGCTCGCCGTCCTTGAGCACAGTCACTTCGTCGGCGATGCGAAAGACTTCTTCCAGGCGATGCGAGATATAGATTACGGTGACGCCCTGCGCCTTCAGCGACTCGATAATGCGAAATAGCTGATCCAGCTCGCTGCCGGCCAGGATGGCGGAGGGTTCATCCATCACGATGAGATCGGCATTCTGCGAAAGCGCCTTGGCAATCTCCACCAATTGCTGCTGGGCGATGGTCAATTCGCTGACCGGCAAGCGCAAGTCGAGCTCGATGCCCAGTCGGTTGAGCAGCGCGCCAGCCCGTTCGTGCAGGACCTTCAAGTCCAATACGCCCAGGCGCTTGCGCGGCTCGCGTCCCAGAAAGATATTCTCGGCGACCGACATCTGTCGCACTAGCGCCAGCTCTTGGTAAATGATGCTGATGCCGCTTCGAATAATGTCGCCAGTTGAGGCGTCACCGCGCAACTCGCCTTTGTAAACGATTTCGCCTGCGTCCGCGTAATAGGCGCCAGCCAGGATTTTCATCAGGGTCGACTTGCCGGCGCCGTTCTCGCCGACCAGGCCGTATACAAAACCGGGCCGACAGCGAAAAGAAACATCCTTCAGCGCTTTTACGCCGGCAAAGGATTTCGAGATATTACGCATTTCCAGGATGTAGTCGCTCATGGCAAGGCAACGAGCGGCATCCGAAGCGATAAGACGCTCCGAACGCCGCCAGTCTATCGTTGACAGAAGGTCAAACTATCCCTCATCCATGGTGGTGAAGCCGAGCTCGGCCAGCTTCTCATCGGGCATGGTAATCGGCCCGTGCACGTCATCGCTCCACTCTTCGCGGAAGTAATCAGCGCCCTCGACATCGGTGAATGGATCGCTGTTGTCGATTTTGCCCACGAAGTCGATGAAGCGCGGCACCGGTTCGCCCGCCAGGATTTGCAGCGCAGCGTCGATGCAGAGCGTGATCATGGCATTGGGATACTGCCAGGCGAGGTATTTGATGTCGTGCTCCAGCGCCAGGCGCAGGAAGCCATTCTGCCACTCGCCGCCGCCAATGGGCGGGATATCCAGGCCGGCATCCAGATAGGCGCTGATGATGCCTTGCGACATCTGCGCGCCGCCCGACCAGATGCCATCGATCTCGTCGCCATATTGGACGAGCCAGGTCTCCATGATGCCCTTGGCATCCGCCGGCGACCAGAAGCCGGGCTGCTTGTCCAGAATATTGATGCCCGGGTTGGCGTCAAAGACGGCTTGCGCGCCCTCTTCCATGATGTCCGAAGTAGTGACGCCGGGGATGCCGGTCATGAAGACGACATTGCCTTCGCCATCTAGTTGGTCAACCACGTATTGCGCCAGGCTGGCGCCGACCACCCAGAGGTTCGTGCCGACTTCGGTGACGAAGTTGTTCGTCTCGACCGCGCTGGCGCAGAGCACAACCGGCACACCTTGCATCATCCCCCGCTCGCTCCCCTGATTCGAGCGACCCAGCATACTTACCTTTGTGCGTTGTTTCACATTGTTGTGTCTCACTCGAAAACGTGATACTGTAAAAGTATCGACCAACTATCAAGGAAGCAATACGATGAAACGCATCACAGTTATGCTTCTATTCGTTCTGCTATTTGGGGTTGTCGCTCCATCAATGGCGCAAACGCCTGAAACAGATGACGGCTCGAAAACGAGTTCAGATTATCTTTTCCATCGTGAGTTCTGCGATTTGGTACTCAATCCAGGGCAGACAGTGAGCATAGGAATAGGTCTTAACGACGACAACACAGTCCAAGATGGAGGAATTTGGGTTGCAAGGAACAGTTTGCCACCAGGGTACCGATCGATCTGGAGTATCTCCGGTAATAGACGCCAAGTATGGCTGGGCATTGTTCTTGGGTGGCTACCAACCCCTACTACTGTACGTTCCAGATTCTGCTTGTAACCCCATTTCTATTTCATGCGCGTTGGCGCACTGTTGACACATTACTTCAGTGCGCTACGCCTACAACCTTCCTCAGTAGCGGCACCGGTTTTATTTGTCGCTATCCACCTACCGGAGACGGCAAGATATTGGAGGCGCCCACTGCCGATGAAGCGATCGACATAACCGGTTAGTACGACGCCGGAAACGACCGCCAAGCAGCCGCCCAAGATATAGACCGAGATGCGAATGGTGTCAACCGAAATACCGGACAGGCGCGCCGCCTCAATGTTGCTGCCGACCGCATAGACGCGCCGCCCGTATGATGTGCCACGCAAGATAAAAATGAAGACGGCGCTCAAGCCGAGCCACAAAACGAGCGGAATCGACA
>LXNI01002483.1_pt1 | contig 12668 bp, 10 predicted proteins | sample 809091 | NCBI WGS metagenome assembly LXNI01 (sample SAMN04870527, study PRJNA318959) | sponge metagenome | biome: 01000161; feature: marine sponge reef; material: water | host: Sarcotragus foetidus | place: Greece: Milos, Mediterranean Sea | collected 2013-05-29 | depth 5-7 m | reverse complement strand
GCTCCGTCTCCACATCCAGCGCACTGGACAGATCGTCACACACCAGCAACGCCGCCTGCCGGATGAACATGCGCGCCGCCGCCGCCCGCTGCCTCTGCCCGCCCGACAGCCTTACGCCCCGCGGCCCCACCACCGTCTCCAACCCATTCTCAAACTGCTCCAGATCCGATTCCAGCGCCGCCGCCCGCACCGCCTGCGCCACCTCCGCATCGTCCGCATCCAGCCCCAGCAGAATATTCTCCCGCAACGATTCACTGAAAAGGCTAGGCGTCTGCGAAATGTACGCGCTCACCGGCGGCACAAAGAAAGATGCCGGTTCACGGACAACGCGCCCGTTCCAGTGGATTTCGCCGGATTCGGCCGGCAGCAGCCCCAGCAGCGCCCGCAGCAGAGTCGTCTTGCCCGCGCCGATCCGGCCCGTTACGACCGTAAAGCTGCCCTGCTCCAACTGCAGGTCGATATCGACGATGCCCTTCTTCGATCCGGGGAAGCAGTACGTCAGTCCGGAAACCGAAAGAGTCTGCAGCGGTTCGGCCCCGACTGGCGTATCATCCTCCGCCGAAGGAAAGGCGCCGCTCAGATGGATCGGCGTTTTGCGCACCAGGGCGGAGGTCTGCGACCCCTGCAGCAGCCGGTCCATGCGCTCGATCGAGACCCCTGCCTGTTTCCAGCGCGCGAAAAACGTCCCGATTGTCGAGATCATGTTGGTGACGAAAGTCAAGTAGTAGGCAAACAGCGAGAAATCGCCGATCGTGAACGAGCCGTCCCGCAGCGCCGAGCCCGCCAGCAGCAGGATCATCCCCATACCGACGTTGACAACATTGTGAAAGGTCGAGTTGAGGATCTCGTTGAAGAGACGATCGCGCAGCGCGTTCTTGCGGCGATTCTCGTTCAACGCCTCAAACTGCGCCAGCATACTCTCCTCCGCGCCGGCCACCTGCACAGCCTGTACGTGCTCAAACATCTCACCGATGAAACCGGCCACATTGCCGGCCGCGGACCGGTTGGCCTCTCGGTACTGCTGGACTCTGACCCTAGCCAGATTGGCCACCACGACCACGAGCAACAGTGGCAGAAAGGCGAAGATCGTGACGCGCAGATTGATGCGCGCCATCGTCACAAGTGCTATCACACCAAAGCTGCCCGTTGCCAGCAGAAAGAGCGCCCACACGGTGAAGTTGCCCACCTCTTCCGCATCCTCGCGGAAGCGGCTGATCGCCTCGCCGGTAGAGCTGGGCAACGAACGCGCGCCCGGCATGCTCAGGATGTGCTCCAGCAGATTCTTGCGCATCGTGGCCGCGGTGCTGAAAGTCCACCGAAAGAATACGTACATATCGGTAAATATCAGCCCGTTGCGCAGCAGCGCCGCCGCCAGCATCACCGCGGTCCACGCGTTCGGCCCCCACGCCAGCGGCGCCGAGCCCGACAGCGAATCGAAGTAGAAGCGAATGATCAGCCCGTTCGCCTGGAAGATCCCGACAAATACGAATATCCGCAATGCCGTCGTCAGCGAATACAGGCCGGGAAAACAGCGGATCAGGCCCCACCAGGCGCTGACCACTGAAATCGGCGGACGCTCTGAGACCTGCGTCATCTGTCCAACCCCTCTACATCGATATCCCCAATACCCATATCCTCAATACCCAACCGCAACAGGCGATGGTAGTGGGAGGCAGGGTCCGATGCCAGCGCGCCGCGATCGCCCTGCTCCCGGATCTCTCCGTTTTCCACGATCACGATTCTGTCCGCCCGCTGCACTGTGGCAAGCCGGTGCGCGATCAGAATGCCCGTCCGGTCGCTCAGCAGCCGCGTCACCGCCCTCTCCAGGAAGGCCTCCGTCGCCGGATCCAGCCGCGAAGAGGCTTCATCCAGGACGATGACCCCCGGATCCCGCAAAAATATGCGCGTAAAGGCCACCAGCTGCGATTCCCCCGCAGACAGCCCGCCGCTCCCGATCTGCAACTGCGCGTCCAGGCCATCGCCCAGAGAGGCGTACCACTCGGCAAGCCCCAATGCATCGATGGCCTCCCAAATGCGCGCATCGGGCACGCTCCGGTCAAAGAAGGTCAGATTGTCCCGAACTGAAGCCTGAAACAGTTGTACGTTCTGCGTGACCATCGCCACCTGCGCGCGCAGTTCCTGCAAAGGCCACTGCCGCACATCCCGCCCTGCCACCAGCACACGGCCGCTGTCCACGTCATACAGGCGCAGCAACAGCCGCGCCAGCGTCGTCTTGCCGCTGCCCGTACGCCCCAACAGGCCCAGCACCTCCTTTGGCTCCAACCGCAACTGAAAACCATCCAGCGCGAACTGTCCCAGTCCCGCTGTCGCTTCCTCCGGCGGCGCCTCCGTCGGATAGGCAAAGCGCACCTGCTCGAACTCCACCGCCGGTGCGCCTGCCGGCCCGGCGCCATCCCTCCCTCGCCGCCAATCCTCCCCAACAGCAGCTGCCGGCGTCTCGACCAGGCGGCTCTCCGTCGCAAACAGCTCCTGTATGCGCGCGATGCCGGCCCCCGCGCGCTGGAACTGCTCAAACTCCTGCGCGATCCGTTCAATCGGCCCTGTAATCAAATTGCTATAGTGAAAGATGAGATAGACCGTGCCGATGGTGAGCGCGCCACTGAAATAAAGATACGCGCCGAGCACAAAGGAGATGGCGGCCCCGATAGAAAACAGAAACCAGGCGATGTTGATCATCGAGAAGCCCAGCAGCTCCGCCCGTATCGTCGTCTGCCAGAACGTGCGCAGGAGCTGATGGAAACGGAAGAGCGTGAACACGCGCGCATTGCTCGCCCGGATGTCCTCGGTGCCGGCCAGCCGCTCTTCGACAAAGCCGAAGAAGCGGGCGCTCGCCTCGCGCGAGCGCTGCCAGTGCGGCACCGCCAGATTGCGCAGCCGCCCCAACACCAGCAGCGTGACAACAATAAAGACCCCGAACGCCGCCCCAACCCGCAGATCTTCGCGCAGCAGAACCACCAGCACCCCGATCAGCAGGAGGCCGTTGCCGAACAGCTGCACCACCAGTTGCGCGAAAAAGCGCGTCAGCGCGTTGATGTCGCCGTCAATGCGCTCGATCATTTCGCCCGGCGTATGCTGCTGATGAAATGTGAGATCCAGGCGCAGACAGTGCCGGGCCAGGTCGCGGCGCAGCGCATTGGTCGCCCGCCACCCTACATTCTCCGCCAGAACAGTGCTGCTCATCGCCGCCACCTGTTGGACGGCGGCAATGCCGATGAACAGCAGCGCCAGGCGCGTAAGGAGCGCCATCGAATCCCCGGCCAGCGCCGAATCCAGAAAACGACGCATGATCAAGGGGTTGATCAATTGCAGGAGAATATTGATGCAGAGGATCAGCAGAAGAAGCAGCGTCTGCCCCAACTGCGGGCGCAGATAGCGCACGAGCAGACGCCAATATACCTGTAGAGACGGACGCATCGCGTGCCTCCAGGGGGACACAGAGGAACGTCAGCGCGTTTAACGAACTGTGATCCGAATCTGTTTCGCCCGCGGGCTCAGGCAGAGGAAGCGCTGCAGGCGTTCCGCAGCGCGGTCAGGTTTTCATCAACGCTTTTGCTGGCGTTGAAGACGGCGCTGCCGACAACGATGACATTGGCCCCGTTGCGCAGCACGTCCCGGATATTGCCGACACCAATGCCGCCGTCCACTTCCAGATCGCAGGTAGGGTTGAACTCATCCAGCAGCTTGCGCGTGCGCCGCAGCTTGCTGGTCATGGTCTGGATAAAGCGTTGACCGCCAAAGCCGGGATTGACACTCATCACCAACACCTGATCGACAAAGGGCGCGATCTCGCGAATACTTTCGATCGGTGTAGAAGGATTCAGAGCCACGCCAACCTGGCATCCCAGATCGACGATCTGCTGTACGGCGCGATGCAGATGAAGACACGCTTCCAAATGGATAGTGATGATATTGGCGCCGGCATTGGCGAATGCATCCAAATGCCGCTCCGGCTCTTCGATCATCAGGTGTACGTCCAGGGGTAGCTGCGTGATCCGGTGGGCCGCCTCCACCACGAGCGGTCCGAAAGTGATATTGGGCACAAATCGCCCATCCATTACATCCAGATGGAGCAGGTCGGCGCCGCCGTGTTCTGCCGCCTGAATCTGCTCTTGCAAACGACCGAAATCAGCAGTAAGAATTGATGGGGCTAGTTTGACCGCATGCGCCACCATCGCAAACACCTCCTCAATTTATGTCAAGAGTGGATTGGGCTTCGGCAGCCGATGCGCCAACGTGGCTGCCAGGACCTCCTGCGATCGTATCTTCACGTTCTTTGGCCGCGCCCATCACCTGAATCAGTTCACTGATATCGTCCAGCGTAATCAGTCCCAGAAACTGTCCCTGATCCTGGACAATAACGACCCGACTCTGCGCCTCCAACAGCTGTTCCCATACGTCAGCCAGGGTCGTTTCGGCGTCGGTAACGGGCACCCGCGCGTGTGGAATCATCACATCGACGATTCGTCCTTCCTGCCCCTGTCCGCGCAGCGTTGCCACGAGGCGCGGACGGGTGAGGACGCCGACCAGATTTTGGCCCAGGTCGTACACCGGAAAATCTCCCTGGTAGGAGGTCATAATATATTCAACCGCCCGGCTGATCGGCTCACTGGTATACAGTACGTGTGCCTCTTTATTCACAGCTTGCCGGGCGCTGAAGTCCTTCAGAATATAACGGCTCTGTACTGCCTCCAACTCGCCGCGGCCGCCCACATAGACGAAAAAAGCGACCAACAGCATGAAGATATCACCGCCAAAGATGCCCCAGATCGCGAACAATACCGCCATTCCCCGCCCAACCAGAACGGCAATTCGCGTCGCCGGGATATACTGCAGACGCAACGCCAGCAGGGCGCGCAGGATGCGTCCGCCATCCATCGGGAAGGCCGGCAACAGGTTGAAGATGCCAAGCAGGATATTTGTGCCCACCAGCGTAAGCAACAGACCCCCCAGGCTCATCGACTGTGCTGTGCGCATCAGGGCTGAAATCATCATCCAACTCGAGCCGACACGCATACTCGTGAACACAACCAGCAGCGCGACCGGCAGCAGCAGTGCGGCCAGCACGAAGTTGACGGCCGGGCCGGCAATCGCGATCAGAAACTCGTGCATTGGTTTGCGGGGCATGCGCTCCAACTGGGCCACCCCGCCGATGGGTAACAGTGTGATGTGCGGCACATTTACGCCGAAATATTTCGCCGTCATGGCGTGGCCGAATTCATGCAAAACCACACAGACGAAAAGCAGGAGAATAACGATCACGCCGTATATTGCGCCGTTCAGCACATTGCTGGCATTGCGGCTGAAAAGAAACGCTCCATAGAAGAGAATCAGCACAAAGGACCAGTGGACCTGGACATCAACACCCCAGATTCGGGCGATCTTCAATGAGCTATCCATCTGTATGCCTCGCTTCATCGGCCTCTTCCCGCGCTGATGGGCACCAGCCCTTATCCCTAACAGTGGGCCGCCTGGTGTCGATACGACTGGCCAGGCGGCTCTGTGTCATTCGACGCCGCCACTCAACTGCCGAGCAGGTCGCCCGGTTCGCCCTGGTTGCAGGCGGAGCATGGACACGATGCCCGCAAAGAGGAAAAACCGTAGATACCGTTGCCGTGGCCGTCGGCCCAGGTAAAGCGGATGGCGTAGTTGCCTACCAACTCTGCGCTGTCGGCCTTGTGGTCGGGAGCCGGCCCGACGGTCAGCCGCAGTGGGTCAGCTTCGGCCTCGCGTCTGTCCTCGCGGCAGGACGCGCACGGACAAACGCTGCGCATCCAGGACAGACGGTATACGCTGCGATGCCCATCCGCCCAAACGATTTTGAGGTCGCCGGCTGACCGGTCAACGGTCAAGTCGGTCGGCTGGCAGGCATCCCGCGTCTGCGTCAAGCTCATACGCTACTTCCATTCCTGTTCATCAGAGCCTCCATCAGCTCGATGGGCAATGGGAAGATAATCGTGCTGTTGTGTTCGGCGCTGATCTCCGATAGGGTCTGCAAGTAGCGCAACTGCAACGAGCCGGCCTGAGTGGCCATGACCCCAGCCGCCTCGGCCAGTTTCTCGGAAGCCTGCAATTCGCCCTCAGCGTGGATAATCTTGGCCCGTTTTTCGCGCTCGGCCTCGGCCTGACGGGCCATGGCCCGTTGCATCGACTGCGGCAGTTCCACATCCTTCACTTCGACGACACTGACCTTTACACCCCACGGCTCGGTCTGTTCATCTATGATCTGCTGAAGCTGTTGGTTGATCTGATCGCGCTCAGACAGCAGTTCATCCAACTCACTCTGCCCCAGAACGGAGCGCAGAGTCGTCTGGGCTATCTGCTGCGTCGCCAGAAGATAGTTGGCCACGTTAATGACCGCATCCTCCGGGGACAACACCCGAAAATAGCAGACGGCATTGACTTTGACAGTCACATTGTCTTTGGTAATGGCTTCCTGTGTCGGCACGTCCAGGGTGACGACCCGCAGGTCCACCGGCCGCATCTGATCGACTAGTGGGATTAACCAGAACAGGCCGGGTCCTTTGGCGCCCGTCACCCGCCCCAAACGGAAAATGACGCCCCGCTCGTACTCTTTGACAATGCGCAAAGATGCTCGCAACAACCACACCAGCAACAGAGCGGCGATAATATAGACCGGCACGTTTGTAAGTAGGCCATCCATTTGTAGGCTCCTGTCGACAATTCACGCGTAAGCGTGATGGCGTCCCGGTTATCATTATATCTCTTACCACACAAGGCGGCAACTGATCTGGAACAACCCTCCTTTTTGGTCTGTATTCGGGCGCCAGACTCAAACTGAAGGGTCGGTTCATGCGTTGCCGCTTCGCCAGAAGAGGTTTACAATGGGCTTCTGCTCGCTTGACTTGCTAATTTCGGATATCATCGGCGCCCGCGCCCGGCAGACGAGTTCCGCCGTCGTCAACCTGAATCCGGGGCATATCCGTTTATGCGCGCGAATTGACGCAGCCCCATACAGTCGATATTATTTATGGAGAGATGCGCGCGAGGCGCTTGATGATACCCGCAGAGGAAAATGGTTATGGCTGAAGATCCTCGCCCAAAACTGTCAGGGAAATGGCTGCGAATTGTGATCGCTGCGGCCGCACTGGCAATCATCGCGGTTGTCGTTTACATCGGCAGCGTGCTCCTGTTTGGCTCAAGTATGTCAACCACCTCATTCCCCTGGTCGAATTCCAGGGGCGGCACCAATGGCGGGGTCGAAGCGGTGCCGACAGAGCCGGTCGCCGCCCCAACGCCGCAAGTGGTCGCCACTTTCACGCCAGCGCCCCAATACACGCCAACCGACTCGCCCACGCCAATGCCGACAGGCACGCCGACACCGGCGTACCCGGAGGCAGTCGTATCAACCGAGACCTTGAACCTGCGGGCCGGGCCGGGTACAGTTTACGGCATTGTCGGCCAGGTGCTGGCAGGGCAGCGATTCCGCATCACAGGCCGCAACGGGGTCGGCGACTGGTTGCAGATCTGCTGCCCGGCGGGCGCGAACAGAGAGAGCTGGGTCAGCGCCGACTTCGCGCAGAGCAACCGGCCGGTTTCGAGCCTGCCTGTCGCCCAGGCTCCGCCGACGCCGTCGCCAACAGCGACAATTGATGCGCCCGAGATCGACGAGGTCAATCTCACCCTGCCGGTCCCGGGGGGATTTGCTTCGCCCAGTAGTACGAATCCACTGACGGGTCAACCCCTGGCTCCCTCGCGCTTGGGGTTGCGTCCGGTCGTTGTCTGTATCAACAACGATATCGCCGCCCGTCCGCAGTTTGGTATCAGCCAGGCTGATGTGATGTATGAATTTCTGATGGAAGGGTTCAGCCTTACACGGTTCAGCGGAGTTTTCTACGGCGCCGACAGCGAAGAGATCGGACCGGTCCGCAGCGCCCGCCTGATCAACTACTATATGGGCGCGCTGTATGACGCGGGCGTCTACTGCTCCGGGGCCAGCGACGGCGTCCGCTATCAACTCAAGAACAACAACTCACTCTTCCCATATCTGGATCTGGACCTGGACGATCCGGAGAGTACCCGCTACGCCCGCTCCGTTGGCAACGACTATCGCACGCGTCTGCGCACCAGCAGCGAGATGCTGCGCCTTTGGCTGGCAGATTGGGCCGTCGAGCGGGCGCCGTCGCTGCAGGGCTTTACCTTTGGCAACCCGGCCGCCGGCGGGTCATCCGCCACCTTGATCGAGATCCCCTATCCTTCCGTCACGGCCAGCCAGGTGGCCTATCGTTACGATGCCGGCAACCGGCGCTATCTGCGCTTTTTGGGGGGCGCTGCGCATCGGGACAGTAACAACGGCCAGCAGATCGCGGTCGAAAATGTCATTGTCCAATACATTCCGCACAATCCTGTGAATATCGTGGAAGACGCCTATGGCAACCTGAGCCTCCTTGTCGAGCCTTTCGGCACGGGGCGGGCCATTGTCTTCCGCGATGGTCTCGCCTTTGAAGGGACCTGGCGCAACGACAGGGGTGGGGAGTTGCCACGCTTCTTCGCAGCCGACGGCACTGAAATTCCCTTGAAGGCGGGTCGGTCGTGGATCAGCGTCGTGCCGCTCACATACGAAATCGCATATCAGTAAACCTCGCACCGCATCGCAAGGAAATGCGCCGAAAATTTGGCTTCCCGGCCAACCCGGCGCCAGCGGCTCAGTCCAAATCATAGCTGTGCAGCATATATGTTTCCCGGCTGGAGAGACCCTGGGCGGTCAGGAAGTTCAGGCCGGCGCCTGCGGTTGATGGCAGTGGTCCCGCCGTCACCGTCTGCCAGCCGTTCTCCGGCGCGGTCAACAGCATCTGCTGCCACAGCTGGCTGCCGATACCCCGCCGCCGATATTCGGGATCGACCCCCATAAACAGGATACGCACGGAGCGCGGCTGCCGCAGTTCGAGCAGCTGCAACAGCAAGCGCCCCAGCAGCGAGCGCCCGCCATGGCTGCGGCGCAGGGGGCCGCTGCCGTCCGGCTGCGCCAGCAGATAGCCCACCGGTCTGCCATCGACCTCCGCCATCCATGTCAGTGCCGGGCGACGCAGAATCCACCAGAGCAGGAACTGCGCCTCCGGCCCATCCGCTGTTGGGAACCCTGCCCACGCAGGCACGGTCTGGGTGAAAAGGGGTAGCAGATCAGAAGCCAGCCGGTTCGGGTCCAGGGGACGTATAACCGCCGGGCCGGGCGCCGGCACCGGTCTTTCCGTGTCCGCGCCCGGTTCGATCGCGAAAAGCAGACTGCGGCCCAGCGGACGGCAGACGGTCGTGAACAGCTCTGGTACATAGGGCGGGGCATAGGGCGCGTGCAATGGCGGCACTCGGTGAAAGTAGTTCTGCAGGACGCCTGTGCCCAGGTAGGGTGACAGCCCGACGGGCAGAATCAGACGGCGAATTCCCTCATGCCCGACCTGCTCCCGCACGGCGTTCAGAAGCCGCTCCAGGCTTTCGATGCTATTGGCGGCGTGCAGCATAGCCAGATGCGCAGTGTTGTCTGTGCGGCGGGGGTCGATCAAGACAAGTGCAGCGGCAACCGGCTCCTCCATCAGAACGCCTTGATTGATGTTGGGGAACGGCTGATCGCCGACATGGGTCTGCCGGCGGCGCGGGAGAGCTTCAACCACGATTAAGCGGGGTCGGCATCGTTCCAGGTGGGGTGACTGTCTTAACACTACGGCCTGCCGCAGTCGGTTCCATGCCGGGGGCGTCCAGCGGGGGTCATCGGCGTAGATGCGCCACCATTTGCGTAGAAAACCTACGCGATCCCAGTATCCTTCGGCTGAATCTACCCGAAAATTGAAATATTGTGCCATACCTTATGCCGCCAAAGCTTAGGAAATGGGGAAAACCATGGGGATAACCCCAACCAATTCGGGATAACTGCTGCAATTATGCGGATAACTATACTGTTCGCCTACGAACAGAATTTGATCTCTATACTTGCCCCAGAATTTCAAAACGTATCCATCCCGTACTCGTCGTATGAATTCCCCTATATTGAACAATATTTCCTCTGGACACTATATATTGTATCAAGCGAGCCTTTTCTGATTGTTTCACGGGCTGTTTGTGCGGGGACATACACCTTCAATGTGATTGTCTGCCATTGTCAGTTTTGTTACACTACTCATTCATACGAGTGTAGCGAAGAGGCATTCTAAGGGTTCAATTGCGCCCGCCCCCATCGGTTCGGGCAGCAGGAGGCAATCGGATAGGCTGGCATCTGCACAACGGTTATCCCCACCAACAGCCAAGCTGAACCGCATGCGGTTTTGTGTGTCTCCGGCCCACCCTTCAGTCCGTTTATCTGCGCCCGCGAGCTCGGTTTTCCCTTGTGTTTCGTCTCCTGTTCCCCACAGGAAGTGTGAGAAGAGGTCGATTTGACTACAGACTGGCAATCCGTACCCCCATTACGCCGAAGTGACAACCCAATGTACGGCGACGCCAAGTCGCCTGCGGGCTCACCGCGGTCGCAGGCGACCCCGGCGGGAGATGAGGACACGGCAGAACAATCCGAATCACAGACGGGAGCAGCAGCCACCGAAGATCAGTTACAGCCAGTCGACGTCGATCTGAATCCCGAAGAAATTTGGCAGAAAACGCTGCACGAACTGGCGTTGCAGATGCCTGCGACTACATTTGAGACCTGGGTGCGCGACACGTCGATCATCGGCTACGCCGATGGCGAATTCATCGTCGGCGCGCCCCATGCCTGGGCGCGAGACTGGCTGCAGAGCCGTCTGCGCAATAAGGTCAAAGACATTCTGAACCAGTTGACTCGTCGTTCAGTGCAGGTGGTATTCGAAGTGCGCCCCCACCAGCAGAAGAGGTCGGAGCCGTCGGAGCCCGCGCCCCTGTATACTGATGTGCCGCAGGAGGTGTCTGATGCGGCGCCGACGCCGGCCGAGGTCGGCTCGGGCCGCGCTGGCAACGGCGACTCTACCGCCGCGCCCCGGACGCCCGCAGCGGTCAGTCGTGCGTCGACCAGGGAATCTCGGCACCGCGAAGTGGCTCGGAGCCCCGATGCCGCAGTCAGGCCGGACGCGGCGCTTCAAGGCGGCGTTTTCAACCCTCGCTATACCTTCGACACATTTGTAGTCGGAAACCACAACCGCTTGGCCCACGCCGCCGCCCAGTCTATTGTGGAGCAGCCTGGCCATCGTTTCAACCCGCTTTTTGTGTATGGGGGTGTTGGTCTGGGGAAGACACATCTTCTCCACGCGATTGGCCACGCCATGACCACGCAGGGAATGCAGGTCCTTTACTGTTCGTCGGAACAGTTTACAAATGACCTCATCAGTGCCATTCGCCAGCAGAACACCGAAGAGTATCGCAATAAGTATCGGCAGGTGGATCTCCTTCTGATAGATGATATTCAGTTTATCGGCGGTAAGGAAAGTACGCAAGAGGAATTCTTCCACACTTTTAATCATCTCCATGCCGGCGGCCGTCAGGTGGTGATCAGCAGTGATCGACCACCCAAGGAGATCGCGACCCTGGAGGCCCGGCTGCGCAGCCGTTTTGAAGGGGGCCTGCAGGCCGATATCTCGCAGCCGGACCTGGAAACGCGCGTCGCCATTCTGCAATCGAAAGCCCAGTCGATCGATCATGCCGTGTCGACCGATGTCCTGATGCTGATCGCCGAACGGGTGGAAAGCAACATCCGAGAGTTGGAAGGTGCGCTCAATCGTCTAATCATTCAGGCCCCCTTTCACGATAGTCAACTAAACCGGTCCGTGGCCGAGGGAATTCTGGACACGCTCGTACCCCAGCGGCGGCCCCGCGAAGCCGCCAGCGTCGTGCAGATCGTTGCCAGGCATTACAATCTGACCAAGGACGCCCTGCTCGGGCGGTCGCGCACAAAGGAGATCGCCAACGCCCGTCAGCTGGCCATGTACCTGCTGCGAGAGGAAAATGGACTGTCGCTAATCAATATCGGTGAACTTCTGGGCGGGCGGGATCACAGCACGGTTCGCCACGGCGTTGAGAAAGTTTCCCAGGACATTGAACGGGATGAAGCGGTTCGACGAGAAGTTGTAGCCTTGCGGGAGAAGATATACGAGCCGCCCGGGTCATAAAGATCGGGTCACTGCAAGTGACGATACGAATGCCGGCCGCGGGATTTGTGCTCAGCGAACCGCGCGGCCCCCCACATGCCGGGCAGGGCAATGCTCTAAAATCGATATCGGCCTCGTCTGATGAAGGCTCGCCAGGAATACCCACCGAACACGGAAAGGAACTCCCCTTTTTGGGGCGCTTGCATACTCCTAGCTCATACAGTACACTTAGAATCAGAAATATCTCTCTACCACCTTGTAGCCAAGCTTTTCATTTGGTTGCCATTACTTGCTGCCATATGGTAGCGGTAAGGTGACAGGGCCGCCGACTGATCGAAGTTGCGGCGCAGTGGTATCATTCATTTCGGAAATCTCTAGCGGCTGCAGGCCGGTAGAGCATTGGAGTCTACGATGACGAATAACGGTCGTCAGAAAGCATTAGATACTACTCTCGCCACCCTGAACAAACGCTATGGCGAAGGGATCATCATGAAGCTGGGGGAAGCGACCCGGCTGGACGTGGCAGCGATACCGACGGGCAGTCTGAGCCTGGACATAGCGCTGGGCGTGGGAGGTATCCCGCGCGGGCGC
>LXNI01002482.1_pt1 | contig 12670 bp, 14 predicted proteins | sample 809091 | NCBI WGS metagenome assembly LXNI01 (sample SAMN04870527, study PRJNA318959) | sponge metagenome | biome: 01000161; feature: marine sponge reef; material: water | host: Sarcotragus foetidus | place: Greece: Milos, Mediterranean Sea | collected 2013-05-29 | depth 5-7 m | reverse complement strand
TCGGTAGCTTGCGGCTGTCGCAAACCCAAGATACCGCAGAGCGACCCCGGAACCGGATACCCCAAAATCAAATCATATCAACGCAAAAACCCTGCCCGCGCCACGGTTCTGCAAGAGGTTCAATAGGTTAGGGGATTCTTGCACCATTGATGCGTGCCGGTGCTCCAGCATGCTAGGCGAAACCCGATCTTCTCATCGCTCTCCCGCAACTCGTCATCGATGATGCGCACCGGGACGGTGGTCGTCTTCGTGCCCGCCGGCACCACTTGCCAACGGTAAAACTCCGGGCCGGGATAGCTGAAGTCCACGCCACGCGTCGCTGTCGAAGCACCACGGTAGTCTGCGATTCCGAACCGAAAGTCGGTCTTCGGCGGCGGTTCGATATTGACCGTCACTTCATGTCTGCCCATCCCCTCGCTCACGCGCTCGAACGTGGTGGCGAGAAAATGGTGGGTGTCGAATCGTCGCCCTGAGCGCCGGCAATGGAGGCCGGGCCGGCGGCCAGCAGCAGACCGCACAGCACGGCGATCCGCCCCGCTCCGGCCTTCGTCCCTCTCGACATGGTCATCATGACGCCGCCTCTCCGCCGCTATGTGATATTCTGCCTGCAGGTCAGTGCGACAGAATGTAACATATGCGCGCCGGCGCGAGAAGCCGGCGCACCGCCGGAAGTGCGCCGTTACCCGACCTTGCCGGCGGCTGCCGGGTAGTCGTTTATGCCGAGCGCGCCCCGGAAGTCGGCGCTCATCGCCGCCTTCTGTTCCTCCAGCGGAATGCCGGTCGCATCGGCGATGCGCACGACGGCGTTGAAGATGGCGAGCACGCCGGCGGCATCGACCAGCGCCGCGCCGCCGACCTCCCCATGCAGCCGGTCCCGCGCCGCCGGAAAGCGCTGGCGGCCCTCCTCGAAGAAGGCGTCGGCATAGCGCGCCAGCGCTGCTCCCGCCGCGACGCCGCCGCCGGCTCCGCGCGCGGCCACCATGGCGCCGAGATCGTAGTCATCGCCTGTGTGTCGGCCGCTCCCACGGAGCAGCACTGCATGGCTGGTGGTTCAATAGACGCAGTGGTTTATGGCCGATACCCGCCCCGCCAGGAACTCGATCTGGGCATGGCTGAGCGCGCGGTATTCAGTGCCGAAATCCCTGAGCTGCGCATCCGGCAGGTAATGCGCCGCGTCCATATCGAAGAACCCGGCGACTTCCGCCGGCACGAGCGAGAGCGCGCGGTGGATGTTGACGGCAGCGAGGCCCTCATACATGCCGGCTTCCGCCTCCGTCAGGTCCTCCGGCGCCACGGTCGGGACCCAGGCCAGCCCCGCCTTCGCGCCCGCCGGGCGGCGGCGGCGCGGCGCGCCCGGACGGGGCGCGGGCAGGCTGTGGCGCGCCACGCCCATGGCGTCGCAGAAGCTGTCCACGGCGATGACCGTCGCGATCACGCCCACGGCCTCGACATAGCCGGCATCGTCGAGGCCCCCGGCCAGCGCCTCCTCATAGAAGCGGCGCGTCAGTCGGCCGGGATCGGTGCGGATGCGGTGGATGACCTCCACCAGCGCGTCGGGCAGGTCCGTCGCCCGCTCATGCGCCCCGGTGACGGCATGGGGCGACAGCGCCGCGCGGCGCTCGCGGCAGAACCCGCAGGCCTCGGCTGCGCGGGCTTCCTCGGCGATGGCAATGCGCGCGGCCCCCGGCCACCACTCGCCCGGCGCCGCCAGCCGGGCCCAGGCGCGCCGCTGCGCGGCGGCGAGGTCCTCGCGCACCGGCAGGGGGCTCTGGCGGTAATCGAGGCTCCGGACCGCTGCTGCTTCCGCCGACATGGGCTGCCTCCCGCTTGCTCTTTCCGGCAGTGTACCACGACCGGCCCCGGACAGACCGCCGCCATAAGTCACCGGCGGGGACAGGCGGCGTCCAGGACAAAGGACTAGATGTTCTCAATTATGAAATAATGCTCACAATGGCTCGGTCCGGGAGAATCCGTGCTAGGATCACGGCCGGAAGACGGACGCGACATCCGCGGGGCCGCGTCCCTCCCGCTTCACGCCGGCGCGAATCGGTCCCGGAGAAATCGGTCCCAGAGAAACAGAGGAGAGACATGCGTCCCGAAGCCGCCCCATGGAAGGGATCGAAAAGCGGGCCCCATGCCGGAACACTCAACAGCATAGGCGCCATGCGCATGGCGATCATGACACTTCATGACACTTCATGACACTTTGCGACAGGCTCCGGGGCAGGCTGTTTCACTCCGGCCCGGGGGTGGGGAGTCTGCAAGCGGAGCGGAGGCCGGAGCGCGATGACCGCGATCGAGACCGGCCGGCTGCGTCTGCGCCCCTTCGAGGCTGCTGACGGCCCGGCCTATCGGGCGATCCGGCGCAAGCCGGGCGTAACGCGCTTCCTGCCGAGCCATACGGAGGACCCGGCGGAAGCCGCGCGCCGGGCGGATGCAACGCTTGCGGCGTTCCGCGCGGCGTGGGAGCGGGACGGCTACGGCCCCTGGGCGGCCGTCGAACGGGCCACCGGGCGCCTGGTGGGGCATCTGGGGCTCCGCTATCTGCCGGAATTCGGCGAGACCGAGCTCCTGTTCCTGATCGATCCCGATGCGCAGGGGCGGGGCTATGCGAGCGAGGGCGGGCGCGCCGCGCTGGCCCATGGCTTCGACAGGCTGGCGCTGGCGCAGGTCGCGGCCTTCGTCCTGCCGGAGAACGCCGCCTCCATCGCCGTGCTCGCGCGCCTTGGCATGACGCGCAGCGCCGGGCTCGTTCATGCCTTCGGGCTGGAGGCGCTGAGATTCGCGATGCGCGCGCGCGATTTTCAGCGCGCGTGAGCGGGTGCTGCATGAGTGGGCGCTGCAGCGCCCACGCCGTTCGGTGGATCCTCCCAGTAGGGGCGGGGGCCGTAGCGTTCAACCAGGAAATCCACGAAGGCGCGGACCTTGGTGGAGAGGTGGCGGTTAGCGGGATAGAGGGCGTGGATGCCGGTGTCCAGCGCGCCGGGCGAGGCGCGGTAGCCGGCCAGGACCGCAACCAGGCGCCCGGCCTGCACCTCCTGCCCGACCAGCCAGGAAGGCAGGAGCGCGATGCCGAGCCCGCCAAGCGCCGCGGCATGGACCGCCTCGGTGTTGTTAGTGCGCAGATTGCCGCCGACGCGCACCTCCGCAAGCCCGTCCGGCCCGCCGAGGTTCCAGTTCACATTGCCATGGTGGCGCGTATAGACGAGGCAGTTATGGGCGGCGAGGTCTTCCGGCCGCTCCGGCGTCCCGGCCGCCGCCAGATAGCCGGGGCTGGCGCAGAGAATGCGCCGGTTGGGCGCGAGCCGGCGCGCGATCAGGCTCGAATCCTCGAGCGCGCCCACGCGCACGACGACATCCGCGCCGACCTCCAGCAGGTCCACGAAATTGTCGGTGAGGGTGAGCTCGATCCGGACCTCCGGATAGCGCGCGAGGAAGTCCGGCAGCGCCGGCGCGACATGGCGGACGCCGAAGGCCGTCGGCCCGTTGATGTGCAGCGCGCCGCGCGGCGACTCCTCCAGATGCGAGACGGCGGCGGAGGCCTCGTCAAGCTCCGCCAGAATGCGCGAGACGCGCTCGAAATAGAGCCGCCCGGCCTCCGTCAGGCCGAGCTTGCGGGTGGTGCGGTGGATGAGCTGGGCGCCCACGCTGTCCTCCAGCGCCGCGACCTGCCGCGACACCGAGGAGGGCGCCATGCCGAGCCGGCGCCCGACCTCGGAGAAGCTGCCGGCATCGACGGCAGCGGTGAAGAGGCGGATGGCGTTTAGGGAGTTCATGGCGCGCCTGTCTTTGCTTATTTCGCAAATATCATATCGTTTTTCGTCTTATTGTAAATATCAAAGGCGATAATAAATCTTGCAGCAACGAAGACCCGAACCCGGAGACAGGACCGATGATCCAGAGACAACACATCCCCAGCCAAGCTGAAATCGACCAGGCCGTCGCCCGCGGCCGGCAGCTGCGCGCCCAGGCCTTCGCCGCCGCCTTCGCCCGGCTCGGAGCCTTTCTCGCCACCCGTTTCGCCGGGCTGCGGCCGGGCTCCGCCTATCGCAGCCGGCCCGTCTGACCGCCTGACCAGCCGCCTTCGTCAGGCCCGGCGGCCCCAGGAGCGCTGCGGCACATCCCGGAAGAGCGAAACATGGGTGTGCACGCAGCGCCACGGGTCGCCGGGCGTCTCCCGCGCAAACACCGCCGTGGTCCGGCCCGGCCGGTCATAGGCGGCCCCGTCCTCATCGAAGCCGGTCGAGGTCCACGCCGTCATCCCGAAGGCCATCAGCCGGTCCGGCGAGACCATGCAGCGCAGGCCCTCCGTCCGGTGCACAAAATCCTCGATATGGGGCCAGATGCTGCGCCATTGCCGCGCCTCCAGCGCGTCCAGCCCCTCGACATGGTCCATCCAGGTGCCGAAGCCGAGCACATCCGTGTCGAAGCGCCGCCGCGCCGACGCGAAATCCCGGTGGGCGACTTCGGCCCCCCATTCGTCGAACCAGGCGCGGATCGCCTCCACATCCTCGGCGGGCCCATCGAATTCTGCCATCGCGCTTCCTCCCCAAGCATGCTTATCATGCGCCGGAGAGGGGGGGAGAGGCCATGCGCACCATCGACGACGCCTTGCTCCGACGCCAGATCGCCCGGGTCTTCGGGACCTGGGGCATGGCGCCGGACCATATCGAAACGACCGTCCATGTGATGGTCGAGACCGACCTTGCCGGCATCGACAGCCACGGCGTCGGCATGCTGCCCCATTACCAGAAGGCGATGGAGGAGGGCCGCATCGAGCCGAAGCCCGAGATTCGCATAGAGCGCGAGACGGGCGCGCTGGCGCTCATCGACGCTGGACGCAGCCTCGGCCACCCGCCTGCAGCGCTCGCCATGCGCATGGCGATGGACAAGGCGCGCGAGGTCGGCGCAGCGGCGATCGCGGTGCGTAATTCCAACCATTACGGCGCGGCCGGCTACTATTCCGGGATGGCGGCGGCGGAGGGGCTGGTCGGCCTCTCTCTGACCAATGCGCCGACCAAGCAGGTCGTGCCGATGTTCGGCGCGGACGCCGCGCTCGGCACCAATCCCATCGGCTTCGCCGCGCCGGCGGTGGCGAACCGGCCCTTCGCCCTCGATATGGCGACCAGCACGGTCGCCTTCGGCAAGGTCTCGATTGCCAGGCGCGCGGGCAAGCCGCTGCCGCAGGGCTGGATGGTCGATCCCGCCGGCGCGCCGGTCACGGATGCCGGGCGCGGGCATGAGGTCGGGCGGCTCACGCCGCTTGGCGGCACGCGCGCGCTCGGCGGCCACAAGGGCTACGGCCTCGGCGCCATGGTGGAGATTCTCAGCGCCACGCTCTCTGGCTGCCTCGGCCACGAGACCGGGCATTTCTTCTTCGCCATCGACCCCTCGCATCTGCGCGAGGAAGGCGCGTTCGAGACCGATATGGACCGGCTGCTCGACATGCTCCGGGCGACGCCGCCCACCGACCCGGCGGCGCCGGTCATGGTCGCGGGCGACCCGGAATATGCGGCCCATGCCGAGCGCAAGGCGCATGGCATCCCGATGACCGACACGCTCTTCGAGGAGCTGCGCGATGTCTGCCGCCGCTCCGGCGCGCCCTTCCTGCTGGGGGAATAGCGGCCGGGCGGACGGGAGGTTTCTTGCTGACAGGCGGGCGGCCCCTCTGTAATCTCGACAGGCCGGCAAGGACAGGACCAATGGCTGCGGACTCGATCGACGCTCCTTTCACCGCTGAGGAAAGGCAGGCGCTTCGCCGGCTGCTGGCGAAGTCGGGCGGCGGCGACATTACCCGCAACCCGATGGCCGTGGCCCTGGTCGTCGCGTTCCTCGCGCTTGTCGGCTGGATCGCGCTGGAAACGCAGGCCAACCGGGACGCGATCCACGAGAACGGCGTCGCCATCGCGGTGTTGCAGGCCGATGTCGCCACCCTGAAAGCCGATATGGCGGAGTTGAAAGCCGGCCAGGCCGAATTGCACCGCAAGATCGACATATTGCTCGCGCAACGGGCGCGGTAGCGACGGCCGGCTAGCATCGGCGCCGCGGCGTCTCAGTTCCTTTTCCGCCGGAGCGGGCATGATCACGATTCCCCACAGCCTGCTGGCGGAACAGATCCAGGCGGTGTTCCTCGCTTGGGGCATGCGCCCGGAGCCCGTGGAAACCGCCGTGGCGCTCATGGTCGAGGCGGATCTGCGCGGCATAGACAGCCACGGCGTCGGCATGCTGCCAACCTATGACCAGCGCCGGCGGGACGGCAAGATTGACCCGCTGGCGGAGGTCCGCACGCTCCGCGAGGGGCCGGTGCTGACGCTTGTGGATGCGGGCCACGGCATCGGCCATCCGGCCGCCCGCTTCGCCATGGAGCGGGCCTGCGACAAGGCGGCGGGCGCGGGCCTCGGCGTTTCGGTCGTCGTGCATTCCAACCATTTCGGCGCCGCCGGCGTCTATGCCACCATCGCCGCCGAGCGCGGCCTCCTCGGCTTCGCCTGCACCGGCACGACGCAGCGCGCCGTGGTGCCGACCGGTGGGCGCGAGCCGCGCTTTTCCACCAATCCGATTGCCTTCGCCGCAAGCCCGGCCGATGGCGACCCGTTCTCGCTCGACATGGCGACCAGCACCGTCGCCGTCGGCAAGGTCAATATTGCGCGCCGGGCCGGCAAGCCGCTGCCGGAGGGCTGGGCGGTGCGCCCGGACGGGCTGCCGGAGACCGATGCGGCCGCCGCCTTCCATGCGAGGCCGAAGCGTCTGACGCCGCTCGGCGGCAACCGCACGCTCGGCAGCCACAAGGGCTATGGCCTCGCAGTGATGGTGGATATCCTCGCAAGCGTGCTCGGCGGCGCGAATGTCGGCGGCATCGACCTTGCGACGGGCGCGCCCGGCCGGTTCATCGAGGTCGGCCATTTCTTCCTCGCGCTCGACCCCGCCTTCTTCAACGCCCGCTTCCCCGACGAGCTCGGCGGACTGATGGACGAATTGCGGGCGGCGCCGCCGACCGACCCGGCGCAGCCGGTGCTCGTGGCGGGCGACCCCGAACATGCCGCCAGGCGCGAGCGCCTCCGGACCGGCATCCCGATGACGGAGACCCTGTTCGAGGAAATCCGCGCCGTCGCCACCGGCTCGGGCGCGCCCTTCCTTCTGGAGCAGGCATGACCCGCCGCCGCCTGCTGATCGTCGCGCACGCGCCCTCGCCGAACACGCTCCGGCTGCGCGAGGCGGCCGCAGCCGGCGCGCGCCATCCCGATATCGATGGTGTCGAGACGGAGGTGCTCGGCCCCTTCGACACGGCCCCGGCCCATGTGCTTGCGGCCGACGCGCTGCTGCTCGGGACGACGGAGAACCTCGGCTATATGAGCGGCGCGCTGAAGGACTTCTTCGACCGCATCTATTATCCCTGCCTGGAGGAGACCCAGGGCCGCCCCTTCGGCTTTTATATCCGTGCGGGCCATGACGGCACCGGCACGAGACGCGCGATCGAAACGATCACCACGGGCCTGCGCTGGCGCGCCGTGGCGGAGCCGGTGCTCTGCCGGGGCGAGTGGCGGGAGGAATTCCCGGCCCAATGCGAGGAGCTCGGCATGACTCTCGCCGCCGGCCTCGAAGCGGGCGTATTCTGAGCGCTGATCGGACGTCCCGCCGAAGCCCTGATGACGGCGGAAGACAGACGCAGGCCAGGCGATTGCCTCCGTTTCGCCTCTGCTTGCCACAGACGCCAGCGATGCGAGGACCGCACCATGCCTGACGACACGCAGACGCAGACCGCTTTCGGGGCGAGCCATTGGGGCGCCTTTACGGCCGAGACGAAGGACGGACGGCTGGTCGGCGTGACGCCGTTCGACAAGGACCCGAGCCCTGCGCCCTTCATCCGCGCGCTTCCCGACGCGTCCATGCCGAATGCCGTATCGCGACGCCTGCCGTGCGCAAGTCCTGGCTGGAGGGCGGGCCGGGCGCCAATACCGCCGCACGCGGCGCCGAGCCCTTTGTGCGGGTGAGCTGGGACCGGGCGCTCGATCTGGTCGCGGCCGAACTCGAACGGGTCCGGAAGACCTTTGGCAATGACGCCATCTACGGCAGCTCGGGCTGGGGCAGCGCCGGCGTGTTCCACAATGCGCGCAGCCAGCTGGCGCGCTTCCTCAACCTCCATGGCGGCTTCGTGGACCAGGTGACGAGTTTCAGCGTCGGCGCGGCGAGCGTCATCGTCCCGCGCATCGTCGGCTCGATGCAGCCGGTGTTCGGCCCGGTCAACACCTGGCCGCTGATCGTCGAGCACACCGAGCTGATGGTGGCGTTCGGCGGCATGCCGCCCAAGAACGCCATGGTCAATCAGGGCGGCGTCGGCGCGCATGACGCCCCCGACTGGCACCGGCGCGCGGCGGCATCCGGAACCCGCTTCGTGTGCATCGGCCCGATCCGCGACGACACGGGCGACGAGGTCCGCGCCGAATGGCTGCCCGTCCGGCCCAATACCGACCTCGCGGTGATGATGGGGCTCGCGCATACCCTGCTGAGCGAGGGCCTGCACGATGCCGGTTTTCTCGCCCGCTGCTGCACCGGCTTCGACAGGCTGGCCGCCTATCTCCTCGGCGAGGTGGACGGGACGGCCAGGGACGCCGAATGGGCCGCCGGCATTTCCGGCTTGCCGGCCGACGCGATACGGGGCCTCGCCCGCCGGATGGCGGAGTCGCGAACGCTGATCGCCGTCAGCTGGTCGGTCCAGCGCGCCGACCGCGGGGAGCAGCCCTATTGGATGACCATCGCGCTCGCGGCGATGCTGGGCCAGATCGGCCTGCCCGGCGGCGGGTTCGGCTTCGGCTACGGCGCCATGCACGGCATCGGCGACCCGACCCGGCAGGTCGCGCCGCCCCGATTGCCCACCGGCAAGAATGATGTCGCCGCCACAATCCCGGTGGCGCGGCTGGCGGACATGCTGCTGGGTCCGGGCGCGCGCTATCGTTTCAACGGCGAGAACCGCCGCTACCCCGATATCCGGCTGATCTACTGGTGCGGCGGCAACCCGTTCCACAAGCACCAGGACCTGAACAACCTGCTGAAGGGCTGGTCCCGGCCGGACACGATCATCATCCACGAGCCCTGGTGGACGCCGGCGGCCCGGCGCGCCGACATCGTGCTGCCCTGCACGACGACGCTGGAGCGCAACGACATCGCGGCGTCCGGGTTCGACCGCTTCGTTATCGCCAGCCAGCAGGCCATCGAGCCGGTAGGCGAGGCGCGCAACGAATACGACATATATACCGGCCTCGCGCGGCGGCTCGGTTTCGCCGAGGCCTTCACCGAGGGCCGCAGCGAGAGGGAGTGGCTGCGCCATCTCTACGACCTCTACCGCCAGCGCATCGCCGGGGACGGCGTCGAGATGCCGGGTTTCGAGGCCTTCTGGGAGGCGGGCCATTTCGAAATCCCCGCGCCCGCGAGCCCGCCCGTCCCGTTCGCGGCGTTCCGCGCCGACCCGGCGGGCGCGCCGCTCAACACCCCGTCGGGGCGGATCGAGATCTACTCGAAGACCATTGCCGGCTTCGGCTATGAAGACGCGCCCGGCCACCCGGTCTGGGCGGAGCCGGTGGAATGGCTCGGCAGCGCCAAGACGGCGCGCTTCCCGCTGCATCTGCTCTCCAACCAGCCGCGCGCGCGGCTCCACAGCCAGCTCGATTGCGGCTCGGTCAGCCGGGCCGCGAAGGTCCGGGACCGCGAGGCGATGCGCATGAATCCGGGCGACGCCGGCGAGAGGGGCATCGCGGACGGAGACCTCGTGCGCGTCTTCAACGACCGGGGCGCCTGTCTTGCCGGCGTCGTCTTCAGCGAGGCGATACGCCCCGGCGTGGTCGAACTCGCCACCGGCGCCTGGTTCGATCCGGTCGATCCGGCAGCGCCCGGCAGCCTGGAAAAGCACGGCAATCCCAATGTGCTGACCACCGACAAGCCGACCTCGACGCTCACCCAGTGCAGCGCGGCCCAGACCGCGCTGGTCGAGGTCGAGCGATTCGAAGGCGAGCCGCCCGCCGTCACCGCCTTCGCGCCCCCGACCGTCCTCGAACGGTGACGGGTCCGTTCGGCCCTTAGCCGGCGCCGCGCGGTCATGGCCGCGTCCGGGAGGGGCGGACCACTGAGAGTGTCATGGTATGTCATGTTTTGTCATGGTCCCCATTCTGAGGGCGCATAGGCTGCGGTCTGTTGCGGCATAGAGCGGTCGGTTCGGCCAGGGACGTCGGATCGTCCCCCCGGTGTCCCCGGCCTTTTATTTTCGTCATGCGTTCCTCCTCCGGGTCGATTCCGCGGGACCCTTTGCCGCGCGGACACCGCTTTCTTTCTCCGCCGGCATGGTATCATGGATATTCGGGATCTCCAATCGACGTGAGAATTATTTCATAATATCAGCCGCCGGGCCTCGCGCGCGGACATGGCCTCCCCGGCAGTCTGCGGCTGTCGCAAACCCGCTACCGTTGCGCGGACGGCTCGGCTAGATTGACGCCCATGACACTTGCTATCCGACCGCGCGCCGTCGCGCGCGCCACGGCCCCCTTCTGATACGGAGCATCGATCCGATGGATGCGCCCACGGGCGGCGATTTCATCCGCAACCGCATCCGCGCCGATCTGGCGGCGGGGCGCGCGGCGGCGGTCGTCACCCGCTTCCCGCCGGAGCCCAACGGCTTCCTGCATATCGGCCACGCCAAGTCGATCTGCCTGAATTTCGGCGTGGCGGCGGAATTCGGCGGTTCTTGCAATCTGCGTTTCGACGACACCAATCCGGCGAAGGAGGACCGGGCCTATATCGACGCCATCCGCGAGGATGTGCGCTGGCTCGGCTTCGAATGGGCGGGCGAGCCGGTCCACGCCTCGGACTATTTCGACACGCTCTATGAATGGGCCGAACATCTGGTGGCGGCGGGCCACGCCTATGTCGATGAGCAATCGGCGGAGGAAATCCGGGCAAGCCGCGGCACGCTGACCGAGCCGGGCGCGCCGAGCCCCTGGCGCGACCGGCCGGCGGCGGAGAGCCTCGACCTGCTGCGCCGCATGAAGGCCGGCGAATTCGCCCCCGGACGCTGTGTCCTGCGGGCGCGGATCGACATGGGCTCGGGCAATATCAATCTGCGCGACCCCGTGCTCTACCGCATTCTCGACCATGATCATCCGCGCACCGGCGGCGCCTGGCGCCTCTACCCGACCTATGACTATGCGCATGGCCAGTCGGACGCCATTGAGGGTGTGACGCATTCGCTCTGCACGCTGGAATTCGCCGACCACCGCCCGCTCTATGACTGGCTGCTGGAGCGCGTGCCCGCGCCCGCGCGCCCGCGCCAATATGAGTTCGCCCGGCTCGACATGACCGGGACGATCCTCTCGAAGCGGGCGCTGACCCGCCTGGTGCGGGAGGGCCATGTCGCGGGCTGGGACGATCCGCGCATGCCGACGCTGCGGGGCCTGCGCCGGCGCGGCGTGCCGGCTGCGGCCGTGCGCGACTTCGTCTCCCGGCTGGCGATCTCCAGGAGCGCCGGGCGGGTCGAGGCGGCGCTGCTGGACCATTGCGTGCGCGAAGAGTTGAACCGCAGCGCCGAGCGGCGCCTGGCCGTGCTGCGGCCGCTCAAAGTGGTGATCGAGAATTATCCCGAGGGCGAGACGGAGTGGCTGGAGGCCGCCAACAATCCGGGCGACCCGGGGGCGGGCAGCCGCAAATTGCCCTTCTCGCGCGAGCTCTGGATCGAGCGCGATGATTTCATGGAGGACCCGCCGCGGAAATTCTTCCGCCTCGCGCCCGGCCGCGAGGTGCGGCTGCGCTATGCCTATTTCCTGACCTGCCTGGAGGCGGTGAAGGACGCGGGTGGCGAGGTCGTCGCGCTGCGCTGCCGCTATGATCCGCAGACGCGCGGCGGCGGCGCGCCGGACGGCCGCAAGGTCAAGGCGACCATCCACTGGGTCTCGGCGCCCCATGCGGCGCGCGCGCCGGTTCGCCTCTACGGCCCGCTATTCGCCTCCGAGGAGCCGGCGGGCCTTGAAGACCTGAACCCGGCCTCGCTGGAGCTGCTGGAGGACTGCCGCCTGGAGCCCGGCCTGGCGGGCCTCGAGCCGGGCCGGGCCGTGCAGTTCGAGCGCCTCGGCTATTTCGCCGCCGACCCGGATGGCGGCTTCAACCGCACGGTCGGGCTGCGCGACGACTGGGCCCGCATCAAGGCCCGCGCCGACAACCAGGGATAAGCCCCCGCCGCGCGCCGCGCGACGCCCCGTGGCGCTGACGCCGAGGCCCGAACCGCCCTCTCCCTCCGGCTCGCTTGCGTCACCCCGGACGGCGCGGAGCGGCCTGCCCCGGAAAGTGTCAGGATATGTCATGCGATGTCATGATCCGGATGCCGGGGGTGCATGACCTATCGCCGGTCCCGGCATGGCTTGCGCCGCCGGGGGGCCGGAGCATCCTCCCTCTATGTGGTGACACAGGGGCCGGATTCAAGCCAAAGCGCTCGTTCCAGAGGCCATGAAAAACGTCCCCTCTCCCCGGAACAAGGCCGGGTGCGGGGGCCACTTTGGCGTCGGTGGCAGCAGTGGGCGCGAGGCCCGTTTTGCACGAAAAAGGGCGGGATTGCGGTTTTGGCCGCGATCCCGCCCGGGTCTTCAGGATAACACTTGCATCGGAACGCCGATACTGGCATTATGAGCGGTGG
>LXNI01002481.1_pt1 | contig 12670 bp, 6 predicted proteins | sample 809091 | NCBI WGS metagenome assembly LXNI01 (sample SAMN04870527, study PRJNA318959) | sponge metagenome | biome: 01000161; feature: marine sponge reef; material: water | host: Sarcotragus foetidus | place: Greece: Milos, Mediterranean Sea | collected 2013-05-29 | depth 5-7 m | reverse complement strand
CATGACCGTAGGGGAACAGGCGCTTTCCCGGGATGTCGAGCCTTGCCCCGATCTCGCCGATCGGAAGGGTGCGCGCCGCGCGTGCAATCTCGATGTCGCTTGGTACTGTGCCCTTGCCGCTCATACGCCTACTCCCCCCGACCCGAGTCGATCGCCCTGCTCGGGCAGCCGCCGCGAAACCTTGCCGTTATTGACAAGACTACACCGCCTGGCATGTTAGTGGATAGGTGGCTGATGCGACAAGACTGCCAGTGCGACTGCCAGTGCGCGCAACAGACTGCCAGTGCGAGCGCTGCCAGAGCGTACGCATGCAACAAAAACTGTTATGCTGCTTGCCGTTCAGCCGCTCCATCTCGACTCCCTGGTATCCGATCATGGCCATAGCGCCAAGATGCTTGACGAAACCTGTTCGGCGGCGCGCCGTGCATGAGCGGCCACCCGCAAGATAGGCGAAAACCTGCCCGAAAGCGGCGCGCCGGCCGCGCCGCAAAGCTCGCCGCGCGCCGGCGCGGCGCCGTGGGCGGACTCCCGGCCTGGATCGACCGCAAGGTTCCCTTTTTCGAGGTCCTCGATACCGAAGCGCTGGAAGTGATTGAGCACAACGCCGACACGGTGCTTGAGGAAATCGGCATTGAGTTCCGTGAGTTCCCGCGCGCGCTCGAGCTGCTGAAGGACGCGGGCGCGGACGTTAACGGCGAGCGCGTGCGGTTCCCGCGCGGCCTGTGCCGGTCGCTGGTCCAGGCGACCACGCCGGGCGAGTACAAACAGCATGCGCGCAACCCGAAGCGTTCCACAATCATCGGCGGCGCGCGCACCGTGCTGGTTCCCGCCTACGGATCGCCGTTCGTGCACGACCTCGACGAAGGGCGCCGCTATGCGACTCTTGAGGATTTTCGCAACTTCGTGAAGCTCGCCTGCATGAGCCCCGGCCTGCACCATTCCGGCGGCACGATCTGCGAGCCGGTCGATGTGCCCGTCAACAAGCGCCACTTCGACATGGTGTACAGCCATATCCGCTATAGCGACAAGCCGTTCATGGGTTCGGTCACGCATCCCCAGCGCGCCGAAGATACCGTGGCCATGGCGAGAATTGTGTTCGGCGAAGATTTTGTGGCGAACAACACGGTGCTGACCAGCCTCATCAATGCGAATTCGCCGCTGTGCTTCGACGCGACCATGCTCGGGGCGGCCACCGTGTACGCGGAGAACAACCAGGCGACGGTGATTTCGCCCTTCCTGCTCGCCGGAGCGATGTCGCCGGTCACCGTGGCCGGCACGCTCACGCAGATCCTGGCCGAGGCGCTGGCCGGGATGGCCTACATTCAGCTTGTGCGCCCCGGTGCGCCCGTTGTGTTCGGCTCGTTTGCGGCGGCCGTGTCCATGCAGTCGGGCGCTCCCACATTCGGCGTCCCGGAGCCCAGCCTGGTCCTGTACGGCGCCGGGCAGCTGGCGCGCCGCCTGGGCGTGCCCTTCCGTAGCGGCGGCGGCTTGTGCGCGTCGAAGATTCCCGATGCACAGGCGGCTTACGAGTCGGCCAACACGCTGCAGACGGCAGCGCTGGCGGGCGTGAACTTCATGCTGCACGCCGCCGGCTGGCTCGAGGGCGGCCTTGCAATGGGCTACGAGAAGTTCATCCTCGACGCCGACCAGGCGAATATGATCGCAGTGCTGTTGAAGGGGGTGGATATTTCGGAAAACGGTCAGGCCATGGATGCGCTTCGCGAGGTCGGGCCCGGCTCGCATTTTCTGGGCGCCGCGCATACCCAGGCGAACTTCAAGACCGCGTTTTACCGCTCCGCCATCGCGGACAACAACAGCTTCGAGCAATGGCGAGAAGATGGTTCGCTCGACGCCGCCCAGCGCGCCAACGGGATCTGGAAGCGGATGCTCAGGGAGTACGAGGCGCCGCCGCTTGATCCGGCCATCGACGAGGCATTGCTGGAGTTCATCCGGCGGCGCAAGTCCCAGTTCGAGGATCGTGACTACTGATGGCCGGCAGGTATCGAATGCGGCGCTGGTCGGTGCGCAACGCGCGCGGTCTCAAGAAACTCTACGGCGCCATCGAGCGGCTCCTGGTATGGTGCGACCCGCTGCTGCGGCGCATCGGCCACGCGCGGCTGGACAAGCCGTTCATGAAGATCGAGTCGCTGACCAAGGGGCTATTGCTGGACTCGCAGAATTGCGGCCAGTGCATCGTGGGCTTCACCGGGCTGTCGTGCCCAATGAACTGCCCCAAGAAGATGCGCAACGGTCCCTGCGGCGGCGTGCGCGCCGACGGCAATTGCGAGGTCGAGCCGGCGATGCCCTGCGTCTGGGTGCTCGCATGGGAAGGTAACCAGCGCTTGCGCGAAGAGAACATTCCGCTGCAGGTTGTGCAGCCGCCCGTGGACCACCAGCTGATTGGCCGGTCGGCGTGGCTGCGCGAGGTGCGCATCCAGGTGGAGAGCGGCAAACATGCAGTTTGAAGACGAACCCCTGGTTCCCGGCGACCCGCTGCCGATCCGGCCCGGGCACTCCTCCTTCGGCCGGTTCGAGCGTGTGCTGCGGGCCGGCGGCTTCGCAGTGACGGCGGAGATCGCGCCGCCCGATTCGGCCAATCCGGCCGAAGTCTACGAGCGGGCCGCACTGTTCGACGGCTACGTGGACGCCATTAACGCTACCGACGGTTCGGGCGCCAACTGCCACATGTCCAGCGTCGGCATGTGTTCGCTGCTGTGCCGGCGCGGCTACGCCATGGTGATGCAGGTATCGGCCCGGGACCGCAACAGGATCGCCATACAGGGCGACGTGCTGGGCGCGGCGGCCATGGGCGTGGCCAGCATTCTCTGCCTGACCGGCGATGGCGTCGATGTGGGCGATCATCCGCAGGCCAGGCCCGTATTCGACCTGGACAGCATGTCCATGCTGAGCATGATTCGCGGCATGCGCGACGGCGCCCGCTTCCTGAGCGGCCGCAAGCTGACGGAGCCGCCGCGCGTGTTCCTCGGCGCCGCGGCGAACCCGTTCGCGCCGCCGCTGGACTATCGTCCGCACCGGCTGGCGAAAAAGGCCGAAGCCGGCGCGCAGTTCGTGCAGACTCAGTACTGTTTCGACATCGACGCGTTCGAGCGCTTCATGGCGGCCGTGCGTGACCATGGGACCCACGAGAAGCTTTTTGTCCTGGCCGGCGTCGGTCCGCTCGCCTCGGCGCGTTCGGCCGAATGGATTCGCCGCAACGTGCCCGGTATCCACATTCCCGACCGGGTCGTCCGGCGGCTGAAGGGCGCGGAGAATCAGCAGCGGGAAGGCGTGAACATCTGCATCGAGATGATTCACCGGATCAGGGAAATCGAGGGCGTGCACGGCATTCACATCATGGCCTACCGCCAGGAGCACCGGGTCGCGGAAATCGTCGAGCGGTCCGGCGTGCTGGACGGCCGCCGACCGTGGCAGCCCGCCCTGGACTGGAAAAACGCCGCGTGGGACAAGGGTCACGCCGCGGCGCCGGATGCGCCCGGCGCACGAGCGCCTCACACGAGTCATTGACGTGGCCGGCAAGGACGCCAGAATCGTATTCACGCCCTCCGGGCGCCGCGGTTCGTTCCCGCGGGGCACACGCCTGCTGGATGCCGCCCGCAGCATCGGCGTCGATGTGGACTCGGTGTGCGGGGGCCGCGGGCTGTGCGGCCGCTGCCGCATCGTCTGCATGAACGGCGACTTCGCCAAGCACGCGATCAATTCCCGTCCCACGCACCTTTCAGCGATCAACGAGATCGAGGAGCGGTACAGCGAGCGCCGCCAGGAACTGGCCCCGAATCACCGGCTGAGTTGCCAGGCGGTGATCCGGGGCGATCTGGTCATCGATGTGCCGCCGGAGAGCCAGATGCATCGCCAGGTGGTGCGAAAGGATGCCGAACACCGTGAAATAAAGCTCGATCCGGCCACTCGCCCCTACCACGTCGAGGTGCAGCCCGCCGATCTGCTTGAAGCGACCGGTGACCTTCAGCGTCTCTGCGACGCCCTGGCCTGGGAATGGCAACTGGCCGATCTTGACTGCGACCCCGTCATCCTCCCGGGTCTGCAGGCCGCGTTGCGCGATGGTGAATGGCGGGTCACCGTGGCCGTGCACCGGCAATCCACGATCGTCGCCGTCTGGCCCGGCTTCAGGTCCAGCGTCCATGGCGTCGCGCTGGACATCGGTTCGACGACGATCGCCGCCCACCTCGTGAACCTGACAACCGGCGACGTGCTGGCTACCGAGGGCATCATGAATCCGCAGATTCGCTTCGGCGAGGATCTGATGAGCCGGGTTTCCTACGTATTGATGCACCCGGAAGGCGCCGCCGAACTGACGCAGGCCGTTCGTCAGGGCGTGAACGAACTCATCGGCGATGTTTGCAGCCGGGGCGGCATGGACGCGGCGGACATCGTCGAGTTGACGATCGTCGGCAATCCGATCATGCACCACCTGTTCCTGGGGCTCGATCCCCGCGAACTCGGCGGCGCGCCCTTTGCGCTGGCTGTCGATACCGCGCTCGACATCAAGGCCCGCGACATCGGCATCGGGATCCATCCCGGCGCCAATGTCTACGTGCTGCCGTGCATCGCCGGGCACGTGGGCGCCGACGCGGCCGGCATGGTGCTGGCCGAGGAGCCGCACCTGCTGGAGGAGGTGTCGCTGGTGGTGGACGTGGGCACCAACGCGGAGATCGTTCTCGGCAACCGCGACCGGCTTCTGGCCTGCTCCAGTCCCACCGGCCCCGCCTTCGAGGGCGCGCAGATTTCCGCCGGCCAGCGCGCCACGCCCGGCGCCATCGAGCGCGTGCGCATCGATGCGGAGAACCTCGAACCGCGTTTCAGCGTCATCGGTTCTGAGCCCTGGTCAGACGATCCGGGGTTCGAGGAAGCCGCGGGTTCGACCGGCGTTACGGGCATCTGCGGGTCCGGCATCATCGAAGTCGTCGCCGAGATGTACCTGGCGGGAATCATCAACGAGGATGGCGTCGTCGACGGTTCGCTGGCTGCCCGCAGCGAACGTATCGTCGCACACGGGCGCACCTTCTCCTACCTGCTGCACGATGGCCCGCGGCCAATCCTCGTCACCCAGAATGACGTCCGCCAGGTTCAACTCGCCAAGGCGGCGCTGTACGCGGGCGTCAAGTTGCTACAGGATCGCGCCGACTTCGGCGGGATCGACCGCATCCGGCTGGCCGGAGGCTTCGGTTCCCACATCGATCCCAAATACGCCATGATCCTGGGACTGATTCCCGACTGCGACCTCAATCGGGTCGAGTCGGCCGGCAACGCTGCGGGCATGGGGGCGCTGATAGCGTTGCTGCACGTGCCTGCCCGCGCCGAGATTGAGGCCGCGGTGCGGGGGATCGAGAAGATCGAGACGGCGGTGGAACCGAAGTTCCAGGAACACTTTGTGGACGCCATGGCGGTCCCGAACAAGCGAGACGCCTTTCCCAGGCTGTTCTCGGTAGTTGACAGGCCGGCCGCGGGGCCGGGTTCCGCCGTCGCCGGCCGGCGACGGCGCAGGAGGGCGGAATCCGCCGCGGACCTTCCTCCGAGTCGGGACCGTTAAGCGTTGAAATCCCGAGCAAGAGTTGTCGTCATCGGCGGCGGGATTGTCGGATGCGCCACGCTGTATCACCTGGCCAGGAAGGGCTGGGGCGACGATGTGGTGCTGGTCGAGAAGGGCGAGCTGACGTCCGGCTCGACCTGGCACGCCGCGGGTCTGCTGCCGCTGTTCAACATGAGCTATTCGGTAGGCCAGATACACAAGTACTCGGTCAGGCTCTACCGGCAGCTCGAGGAAGAGACCGGCCAGCGGGTCGGGTTCAGCCAGGTCGGAAACCTGCGGCTGGCCATGAACGACGATCGCATGGACGAGTACTTTCAGTACGCGGCGACGGCCAGGACCATCGGGGTGGACGTGCGCTTCCTGACGCCGGCGGAGATCAAGGCGCTTTGGCCGCTGTGCAACATCGAAGGACTGGTCGGCGGGATCTTTCACCCGGAGGACGGCTACATCCAGCCTGCCGACCTGACCCAGGCCCTGGCCAAGGGCGCCCGCGCGCGCGGCGCCGAGATCTACCGCAAGACCGCGGTAGTCGGAATCACCCAGGCGACCTCCGGCGGCTGGTTGGTGCACACGGACAAGGGCGACATCACCTGCGATCACGTGGTTTCGGCGACCGGGAATTACGCCCGCCGGACCGGGGAGATGGTGGGACTGGACATCCCGGTGATGCCGGTGGAGCACCAGTACATCGTTACCGAACCGCATCCCGAGCTTGAGAAGCGCAGGCAGCGGGGCCTGCCGGAACTCGGCGTTCTGCGCGAATCGGACGGATCCTGGTACCTGCGCGAGGAAAGCAGCGGCTTCATCCTCGGCCCCTACGAGAAAGACGCGCCCTGCTGTTACGTCGACGGGCCGGACCCTCAGGCCGAGTACGAGTTGTTCCAGGAAGACATCGACCGCCTGATGCCGCACATCGAGGCCGCCATGGCGCGGGTGCCGGCGTTCGCCGAGGTCGGGATCAAGAAGGTCTATAACGGCGCCATCGCCTACACGCCGGACGGCAATCCGATCATCGGGCCGGCGTGGGGCGTCGATAATTTCTGGCTGTCCGAGGGACACAGCTTCGGAATCACGGCGGCTGGCGGCGCCGGCTGGCAACTCGCCGAGTGGATTGTCGAGGGCGAGCCGACCATCGACATGCTGGGAGTGGAGCCGCGCCGTTTCGGCGAATACGCGACCAAAGACTACCTGGTCGAGAAAACCGGGGAAGCGTACGCGCACGTCTTCATCATCCACTATCCGGACGAGGAGCGGCCGGCCGCGCGACCGCTGCGCACCGCGCCCTGCTACGGGCGCATGAAGGCGCGCGGCGCCGTGTTCGGCCAGAAGTTCGGCTGGGAGCGGCCCAATTTCTTCGCCACCGACGGCATGTCCCGGGAAGACGACTGGTCTTTTCGCCGGTCGAGATGGTTCGAGGCAGTGCGCAGGGAAGTCGACAACGTGACCCGCAACGTCGGCCTGCTCGACATGACGGCGTTCGCCAAGTGCCGCGTGGCAGGCCCGGGTGCGGAGGACTTTCTCAACCGTTTCGTCGCCAACAGCGCACCGAAGCAGGTCGGCGGGCTGTGCCTGGCGCACGCCCTGAACCGCAACGGCGGCGTGCATTCGGAGTTCACGATCCGGCGCGAGTCGGCGGAATCCTTCTACCTGGTGTCGGCCGGCGCCTTTCAGCGCCTGGACCACGATTACCTGCGCAAGCACATGCCGCGGAATGGTTCCGTGCAGTTCACGCCCCTTACGAACGCCGCCGGCGTGCTGGTGGTGGCCGGACCGAAGGCGAGGGAGTTGCTGTCGCGCGTGACGCGCGCCGACCTGTCCAACGAGGCATTCCGCTGGCTCACCGCCCGCAATATCGTGGTGGGTTCGGCGCCGGTCAACGCCATGCGGATGAATTTCGTCGGCGAACTCGGCTGGGAACTGCACCACCCGATGGAGTACCAGAACCACATTTTCGATGCGCTGTTCGAGGCCGGCGAAGACCTGGGGCTGGCGCCGTTCGGCATTCGCGCCATGGACTCCATGCGCATGGAGAAATCCTACCGGCTGGTGGGCACGGAACTGTCGATCGAGTATTCCGCCTTCGAGTCGGCGCTGGATCGCTTCGTCAAGCCCGGCAAGGGCGACTTCCTCGGACGCGACCGGCTGCTGGCGGCAAGGGAGGCGGGTCTCAAGCAGGTGCTCGTTACGCTCGAGGTTCACGATGTCGAAGACGCCGACGCGCTGGGCAACAACGCGCTGCTGAGCGGCGGAGAAACCGTCGGCCGCGCCACCAGCGGAAATTACGGTTTCCGCGTGGGCAAGTCGCTGGCGCTGGGCATGCTGCCCCCCGAACTGGCGGATCCCGGCGCCGGGGTCGAGATCGAGGTCCTGGACAGGATGCTCCCGGCGACGGTAATCGCGGACAGCCCGTTCGATCCGGCCAACGAACGGCTGCGCGACGTCAATGGAGCCAACGGCCGGGGCGCATCGCTCACTGATTGATTTGATGGACTCCGCCAGGGCAGCCATCTACGAGCGGCTTTCGCCTGCCGCGCAGCTCGTTGCGCAAGTCTATGGAGTCGTTGCGCCGGAACCGATGGGCGTAGCGCGAATCTGCAGCCTCCTCTCTCATGCTAAAACCGGGCCACCTAACCCGTCCAGCAACCCCCAGCGAGTGCGCCATTGCAACGCGGAACTCATAAAGCACGGGATCGCGGCGCGGCAACGAAACCTGGGAGTGCGGGCTCTTCCCGAATGGGAGCTGCCGCTCACGCGCGCGGCGCACCAGGCGGGCAACCTCAACAGACTGATGACCGCCATCCGACAGGAAGCACCTTCTTTCGAGTACGACGCAGGCAGCTTTATGAGGGAGCTTCGCTGCAATCTGGTCGCCGGGGATCTGTCCCTGCTGGCGAAACGATTCCATGGCTTCAATCCGCCTGCGGGTTGCTGGCGGTTTCTGGCCGAGCCGCCCGCCACCGATCTGATCAATACGCTTTCCTGGCCGCTTCGGGGGCAGGCATTGATGGGCTGTCTAAGCCACGTAATCGAGACAGCGGCGCCGGCGGAGGCCCTGCTCGAAGCCTCCGTGGCGGGCGGAGAGACGACCTACGGCCTGCTTGGGGAATTTGCATTTGCGCGCATTCTCCAGGGCCGCTTCGACTCCGCCGAAGCGGCATTCACGGCGCTTCCGTCCAATTCGCGGGCGGCGAAGCCTGCCGGGACCGGGCTCGCTTCTACCCGGGCGCTGATCGCACTGCTGTGCAAGGATGATGATGCGGCCCTCAGGCACATCGAAGAGGCGCTGGCGATCGAACGGGCCGGCACGCGCAAAAGACTGCTGTTTCCCGACTTCCGGGCCTTTGCGCTCTCCCTTCTTTCGCTGGTCCGAATGGACACCGGAGATTCGCATGACCTCCTCGACCGGATCTTTCGGGGCGCCGAACGGGCGGGAACGAACTGGAGCACGGAGCTCCAGTTCGTTTCAGCGGCGCGGATGATCAAGTCGGGAAAACGCGTTTATCAGATGCAGCAGCCGCCCGAGCTGGGTATCGATGTCCTGATGAACGGCCTGATGTGCTGTTGGATGGACGATTTTTCGGTGAATATTCCAGAGTGGACGGATGCACTGGAACACTACCAAAGCCGCGCATCGGCCAATGGTTTCGACTGGGTGGCCGCGGAATGCAATGAACTGCTGCGGCGATTCGCCCACTCCTCCGGCGGCGGCGGCGAACCCCTCCCGCAGCAGCGGAACGGCGGGGAATCGAATCATCAGCTGCTGGAAACCGCAACCCTGGCGAGCCTCGCCGTGCCCCCGCCCGAATGGGAAATTTCGCTGAAGGCCATTGAGCGAATCGCCGAGCGGGCGGGCAGCGATGCGCAAAAGAGCGGAAAGAGCGGGCCGGCCGGGCGCCGGCTCGTATGGATACTGGTGGATGAGGGATATGAATTCCGGGCGTATCCGAAGGCGCAGCAGCGAAAGAAGAATGGCGGGTGGACCCGGGGCAGAAAAGTGGCGATTCAGCGGCTCGCGCAGGGAGCGGAAAGCATGGACTTCCTGTCGCCGCAGGATTTGCAGGCCGCTTCCACCATCCCCGCCGGCGATCGTTGGGGAGCAGGTCCCGCCGGCGTCAATGAAGCGGGCATTTTCGCTTTGGCCGGACACCCCCATGTGTTTGGAGAGCACGGGCAGCCGATCGAAATCGTCCGCCGCGAGCCGGAGTTGCGTATCACGGAGAATGAAGGCGGCGGCGCTGTAGTGACCATGAGACCGTACGCACAGGACTACGGCGACTCGTTTGGCCTTTACCTGACAAGGATGGTGACGGACCGGCGCTGCGAAGCCACGCGTTTCGCCAAAAGCCACCTGCGTCTGCTCGAGATCATCCCGGAGGAAGGCCTGGAGCTGCCGGCGGAGGTCCGGCCCCGCCTGCTGGCTGCGGTATCCTCCCTGGCCGCCGGCGTGCGGGTGCAAAGCGACGCCGTGGAAGCCAAGGCGGCGGCATCGTCGGTGGAATCCGACCCGGCGCCATGCGTGCGCCTGGAACCGTTTGGGAACGGATTGTCGATTGCTGTGATGGTGGAAGCGATTCGGGGCTCGGAGCTGTTTTTCGCGCCGGCCGCGGGCCCTGTTACGGTATTCGCCAGCCGCGGCGGAGAGAGCGTGCAGGCGGTGCGCGATTTCGCCGCCGAGCGGGCCGCTATGGACGGCCTGGCCAGACAATGCCCGATGCTGGCGCCGCGCCCCACCGAACTCGACCCCCTGATGCTGCCTGAACCCGCGGAATGCCTGGAGTTGCTGGAATCGCTGGAGGCCGCCTCGGTGCGCTGCCAGTGGCCCAAGGGACAGCCCATGCGCATCGTGGCGAGCGCATCGGCGCCCTCGCTGGCGCTGAACATTAAATCCGCCGGTGAATGGCTGCAGGCCTCCGGCAGGCTCGCCGTGGACAAGGAGCGCGCCCTGGACCTCAAGCAGTTGCTCAAGGCGCTGGAGGAAAGTCCCGGATCGCGATTCGTAGCGGTGGGCGCCGGCGAGTTTGTGGCCCTCACGCGCACCTTCCGCCGCCAGTTGGATGACCTCGCAGGGCTGTCCACGCCGGCGGCGGGGGGCGCCGTTCGACTTCATTCGCTGGCCGCGCTGGCCCTGGACGACGTCATCGAAAACGCCAGCCTGACCGCCGACGAAGGCTGGCGCGAGCTTCGCGCCCGCATGGAAAAGGCCAACTCCATCGAACCCGAACTGCCGGGCACTCTTCGGGCTGAACTTCGCCCCTACCAGATCGAGGGATACCGCTGGCTGGCGCGTCTCGCCCGCTGGGGCGCCGGCGCCTGTCTCGCGGACGACATGGGGCTGGGAAAGACAGTGCAGACGCTTGCGCTGCTGCTGTCCAGGGCGCCGGAAGGTTCCGCGCTGGTCGTCGCCCCCACCTCCGTGGCCGCCAATTGGATCGATCAGGCGCGCCGCTTTGCGCCCACCCTGAACGTCACCGAATACGCGGGGCCGGCAGAGCGCCGGGAACAGCTCCTTACCGCACCCGGGCCTTTTGACCTCGTTGTCGCCACATATGGACTGCTGCAGAACGACCTGGACCGGCTCGGCGCGATTCACTGGCGAACCGTCGTGCTCGACGAGGCGCAGGCGATCAAGAATGCCGCCACCAAACGCGCCCGCGCCGCCCGGCGGCTTAAGGCGGATTTTCGCATGGTCACCACCGGAACGCCGATCCAGAACAGCCTGATGGATCTGCATTCCCTTTTCCGGTTCCTCAATCCCGGGCTGCTCGGATCCGAACGCTGGTTCCGCCGCAACTTCGGCGCCGCCGGTATCCACGATGGTCAGGCCGGCGACAGCTCCCGGCTGCGCCGGCTGGTCAGGCCGTTTATGCTCCGGCGGCTTAAGGCCGATGTCCTCGACGATCTGCCCGAACGCACCGAGATCACTCTGCGCGTCAGGATGTCCAGCGAGGAAGCGTCACTGTACGAGGCGCTGCGGCAGCGCGCAATCGAGGATCTTGAGGCGCCCCGCGCGGATGCCTCGGGAGCCGGCGAAGCAGTGCGGAGGGTACAGGCGCTTGCCCATCTCACGCGGCTGCGGCTTGCCTGCTGCCATACCGGCCTGGTGCTCAACACCCACGGCGGCGATAAGGAGCCGTTGCCCGCCAGCTCCAAGCTCGAAACCTTTGCCGGGATATTGGGCGAACTGATCCGGAACGGACACAAGGTGCTTGTGTTTTCGCAATTCGTCAGGCACCTGAAGCTGGTTGAGGAGTATGTGGCCGGCGCCGGCGTCAGCTATCAATACCTGGACGGCTCCACACCGCGGAAAGCTCGCGCCGAGCGCATCAACGCCTTTCAGTCGGGCGCTGGCGATGTGTTTCTGATATCACTCAAGGCCGGAGGGCTCGGGCTCAATCTGACCGCAGCCGACTATGTGATTCATCTCGATCCGTGGTGGAATCCCGCGGTGGAAGACCAGGCTTCCGACCGCGCCCACCGCATCGGGCAGAAACGTCCCGTGACCATCTACCGCCTGGTCACCGAAGGCACCATAGAACAGCAGATCGTCGAACTGCACAAGAAAAAGCGCGAACTCGCCGACCATATGCTCGAAGGCGCGGGTTCCGCCGGAAAGCTGAGCGCCGATGAACTTCTCGCGCTGCTGAGACATCAGATGGACGGCGCCAATGGATAGCGCGGCATGAAGCGATACTCGGCGTTGAGCCTGCTGCGCAACGCGCTCTACTACAACAGGAACTGGCCGGCCGCCTGGCGCAGTCCCGAGCCGAAGAAAGGCTATGAGGCCATCATCGTCGGCGGCGGCGGCCACGGATTGGCCACCGCGTACTACCTGGCCAGGGATCACGGCTTCAGGAACGTCGCCGTTCTCGAAAAAAGCTGGATAGGCGGAGGCAACACCGGACGCAATACGTCCATCGTCCGCTCCAACTACCTGTGGACCGAGGCATCGCTGCTGTACGAGAAATCGCTCAAGCTCTGGGAAGGCCTGAGCCGGGACCTGAACTACAACGTGATGTTCAGCCAGCGGGGCGTTTACAACCTCGGCCACTCGCTGCAGGACATGCGCGACATCGAGCGGCGCGTCAACGCCAATCGGCTCAACGG
>LXNI01002480.1_pt1 | contig 12671 bp, 7 predicted proteins | sample 809091 | NCBI WGS metagenome assembly LXNI01 (sample SAMN04870527, study PRJNA318959) | sponge metagenome | biome: 01000161; feature: marine sponge reef; material: water | host: Sarcotragus foetidus | place: Greece: Milos, Mediterranean Sea | collected 2013-05-29 | depth 5-7 m | reverse complement strand
CGCACGCTCCGCTTCGAGCACGACCAGGAGATCTTCGACCGCCTGCCGATGGCGACCAGCTACGTGGTCGAGGTCCCTGCGGGCACCGAGTCGCAGACCGGCGGCGAATTGGCCGAGGCCTTCCGCTTCGAGTTCGAGACACCTCCACCAAGCGTGGTGCGGCTCAGTCCGGCCGACGACTACCGGCACAGAGACTCACTGAGGCTCGATCCGGTCTTTCTCGCCACCTTCGACCAGCGGGTCGAGCCTTCCGCCGTGCTCGACGCCATCACACTCTGGGCCGATGGCGAAGAGCGGGAGATCCGTCTTGCCAGTGCCGCCGAGGTCGAGGGCGACGATCTCGTCGGGTACGAGGCCGGGCGCGCGCTCGAAGGCACGTGGGTCGCATTCCGACCGCTCGAGCCGCTCGAGCCCGACTCCGCGCTCGAGATCACCGTCGGGCCCCATGTGCCGTCGGCCGAGGGCCCGAACACCAACGAGAACTCGTCGACCGTGACGGCCCGTACGTACGCGCCGTTGCGAGTAGCGAGCACGAATTGCCCACGCGAAACAAGATGGCCTTGCCGGCCCGGGCGTTCTCTTCAGACTTCGTTCAACAACTCGCTCGATACCGAAACGTTGGATGCCGCCGGCATCTCCGTATCACCGGAGATCCCCGATGCCGAGATCTCGGTCTCCGGCCGCTACCTGCACATCTCCGGTCCGACGTTGGCGAACACCTTCTATACGGTGGTGATCCCCGGGACGGTGGGCGACGTGTTCGGTCAAACTCTCGGAGAGTCCGAGACCGTCGAGTTCAATGTCGGGGAGGCCGAAGAGCAGCCTCCCCTCGTCTGGCTATTGGGCGGCGAATTCATCACGCTTGACCCGTTCGCGGAGACGCAGGCGGTTCCGGTCATCGTTCGCCAGTGGAAGCAGATCCGGGTACGCCTCTATGCCATGGATCCCAGTGACTACGGGTCGTACGCGACCTTCGCGCGTGACTTCCGAAATGACCGTGACCCACTTGCGCTCGACGTACCGTGGCCTCTGACCGCAGAGGAGACTATCGACACCGGGATCGACCACGGTGATCTCACCGAGATGCTCGTCGATCTCACCAACGTCCTCAACGGTGGACATGGTCACGTGGTCATGATCGTCGAAGGGGCTGGCCGGCCACGAGGGTCTGAAGACGTCGAAGATCTGTCTGCGGCCAAAGAACGCTATGCGTTCGGATACCCGAAGATCACCTGGGTGCAGGACACCGATATCGGCGTCGACGCCATCACCGACCGTCGCGACGTGGCGGTGTGGACCACCGAACTGCGCTCCGGCGAACCGCTGGCTGGTGTGGAGATCCAACTGGGAGGCCGGAATCCGACGCTCGTCAGCGACGACAACGGCCTTGCTCGCGCCTCGCTCGACGGACTCTCGTACTCGTTTGTTGTCGCCTCGCTGGGAGAAGACCGGGCTCTCAGCCCCGGGTCCATCAGGGCGTGGCCGCAGGACGATTTCACCATCTGGTACACCACCGATGATCGTGGCTTGTACCGCCCCGGTGAAACGCTGCACCTGAAGGGCTGGGTACGAAACGTCGACGTGAGCGGCGACGGCGATCTGGAGTTTCTCCCCAGCGGGACGCTGATCACCTACACGGCCTCTGGCCCGTTCGGCAACGAACTCGGCAGCGGCGAAGTCCGTATCGATGACCTCGGTGGCTTCGATCTCGCCCTCGAGTTGGATAGGGGGGCGAACCTGGGCTGGAGCCGGATCGAGTTCCTCCATGTGGGCAGCGGTGGCCAGTACACCCATTCGTTCCAGGTCCAGGAGTTCCGCCGGCCCGAGTTCGAAGTGGAGGCGCGCCTCGATTCGGCCGGCCCCCACTTCATCGACGGGCCGGCGATGGTGGCGGTCGACGCCCGGTACTTCTCCGGTGGTCCGCTCTCCGAGGCCGAAGTCACGTGGACGGTCTACGCGTGGTCGACGTCGTACTCACCGCCCAACTGGCGTGGCTTCACATTCGGCATATGGCAGCCGTGGTGGTATTCCCGCCGAAGCGGGGCCGCGTACGAGGTTGAGGAATTCACGGGGACGACCGGTGCCGGCGGCAGCCACGACCTGCGCATGGATTTCGAAGGTGATGGCTTCGGTCTCCCCACGGCGGTTACCGCCGACGCACTGGTGGTTGATGTGAACCGCCAGCGGTGGGAATCGACAACCCGCCTGCTGGTCCACTCCGCCGACCTCTATGTCGGTCTCCGGTCCGCCCGTTACTTCGTGCAACCCGGCGATGGGATCGACATCGAGGCTGTGGTCACCGACCTTGACGGCAACCCGGTTCCCGGCCGAGCCTTGGAGGTGACAGCGGAGCGTGTGGTCTACAGGTACGTCGACGGCGAGTGGGTTGAAGTCGAGTTGGACACCGAGACCTGTGAGGTCACCTCCCAGCAGGAGCCCGTCACCTGCGCGTTCGCTGCTCGCACCGGCGGCCGCTACCGCGTCGCCGCCCGAGTCACCGATGCATCGGGGCGAATCAGCCGTACGGAGATCACCCGCTGGGTTTCCGGTGGAAGGGCCGCCGTACCGAGTGTCAACGTCGAACTCCAGGCCGTCGACCTCATTCCCGACGCCGAGACCTACGCCGATGGCGACACAGCGGAGATCCTCGTCGGCTCGCCCTTCGCCTCGGCCACCGGCCTCCTGACAGTCGCCCATAACCAGATCATCGAAACCCGCACCTTCGAGGTCACCGACCACACCGCAGTTCTCGAGGTGCCGATCACCGACGATCATGTTCCCGAGCTCAGAGTGCGGGTGGATCTCGCCTCCACCACCCGGAGGACCGGGATCTACGGCGCGATCCTCGCCGGTGTGCCCCCTCGCCCCGCTCACGCGTCCGGGCAGCTCCTGCTGCGGGTCCCGCCCGTGCAGCGGGCTCTCGGTGTCACGGCGACACCCGCGTCGGCGGTGGTGCAGCCGGGTGCTGCCACCAGCATTGCGGTGGAGGTCAAAGATGTCGGCGGAGAGCCGGTCGAGGGGGCCGGCGTCCTTCTCATTGCGGTCGACGAGGCGGTGCTCGCCGTCTCGGGCTACCAGCTGATCGATCCCATCGATGTCTTCTACCGTGCCCGGACCGCGCGCTTGGACGGGGCGCGAAGCAGGGGCACGATCCTGCTTGAGAATCCGCACTGGCTGCCCAGCCAGATCAGGGCGGACAGCAGCAGGTTGTACTACGACGACATGGGCGACTCGGACCCGTTGCAGGATGTTCCCACTGATGGCGTTCTGGACGGATCCCAGATCGCGGTCCGCCAGGACCTCGACCCCTTGGCGCTGTTCGACCCGGACGCGGTCACCGACGCCAGCGGCCGGGTAACTGTCGAGTTCGATCTGCCCGACAACCTCACCCGCTACCGGGTCATGGCCGTCGCGGTCGACGGCGCCCATCGCTTCGGCACCGGCGAGTCGGCCATCACGGCGCGGTTGCCGCTCCAGGTCCGGCCGTCGGCCCCCCGGTTCCTGAACTACGGCGACCGCTTCGAGATGCCGATCGTGGTCCAGAACCAGACCGAGGTCGCCATGGAGGCCGACGTGGTCGTGCAGACATCCAACCTCGAACTCGTCGGGCCGGCAGGAAGGCGGATCGTGGTCCCCGCCAACGATCGGGTCGCGGTGCTGTTCCAGGCGCGAACGAAGTCACCGGGGGTGGCCCAGTTCCGCGTCACGGCGGTATCAGCCGCCCACGCCGACGCCCAGCTTGTGTCCCTGCCGGTGTACACCCCGGCGACCAGCGAGGCTTTCGCCACGTACGGGGTGGTGGACCAGGGCGCGGTCATCCAGCCGATAGTCGCTCCCGAAGATGTGATCCCGCAGTTTGGCGGCCTTGAGGTCAACACCTCATCGACAGCGCTGCAGGCCCTGACCGACGCCGTGTTGTACCTCGCCCGCTACAGGTATGCGAGCTCCGACGCCTATGCCGGTCGCATCATGGCCATCTCCGCACTCCGCGATGTGCTGGCGGCCTTCGAGGCCGAAGGTCTCCCGAGCCCCGCCGAACTCGATGCCGTCGTCCGCCGCGACATCGCTGAACTGTCGTCTCTCCAGAACTATGACGCCGGCTTCGGGTGGTGGTCGCGCGACCAGGAGTCACGCCCGTACCCGTCGATCCAGGCGATGCACGCGCTCGTCATTGCCAAGAACAGCGGCTTCGAGGTGTCGTCCCGGGTCATGCAGAGGGGGCGCTGGTACCTGCAGGACATCGAACGCCGGATCCCGGACTATTACAGCCAGCGGGCCAAGGACATGCTGATGGCGTACGCGCTGCATGTGCGCTCGCTGGACGGACAGGACGCGGCCAACGATGCTCGCGCCCTGTGGGCCCGCCGGGGCGAGGCTCTCCCGTTGGACGCCCTGGCCTGGATCTGGCCTGTGGTCGACGATGACGGCATCGAAGCCGAGATCGAACGGCTCGTGAACAACCGAGCCGTCGAGACCGCCGGCGCAGCCACATTCGTCACGGACTACGGCGAGGACGCCTACCTGCTGCTGTATTCGAGTCGCCGCACCGACGGCATCGTGCTCGATGCGCTCATCACGATGGCGCCCGGCTCGGATCTCATCCCTAAGGTCGTGACGGGCCTGCTGGCCCACCGGGTGCGGGGACGCTGGCGCAACATCCAGGAGAACTCGTTCATCCTGTTGGCCCTAGGCCGCTATTTCGACACCTTCGAGGCGGCTGATCCTGACTTCGTCGCCCGAGTGTGGCTCGGCGACCTCTACGCGGCGGAGCACGAGTACTCCGGACGCAGCGCCAATCGGGGCTCCACCCTGATTCCGATGGCCGAACTGCTGGCTGCGGGCGACGCCGACCTTGTCGTGCAGAAGGACGGCGAAGGCCGCCTCTACTACCGCCTCGGTCTTCGCTACGCACCCGACGACTTGGATCTGGATCCTCTGGATCGCGGCTTCGTGGTGCAGCGCAGCTATGAGGCTGTCGACGACCCCGGCGACGTGTGGCTCGACGACGACGGTGTCTGGCACGTCCTGGCCGGTGCCGAGGTGCGGGTCAACGTGACCATGGTCAACGACAGCCGGCGCACCAACATGGTGCTGATCGATCCCCTGGCGGCGGGCTTCGAGCCGCTCAACCCGGCGCTGGCGGTGACCGGCGACGTCGACGTTCGCGACGGCAGCGGTTGGTGGTGGTGGACCTGGTACGAGCACCAGAACCTGCGCGATGACCGTGCCGAGGCCTTCGCGACGTATCTCTGGGCGGGAACCCACGAGTACAGCTACGTCGTTCGAGCCACCACGCCGGGCACCTTCGTCGTGCCCCCCGCCAGAGCCGAAGAAATCTACGCCCCAGAGGTCTTCGGACGCTCCGCCACCGACCGCGTCATCGTGCAGGACAGCCGCTGAGCAGGTCGGTGGTGCCGACGTGGTCCCCGACAGTGGCGAGGATGGTGCGCGTCTCGGCGGCGAGGTCGGTTGCCACCGAGCGCGTCTCGAACTCGGCGACGGCGATGTGCGCCACCGCGCACGCGGCGGCGGCGAGTCGGCGAGCCAGTTCGGCGGACTCGCTTACGGTCAGTTCGGGTCGGTCGGCGGCGTAGGTGCCCGCCTGGCGCCACATAGACACTTCCCTGTACGCGAGGTCGCCCAAGGCCTGGTCCACCGCAGGCCTCCGCGCCGGGATGCCGCCGAGCAACTCGTCGATGTCGTGAAGGTGCCGGACCGGTCTGCCGTCGACGGCGGTCAGCGCCTTCACCGAGTGCTCGATCGTCATTGCGGCCTTGGTGCACACTTCGATGAGCCGGTCTCGTTGAAGCCGATGCAGTTCGCCGGTCCGTCCCGCATCGGCCGCACCGGCCTCCCAATCACTGGGCTTCAGGGAGTTCCGCAGCATGCTCATCTCGCGGCGCGCGTCGTCGAGGCGCTGTTCGGCCTCCTTCTCGTTCGTGTCCGGCAAGCCGATCTCCTTGTCCCAGTTCACGTCCCCGGCGGGGCGGTCGACCAGCGCCACTGTGCTTGGGGCTATTCCCGCCTCGAACGAGGCCGACACCTGATCGACACGGCGGGCCCACTCGGGCCGGTCGGTGACGTGCACGTCCACGCTGTGACCGCATGCCGTTCCGGCGGTGCTCTCCAGTTCGGCTCGGAGAGCCCATCTGCGGGTGTAGTCCAAGTCGTCGAAGATCGCCACGAGGTCGATGTCGCTGTGGCGGCGCTGGTCGCCCCGCGCCACGGAGCCGAACAGCAGCACCTTCCCGGCGCCGGCAGCCGCGAGCGCGTCAGCGGCACGCCGCGCCGCCACTTCCGACGGGGCGGCACCGTTCATAACGCCACTCTACCCGCGGGCTCGATCCGCTCGGAAGCTGCCTCGGCTGGCTGTCGTGGAGCCCGAATCAGAGGTGTGCCGATCAGCGCACGAAGGCCGGTGGCACTGGCCGCGACCACTGACCCTGTAGGGCCAACTATCCAGGTGAGGATGTCAGCCGATTGGGATCATGCCTTCCACTGCCCGTGCGCGACGCCCCTGACACGCGGCTCGCGTGCGAGCATCTCGCCCAGTTCTGCGATCTCGTCGAGAATCGCCGGCATTCCTATTCCCAGCGACAGGAGGGTCTAATCGAGTGGGTGGGCAAGTCGAAGAAAGATCCGCGGGCGTACTGGAAGCTCCAAGTGGACTGACATTGAGAGTGGCGGTTGGTTTGACTGAGTGGTCGTATCGCTGTGACCAGGGAGTTCTTATCAGTGGAGGGACCTACTAGAAGCTACTCTAAATAATTTATAGTAGCTCTGGCCGCAGAGTCGGACTTCCCGCCTCAGTTCGCTGTGGTTGTGTGGCCGTAGAGGGCGTACGGGTTGAGGAACTGTCGGCCCCAGAGCTGTTGACGCCCGCGGGCGGCGAGTTCGGCGCGGTCGCATGCGGCGTGCCATTCGTTGTGGATGATGTCGATCTGGCGGTCCACGATGTTGGCGGCCTCGGTGGTCGTGAGGCGGTAGGTGGGAGCGTGGGCGATGCAGCGGGCGACCTGGCTGAGGCGGTCGCCGTTGGGGCCGTAGGCCATCGCCTGCGCCGCTTCTTCGCCGAGGCGGGGTTGGGGGCAGATGTCGTAGGCGGGTGTCAGGGCCAGGGCCGCGCCGTCCCAGAATGCTGCGTGGTTACGCGGGTGGTCGTCAGTGTTGCCGACAAGAACGTTGAAGGTGACGCGGGCGAAAAGTTCCCGCAGCGTGCTCGTGGGGTTGACGAACCGGGAGCGGATCTCGGTGGCGAGGTCGGGGTAGGTGCCGTAGCGCCCGGCGATGCCGTCGGCGTCGTGCAGGCCCAGCAGGGTGAGGGCCGAGTGCATCAGCCGCCGGTGCCCCTCCGGAGTGCGGTCGAAGCGTTCGACGAGGAGTACCTGTTTGCCGGCGACCCGGGCTATTGCCACCGGGGCAACGTCCAATCCGGCCAGCCTTGCGAGATCCATGGCGATGTACTCGGCTTGTATCACGGGATCGGTGTCGGCGACCGAGGGGAATTTGGCGATGAATCGGGTTTCCCCGACGTCGACCAGCACCTTGGGGCGGGCGCCGCCGGCGGAGGAGCCGTGGAGGAGCGCCCAGCCGAGTTCGTCGCTGAGCGGTAGCCCCTCCTCGACGCGCCGGGTGGCGCCGGCGAGTTCCTCGAGGGGCGTCTCCCCGCCTAGCCGCGGGACGTAGCTGTCAGCTGTCGGCTGGATGTCGAGTGCACCGATGCGGTTCGAGCCTGATGCCAGGAGATAGCCGAGCATCGAGAAACCTCCCGGCTCTATCAGCCCGCGATGTTCGATGACGCGGCGCCCCCAGGCGTCGGGCCCCGCGTCGGCTATGCAGCCGGCTATGCCGCCGGAGAGCGGTGAGAGTTCGCCACGCCGCAGCGGCAACTCGGGAAGGCTCAGGGCGATGGCGTTGGGGCGTGCCAGGTAGCTCTGGCCGTAGGTGAAGGTCACCTCGGCGCCGCGGTCGGTCAGTTGCCCGGCCACGACCGGCTCGTCGGCGCCGGGCAGCCAGACCCACACGTAGGCGTGCGCCGGTCGGCGCTGCGACTCAGAAGTCGTCATCGACCGGATCTCGGCGGACGGCGGTGGGCAGCACGGCCAGTTTGGCGGCGACGTACTCGGCCTCGAGGGCTCGCCGCGACCGCTCGGCGTGGAACAACGGCACCCCCACGAGGGTGGCTGCCTCGAAGGCGGTCCCGAGCGCGACCGTAGGATCGCCGCGCTCCACCTTGCGGATCGTCGTGGGTGACACGCCGACGCGTTCGGCAAGGTCGGTCACCTTCCAGCAGCGCTCCCGGCGGGCCAGCCGCACCCGCGCCCCGAGCATCGCCAGCGCATCTACGGTCACCGGCGACAGTCCACTCGCATCGTGCATGACATCAGTATACTAGCGTTAAAGATGTATTTGACTAGTATTATAGTGTTTTACTTGGACGAGTTTTATTTGGACGAGCGGCCACAACGTCGTCGTGTCTCTGGCATTGAACCGTTGGAGCGACATCCGGGGATCGTGTTCCGTTCCGGGCTGGCGGGCCGGCGTGCGGGCTTGATGAGCGGAACAAGCCCCGACTCGCGGAATTCGGAAGCTGCCTCGGCTGGCTGCCGCGGAGCCCGAATCAGAGGTGTGCCGATCAGCGCACGAAGGCCGGCGGCACTGGCCGCGACCACTGACCCCGTGGGGTCAAACGTCCAGGTGAGGATGTCAGCTGATTGGGATCATGCCTTCCACTGCCCGTGCGCGACGCCTCTGACACGCGGCTCGCGTGTTGCTGCAGTCGTCGCTCATAGCCTGTCCCGTCGCGTGGATCCAGGGTCAACGCCCGGGCTTTTGGTTGCGCTGGGCGGTGGTGGCGTGGGTAGTTGCGGTCATAGATCGCCGAATGGAGGGCCACTGCCCTCGGGGACGTCGTCGCCCCGGAGGGCATCCTTGTACTTCTCGCCAAGCCCCGCTTCATCGGGGCGGTCACGCGCTTGGGTGCCCGCAGGGTCGCCAGTGTCAAGGATCTCGTGGTACAGGAACTCGCGAAGCGCGGGCACCCGGGCCTTGAGGTGGCCGAACACCCTCTCACACTGTTCCTCGAACACACCGTCGGTGGCCACGTCACCGGGCTTTTCGAGCAGGCTGATTATCCGAGCCAGTTCGAACCCGTCGCGGGTGTCGCCGTAGCGACCGATGTGGAACAGCAGGCCATCCTCAAGGGTGTAGGGGTCTAGGTCGTCGATCGCCGCGAGATCGATGTAGTCACGCAGTTTGGAGCGGTAAAGGAGGACATCGAGCTTCGAGGCCACCAGATCCGGCAGCGACGCCACCCGAAGACCTCCCACCACCGCCGGACGGGCCAGTGTCCGCACATGGCCGGGGTTGTAGCCCCTCACCGGTGCCCTGAGGACCTCCACGAGTACGCCCTCCACGACGGCGTGCAACCCCTCTCCCTTCTCGTGGCGCAGGATGCGAATCGGCCCTGTGGCGCTGAGGCGCGCTGAGACCTCGGCGGTGTCGAACGGCCCGGGGATCAGATAGTCCAAGTCGAATGACTGCCGGTGCCGGAGGTGGATTGCCAGCGCCGTGCCCCCGAACAGCGCGCCCCCGGCGCCGTCGACTGCATGGGCAAGCCGCGGCCAGACGGTCCGGACGGCGGCCGGGAGAAAGTCCGCCCAGTGTTCGATACCGGGGCCGGGATCAGGCACCGGTGGCGTGCCGTCTCAGCGCGATCGCTCCGTCAAGAGCGCCCGCGATCTCGCCCTCGTCGAATCCGCGCAACCCCCGGCATCTCTCGAGCACTTCGAGAGGCAGGTACCGCAGCGCCCATGTCTGAGCGGCGCGATCGGGGCAATCCAACAGCGTGCAGGCCACATGGAAGGAGTCCCGCGGCAAGACGGCGTCGCTGCCTCGGGAGCCCGCCCAGAACATTGCCCAGAACTCCGCGGGCACCCTGGTTGGGCACGAGACTTCCTCCCGCGGGCGGCGTGGAGGCAGGAACGCCAGCGCTTCCACACACTGTTCGGTGAAGTCGATGTGCCACAGCAGCACCTCTAGCAGATCGCATCCCCAGGTCACCATCGCGTTGGCGCACCGGGCGAACCCCTCATCCGCCAACGCTTCCAGATCTTGGCGCACGCGGCGCTCTGAGAGTTCAAGCAACACGGCGACGCCGCGTGCGGGTACCCCCCGCGGGCGATCCCGAAGGACACCGAGCACAGCGCGACGAGCCTCCGACCAGTTCGCGGTCGGGTCACCGGCGGGACCGACGGGGCCCGGCACAGGCCACCGGCGCACTTCCGATCCAGTCGCGGACGGCGACGCAGCGACACCGACCATCCGGCGATTCTAACGGGAGTTCACCGCCGGCCCGGGCGTGCAGGCACGCAGGGGCCCTAACGGCTACCGAGGCAAAGGGGGCTGCCACATGCGTGTTTGAATTCTCGCTGGCAGCGCCGGCGGGGATGGCTCGTGTCGAGGCGGGGTGGTGGTGGGGGCGCCCTTGACAGGAATAGTTAGTAAGTTAGACTGACAAACGATGTCTGGCCGGTCGGATTCCAGCTTGCTGCGGCTGATCAACAGCCGGAAGATCATCGACGTGGTGCTGGAGGTTGCGCCGCGGGGGATCTCCCGGGCCGACGTGGCCCGGGCCACGGGGCTTTCGAAGCCCACCGTCTCGGCGCTGGTGGGCGAGCTGGAGGCGGCCGGCCTGGTTCGCATGAGCGATCCCGGCAGCCCCAGCGGGGGGATCGGGCGCCCTGCGGCGCTCTACGAGTTGGTGCCCGAATCGAGTCTCGTCGTGGGAGCCGACATCGGTGCCACCAAGATCATCGTGGGGGTCGCCGATCTGCTGGGCCGCCCGGTGGCCGAGGAGATGCTGGAAACACCCCCCGACGCCACCGCGGCAACCGACGCCGTCGTGGAGACGGCACGGCGCCTGCTCGACGGGTGCGCCCGCGGGTCGAGCCGGCTGCGGGGGGCCTGCGTGGGGGTGCCGGGTGTGTACCGCGCCGGCAGCGACAGCGTGGAGATGGCGCTGAACCTGCCGGGATTCGAGGGTTTCGCGATCGGGCGGCATCTCACGGATCGTCTCGGCGTGCCCGTACGGATCGACAACGACGTGAACCTGGCTGCGGTCGGTGAGGCCGGTGCCGGCGTGGATCACAGCGATTTCGCGGCCGTCTCGATCGGCACCGGCATCGGCACGGGGCTCATCATCGGCGGCGAGCTGTACCGGGGCGGCAGCGGAGGCGCGGGTGAGCTGGGCTCGCTGCTCCTGCCGGTCGTCGAAGCGCCCCCGGGAGCCGTGGGTCACGCCACGCTCGAGGACGTCGCCTCGGCGCCGGCCATCCGGCGGATCTTCAGCGCGGCGGTGGGCAACGGGCACAGCTCGTCGCTGGCGCCCGGCGCTGAAGTGGCGGACATCTTCACGGCCGCGGTCGAGGGTGACGAGGCCGCCGACTACGCCCTCTCCCGAGCGGCGGGCGCCATGGCCTACGCCGTGACGCACCTGTGTCTCATCAACGACCCGGCGTTGATCGTCTTCGGGGGCGGCGTGGGGGCCAACCCCATCTTCGTGGACGCCGTGGCCGGAGAACTCAACGGCCTGCTGGTGCAGCCGCCGGAGCTGGCCTCTTCCACTCTGGGGCGGCGCGCCACGTTCCTGGGCGCCGTCGCTATGGCGCTGCACGCGCTACGGGACTCGCTGGTGACACAGGCGCTGGACGGCGGGCTGCAGCGGCAGGAGCGGAGAGCGCTGGGGTGAGCAGCTTCACAGACGTCGAAGTCGCTGCTGAGGCGACCGCTGCCTCCGGGACCGGCACCGGTGCTGCCGACGGGGCCGGTGCCGGGGCGACTTCTGCTCGGGCCCCCGGCGCCGATGTCACTGCCGCAGCCGACGCGGCCGCGGCGGCCGTGGATCCCGAGTCGCTGGTGGAGTTGGTGCGGGCCGCGGTCCGGGTCCCGAGCATCACCGGCGAGGAGGCGGGCTTCGCCGCCTGGGTCGGTGAGCAGCTCTCCGCCGGTGGCTGGGACGAGGTGCGCGGCGCGGAGGTGGCCCCGGGTCGCCCCAACGTGTACGCCTGCTGTGGAGGCCTCGGTGGCCCCGGCGGCCCCGGCGGCGGGCGGTCGCTGGTGCTGGCTGGGCACCTCGACACCGTGGCGGCCGACGACTGGCAGCAGCACTGGGCCGGCACCGACCGGGCCGACCCGTTCGGGGCGCACGTCATCGACGGTGCCATCTGGGGTCGGGGTGCAGCCGATCAGAAGGCCGGCATCTGCGCCTCTATCGAAGCCTTGCGCGCCCTGGCCCGAACCGGGTACCGGCCCGATGCTGCGGTCACCGCCCTGTTCGTGTGTGACGAGGAGTCGGGCCAGCCCGGTAGCGGCGTCTCGGCGGGCATGCGGGCAGCCCTGCGCGACGTATTCCCGGTGCCCGGCGACAACGGCCCCCCGGCGGACTTCGCCGTCTACACCGAGCCCACCACCTCGGCCGTCTACACCGCCCAGATGGGGTTCCTCATCGCTGAGGTGACCCTGGTCGGGCGCTCGGCCTACTTCGGCACCCCGGAGTTGGGCGTCGATGCACTGCGGGCCGGGCACGCCCTGCTGACCGAGCTGTGGCACCACTCCGCCGCGCTCGGCGCCAGTGGCCGCCACGAACTGCTCGGTGAGGCGTTCCTGCTGGT
>LXNI01002479.1_pt1 | contig 12681 bp, 19 predicted proteins | sample 809091 | NCBI WGS metagenome assembly LXNI01 (sample SAMN04870527, study PRJNA318959) | sponge metagenome | biome: 01000161; feature: marine sponge reef; material: water | host: Sarcotragus foetidus | place: Greece: Milos, Mediterranean Sea | collected 2013-05-29 | depth 5-7 m | reverse complement strand
CTGGAAGCACAGGGTCGCGGGTTTCCTACGGCAGCCGGACCGGTGCCTATCGTGCCGGCCGCCGTCATTTACGACTTGTCGGTCGGTGACCCGTCAGTCCGGCCAAACGCCGGCTCGGGCGAGGCGGCCGCCGCGGCGGCATCCGTGGACCCGATTCCGGAAGGCAACGTGGGCGCGGGAACCGGCGCCACCATCGGTTTCGGTGCTGGGCGCTTGAAGGGCGGCCTTGGCAGCGCCGTGTCGCGCAGCGGAGACGTCGTGGCGGCCGCCCTGGCGGTCGTAAATCCGGCGGGCGCGGTCCATGACCCGAACACCGGGCGCCAGCTGGCCGCGGCTTCCAGCACGACCCACGCGGGTCCTGGCCAAAACACCACGATCGGCATCGTGGCCGTGAATGCCGTGCTGGAACGCTGGCAGCTTCGAAAGGTCGCCGAAATGTCGCACGACGGCCTGGCGCGAGCCGTGCGTCCGGCGCATGGCATGTATGACGGCGACACGATCTTTGCGGTGTCCGTGGGAACCCGTGCCGGGGATTTCGATCTCACTGCAGTGGGCCATGCCGCAGCCGAGGCGTTTTCGGCCGCAATCGTTCAGGGCGCGCTGCGGGCGCGACCCGCCTACGGGCTACCAGCGGCGCGGATATGAACCGCCAGATTGCGTTGCTGACCGACTTCGGCACGGACGATCCCTACGCGGGGCAGGTGGCCGCAGTACTAGCCGCGGCGTCGGATGCGCGCGTCGTCAATCTGACGCATGGCGTTCCCGCGCAGCACATCCAGCTCGGCGCGCAGATCGTCGACGCCTCGCTTGAGTTCCTACCTCGCGGGGCCGTGCTCCTGGCTGTGGTCGATCCCGGCGTGGGCACCAAGCGGCGCGGCCTGATCGTTCGACGCGACGGCCGCTGGCTGGTCGGTCCCGATAATGGCTTGCTAACGCCAACCGAGGGCGACACCCGGTGCTGGAACCTGGACCGTCCAGACACGTGGCGTCGCAAGGTCACGCCGACGTTTCATGCACGCGACATCTTTGCGCCGGTTGCCGCGCGTCTGGCGAACTTCGAACGCCCTGAGTGGCTCGGTTCGCCAGTCCAGGATCCGGTGCGACTCGACCGGCCCTCTGCGTACATTGACGCGTCCAGCGCCAGGGGCGAGGTTGTTCATATCGACGCTTTTGGAAACCTGATCACGAACATTCCCGCCGGTTTCGTGCAGACTGCTTCCATGTTGGAAACCCACGTGGGAGCCACACGCATCGACGGCCTGTCCGAAACCTACTGTGCCGGCGCCGATCCGATAGCGCTGGTTGGTAGTTGGAATCTGCTGGAGATCGCGGTTCCGGGCGGCTCAGCCGCCGAGGATTTGGAATGTCGCATCGGCGACACCGTGTTCGTTCAGCACGCCGATGATTGAACCGCGGCGACAATTGCCTGGTGAGGTGTCGCGTGACTGGATGGCTCGACCCGCGGATTTTGCGTATGCACCGTATTCGCGACTCGAAGACTCGAAGGCTTAACGGAACCGCATGCTCCTTCGCCTAGCCCAAAACCCTGAACTCTTTCTGATCGTTGCGCTCGCCTTCGTGATCGCGATTACCCTGCACGAGGCGAGCCACGCGCTGGTGGCGACGTGGCTGGGCGACGATCTACCCCGGCTTCAGGGCCGGGTGACGTTGAATCCTCTTCGGCATCTTGATCTCCTTGGGACGATCATGATCGTTATCGCCTCCTTCGGTTGGGGGCGGCCGGTCCTGGTCAATCCTTATCGTCTGCGCTTCGGTTCGCATCGGGGCATGGCCCTGGTCGCCGCCGCCGGACCGGCGTCCAACGTGGCCCTGGCGCTGGTGCTCGCCCCGGTCGCCCGGGAGCTCGCATCCGGCTCAGGAAATGATCTGATCAGCATCGCCGTGGTGCTGATCATTCAACTCAACCTGTTCCTGGCGGTGTTCAACCTGATACCTCTTCCTCCGCTCGATGGATTCAGCGTGCTGATTGGCCTGGTCCCGCGCGACGCGGCCAACCGGCTGGACGGGATGCGCAGGTTCGGGCCCGGGCTGCTGATTGGGCTTTTTCTGCTGATCGCCATAGTTCCAGGGGCCACCGGTATCATCAGCCGCCCGGTCCTATGGGCCACGAGGCTGCTTCTTGGGGGTTAGGTACCGGCTGGGACAGGCGCTGTCGCTCCTAAATCCGCGCGTGCCAAATGCTGTACGCGACCAAGCCTTCCGAAGGCTGAACCCCGACGAGCACGCGCTGTTTGAGCGACTCGCCCCGGCTGATCAACGCCATGCGCTTGCGGTGTATCAGGCGGTACTGGAGATCTCGCCAGATGACGAGGCGCTGCAGATCGCGGCGCTGCTCCACGATGTGGGGAAGGGCCGGCCGGGATTGGCGGATCGCACCGGTTTGACGCTGGTCAAAGCCCTGGCGCCGTGGCTGCTGCTGCGCTGGCAGCTATGCCCGCCCACATCACGACGGGGACGCATTGCCCGCCTCGCCGGGGACACCGAAGCGAGCGCACGCCTGGCCGAACTCGCCGGCTCGCGGGCGGATGTGGTCGAAACGCTGCGCTCATACGGATACCGCGAACACCCGCGCGGACGACGGCTCGCTGAACTGGACGGGCAGCTGTGACCGCCACCTGGGGGCCCGCCGGTCAGGCCAGCGCGCTAACCGGATTCGAGATCGACATCGAGGATTTTGAGGGTCCACTCGACCTTTTGGTTCGCCTGATTGAGAAACAAGGCCTGGATATCACGGGCGTATCGGTGTTGGCCGTCACCGACCAGTTCGTGACGTATGCGCACCGACTGCATGAGCACTTTGCCGAAGCCGCGTCCGAGTTCCTGCTGGTCGCCTCGCGGCTGGCATTGCTCAAATCCCGAGCGTTGCTGCCGCAGCCAGAGCCTGACGACGACGAAGAGACGGCCGAAGATCTGGCGGAGCGTCTTCGCGTCTATGCGGCCTTCAAGGCCGTCGCGTTGGACCTCGATAAACGGCTGCGCGCCGGTCAGTCGTCGTTCATCCGGGTTGCCCAGCCCAACCTCCCGCAGCCACCTCCCGCACCAGGCACCGGCGATTTAGCTCGACTGCTCAGGGCCCTGGAGCGACTGACCCGGGACGATACTTCCGTTGAATCGATAATCGAGGCGCCAACGCGACGCTTCCGTGTCGCCGACAAGGTTCGAGACTTGAAAGTCCTGCTGGAATCCCGCGGATCGGTCACCTTTGACGCGATTGCCTCCGAGTGCGCCGACCGCGCCGAACTTATCGCCGCCTTCGTCGCCGTCCTTCACCTGGTCAGGCAGCGCGCGGTAATTGTGGAACAGTCTGGAGCCTTTGGCTCAATCATGCTCAAATCCACCGATGGGCGTGGCGACGGATAACGAGGCGGGCACGGAGTGGGACGGGGACCGTATTGCCGAAGGTCCGGAAGGCGACTTCGGGCTGGCCCGGACGATCGAAGCCCTGCTTTTCGTGGCCGATCGCGCGCTCTCGACGACCGAGATTGGCAGCGTCACCGGCGCCGGGGAATCCGAAGTACGCGAGGCGCTCAGCACGCTCACTGAGCAGTACCGTACCCGCGGCATCGTCCTGCTTGAGCACCGCAACGCGTTTCGGCTGGTCTCCGCTCCCGACCTCGCGGACTACTGCCGCCGGCTCCTGGGTCTGGACCATCGCCGACAACCGTCGCGTGCAGCCCTGGAAACGCTGGGCATCGTGGCCTATCGGGGACAGGCGACGCGCGCCGAAATAGAGCGCGTTCGCGGCGTGGACTCGGACAGCGCGCTGGCCACGCTGCTTTCGCGCAATCTCATTCGGGAAGCGGGACGCCTGGACGCGCCCGGGCGGCCGGCAGTGTTCACTACCACCGACACGTTTCTTGCCTATTTTGGCCTAACGTCGCTCGACGAATTACCGGAACTTGACCTGCAATTCGTTCCGGACGACCCGGATCGAATGCTGCCGACCGACTAGCGCTTGGTGAACTGCTTGGCCTTGCGCGCCCGCACGAGGCCGGGCTTCTTCCGCTCCTTGGCACGCGGATCTCGTGTCAACATGCCGGCCTGCTTGAGTTTCGGTCGATTCTCGGCGTCCATGACCACCAGGGCGCGCGCCAGTCCAAGCCGAATGGCTCCGGCTTGTCCGCGCGTGCCGCCGCCATTCACGCGGGCCGAGATTCCCACGGACATCTCGTCGAGCATTCGCAACGGTTCAAGTGCGTGGAATCGGTGATCCGGCACCGCGAGAAATTCTTCAATTGGACGACCGTTTACGACAAAAGGCCCGTTGCCGGGGTACACGCGTACCTGCGCGATGGCAGCTTTTCGCCGTCCAAGTCCGTAGTAGTAATGGCCTTCCAGCGTCATGCGCCAACCTCGAGAGTCTGGGGCCGCTGCGCCTCGTGGCGGTGTTCAGCGCCTTCGTACACACGCAAGCGCTTCAATGCGCGACGACCAAGTGAATTCTTGGGCAACATGCCCTTGACCGCGAGACGAATGACTCGGTCGGGTCGCTTCGCGAGCATCTCGTCAAGCCGCGTCATGCGAATGCCGCCGGGATAGCCGCTGTGTCGCGCGTAGAACTTCTGTTCGAGCTTGCGACCCGTGACGCGAATATGTGCCGCGTTGATGACAATGACGCCGGCGCCATTGTCCACGTTTGGCGTGAACGTCGGCTGGTCCTTCCCACGCAGCATGTGGGCAATGCGCGTTGCCAAACGTCCAAGCGTCTGGCCGGACGCGTCGACCACCACCCATCGCCGGTCGCTCTGTGCGCTCACGACATCACCGCCTGTTTCTTGCGTTGCTGATTGTATAGAGACGGCCGAGCTGCGTATTCCACCCGCAGCAGGGTCAATCCGTGCGCTGGGGCCGTGCCACGCACATGATCGCGCGGAGCCGGCCGCAGCAGTGCGGAAACGGAATCCGCGTCGATCTCACCCCGGCCAGCACGTACGAGCGTAGATACGATTCGCCGCACCATCCGGAAAAGAAACGCGTTAGCGGCAATGCGGATGAAAATGGTGGTTCCCTCCCGCCAGACTTCAAGCGCGTAGATTTCGCGGGTGGTACTCGCCTGGCGACCAGCGGTAAATGCGTCAAAGTCATGTGTGCCAACGAACTGAGCCGCCGCGCCGCGCATCCGGGCCAGGTCGAGCGGCTGTGCGACGTGCCAGGCGCAGCGCCTGTCGATTGCGGGGCGTACCGGACGCTGTTCGATTTGGTACTCGTAGACCCGCGAGGTGGCGTCGCGTCGTGGGTCGAAGTCGGGATCCGTGGTCGCGAGGTCGCCAATTGCGACATCCGGGGGCAAGTGAGCATTGAGCGCCCTGAGCAACGTGGCGTCGTCAAGCCGACTAGCGACTTGAAAGGCAATCACCTGGCCTCGCGCGTGAACGCCGCTGTCAGTTCGCCCGGCACCGGCCACCGTCACATCCTCGCCGGTGGCCGCCAAGACGGCCGACTCCAGAACGCCCTGGACGGTGCGAGCGCTGCGCTGCCGCTGGAAGCCCTGGAATTCCGCACCGTCATATTCGACCGCGGCGCGAATGGTGCGTACGTTCGTCACACCAGTTCCATGCGGACCAACGGGGCGCCATCGCCAAGGCGAACGCCGACACGGCGAATCCGCGTATAACCGCCGGGACGGTCGGCGTATTGATCGGCGATGTCTTCAAATAGCCGCTCGATCGTCTCGGGGTCTGGGATTCGGGCAATGGCCTGACGGCGCGCGTGGAGATCACCGCGCTTGGCGAGCGTGATCAGGCGATCGACATCGCGTCGGATTTCCTTGGCGCGCGCCAGGGTGGTCTCGATCTGGCTGTGCAGGATCAGCGACCGTACCAACCCGCGCTTCAGCGCGCGTCGCTGCGCCGGATTGCGCCCGAGATGGCGTCCTCGTCGACGATGCCTCATGTGAGCTACTCCTGAGCTTCGTCCGGCGCTACCGAACTGTCGGCCAATGTCAGACCGCGCAACTCCAGCGCCTCGCGGATTTCAGTGACAAGACGTTCACCCATGCCACGCAACTCGTAGAGATCGTTCTCGGACAGGCGAACGAGTTCCTGCACCGTTTCGAGTTCGTGGCGCTTGAGGCTGTTCAACGCGCGATTCGAGAGCTTGAGGTCCTCAAGCGGGTCGCCTTCGGCCTCCGGTATCGGCGGAATGAAAGCCGACGTCACGGTGTTGACCGTCTCGTCGACCCCTGCGATCAGTTGAAAGGACTCGATGAGCTGCTGCGCGGCGCCACGCAGAGCGTCCGCCGGGCTCATAACGCCGTCCGTCCAGATCTTCAGAACGAGCCGGTCGTACTCGGACTCGCGACCAACGCGCGCCGATTCCACGTGATATTCCACCTTGGTCACGGGGCTAAACACCATGTCCAACGGAATAACGCCGATGGGCAGATCTCCACGAGTCTCGCTTCCGACGTAACCCGCGCCGGGTTCAACGGCAAACTCCGCTCGCAGGACCCCTTCGTCCGTAAGCGAAGCCAGGTGATGGTCGGGGTTTACGATCTCGATTCCGCTCGGCAACTCCAGGTCCGCAGCGGTGACTTCGCACGGACCCTCGACTTCCAGGTAGACAACGGCTGACTCGGAGTCGAGCGATCGGAGCCGAACGCCTTTGACGTTGAGCAGGAATTCGACAAGGTCTTCGCGCATGAATTCCAGCGTGCTGAACTCATGCAAGGCGCTATCAATACGCGCCGTGGCGAATGCCGCGCCCGGGAGCGCCGAGAGCAGAACTCGACGCAGGGGGTTGCCCAGCGTGTGCGCAAAACCGCGGCGCAGCGGCTCGATATGAAAGTGTGCGTAGTTATCGCCAACCTCGACCACTTGCACGGTCGGCTGAATATCGGCATCAGCCTGAGTTGATTCAACGGGTCCAAGAAACACCGCTGGTCCTTACCTTCCTGTCCGGTTCGTCGGACTCTCGCGCACCAATTAGCGCGAGTAGAACTCCACGATCAGTTGCTCGTTGAGTGTTGCATCGATCTGGTTGCGATCAGGAATCGCGTTGATGGTGCCCTCAAACGCCTCGGGATCCACGGAGAGCCACGTCGGACGGCCCAGGGCCTCCGCGCGGTCCAGTGCATTCTTCACGGAGTCAATGTTGCGGCTCTTCTGGCGCAGCCGAACCCGGTCGCCGACGCTCAAGATTGCCGACGGGATGTCGTGCTTGCGATTATTCAACTCAATGTGGCCGTGCTGGATCAGCTGACGCGCATGCGCACGGCTGAGCCCGAACCCCATCCGGTAGACCACGCTGTCCGCTCGAAGCTCCAGGACTTGCAGCAGGCGCTCGCCGCGGGGCCCGCTCTGCTTGCCTGCCATTCGGTAGTGCCGGCGGAACTGGCGCTCAAGTACGCCGTAAATCCGTCGAGCCTTCTGCTTTTCACGGAGTTGAATGGCGTACTCCGTTGGTCGCCGCCGACTGAAGCCGCGGGCGCCCGGCCCGCCACGATCTCCGCGGCGCTCAATTGCGCATTTAGGGGTGTGGCAGCGATCGCCTTTGAGGAAGAGCTTCTCCCCTTCCCGCCGGCAGAGGCGGCACACGGGTCCGGTGTAACGGGCCATCCGAGTTTGACTCCCTGTCTATCCGGCCTACACGCGCCGACGCTTCGGCGGTCGCGGGCCGTTATGAGGAATCGGTGTGACGTCTGAGATGCTGGAGACGTTGAGGCCCACGGATTGCAGCGCGCGGACGGCCGCGTCGCGTCCAGAACCTGGGCCTTTCAAGAAAACGTTGATATCGCGCATGCCAGCGTCCATGGCCCGCTGCGCGGCTTGTTCCGCCGCCTGCTGAGCCGCGAACGGCGTGCTCTTACGAGATCCGCGGGCGCCGATCGTGCCGCCGCTTGCGGAAGCCACGGTATCGCCCATCGGATCGGTGATCGTGATGATCGTGTTATTGAACGTCGCATGAATGTGCGCGGCCCCGCGGGGCACGGGCGCACGGTTTCGTCGTCGGGATCGACTTGAACGTTCCGCCATCAATTCAGCCTCGCTTGATTACGCGCTTGCGAATGCCGACGGTCCTACGCGGACCTTTGCGCGTTCGGGCGTTTGTTCGTGTCCGTTGTCCGCGAGTTGGAAGCCCGATTCGATGCCGCAAACCCCGGTAGGAACCAATCTCGCGCAAGCGGGCGATGCTGGTTTGGACCACGCGCCGAAGGTCGCCTTCAACGCGCTCTCGCCCGATCAGGGCCCGGATCCGACCCAATTCGGCCTCGGTCAAGTCGTTGACGCGTGTCTGCGGATTGATGTCGGCCTGACGCACAAGCTCAGCGCTGGTGGTTCGCCCGATTCCATAGATGTGGGTCAGCGCAATTACGACCGGCTTGTGTCGCGGAATGTCTACGCCGGCGATACGTGCCATGAATTCCCCGTCCTCAGCCTTGCCGCTGTTTGTGTTTCGGGTTGGAGCAAATGACCATCACGCGTCCGTGTCGTCGAATTACGCGACAACGATCGCATCGTGGCTTGACGGATGCCGAGACTCGCACGGGACTACCGCTCCACTCTCTGGTCGGCGCGCAGACGCCACGTGATTCGTCCACGCGAAAGATCGTAGGGCGAGAGTTGCATTCGCACGCGGTCGCCCACGCCGACGCGAATGAAGCGGAGCCTCATTTTGCCGGCCAAGTGGGCAAGGATAGCCTTCGGCTCCTCGTCACTGTCGCCCCCGGTTTGAATTCGCAGCGGCTGTCCGTTCGGCCCGATGGGCTTGACCAGGAACATCGTGTTTGGAAGCGAGTCGACAACTTCGCCCTCAATCTCAATAACCGGTGTCTTGCTCGACGACTCATCAGCTGGCGCTGGCGCTTCGGTCTTGCGGTTTCTCGGCGACGCCATGTGAATCCTCAGGCAACTTCTGTCAAGACCCGCGGGCCTGCATCCGTAATGGCCACGGTGTGTTCGAAGTGAGCAGAAAGCGAACCATCATCGGTTCGGGCTGTCCAGCCATCGTCGTCGAATACCACGCCGGCGGAACCGATGTTGACCATCGGCTCAATGGCTAGCGTCGTCCCGGGAACCAGCGCAGGACCACCGCCAGGCTGACCGAAGTTCGGCACCTGCGGCGACTCGTGCATAGTTCTCCCAATCCCGTGGCCCACAAAACGCCTCACGATCGTGAGCCCGGCATCCTCGACCAGTTTCTGCACAGCTACCCCAATATCTCCAATGTGACCGCCCGCGACAGACGCACAAATAGCTTCAGCGAGGGCGGCGCGAGTTACATCAAGCAGGCGGCTCGCGTCAGGGCCAATCTCGCCTACCGCGAGCGTACGCGCTGAATCTGAGTGCCAGCCGTCAAGAATCACTCCACAATCTAATCCTATGATATCGCCTTCTTGCAAGACGGCGCTACCCGGAATTCCGTGCACGATGGCGTCATTGACCGACGCGCAGATCGCGCCCGGAAACGGCTGGACGCCCGGGTCGGCGGCGGGCACGCCAAGGAATGAGGGAATGCCGCCGTGATCGCGGATGTAGGTCTCGGCGATTTCGTTGAGTTCTCCGGTCGTCACGCCTGGCTTCACGGTTGCTTCAATCTCGTTGAGTGCACCAGCCAACACGCGACCCGAAGCCGCCATTGCCTCGATCTGCTCCGCCGTCTTCGGTTGGATCGATCCGGACTTCATCGAATGGCCGTATTCAGCGCTGACCACACGCGGCGCGCGACGCGATCCACGCCGCCGGATCCGTCCACCTCAATTAGAACGCCTGCCGCACGGTAGTAGTCAATCAGCGGCGCGGTGTCCTCGTGGTACACCTGCAATCGATAGCGTGCCGTTTCTTCAGTGTCATCCGCCCGGCCGCGGGCCAGCAGACGCTCGAGGGCCACGTCGTCGGGTACGTTGAAGTAGACCACCGCCGTCACCGCGAGGTTGAACTGCTGGAGAAGATCGTCCAGCTTTTCCGCCTGGTTGCGCGTACGGGGAAAGCCATCAAAACACGTGTCTCGTCCGCGTGCGGCGCCCAGATACTCCTCAATCACCTGCAGAACAACCTGATCAGGTACGAGCTGGCCGCTGTGCAGATATGACTCGGCGCGCAGGCCGGCGGGAGATCCGGCCGTTACGGCATCACGAAAGAGATCACCTGTGGATACGTGGTCCAGCGCCATGCGACGCACCAGGCGCTCACCCTGGGTGCCTTTGCCGGCGCCTGGGGGACCGAGCAACACCAATATGACCGGACGCTCTCCCATCCGCCTACCGAATAAACCCTTCGTAGTTGCGCATCATCAACTGAGATTCAAGCTGGCGCATGGTGTCCAGCACAACGCCGACCACGATCAGCATTCCCGTGCTGCTGATTGCGACCGCGTCCGCTCCAGTCACGGACTGCGCGACGAAGGGGACGACCGCGATGATCCCCAGAAATACGGCGCCCGCCAGCGTGATGCGATTCACGACTCCGGTCAGGTACTGGTTCGTCGGACGCCCAGGACGGATTCCCGGGATAAAGCCTCCGTTTTTCTGTAGATTCTCGGCCAGATTCTGCTGCTGAAAGACGACCAGGGTGTAGACGTACGTGAATACGATGACGAGCAGAAACGTAAACACCCAGTAGATGCCATTGCTGGGGCTCAGAGTGAGGGCAATGGCTCCGGCTGCATTAGCCAGCCACGAGACGTTCGAAGTCTCGAAGTAGCTGGCGACCGTCGCCGGAAGCAGCATCAACGAGAACGCGAAGATCAGCGGAATCATGCCCGCCGAATTGACCTTGAGCGGGATGTGCGTGCTCTGCCCCCCGTACATACGGGTACCCCGGATTCGCTTTGCGTAATGAACCGGGATTCGACGTTGCGCTTCCTGCACAAACACGATGGCCGCGATCATGATGAGCCCGATGATCACGACGGAAATGAATCCGCCAATGTTCTCGCCGGCAAAGAGTGACTGACCCAAGGCAGCAGGAGCGCCAGCCACGATGCCCGCGAAAATGATGATTGACACGCCGTTGCCGATGCCGTTCTCGGTGATCAGCTCGCCAATCCACAGCAAGAACATCGTGCCCGCTGTCATCACGATCAGCATCACGACAATGTCGAAGGCGCCAAGCGTTGGCGACAAGAGCCCCTGCTGCGCCGAACGCAGGATCTGAATCTGGCCAAACCCCTGCAACATGGCGAATGGAATGGTGGCTAATCGCGTCCACTGTGCGATTTTCCGGCGGCCCGACTCACCCTCGCGCGAGAGTTCCTGCAGTGGCGGAATCAACGGAACCAGGACGGTAGAAGCAATGTTGGCCGTCACGTAGGGATAAACGCCCAACGCCACCACCGAGAAGTTCTCCAGCGCCCCACCGGAGAGTAGGTTCATGAAGCCCAACAATTGGTTGCCGGCAAAGAAATCGGCCAGCAACTCGGTGTTCACACCGGGCAGGGGAATGTGCGCAACCGCCCGAAACACGACCAGAAGGCCGATTGTGAAGAGAATCTTGCGACGAACGTCGGGTAGCTGGAAGGCCGCGACGGCCGTCTCGATCACTCGCTCAACTCCTCGACGGAGCCACCGGCGCTTTCGATTTTCGCCTTGGCCGCCGCCGAAAACTTCGGCGCCCGCACGGTCAATGCGCGGTCCAGGTCACCGCCGGCAAGAATCTTGAACAGGCCCGGTTCGATCAGGCCGTGGACCTTGAGTTCTTCAGGGCCAACGATTGATCCCTCGGGAAACGCATTCAGCGCACTCACGTTGACCGGCTGGTAGTCACGCCTAAACCTGTGATTGGTGAACCCACGGCGATTCGGGAAGCGCATAAGCAGGCGCGTTTGCCCGCCCTCAAAGCCGGGGTAGGCATTGCTGCCGCTCCGGGCGCCCTGTCCCAATGTCCCACGACCGGTGGTCTTCCCTTTGCCCGAGCCTTCGCCACGACCAACGCGGCGACGTCGCTTACGGCGCGGCGCACTCGCCGTGATCTGGTGCGGTTTCATGTCGCATCGCTTTGCGAAGTGTCCGATTCAATCTCAACCAGATGCTCGACGACCTTAACCATGGCCCTGACGTCTGCCGTGTTCGGACGAGACGAGCGACGGCCAACGGCACCGAGCCCAAGGGCCTGGAGCGTCTGGCGCTGCGAGTCCCGCGATCCAATGGAACTGCGCACCTGACGCAATCGCAATTCACTCATCGGCAGACGTTCCCAGGGCCTGCTTGCGACGTGCCACCGACTCTTCGGGGATCTGCACACGAGCAAGGCCATTCACGGTAGCCCGGACCACGTTGACGGCGTTTGTTGATCCGATGATCTTGGTCAGCAGGTTGCGCACGCCGGCCAGTTCAAGCACAGCTCGCACCGCGCCGCCCGCAATCACTCCGGTCCCCGGGCGGGCCGGACGAAGTACGACCTTGGATGCGCGATAGCTCTCCTCCACGTAGTGGGGAATCGAGCCGTCTTCCGTAAGCGGGATGGCAATCAGTGACCGGCGTGCACGCTCCTGGCCCTTGCGAATGGCCGCAACAACCTCATTGGCCCGGCCAATGCCCACACCAACATGTCCGCGACGGTCACCGACAACGACAATCGCGTTGAAGCCAAAGCGGCGGCCACCCTTCACGACCTTGGCCACGCGCTTGATCCGCACCACGCGGTCGTCCAGGCGATGCATGTCGCCCCCATCGCGGGACGCGTCCGGACCGCCTGAAACTCGTCGCGTGTCAATCGTCATAGT
>LXNI01002478.1_pt1 | contig 12684 bp, 13 predicted proteins | sample 809091 | NCBI WGS metagenome assembly LXNI01 (sample SAMN04870527, study PRJNA318959) | sponge metagenome | biome: 01000161; feature: marine sponge reef; material: water | host: Sarcotragus foetidus | place: Greece: Milos, Mediterranean Sea | collected 2013-05-29 | depth 5-7 m | reverse complement strand
GTGCCCAGGATGCCGGCGCCGATGGCGATAGGGCGAATGTCTTCCAGTGTGACTTGACGCAGCATCTAGCCGTCTCCCTTGTCGCTACTATGTCAAGGCAGTCAGGCCGGCAGACCGGCTTCCTGCGCCATGTGCTGAATCATCTCGCGGTAGAGCAGCAAATCCTGGCGAAAATCTTGCGGGGACGCCTTTGCCGGCTCGCCGCTGACCAGGCTATTGTGGAAGGCGCGCCATTCTTCAGTGAAGGCATCGCCCCAGCCCGGGTGCGTCACCGACTCGGTCTTGCTCAGGCCGTCCCGCGTTTCCGTGATGCTCAGGGTAATGGGCAGATTGCGTACGAAAGGCGTGTCGTAATCCACGCGCAGAACGCGGTTTTCGCCGTAGATCGCCAAGTAGGTATCGTAGCGCGGGATATTGTCCGCGCCGGTCGAAAAAAGGCAAAGGAAATCGCCGTAATCAAATACGGCGGTCATAGAGCGCCCGCCCCGCCGCTGCGCCGCGTGCAGCACACGCTTCGGCATACCCAGCAATTCCCGCATGGCCGAGCTGTCATGGGTGCTCAAACCCAGCATCATGTTGTAGGCGGTCTTCAGGGCATCCGGCGCGTCGCCTATGGCCGCGCGTATCTGCTCGTCTTGCCGCCGCCGCAAGGATTCGCTGACCGACTGCGGGATATCGTCGGCCTTGATCACACGTGAGGTCGGATCGATCACCAGCGAATTGCGCCCGATAATATCGTGCGCTTTGGCAAGGCGGATGTCGTCCATGCCTTGGACGATGCGACAAGCTTCAATGAAAGCCGGCGCGTAACGGCGCATCGTGCCGACTTGCACGATTTTCCCCGCGCTCGCCTGCGCCGCGATGACAGCATCGTTCTCCTCCAGCGTGATGCACATCGGCTTTTCGACCAGGACGTGCAGCCCTGCAGCCAGGGCCGCGATGGCGACCTCGGCGTGATAGACATTGGGGTTGGCGATCAACACGGCATCAACCGTGTCCAGCGCTAGCAAATCCTTGTAGTCGCGTTGCCGCGCCGCAATGCCCCAGGCATCGCCGACGCCCGCCAGCACCTTGTCGCTGAGGTCGCAAATAGCTGTAACCTCAAACAGATCGCTCAACTGATAGAGCGTCGGCAAGTGCAGGATTTGCGCGACGGCGCCGCAGCCGATGATACCGACCCTGATCCGAGACACAGCCGGCTTAACCTCTCATTTCAGCAGGCGCTTGCGGATACAGATGGCAGGCCACCTGATGCAGCCGCTCGATTTCGATCAGCGGCGGCGGCACGGTCTCGCAGCTCGCCAGTTTTTCGGCGTGGCAGCGCGGCGCGAATGGACAGCCATGCTGCGGGAAGCTATGCGAGAGATCGCCGCGGATGATGATCTCTTCGCGCTGAATATCCGGGTCGGGCTCGGGAATGGCGGAGATCAGCGCTTGTGTATAAGGGTGCTTCGACTCTTCAAATATGACCTCGGTCTGCGCCACTTCCACGATCTTGCCCAGGTAGAGCAGCGCCACTTCGTCGCACATATAGCGCACCACGCCCAAATCATGCGAGATGAAGAGATAAGTCAAGTCGAATTGATCCTGCAGGTCTTGCAGCAAGTTCAGAATCTGCGCTTGCACCGAGACATCCAGGGCCGAAGTCGGCTCGTCCAGCACGATCAGGCGCGGCTGCACGGCCAAGGCGCGCGCGATGCCGATGCGCTGCTGCTGCCCGCCGCTGAATTCATGCGGGTAGCGATAATAGTGCTCTTCTTTCAGGCCCACGACATGCATCAACTCCAGCACGCGGGAACGCGCCTCGTCGCCTTTGAGGCGCTCGTGGATCCACAGCGGCTCGCCGATAATCTGCCCGACGGTCATGCGGCCGTTCAGCGAGGCGGCTGGCGCCTGATAGATCATCTGGATCTCGCTGCGCAGCCGGCGCAAGTCGCGCGCCTTGATATGCGTGATATCGGCGCCGTCGTAGAGGATCTGCCCGGCCGTCGGCTCCAGCAGCCGCAAGATGCACTTGCCGATTGTCGTCTTGCCCGAGCCGGATTCGCCCACCAAGCCCAGGGTCTTGCCCTCTTGCAGCGCGAAGCTGACATCGTCGACAGCGCGGAAATCCGCCAGGCGCCGGTTGAGTAAGCCGCCGCGCACCGGAAAATATTTCTTGAGGTTTTTGATCTCCAGCAAAAGACTCATGCGTCCTCCGGATACAGGAAACACGAGGCCGTATGTTGCTCTCCGACAGGTACAGCGGGCGGAACAGCGCTGCGGCAGGCCTCCATCACATGCTCGCAGCGCGGGTGGAAGCGGCAGCCGGCCGGCGGATCAATCAAATTGGGGATCATGCCCGGGATGCCTTCCAGGCCGCCGCGGCTGATGTCCTTCTGCGGCACAGCGGCGATCAGCCCGCGCGTATAGGGATGTTTGGGATTCTTGAACAGCTCGCGCACCGGCGATTCTTCGATAACGCGGCCGGCGTACATTACGGCGACCCGCTCGCAGCTGCGCGCCACCACACCCAGATTGTGCGTGATCAGCAGCACGGTCAAGCCCAGCTGCGATACCAGCGAGCGAATCAAGCGCAGAATCTGCGCCTGAATGGTGACATCCAGGGCGGTGGTCGGCTCGTCAGCGATCAGCAGATCGGGGTCGCCAGCCAGCGCCATGGCGATCAGCACGCGCTGCCGCATGCCGCCGCTGAATTGATGCGGATAATCGAAGATGCGTTTGTCGCCGTCCGGGATGCCCGTCAGCCGCATCAGCTCGACGGCGCGCTCGTGCGCCTCCTTGCGCAGCTGCCGCACGGAGGGCAGGAAGCCGCGCCAGCGCCCGGGCACACTCTGCCCCTGCGCCCGCTGATATAGTACAGCGTCAACCAGCTGCTCGCGGATGGTGAAAAGCGGATTCAGGTTCGTCACCGGGTCTTGAAAGATCATGCCGACATGGCGCGCGCGAAAAGCCTCCATCTCGCCTTCGGTTTTGCTCATGATGTCCTCGCCAGCGAAAGTCACGCGCCCGGCGGTGATGCGACCGGGCGGCATGGGGATGAGCCGCGGCACGGACAGCGCGGTCATGGACTTGCCGCAGCCGGTCTCGCCAACCAGGCCCAGCACATCGCCGCGCCGCATCTTCAAGTCGACGCCGGCCAAAACCTTGACCACACCGTCGTAGGTGTCGAATTCCAGGTGCAGGTCCTCTATGTTGAGCAAGTCGGTCATTTCAGTTCAATATCTCAAACCAAGTCGCGTGAATGTAGGGGCGACCAACCTGGTCGCCCGCCACGAACTTACAAGTCTAACGGCGCTTTCGGGTGTCGCCCCTACCGCCGCGAGCGCGGGTCCAAGACATCGCGCAGCCCGTCGCCGATGAGATTCCAGCTGAAGACCATCAACCAGATGGCCAAGCCCGGGAAGGTGGCGATCCACCACTCATCGGGAAAATAGCGCCGCCCGTCGTTAATCATGGCGCCCCATTCCGGCGTCGGCGGCTGCGCGCCCAGGCCGATGAAACCGAGCGCGGCGGCCGTCAGCACTGCGAAGCCGAAGTCGGTGGTCATCTTGATGATGATGGGCGAGACGGCGTTGGGCAAAATGTGCCGGAAGATGATGCGCAAATGCCCGGCGCCGATGCCATAAGCCGCTTCCACAAATGGCTCCTCGCGCAAGGACAGCACCAGACTGCGCGTCAGCCGGGCGAAACCGGGCCACCAGACCAGCGAAATGCCGATCATGGCGTTGATGATGCCCTTGCCCAGCGCGGCGGAAATGGCGATGGCCAGCACCAGCGCCGGCACAGTCAGGAAGATGTCGGTGACGCGCATGAGCAAATCGTCAAGCCAGCCGCCAGCATAACCCGAAATGGCGCCGATAGTGACGCCGATGGTCGTAGCCAGCAAGATAATAATCGTGCCGACTTGCAGCGCCAGACCCGTGCCCATGACGACGCGGCTGAAAATGTCGCGGCCGATCTTGTCCGTGCCGAAGGCGAAGTCGTCGCTGGGCGGCTGCAAGCGGGAGGCGACGCGGGTTTTGCCAGCGGCGTCTTCCGGATAAGGCGCGATGACCGGCGCGAATATGGCCACTAGCAGAATGAAAATCAGCATGCCCAATCCCAGCATCGACAGCTTGTTGGAGCGGAAGCGGTAGATGCCGCGAGCCATATTCTCCCAACGTGCCGAGCGCGCGCTCTTGGGCTTCTCCATATCGGTGGCCGGTAACTCAGCCATAACGAATCCTCGGGTCCAGGACGCCGTAGACGATATCGGTCAAGATATTGATCACGCTGAAGACCACGCCGTAAAGGATGGCGATGCCCATAATTGGCTGAAAGTCCAGGCTGAGCGAGGCTTCCACAGCGTAAATGCCCAAGCCGGGCCAGTCAAATATGGTCTCAATAAGGATAGCGCCGGCCATCAGCCAGCCGAAATTCAGAGAAATGATGGTGATGGTGGCGATGAGGGCGTTGCGCAGCACGTACTTGAAAATGATGATGCGATAGGGGATGCCGATGGCGCGCTCCATGCGCACGAAGTCTTTTTCCAGCGCTTCGACCATGCTGGCGCGGGTGATGCGCGTGATGCTGGCGAAAGCGCTGAACGAAAGCACCAGTGCCGGTATGAATAAATGGCGCAGCGAAATAAGAAAGGTTTCGAAATCCAGTTGGATGAGGCTGTCGATCAAGAACAGGCCGGTAGTCGAGGCCGGCGGCGCGACCAGCACGGGCAAGCGTTTGCCGATTGGGAACAACCCCAGATCACGCCCGAACCAAGTCTGGAAGATCATCGCCAGCCAAAATGAGGGAAAGCTGACGAAAAACAGCGACAGAACACGCGCGACATGATCGGGCATTCGATTGCGGTACATAGCGGATATCACGCCCGCCGGCACGCCCAACAGCGTGGCGATGATGACGGCGGCGGTGGTCAGCTCCAGCGTGGCGGGCCAGAAGGCGCGCAGGTCGCCGACTACCGGGCGGCGCGTATACAGCGATTCGCCCCAATCCCCACGGAAAAGCCCGGAAATATAATTGACGTATTGGATGGGCAGGGGCTGGTCGAAGCCGAATTCGCGGCGGAAGGTCTCTTTGATCTCTTCGGTGGCGCGCGGGCCCGCCGCCAAGCCCACCGGGTCGCCCGGCACAATCCGCGAGATGGAAAAGGTGAGGATGCTCAAGCCGATGAGCGTTGGAATGACCAGGACGATGCGCCGCAGGATGTAGAAGCGAATGTTCATTAGAAGCGACTCAGTCGCTTTCTATTTCAGCGGAAGCCAGATTCTGGCAGCTGGACTGTGCGCCGCTCTGCACAGCCCGTTCGACTTCTCCGAGCAAGTCCTTGAGTTCGCATTCAATATCAGGCGGGGGGTTTCCGGACAGAGCGCGGTATATCAGCCGTTTTGCATCGGCATACATTTCGCAGCGCCAAGCCAATGTCGCTGCGCTGCGGTGTAGGACCGAACGTGTCGGTTCAATGTCTTCGTCGACCATGAGGTCAGCGGCGGCGGCCTCCTTTTCAAAAGCCAGCCGCGTGAGATGAAGAAATTGCTCTCGATCTTTTTCTAACCTGGCGATAAACGACTCGTCAGCGAATTTCATCGCTTTTCTGTGTAAACTGTTTACTTCCCGCGCTTTTAGATTCATCGCAGCACCATATAAACAACTGGTCGGCTAAATTCAGAAACAATAACGTACGCTGGCAAACCGGTATGATCCGATCGTTTGGTCTGCGCAATTCCTTTCCTTGTTTCGCGAATAATTGTGCTTTCTTCCTTCGCGGAAGATATGCCTTTGACCTCCAGCCGGGCATCCCGCTGGAAGCCAAATTCGTCGATGTCTTCTGCACGACCTAACCAAAAATCAATGCCTTCGCCAATACTAGAACGCTCAATTACAGTATATTCGGTCATTGCCATAACTGTTAGAAATGCGACACCTTCTCCTGCACGTTCTACCGCGTTGCGAACTCCGCCAAAAGCTCGTCGAATCCTCTCCGAATAAGGTCTGTTCCAGATTATTTCCGCATTTGCGATATGATTCTCCATGTCCTTAACATCACAGTTTACCCCTGAAGAATGACTGTTGTGCTCTAGACACATCACGATGGATTCCTGCATTAAGCCGGCGAAGCTGCTCGTCAATGCCGGTATTTCTTCCGTCAACTCATCTACGTTCAGGACAATCAGCGCCGCCATCTGCCCTCTATTCGTTTTCTGTTCGCTGTAGTGTGAACTATCTCCGCGAGAAGAGAAGCCTCCCCCAACTACTCGAGGGAGGCTGGCAAACTTAGCCTAGCAGTCTTCCATCCACATGTCCTGGAAGAGGACTGTGAGCGGATACATTGGCGAGTAACGGAAGCCCTTGACGCAGGTATTCAGCGACATGCTGCTGTCCTCGGTGTACATCCAGACCGAGGGCTGCTCGGCGGCGATGATCTCCTGAGCTTCACTGTACATGGACTGCCGCGTCTCGGCATCGCCAATCGTGCGCGCCTCGTCCAGCAGCTCGTTCACGCGGTCATTCTGGTAGAAACTGCAGGAGTTGAAGCTGCCCAATTGATCCGAGTGATACTGGTTGTAGAGATGCGCGTCCGGATCCAGGAAGGGCGGCAGCGTGTAGATATTGATGATGTCCGGTCCGGTTTCCGTTGTGGCGCAGCTGGCCACCATGTCGGGCCAAAGCATGGGAATCATGTTGAGCTCAATGCCGATCTCCGCCAGACCTTCCAGCAAGATCAAGCCCGGGATTTCTTCGCGCGGGAATTCGGTCACGTAGACATAGTCGAGCGTGATGCCGCCCTCCGGCCAAGCTGACTGCGCCAGATGAGCGCGCGCCGCGTCCAGGTCATATGCCGGGTATGCCAGGCCATCGACGTAGCCGACGAAGTTGGCCGGCGTGGGACCGGGCAGAATCGTGATGGGAACATCCTGCGCTGCGACCATCGCCTCGTAGTTCATGGCGTGGGCGATTGCCTTGCGCAAATGGATATCACTGGTGTATTCGCCCTGATTGTTCATCTTCAGCGTATTGGTGAAGAAGCCGCCGTGCTCTTCCCAGATGTGATTCTCAGAGTCGACAACCTTTTCTTTGTCACTGCCCGCAACGGTATCGGCGATATGCGTTTCGCCGGCCAGCAAGGAGTTGAGCTGGGTGGACGGGTCGCGCTGGATGACCCAGAAGAAGCCGTCCAGGTGATCGTCGCCGGTCCAGCCGGCCCAGTAATCATCTACGGCGATGAACTCATAGATATTGCCGATTTCCCAGCGCCCTTGTGTGAAGGGACCGGAACCCGCCGCGTTCTCTTTCAGGTAAGTCTGCCCCATGTCGTCGCCCAAATTGGCTTCGACAATAGCGGGATTCACCACGAAGAGCTGTGGCAGCGTGCCGATGAAGGGCGCGTAGGGTTGCGTCAGCGTAAATTGGACGGTGAATTCATCAATCGCCTGCGCGGTGTTTTCGTCGGCGATAGTCTCCCAGCGCCAGCTCGGCGGACCGGAGATGGCCAAGATGCGGTTGAAGCTATAGACCACAGCTTCGGCGTTGACCGAACTGCCATCATGGAATACGGCGTTCTCATGCAGCTTGAACGTCCACACAGTAGCGTCGTCGCTCACTTCGTAGGATTCGACCAGGTGAGGCTGGGTTTCGCTGCCGCGATAGATATAAAGCGCGTCATACAAGCTGCGCAGCGCGGCGTTGATCGAGTAGTTCTCGCCGGTGGCCGGGTCGATATTGTCGATGTCCTGGTTGCCGCCATAGAGCAAGATGTCGTCTTGCGCCATGACGAATGAAGATGTGAGGAGCGCGAGGCCCGCCACCAGGACAAAAAATAGCGTACGTTTCAACATGTTTTCCTCCGTGTAGAAAATTGTGAGCTTCTGATAGTTGAACGAAAATCCGCTGCGGCATTGTAGTAGAGCAGTACAGATTCGGCAATTGTAGCGTAAGCGATGGGCAACTTGCCAATTGCGCGGCGAGCGTTGGCAGTCTCGGCAGAATTTGTTAGACTGCTCGCAGTCAGGTTTTCGAGCACAGTCCTTGACACCCTGCAATGCTGTCAATACTGCTGCCGAATGCTGACCCGTAGGAAGAATTAGCCAAGCGTGGAGGCAAAAATGGGTAACAAACGTAGTATCTTGAGCATTCTTTTGGTCCTCGCATTTATCGTTATGGTCGCGGCGCCGACCTTCGCCCAGGACGAGCTTGACCGGGCGCATTGGTGCGAAGGCGTGACGATTCGCTTCTTCGCCGGCGGCACCGAGGGCGACGCCTTCGCCGGCATCGTCTATCGCGGCGCGCTAGCGGCCGAGCGCGATCTCGGCGCCAATGTCGAATACGTCTTCTCCGGCTGGGACAGCGAGCTGATGACGCAGCAGCTGCGTGAAGCCGTAGCTCAGGCGCCCGATGGCATCGCCATGATGGGCCACCCGGGCAACGAAGCCATCATGCCGCTGGCCGCGGAAGCCGCCGAAGCCGGCATTATCATGATGTACCAGAATGTCGATGTCGATCAGGTTCGCGCCCGCTACGGCGGCGGCTATGTCGGCGCGCAGCTGGCGGCACAGGGCCGCGCCCTGGGCGAAGAAGCCCTGCGTCAATTCGGCTTCGGCGAGGGCGACCAGGCTATCGTCCTGGCCAACCTGGCGCAGCGGGAACGCGCCCTGCGCGAGCTGGGCGCCTGGGAAGCGCTGGAAGACGCCGGCATGGAAATCATCCATGTCGATTCGCCGCCAACCTGGGCAGCCGACCCCAACCTGGGCATTCCGTCAATGGTAGCCGCCATTACGGACAACCCGGACGTGAAGCTGGTCGCCTTCTCCGGCGGGCAGACCCTCGGCAACACGCAGACTTACTTGGAAGCAGCCGGTTTGGAAGCGGGCCAGGTCAAAGCCATCGGCTTCGACACCAACGAGTTCATCATGCAGGGCTTCGCCGACGGCTGGATTCACCTGACGGCCGATCAGCAGCCCTTCCTGCAAGGCTACCTGCCCGTGCTCAGCATCTGCCAGACCGCCAAATTCGGCCTGGCCCCGCTGAATGCCGATACCGGCGCTGGCTTCATCGACGTCAGCAACTACGAGCAGGTCAAGGAACTGGCGATCGCGGGTTATCGCTAAACTAGGCTGCCTATTCAATTTCATGTGAGTAGGGGCGGCCGAGTCGGTCGCCCCTACGGTTTCGCTTTAAGCGAGCACAAATGAAAACAAAACACGGCGACACCATCATTGAACTGCGCAACGTGACCAAGTCTTTCGGCAACGTCAAGGCTGTGGATGGCATCAGCTTTGGCGTGCGACCGGGCGAAGTGGTCGGGCTAATCGGCGATAACGGCGCCGGCAAGTCCACCCTGATCAAAATACTCTCGGGCGTGCACCCGCCGGACAGCGGCCAGATCATCGTGCGCGGGCGCGAAGTCCGTAATTGGAACGCGGCCAAGTCCCGCGACGCCGGCATCGAGACGGTCTACCAAGACCGCGCCCTGGCGCCGCAGCAGACCATCACGCGCAATATCTTTATGGGGCGGGAGATCAAAGACCGCTTCGGCATCATCAAAGTCAAGCAGCAATATGAAGCAGCCAACCGCCTAATGCGCGAAATCGGCTTCACCTCCAAAGTCTTCGATCCCGATTCGCCGGTGGCGACGCTGTCCGGCGGCGAACGGCAAGGCGTGGCTATCGCGCGGGCCCTCTATTTCGATGCCGATTTGATCGTCCTTGACGAGCCAACCACGGCGCTTTCGCTGCTTGAAACCGCCAAAGTCTTCGGTTTCATCGAAAATGTCCGCGCGCGCGGCCGCTCCATCATTTTCATCGGGCACAATATCTATCATGTTTATGATGTCGCCGACCGCTTCGTGGTGCTCGACCGCGGCAAAGTTGTCATGACCGAGGACAAGTCAGCCATTGCGGCGCCAGAAGTCCTCATCAAGCACATGCAAGAGATCGCCGAATTGGGCCACGCGGCTGACGCCTAGGCAGGAGACAACTCTGATGTTCGGAAGCGGAACAGGCGGCGGCCAGCAGATCGCGCGCGAAGACGCCAGCGGGCTGGTCAAATGGCTGCGCAACAATCGCCGGGCGCTCACCTCGACGCTCTTCCTGATTGTCATGCTCATCGGCTTCACCATGGCCAATACCGACGTCTTCACGCAATTCAAGACTTATCGCTCGGTGATGATCGCCCTGCCCGTGTCGATCTTCCTGGTGGTGCCCCTGGTCTTCGTGGTCACCGCCGGCGAAATCGACCTGTCCTTCCCATCGGTGGTCGGGCTGGCGTCCTACGCCTTTGTGTCGATCGTCGACCAAGGCGGCGACCCGCTGATTGGCATTGCCGCAGCGCTAGTCGTTGGCGCGGCGCTGGGCTTCGTCAACGGCATCCTGGTCGTGCGCATCGGCTTGTCGGCGCTCGTCGCCACGCTGGGCATGAATTTTTTCCTGCGCGGCTTCATCAACATCCTGGTCGAGGGTTTCTCCATCGCCATCCCGGAAGTACGCGGCAGCCTGATTCACACACTGATGACTGACGACACCATCATCATCGCCGGCAATCAGGGTATTCCCAATCAGATGCTATGGGCGCTGGCTTTCACTGCCCTGGGCGTCTTCCTGTATAACCGGCACAGCTTCGGCGTGCGGGTGCATTGCGTCGGCGACAATCCCGAGAGCGCGGCCGAGATGGGCATCGATGTTGATCGCACGCGCATACTGGTCTTCGTATTCACCGGCATCGGCGCGGCCCTGGCCGGCGTTTTCTCGGTGATGATCAACTTCGTTTGGTGGCCCACCACCGGCGACGGCTTGTTGCTGCCGGTGCTGGCGGGCCTGTTCGTTGGCGGCACGCCCACCTGGGGCGGCATCGGCACCGTCTTCGGCGGCATGATTGGCACCTCGATCGTGGCCTTCATCGAGACCGGCGTGATCGCGGCCGGCTTGACCGGCTTCTTTACGCAATTTTTCTACGGCCTGATCATCATCCTGTCGTTGATCTTCCAGCGCTTCAATGGCGGGCGCGTGCGCTGAGCCCCCGCAGCAGCAGTGGGCGAGCCAGTGGCTAGCCCCTACAAACTGATGATTATTTTGGCAGCGTCTTGCTTTTAGCAAGGAATCTCCTTATTTACTTGGCACTATTGAGGGCTGGTTATGAACGTCATCCAAGTGGGTATCGGTGGCATGGGCAGGGCCTGGCTGAATGCCGTGCGGAATTCGCCACAGGTTGATTTCGCCGCCTTCGTCGAGATCGACCCAGACATCGCCCGCGCCCAAGCCGCAGCATACAATCTCGACCAGTCGCTGATTTTCGACTCCCTGCCACAAGCGCTGCAGCAGGTCGACGCCGACGCAGTCATCAATATAACCCCGCCGAAATTCCACCGCGAAGTGACCATCACCGCGCTGGAAGCCGGTTTGCCCGTTCTGCAGGAGAAGCCGCTGGCAGGCACGCTGGAAGACGCCCGGGCCATCGCCGCGGCGGCCGACGACAGCGGCGTATTATGCAGCGTGGCGCAGAACTACCGCTATCGGCAGCTGACCCAGACTGTGAAACGCGTGCTGGATAGCGGCGAACTGGGCGCGGTGGCGGCGGTCTCAGTCGAATTCTACAAGGGACCGCATTTCGGCGGCTTCCGAGAAGAAATGCCCCATCCGCTGATCGTTGACATGTCCATCCACCACTTTGATATGATGCGCTTCTTCCTCGGCAGCGACGCAAAGACGATACAAGCTCGCAGTTGGAACCCGCCTTGGAGTTGGTTCGCGGGCCACGCCAGCGCCTCGGCCCAGATCGGCTTCGCCAGCGGCGCGCAGGTCGCCTATAGCGGCTCCTGGTGCTCGCAAGCGCTGGAGACCAGTTGGAACGTGAACTGGCGCTTTGAGTGCGAGCGCGGCGTGCTGTTGGCGCAAGACGACCGCGTGACGATGCAGCGGCTGCTGCGCGTCGGCTCGGGCGAGGGCGCGTTGGTCAACGAACACGCCGAGCCGGAAGAAGTCCCGCTGATCGAGATGCAGCGCGAAGGGCAGGATTATCTGCTGCAAGAATTCTACGAGGCGGTGACGCAGGGCCGTCCAACGGCCACGACCGCGCAAGACAATATCAACACCATGGAGTTGGTATTCGGCGTCGTACGCGCCTGCGACAGCGCGCAAACCGTCAACCTTGATTGATTAACTGGACGATGATGCCTGTCAAGGCGATGGCGCCCGGCACCGCAAGCGTGAGAACCCAACGCAGCGTGCGCATCTCCGCTTGAACGCCTACGACCACGGATCGCATTCGCTCCAAGTCCGTTCGTACATCGGCGATATCGGCTTTGGTCGCAAGATGCTTCTGCTCTGCTTCCAACATCGCAATTCGTTGATTGTAATCCGATTGCGATGCCATGCAATGTCCTTCGTCCACATCTTTAGCACACCCCTATCTTAGCACAAATTTGAAGCTAGTCGAAATATGTATCCCCATTCCAAAGCAGCGACCTGGCTACCCGGTCGTTGAGCTCGACGCCGATGCCCGGCGCCTCCGACACGGTCATCACGCCATCGCGCACGAAGGGTTTGTCGCCATCGCAGAGCTCGCTCCACCAAGGTATGTCGCGGGCGTGAAACTCCAGGAACAAGAAATTGGGCACGGCAGCCATAACATGGCAAGCCGCCATCATGCCCAGCGGCGACGAGACATTATGCGGCGCGATGGGGATGTAGTGCG
>LXNI01002477.1_pt1 | contig 12687 bp, 13 predicted proteins | sample 809091 | NCBI WGS metagenome assembly LXNI01 (sample SAMN04870527, study PRJNA318959) | sponge metagenome | biome: 01000161; feature: marine sponge reef; material: water | host: Sarcotragus foetidus | place: Greece: Milos, Mediterranean Sea | collected 2013-05-29 | depth 5-7 m | reverse complement strand
GTCGACGCCGGGCACATGACCACCATCGACGAGGAGCGGCTGTGGGCCGACTGCCAGGCCGCCGGCGAGGCCATCTGCGCCCGCTCCGGCCTGCCCGACAAAGCCAAGTTCCCGATGGTCTGAGGATCGCCGCACCATGACCCACCTCCAGTGCCTGGAGGGGTATGCCTTCAGCCGCTCACGAGCTAGGCAGGACCTCCGAGGCGTGCGGGAGGTCCGCTTGGACTTGGTTATGAGCCGCTCATCGATTCCACGACCGCGTTTGCGACTCGCCGGGCGATCGCGCTCGGGAGGAAGGCTCTGATCTCTCCGTCTGGGAGCCGGGCGATCCATCTATCAGCAGCGGGAAGCGACAGGGTGATTTCCGCCACCCCAGGGGACTGGGAGTCATCCCTCATCCATTTCCGGTAGCCGGACGGATCGGGGACCGACCAGAAGATGGCAGGCCCTGCGCCGAGACCCTCAAACTGCTGCATCTCGTAGCTGCGATAGCCAGTCCACGCCAGGTAGCGGCTGCTCTCGAGGCCGGGGACTGCCGCTTCGAATCGGAACAACCAAGAATTGCCTGCCGAGTCTCCTTGGGCAAGTGCCACATAGTCGTCGACCAACAATTCGTCGTCGTACCAGTGCGTGGAGACCTGGCCAAGATCCCCGAGGGTGGCTGTCAGATCGTCGTCTACAAGCGAGAAGAGGAGGCGGACTGCGTCGTTCCAGATCGCAACCTGGCGTTGCTGTGCCTTCCGCAGCCTTGCCTGAACGACGTCATAGCCCTGATGAGCCGTGGCCGCCCGCTCGAGGCTCCTAAGTGCATCATCTGCTCGCGCCAAGATCAACTCGGCGATCAAGCCCAGATCACCACCAAGGTCGGACTCCGCGAGGGCCTCGTAGTACCTCGAGCGATCTCTTCGCCGGATGATCGTGATCGGTAGCCCGGCGCGGATCAACTCGAGATTCATCACGGCCCGGGAGGTCCGTCCGTTCCCGTCGCTGTACGGGTGGATGTGAGTGAGCCACGTGTGCAGCACGATGGCCCGCAGGAGGGCGGGCACCGCGGCGTTGGTGCAGGACCAGCTTTCCCAGTCCTCCATTGCGGACATCACCTCTTGCCAGGAGCCCACGGGCACGTGCGGCGAACCCCCGATGCGGACGGGCTCGGAGCGGAACAGACCTGCCGCCGGGGAGCCGCCGAGGACAAGGGTGTGCAGCTCTTTCACTTGCTCGATGTCCGTCGGAATCGGGTCACGCGCGAGTTCGACAATTCGATCCAGAGCCCTCGAGAGGTTGACGGCGGCCTCTGAGTGGGCGGGGTCGTGTCCGGTGATCGTGATTCCCTGCAGCACGGCGATCTTGGTCTCGCCGACGTCGAGGGTGCTGCCCTCGATGGCGTTCGACTCAGCGATCCACTCGAATCGCTTGTCCCCGAAGTGGGTCCGCAAGGTGAACTCGGTGAGGCGTCCCTGCTCTCGCAGCAGGTTCGCACGCTCCTGAAGCTCCGCGGCCTTGTCGACGAATCGCCGGCCGGATTCTTCGATGCTGTACGGGCTACCGGCTAGGTCGATGGTCATTCGGCGCCCTTCCCGGCTCGATTCTGCCAGGACCCTCGGTGAGGGGCCGTTCGTCCCGGCAAGTGATTGTCAAAACTACCGGCGGGTCCGTCCCGCAATCGGGATTCTCCGTCATCACCGCGGCGGTTGGCCATACTGTGGAGGAGGTGATCGACTCGCCAACCGGGTGCTTTGGTTCCTGCATCGTGAGTCGGGACGCCCGCGGAGTGCGTGGAGCAGATGCGCCGCGTCGCCGAACTAGGGTTCGACTCGTTCAGCCTCAACCTTGCCGCCGTGCAGCGGCCGACCATGTACGAGGGACTCGCCGAGACCATCGACGGCGCCGCGCCGGTGCTCTCGGCTCTGCGAGCCGCCTGAGAGTGCGCGCCGAAGCCCGTGGGCGGCGTCCACGGCGACGTGCTGCCCCGAACGCTCCGGCGGTGGTGGAGCAGTCGCCGGCGGATACGACATGAGTTGTCGATCGCTCCGGGGGAGGCTCGGGCGCGCTGTCCTGGTGGGCCTGCTGGCCTGGCTGGGAGTGGCGGCCGTGCCGGAGCCCCTCACGGCCCAGGAGGTGTCCGAGGAGCCGGCCGAGCACGAACTCGAGGCTCGGATCCTGGCGCAACGCCACGCGGACGGCCGTGTCGAGTTCGTCGTGCAGTTCCGCGTGGCGGGAGAATCGTGGAGCGAGTCGGCTACGCCGGCGCGTCGGTTCCTGCCTCCGGAGGCCGAGGTCGGCGTCTGGTTCGCCAGCTCGCCGCTGACGATCACCTCCAACCCCGCTGACTCCTCCGCCCGCGCCGCGGTGGTCGTACGCGTGGCCGTGCAGGTGCTCACCGATGATCGCATCGAGTTCGCCCTGCAGCAGCGCAGTGACGGTGGGACCTGGAGCGAGCGGATCCTGCCGGCGCGGCGGTTCTTCGGACCCGACGCGGAGGTGGGCCGCTGGCTGATCAGTTCGCCGGTCGTCGTGACGCTCACCGAGAGCGTGTCGGGGAGCGACTTGGGCGTGGTGCAGGTGTCTGAGGACGTGTTGGACTTCGCCATGACCGACGTGCACACCGGCGAGACGGCGAACATCCGCTCGGTGGTGACCGGCGAGACGCCGCTGCTGTTCTGGCTGTGGAGCCCGTATTGAGGCACGTGCCAGAGCCATGCTCCGGCCATCGAGCAGTTCGCTCGAGAGAACTCCCACCGGCTGAAGGTCGTCGGCATCGGCTCGACGGGCGACCTGGCGGCGAACCAGAGCTTCGTCGACACCTACGGGATCAGCTTCACAATGCTGCTGAGCGACTCACCGGTGCCGACGAACTACTACCACTTCCCGGCACCCGCCTGGTCCAGCTTCTGGTTGCTCGACAGCACCGGCCGGCGCATCTTCGGCGGCGACGGGTTCGATGAGGACTTGATCGCGCTGCTGCTGGACCACCTGTCCTGACCGCACCCGGCGGCCAGTGCCGTGGCGCGGGATGCCGGCCGGGTCAGTCTCTGTCGCCCCAGACCGTCTTGGCCGTGGAGTAGACGCCCTGGTCGTAGGAGTACTCGATGACGTTGCCGTCGGGGTCGTTGAGGGCGCAGATGTAGCCGACCGGCGGGGGCATCTCGGTGGGGGGCATGTTCAGGCAGCCAGCCTCCTCGCCCCGCCGGGCGATCTCGTCGACCGCCTCGAGGCTGGGCAACTCGATACCGAGGTGGGCGAAAGGCTTCAACAATCCGAGACCCTCCTGGCCGCTGCTGGCGAAGAACTCGATCAGCACCAGGATGAACGGCCGCTCGGCGGCGTCGGGATGGCCCAGCCAGGCACCGTGGCCCAGGGCGTCGGTGCGCTTGTCCAGCAACTCCATGGGTGTGAACGTCGTGTAGAAGTCGATGGAGGCGTCGATGTCGGCACTCGGCAGTGCCACATGGGTCCAGCGTGCGGTTGTGGGATGGTCGGAATAGACGTCCTGGCGGGTCTCGGGGTCGACGGTGCCGGTCATGCCGGTGGCCTCGCGCGCCTCGGCCGCACCGCGGGCAAACCCTGACTGCTCTTCACTCATTGGTTGTCCTCTCTTGCTCACTCCGCCGGCAGCGCGCCGGACGGCGGCTACTCGCTGGTCCAGCCCTCGGGGATCTGCGGATCGTCCCCGCCCTGGGTCCAGAGGATGAACGTGTTGCCCCACGGATCTTCGAAGGCACAGTTGAAGCCGTTGAACTCGGCCCAGTAGTGGTTGCGCCACAACTCGGTGGCGCCGAGGCTCACAGCGGTGTCGAGTATGCGGTCGGCTGTGTCGTCCCCGCTGACCAGGATCCACATGCGCTGGCAGCGGCCCTCGGTGCGCAGCGTGCGCGGCGCGACGCCGGCGGGGTCGGGGTGCGGTCGTGCGTTGGCGACGTTGTGGATGCCCATGTGCAGGTTGCCGACGCCGGACGGTTCGCCGTCCTTCAGGAACTCGTCACCCGGCACGATGCGGTGGAAGACACCCGCTGGTCGCCCCTCGACCTCCCAGCCGAAGACCTGCTCGTAGAAGCGGGCCGTGGCTTCGGGGTCGTCGCTGGGGAAGTCGACGAAGATCAGCGTGTTCGGGTAGCCCATTGGAGTTCCTTCCAGTCGTCGTGCCGCCGGCGCCGGGCGCCACGCCGCCAAACTAGCAGCGAGACCACGACGACGATCCTTCGACGGGCCGTTCAACGCGAGGCACCGCCTGGACGCCCGGCAGGGAACCCGGAGACCACGACGACGATCCTTCGACGGGCCGTTCAACTGCCACACCGACAAGCGGGACATTCCGCCCGCTCCGTCTGCGGCTTCCCGTGTCGTAGTGTTGTGCCCGCAGTGCCCCGGCCGAACCCCGAGGTCCCATGAGCACGACGCACGTCTTCTCGGAGAATCCCGCCCTGGCCGACTCCTGGTACGCGGTCGCCCGCAGCGGCGACGTCGCCCCGGGGCCTCTGGGGGTGCGCCTGCTGGGGCGGTCCTACGTGCTCTGGCGCGACCCGGACGGTGTGGTGACGGCGTCGGCCGATCGCTGCCCGCATCGGGAGGCACCCCTGTCGGAGGGCTCGGTCGTCGACGGCTGCCTGCAGTGCTGCTATCACGGCTGGCGGTTCGGCACCGGGGGGCGGTGTGTGCTCGTGCCCTCGGCCCAGCCGGGCGTTCCTGTCCCGCCGCGGGCTCACCTGGACCCGGTGGGAGTGCAGGAACGCTACGGGCTGGTGTGGATCTGCCCGGGCGTCCCACGCCAGGACATCCCGAAGATCACCCAGGAGGACGACCCGGCGTTCCGCCGCCTCAACCCCGACGTGCAGGTCTGGAAGACGTCGGCCACCCGCATGGTCGACAACTTCCTGGACATCACCCACTTCCCGTTCGTGCACGCCGGCACCATCGGCGGCGAGACCGACGAGGTGGTGCCGCGGCTGGAGTTGGAGCAACTCGACGACAGCTTCTTCGGCTACGCCTACGAGGTGACTGTCAGCAATCCCGAGATCGCCGTCGCCACCTCGGGCGTGCAGAGCGCCGAGGCCGTGACCCGGAAGATGTCCAGCGGGTTCGCCTTGCCGTTCGCCTGCCGGAGCACCATCGCCTATGAGACCGGGCTCGAGCACATCCTGCTGCTGCTGTCGACGCCGATCGACGACGTCACCTCGTACTTCGTCTTCGTGGTGTGGCGCAACGACGACTTCTCGGTGCCGTCCGACGAGGTGCTTCGCTTCGACCTGGCCATAGGGGCCGAGGACAAGCTGATGCTGGAGCGCCTCGAGGGCGTGTTGCCGCTCGACCTCGCCGGCACCGTGAGCGTGCAGTCCGACAAGCCGTCGGTGGAGTGGCGCCGGCGCTTCGCCGCCCTCCTGTCCGGCGCCTAGCGCGCGGCCCGGCAGAGAGGCCGACCTCCGCTCGTCACGCCGGCCTCGACACCGTCATTCCGGCGTCCACTGCCTCGTCATTCCGGCGAAGGCCGGATTCCAGGCGGTATCAGTACCGCCCGTCAGGGCATGTAGCCGAGGCTGTTGACGATCCGTTCGGCGGCTGCTGTGTCGCCGTCGAGGCTGACGAGGCCCTGCGCGATGGCCTCGGCACCCGCAATCCGCCCTCCGACCAGCCGGGTGTAGGTGTGCACCTCCGTGCCGATGGTGATCGTGGGCTCGGCATCTCCGTCGAAGGCATCCACGAGCCGGCCGCGGCGATCGGCGACCTGCACCCTCCAGGCGCGGGCGGCCGGACCGGTCAGGTCGATCAAGACCCGCGCCCCGTCGGGGGCCCGTCCCAGCTTGGCGACGGCAAACCCCACCGCGAAGGCAAACTCGTCGAGAACGACCTCGACCACATGCCCCTCCCGGTGTCCGGGAGCGTCGACGGCGCCCCTGATGTCCTGTTCGTGCACCCAGGAATCCATCGTCCTGATCCGCATGAACCGCCCGAAGGTGTCCTGGCCGGCCGGGGTCCAGGACTCGGCGTCGAAGTCGGCCTGCGTCATGGCTTCCAGCGTTGCGAGTCGTCCCGCGGTCACCTCGCGGAACTCCGCCAGCACGTCGGCCGGTGCCCATGGTCGGCGCTCGGCGATCCACAACTCGTTCATCCGACCGATCTCGTTGTGCACGTGAGGCGACTCGCCCACCTCCACGTCCGGCGCCGGGTCGCCGTTCAGCATGCGCTCGGTGCCGGTGATGTGGCTGACATTGTCCTGGACACTCCAGCCGGGACAGTCCGTGTCGGCTGCCCACTGCGCGTCGGTGAGCCCGGCGCACAATTCCGCTATGGCGGTCCACGCGCCCGCCAGGGCGGCAAGGACGGTGTCCCGGTCGACTGTGACCATGTCGGCTCCCCCGTGCGGCTACGGCCCGGGCCACGCTACCAGCGCGTCCCGCGGGCACCCGCCAGGAATTGCCCGTCGCCGGATCGCGTGGCGCGCCGGAGCGCCGTCAATTGGCGAAGGTCGGAATCCATGGAGCCGCGAGCCGGCCACTGGAGCGCGGCTCCCGGCCTGCGCCGGAATGGCGCGAGCCATCATCGGTGCAACGACCCGGCGGGCTCCTAGCCTGTCGGCACCGACTTGCCCGGAGGACAACATGGCCTGGGATTTCGCCACCGACGAGGACTTCCAGCCGAAGCTGGACTGGATGCGGGAGTTTCTGGACAGCGAGATCCTGCCGCTGGAGGCGATCGCCGGCGACTGCACGCCCGAGCAGTGGCGGGTCCTCACCGACCCCCTCAAGGAGCAGGTCAAGCAGCAGGGACTCTGGGCCTGCCACCTGGGCCCCGACATCGGCGGGCAGGGCTGGGGGCAGGTCCGCCTGGCACTGATGCACGAGATCCTGGGGCGCTGCGAGTTCGCGCCGGCGATCTTCGGCAACAACGCGCCCGACTCGGGCAACGCCGAACTGCTGGCCATCGGGGCCAGTGCCGAACTGAGGCGCCGCTGGCTGGAACCGCTGCTGGCCGGCGAGATGCGCAGCGCCTTCTCCATGACCGAACCCGACGTGGCGGGCTCGGATCCACGCCTGATCCGCACCCGGGCGACCCTCGACGGCGACGAGTACCTCATCAACGGCCACAAGTGGTTCACCACCAACGGCTCGGTGGCCGACTTCCTGATCGTCATGGTCGTGACGAACCCCGACGTGCACCCCTACCAGGGCTGTTCGATGATCGTGGTGCCGACCGACACGCCGGGCGTGCGGATCGTGCGCGACATCCCGAACATGGGTGAACCGCACATCGAGGGCCCGCCGCGCCCCGGGGGCCACGCCGAGATCGTCTATGACAACGTGCGGGTGCCGGCCGGCAACATCATCGGCGAGCCCGGCGAGGGGTTCGTGCTGGCGCAGAAGCGGCTTGGCCCGGGCCGCATCCACCACGCCATGCGCTGGCTCGGCCAAGCCGGCCGGGCGTTCGACATGATGTGCGAGCGGGCGCTGTCGCGCACCTCGCACGGATCACTATTGGCGGACAAGCAGATGATCCAGGACATGATCGCCGAGACCAAGATGGAGATCGAGGCCACCAGGCTGCTGTGCCTCCACGCCGCCTGGCACATGGACCGCCGCGGGGCCTCGGCCTCGCGCACCCAGATCGCCATGATCAAGGTGTACGGCACCCGGATGCTGTACAACGCCATCGACCGGGCCATCCAGGTGCACGGATCGCTGGGGTTCAGTGCCGACCTGCCGCTGGAGAGCATGTACCGCCAGGCGCGGGCCTCGCGGCTGGTGGACGGCGCGGATGAGGTGCACAAAGTGACGATCAGCCGCCACGTGCTGCGGAACTACGAGGCCGTCGAGGGTTGGCCCAGCGAACACGTGCCCACCCGCCGCGCCGCCGCGCTCGAACGCTTCGGCGACGTCCTCGAGACGGTCACGGCCAACTCCTGAACGCCGCAGGAGGTGGGCGTACGCTGCGGGGATGACCACCCGACTCGGACTCACCGCCGATGAGATGCTGCTCACCACCCGGGCGGTGCGCAGGCGATTGGACTTCGACCGCCCCGTGCCGGAATCGCTGCTGCGGGAGTGCGTGCGGTTCGCCGTCCAGGCGCCCACCTCCTCCAACGGTCAGAGTTGGCACTTCGTGTTCGTGACCGAGCGGGCCAAGGTGGAGGCCCTGGCCGCCATCTACAGGCGCGCCCAGGATCCGAACAGAGCCAGGTTCATCGAGGCTTCTCGTCGCAGGGCGGAGCGAGAACCCGCCTGGGGGATGCAGCAAACCCGCGTCATCGAATCGGGGATTCACCTGGCGGAGAACATCCACCGGAGCCCGGCGATGCTGATCCCGTGTGCCGCCGGACGCTCGGAGGATCCCCGTCACGTGATCGAGGGAGCCGGCTCGGTCATCCAGGCCGCCTGGAGCTTCATGCTGGCCGCCCGCGAGCGCGGCCTGGGCACCTGCTGGACGACCGTGCATCTGATCTACGAAGAGGAGGCAGCGGAGGTTCTGGGCATTCCCTATGAGGAGGTGCGGCAGTACGCCCTCATCCCGGTGGCCTACACGATCGGCAGCGACTTCAAACCCGCCGCCCGAGACCTCGACAGCGTGTTGAGCTTCAACGGCTGGAGCCGCTCGGCGCCGCTGGTGCCGACCCTCGGAGGTCTGTACGAGCCCTCCTAGTCAGCCTGAGGTGCCTGGCAACGGTGCCTCGAACCGCCACCGTCCGTTGGCCTACCGAGGCGGGAGCGTACGCTTCGTGGTGTGACGAGGCTCGGGCTGTCGACCGACGAGATGCTGTCCACCACCCGGGCGGTGCGCAAGCGGCTGGACTTCGACCGCCCCGTGCCCGAGTCGGTGTTGCGTGAGTGCATCGAGTTGGCCGTCCAGGCCCCGACGGCCTCCAACATGCAGACCTGGCACTTCGTGTTGGTGACCGAAGGCGACAAGATCGAGGCGATCGCCAGGCTGTACCGGCGCGGGTTCGAGGCGTACGTGCGCGGCCCCACCCTCGCCGAGCGGGCGGCCGGGGAGGGACGCTCCTCCGGCGGGAGATTCGCGGGTCACGACAAGACGTGGGTGGCGCAGCAGCGACGGGTCATCGGCTCCGCGGTCTACCTCGCGGAGAACATGCACCGCAGCCCCGTGCTGCTCATCCCCTGCGTGACGACCCGGTCCGAGCGTCCCACCGACGTAGTCGCCGAGGGTGGATCGGTCGTCCAGGCGGCCTGGAGTTTCATGCTGGCCGCCCGTGAACGCGGTCTCGGTACCTGCTGGACCACCCTGCACCTCGCCTACGAGCGGGAGGCGGCGGAGATCCTCGACATCCCGTACGAGCAAGTCCGCCAGTTCGCCCTCATCCCGGTCGCCTACACGCTCGGCACCGACTTCAAGCCCGCCAACCGCGGCGGGATCGAGGACGTGATCAGCTGGAATCGCTGGAGCCGCTGAACCCCGCCCCGGCCCGACGGCCGGAAGCCGGAGGTGCTGGAGCGCGGCCCCGAACCAGGAGACGGGTACCGGTGGTGTCGATGCTGGTGTTCGGCTGCGTGGGCCTTGTGGCCCCGGTTGCGCTGGCGGGCGAGGTTACCGCCGCGGCCGCAACCGGGCCGGCGGGTGTCCGGTTGCCGCCGGAGGAGTTCGACCCCGATGGCCCCGAGACGATGCGCTCTTCGTCCGACGAGGCGACGGTGGTGCGGGGCCCCGAGTTCGTGCGCGGTGCGGCACGCAGCGGCGACAGCCTCATCGCCGCCTCCCGCGGCCGCACCTGCGCTGTGCGCCGCGACGCGCGCGTGACCTGCTGGGGCTACGACGGCATCCGGGAGCGGTTCAGCGCGGCCGCCCTCCGGAACGTCGTGAGCATCACCAGCGGCGATCACCCACACCAGGAGTTGCACGTATGCGTGCTGCACGGCGACGGGACCGTGTCGTGCTGGGGGCCGGGACGCAGCGGGCAACTCGGCCGGGGCGAATCGTTCAGTGGCTACCTGCCCGAGCGAGTGCCCGGCATCGTCGACGCAGTGGCGATCGCCGCGGGATCCGATCACACCTGCGTCGTCCACGCCCGCGGACAGGTCTCCTGCTGGGGTTCGGGGGCGCTGGGTCAGTTGGGCGGCGCAACGCTCTCCTCGGTCACTGTCCCCGAGCGTGTTCCCGGCATCACCGACGCCGCGTGGATTGACGCCGGCCCCTCCTCCAACTGCGTGATCCATACCGGCGGCGCCCTGTCGTGCTGGGGCTACGGCGGCGGGGCCAGCAACTTCGGTGCCTTCAGCCCCGCGTCTGTGCAGGATCTCCCCACCATAGTCTCGGTGTCGACCGGAGCCGACCGCACCTGCGCCGTCACCGTCGCCGGTGAGGTCTATTGCTGGCCGGTCGCGGATGTGGCCGGCCCGCAGCGGGTCGACGGGATCGTCGGTGCCACGTCGGTGGCGGTAGGTGAGGGCGGGGTTTGCGTGGTGCACGACGACGGTGGCGTGTCGTGCTGGGGTGAGAAGAACGCCGCCGGCCAACTCGGCAACGGCACCACGGCACCGCAGCGCCAACCGGCCCGCGTCGCCGGTGTCGCCGACGCGGTGGCGGTCACCATGAGCGCTGGCTCCACTCGCCTCACCCCGCACACCTGTGTCGCCCACGGTGACGGTTCCTACTCCTGCTGGGGCGGGAACGCCGCCGGCCAGTTGGGTGACGGCAGCTTCGCCCGGGCGCTGAGCCCCGTTCCGGCCCTCGCGGCGCTGGCGATCCCCGCGAACCGGATCCCCGCAGATGAGACCGACCTGCTGCGGAAATGGCTGGACGAGGTCGTCGCGGGGCGGGAGGCCGAGTTCCCCTGGCTGCGCCTGGCCTGGAACAGGATCCGTGAGCGAACCGTCGCCGGCCGGATTGAGGACTTCCGCGGGGCGGTTCGCTCGTATTGCGAACTCGTCGCCGGTTTGTACGGCTGCTGGTCGGAACACATGGAGCTCGCCGAGATGACCCTCGGCGACGCGGTCCACGAACTGGCGCACGTCTATGACAGCACCACCGGGCTGGGGGCCGGACCGGCGTGGGGTGCTGTGCAGCTCTACTTCGCCTGGACCTACCCGGACTGCTTCCGGGACTACGGGCAGCGGTCCGGCGCCGAGATCCTCGCTGACACGATGGCGCACCTTGTCGTGCCGGCGGCCTGGCTCGCCTACTACGGGGCGAACTGTCCCGGCCTGGGCGGCGAACCGGACCGCGAGGCGGAGCGGGTCGTGCGCGCCGGTCTGGCCGGCGAGATACCCGATTGGTACACCGAGAACATCACCGACGGCGCCGAGTTGTGGCGAGTGCTGCGGCGCGTCCTGGCTCCCCAGCTGCTGGCCAATCTGGGCGGAGAGTTCGGCGGGTTCTGTGACACCGACTGGTTCCGCTACCCGCTGGAGCCGGCCCTGATACCGCCGCCGCGCACCAACCCGTTCCGCGACGGCGGCTGCTGACCGGTCGGGAGTGGCGGGGAGCGGGTCGCGGTACCCCTGGCCGGCCGCAACCCGCGGGACTCAGGCGAGGGCGTAGCGCGTCGCCCGCTCGTCGGCAGCGGGTTCGCTGGTGACGCGGCGCTGGGAGGCGAGGTGGATGAGATGCGCAAGCACGGAGCGCTCGGCTGCGGGGTGCAGCATCTTCGGGGTGTCGGTGTACATCTGGACCACCATGGCCGGGATCGTGGTCGGGCCGTCACGCAGGCACTCAAGGATCTGAGCGGTGCGGCGGTGGCGGTGCGCCAGGAGTGCCCCGGCGTAGCGCACCGGTGAGGTGATCGCCGGGCCGTGAGTGGGCCAGTACACGTGGTCCCGATCACCGCGGTCGATCAGGAGTTGCAGGCTCCGCAGGTAGTCGCCCAGGTTGCCGTCGGGCGGGGGGATGATCGTGGATGACCAGCCCATGACGTGGTCGCCGGTGAAGAGTCCGCACTCCTCAGCGAGCGCGAAACACAGGTGGTTGGAGATGTGCCCGGGCGTGTGCAGACATTCCAGCGTCCAGCCGTCACCTGCCAGGACGTCACCATGCGTCAGCGCGACGTCGGGCACGAAATCCCAGTCGCCCGGTTCTTCCTCAAGCGCAGGCGATTCACCGGCGCCGCGGCGGGCGTCGATCGCCGGATGCGGACCGAAGCCCAGGATCGGCGCGCCCGTCGCTGCGGCCAGGGCGCGGGAGGCGGGGGAGTGGTCGCTGTGGGTGTGGGTCACGCAAATGTGCGTGACGGTCCGGCCCTCCAGCGCTCGCAGCAGCGCCGTCACGTGGGTGGCGTCGTCGGGCCCCGGATCGATGACAGCGACCTGGGGGCCGCCGACGATGTAGGTACCGGTGCCGGCGAAGGTGAACGGGCTGGGGTTGGCTGCCGTGACCCGCTGCACGAGCGGCGCCACCTGGACGGCCTCGCCGTAGGCAGGGTCGTGATGGGTGTCGAGCAATCCCTCCAGGCGGACCGCCGCAGCGCGACTCCCGGTGGCGGAGAAGTGCGGCGGATGAGTTTGTTCAGCCATGGATCGCCTGCTCCGGTCTTCCAGGGGGACCCACGAGACTACCGGTCAGGGTCCGACCGCAGCTTCACAACTCCGGCTAGAATGTAGCAACATACGAACATAGCGGGAAGGCGATGCCGTGGATCAGCCCGCACGGAGCATGAGCAGCAGGCAGTTCAACCAGAGCGCGGCCGCCGCCAAACGCGCCGCCCGCGCCGGACCGGTGCTGATCACCGATCGCGGTCGGCCTTCCCACGTG
>LXNI01002476.1_pt1 | contig 12688 bp, 10 predicted proteins | sample 809091 | NCBI WGS metagenome assembly LXNI01 (sample SAMN04870527, study PRJNA318959) | sponge metagenome | biome: 01000161; feature: marine sponge reef; material: water | host: Sarcotragus foetidus | place: Greece: Milos, Mediterranean Sea | collected 2013-05-29 | depth 5-7 m | reverse complement strand
ATATCGCCCGAGAGCTGGTTGTTGTGTATGTACATGCGCTGAAGACGCGTCAAGCTGCCTATGTCACCAGGAATGGTACCGGTGAACCCGTTGTCGTAGAGCGCCAGTCTTGCAAGACTTGTCAGGTTCCCCAGTTCCGCGGGAATGGACCCGCTCAACTCGTTGCCCTGCAACCACAACAGGGTCAACGCCGTCAGGTTGCCGATCTCGGGCGGAATGGCCCCGGAGAGGCTGTTGAATTCGAGGTACAGGGTACCCAGCTGCACGAGGTTCCCGAGTTCGGGGGGAATGGTCCCTGTGAGTCCATTGTAGGAAAGATCCAGGTCGGTCAGCTCCGTGAGGTCACCGAGCACGGGCGGGATGGTGCCGGAAAAGTCGTTCAGGTAGAGTTGCAGATCACGCAGGCGCGTGAGGTTCCCGATCTCGGGCGGGATCGTCCCGGAAAGACGGTTGAAGTGAAGGTGGAGAACTCGCAACGCCGTCAGGTCTCCGATCTCGGGGGGGAGTGTGCCGGAAAGGAGGTTGGACCTGAGATTCAGGCCCGTTACACGCCCGTCGGTGTCGGTTTCGACCCCGAACCAGCTCTCGAGTGGACGCTCCGACAGCCATCCACCGTTGTCACGCCAGTTTTCCCCATCCGTGGAATTGTAGATGGCAATCAGTGCCGGCCTGTCCAGGCTATTGATCACCCTAACCGCAGCCGAGGCCGAGGCCGACCCTGCCGTTGCGGTGATTCTTGCCGTCCCGGTGCCCTCGGCGCGCACGAGCCCGCTCTGGCTGACCGACGCAACCGCGCCGGCGTCGGTCGACCACGAAACGGCCTGGCCCGCCATCAGCTGCCCGTTCTGGTCGTACACCTGGGCCGTGAGCTGGGCGGTTTCTCCCACGGACGTGAACGTCACCTCGGTCCGGTCAAGGGTGATCGACGTGGGCTCGGGTGGCGGGACCGGATCATCGCAGGCGGAACTGGCGGCGAGAACGACCATGGCCAACGTGATCAGGCGATCGGAATATCTCCGATTGACGGAACTCGGGCGGTCGCCAGCGGCGTGAGTTGAGGTCGGCATTGCATGCTCCTTTGCGGTAGTAGCCGTTAGATCCCTATCTTTCCCTTGCCTGGCATCCCGTGCCTGATGAGTGCTTCCTTGAGTTACGATGGATGCAAGGGATGCCTTTCATTAAAGATAACGCGCTTTTGGTGGCCGAAATGTGGCCAGGGGATCATTTACATGGCGTTAGCGTGACGTTCTACGAACGGTCCATCGTTCGTCCGTCTCCAGGCGTTTCTCGCGCCGCCATTGCCTGTGTCTTGGCACCTGGGCCCACCCGCCCGCACTTCTACCGACCGCGGTACTCGATCATTATGGAGCGGAAATCCGGTTGCGACTACGGAAAACAAACGCAGCCATAAATGATAGCAGACATCGCAGCAATGTTGTAAGTCATTGTTGTGATGGAAGTTCCAATCATACTACAGCGGAAACCGTGTTCGATCCGGAATGGCGTGTGATGGGTTTCATCGTTCGCAGCCTCGGCGATGGCCAGGAGATTCATGGGCGTTCGCCGTGGACGCGGCGTTGGCCCGGATCGCGCGCCGGGACCATATCACGCTATGTCCGCCCCGGGGGCACCCGTCGAGATACGGAATGCGGACGGACGGCTGGCGAATTCGCTCCGCACGCATCCGCCACCTATGATGAACCAGGTGTGGGCCGCTCGAGCGGTCGAAGAGCTGGCAACAGGAGGCTGGAGACATGAAGATTCGCATCCCGGCGGCGGTCGCGGCCATCGCCGCCTTCGCCACGTTCGCCTGCCAGCAGGACCTGGACCGGGACGTGCTGGCCCAGCGCGCCGACCTGCCGACCTCCCAAATCCGCGACAGCGCCGGCATCCTGATCACCGAAAACGCCCGCCCTGCCGACGGCTCGCGCCTCGGGTGGCGAATCGGGCCGGAACCGACGTTGACGATCGGTGCGGTCGAGGGCGAGGAACCGTACCTGTTCCACATGGTCCGCAGCGCCTTCAGGTTGCCGGACGGACGCATCGTGGTACCGGACCTTGGCACGGACGAGATGCGGGTCTTCACCGCGACCGGGAACCATCTGATGTCCTGGGGAGGGAAGGGACCGGGTCCCGGGGAGTTTTCCGCTCTGTTCGGTGCGGGACCGTGGCCGGGGGACTCTATTGTGGCCTGGTATTCGGGCAAGGAAGGGATTTCGTTCTTCGATGCCAACGGTCGCCACGCGCGCTCCATTTTCCTTCGGGGCAACCACCCGGAACAGTCGTGGGCGAACCCGAGACCCGTGGCGGTACGCCAGGACGGAACGATCCTCTCCGTCATGGGGGAGGAGGTCCTTGGCTCGATCATCGTCGACGTTTGGGATGGGGACGGCGGACTTCATGCTTCGCTTGGTCACTATCGGAACAGCGAGATGATCACAATGAGAGATGTCGACGGGGAGACCGAGACGGTGGAGCCCGCCTACAGCCGGAAACTGGTGACGACAACCTGGGGAGATCTCATTGTCGCCACCTGGAACAAGCCCTACGAGATCAGGGCCCTTCATGCCGATGGCACACTCGCACGCATTGTCAGACTTGAACACGTGCCGATAGTGCCGACCGAGGCTGATCGACACCTCTTTCTTGAAGAGCGCAAGGCCTCCTTTGGCACGTTCGTCAATTCGAGCGGACAGCTGATGTCGGCGGCCCAGGTGGAAGAATGGATCATGCCATCGTTGGAATCCTTACCCCTCGCCGAGCATTTCCCGGCGTTTTCGACGGTCTTGGCCGACGACACCGGCCACCTCTGGGTCCGCGAGTACGACCTGCCACTGGAAGAGAACCCGGCGCCGCTTTGGACCGTCTTCGATCCGGAGGGCCGCGTGCTGGGATTCGTCGAGACCCCGGCGGGCTTCGACATCCTGCAGATCGGCGAGGATTTCATCCTGGGGCGGGTCAAGGACGAGTTCGAGGTGGAGTATGTGCAGTTGTTGCCGCTGGAGCGCTGACCAACCAGGCAGAGGAGCCCGACGAAACATGAAGATCCGCATTCTCACGATCCCGTTCCTGCTCGCACCGCTGGCGTGCGCACCCGATCGCAACGGTGCGCCCGACGCCGCCACCACCACCCGAGACAGCGTCGGCATCCAAATCGTCGAGAACGCCCGCCCCGCTGACGGATCCCGGCTCCCATGGCGCATCGGACCAGAGCCCGCGGCCTCCATCGGAGTCCTCGAAGGCGAAGAACCCTACATGCTCCACCGCGTCATGGATGGCACGAAGCTGCCCGACGGGCGGATCGTCGTGGCGAACAACGGGACGCACGAGCTACGGGTATTCGACGCCGTGGGGACCCACCTGGCTACCTGGGGGGGAAGAGGCGAGGGACCCGGCGAGTTCCTCGAACTGTGGCAGATTGAGCGCTGGCCGGGCGATTCGATCGCGGCCTGGTACGCGCCCCGTCTGGGGATGTCGGTCTTCGACGCGGACGGAAACTACGGGCGCACCTTCTGGCTGGAGGAGGTCGGCGAGCGGTTCATCTTCGGCGCCCCCGCAGCGGACGGCTCGGTCCTCGCAATCCACAACCCCGAAGGCGGAGATACCCTCATCGTCCAGCTCAGGGATGCCGAGGGCCGGGTCAGGAGTTCCTTAGGCACACACCCCGGCGGCGAGCCGTTCCGCAAGACTGTGGACGGGCGCAGGATGCTGTTCTGGACAATCCTGGGGCGGGAGCCGGTGTGGGCACCGTGGGGCGACCGTGTCGCGATCGGTCACACGGGACGGTACGAGATCAAGGCCTTCCGCGCGGACGGTTCGCTGGAGCGGATCGTCAGGCGCGGCCTTGTTCGGCGGGTGCCGGCGAAGGCCGATATCGTGGCGGACATCGAGATGAGGTTGCCGATCTACGGACTGTCCGAGGCCGAAGCCGACGCTGTTCGGGCAGAGGCGATGCCCCGTTACGAGGACGTGCCGGTGGCAGAACATCTCCCCGCCTTCGCATCGATCATGGTCGATCGGGTGTCCCACCTCTGGATCGAGGAATACGAGTCGGTGACGGACGACTTTCCCATGCGTCTCTGGACGGTCTTCGATCCGGAGGGGCGGGTCCTGGGCTTCTTCGAGACACCGAAGGACTGGCGCATCTTCGAGGTAGGCGAGGACTACATTCTGGTTGGCGTCCGGGACGAACTTGGGGTGGAGGGGGTGGAGGTCTGGCCTTTGGAGCGGTCGGGGGAAAAGACTGTGGAACCATGTTGACGAACTACCGCCGCGCCGCTGTCGTCTTAACGGGGCTGTCGTGCGCCGCCGTCGGCTGTCGGGCGGACGACTCCCGGGCGGGCGAGCCCGGCACCTTCACAGTCCAGGACAGCGCCGGGATCGAGATTGTCGAGAGTGTAACGCCGGTGTGGAATGGCGATGGGTGGAGAATCGCCAACACGCCGAGTGTGGTCATCGGCCGGGTGTCCGGAGACGAGCGCTATCTCTTCGGGAGAGTGAACGGAGCGGTATTGCTGCGGGACGGACGGATCGCGGTTCTCGACGGGCAGGCCGCCCGGATCCGCGTATACTCGCCCGATGGGGATCACATCGAGGATTGGGGGGGAAGGGGGGAAGGTCCAGGAGAATTCAGCGGCACCCCCCGGAACATATTCCCCTATCGCGGGGACTCGATCGTGGTGGAGCAGTTCGCCTATGATGGATCCAACATCTTCGACGACCGGGGACGATTCGGGAGAACCGTTGCACCGGAGATGTGGCTGGTGTTCAACAACGACCGCGGGTCGCTCGGTTTTGGTCCTTCCACAGGCCCCGCGCGCACTTGCTGTACGCTGTGGGGCCCGCTTCCGGACGGCGCCTTCCTCGGCTCCTACTCCGACATGATTCCCCTTGCCGGAAGCGGGACGATCCGGGGCTCCGTGATGGCGGCCATCGTCCCCGATTCCGGCGGCGCACCCGAGTCCGTGGGCGTCTTCAAGGGAGGACAGTACGACCTTCTCGAAGGAAGTGTCGCGGAACCTCAGTTCGAGTTCCGGTTCAGCATGGCAGTGGGACCGGACGGCTACTTCGTGACGGAGGGCGACTCGTACTCGATCAATACCTACGACGCCAGCGGGCGCCTGCGGCGAATCATCCGGCTCGCTCGTGGGCCTCGCCCGGTCACGGATGAAATCAGGGCGGCGCACGAGGCCCGGCTTCGCGAGCAGACCTCACCCGAAGACGAGGAGTGGCTTCAATGGCAGCTTTCTGTCCCCTACCCCTCCGATCTTCCCACCTTCGAGCGGCTCCATGCGGACCCTGAGGGGAACGTTTGGGCGGGTCAGGAGAAGTATGGCGCCGACGCCAGCGTGACCGACCCCGACATGTCCGAGTTCTTCATCTTCCGAGCCGACGGCCGACACCTCGGCGTCGTCCAGCTGCCCGCGGATCTTGAGGTGCTGCAGATCGGGGCGGATTTCATCCTTGCGAAGGTGCGTGACGAACTCGATGTCGACTACGTGCACCTGTATCGGATTGAGAAGTGAGCCCCCGCGTGTACGCACGTCATGTCAAGTGTAGATTACATATTGTCAAGTACAGATGACATAATCCTTGCAATCTCGGCGCGGAATACCGGATTTGCAACCTTGGAATGGAACGCTGTCCGCCGTCCAGATAGCCCCCCTCAGATCTCCCCCCGCCTCGCCGCCCACACCGCGTAGTGACTGGCCCGCGCCGCGAACGCCATGTACGTGATCGACGGATTCTGGCACCCCGACGACGTCATCGCCGCCCCGTCCACAACGAACAGGTTGGGCACGTCCCACGCCTGGTTGTGCGCATTGAGGACCGAAGTCGCCGGATCGCGTCCCATGCGCGCCGTCCCCATCTCGTGGATGGTCAGTCCCGGCGGCGTCATGTCGCTGTCGATCGAGATGTCGCGTCCGCCTGCCGCGTCCAGCATTTCGGCCGCCTGTTCGGCCGCGTCGAGCATCATGGCGCGCTCGTTGTCGCTCCACTCGCAACTGATCCGCAGCGTCGGAATCCCCCACTTGTCGACCTGCTCGGGGTCGAGGGCGACGTGGTTCTCCTCGCGGGGCAGACACTCGCCGAAGCCGGTGATCCCGAACGACCAGGGACCCGGACGCATGAGTTCGTGCTTGAAGTCCGCGCCGTATCCCGCCATTGAGTTGCCCCGGCCCCAACCGGCCCGTCTGGCCGACCCCTGGTAGCCGTAGCCGCGCAGGAAGTCGCTCGCAGGCTCGGTGACGTTGCGGAAACGGGCGATGTAGATGCCGTTGGGGCGGCGACCGCGTGTGGTGCGGTCTTCCCAGCCGTCGAAGCTCGCCCGGGCCCCGACACCCATGGTGTGGTCCATGAGGTACTTGCCGAGCACGCCGCTGGAATTGGCCAGGCCGTCCGGGAAGTCGGGTGATTTGGAGTTGAGGAGGATGCGCGCGGATTCCAGCGCGGAGGCGGCGAGGAAGACGGTGCGGCCGTGGAATTCGAGTTCGTCGTGCGACTCGGCGTCGATCACGCGGACTCCGGTAACGCGGCCCGCGCGTGGATCCCAGATGACGCTGGGCACGACGCTGTTGGGGCGAAGGGTGAGCCGCCCGGTGGCTTCGGCGGCGGGCAGCGTGGAGTTGATCGAGCTGAAATAGCTGAGGGTGCGGCAACCGCGCTCGCAGGGGCCGCAGTAGTGGCAGGCGCTGCGTCCCTTGTGGTCCTGGGTGAGCACGGCGGTGCGGCCGATCGTCATGCGGCGCGTTCCGCCGAAGGAGCTCTCGATCGCGTCACGAACATGTTCCTCGACGCAGCTCATCTGCATCGGGGGAAGGAATACGCCATCGGGAACCTGCGGGAGACCCTCGGCGCGTCCGCTGATCCCCGCGAAGGCCTCGACGTGGTCGTACCAGGGGGCGAGGTCGGCGTAGCGGATCGGCCAGTCCACACCGTGTCCGTCCCGCGCGTTGGCCTCGAAGTCTAGATCGCTCATCCGATAGCACTGCCGGCCCCACATGATCGACCGTCCGCCCACCTGCCGGCCCCGGATCCAGCGAAACGGCTTGTCCGGGTCGGTCGTGTAGGGATTCTCGATGTCGTTGACGAAGAACTTGCGCGCGACCTCGTCGCAGGCGTAGCACTCGCGCTGGACGGGCTGCGTGGCGGCCAGCGCCTTGCGGTCGTTCCAGCCGCGGTACGGCATCTCGTAGGTGGGGAGATGCTCGGCGTAGTCGCGCTCGGGGACGATCATGGGCCCGGCTTCGAGGACGAGGACGCGGGCGCCGAGTTCGGTGAGTTCCTTGGCGGCCCAGCCTCCCGACATGCCCGAGCCGACGACGATGACGTCGTATTCCTGGCGGCGGGGACGGATGTTCATGGGCCGACCTCCGCGGGCGTCAGGGGCACGCAGCCCTCGAAGGTTCGGAAGGACGTACGGTGGCCCAGCGCCGCCAGTCCCACCTCCGACGTGAAGTAGGCGGTGATTGTGAAACGTTTCACATCGTGGAAGAAGTACCGCGAGACGCTTGCCCCGGGGTCCTCGCGCAGGCGGGTGAGTTCCGCGTCGAGGTCGCCGACGTACTCTGACTGCTGCTCGGCGGTGCAGTCCGCGAAGTCGGCGCCGAAACGTTCCCGGGCCGCGGGGTCCACCGTGTCGAGCCCGGCCAGGAACCGGTCGCGGTGATCGTCGTCGAGCCACCCGTCCACGAGCGCGGCCACGAAGTCGGTCACGCCGGCCTCCGAGGCGCCCGGGGTGTCCGTTGCGGGGATGATGACTTCGGCCAGCGCGGCCATGACTCGGGTGCGGGGAGGGGTGAGGTGGGAGGGGGATGATGACTCCGTGCGGGACCGGCGGACGCGTTGGCTCCAGTCCAGCAGTTCCGCGAACGCGGCCGAGGGCATGACCAGTGGCCCGGCCGCGACTCCCCCCAGGACGCCGATGGCTTGCCTTCGCTTCATGCGCTACCGTACCCGTCGATTGGGACTGCCGGACCGCAGTCGTGAGCCTTCACCGCATGGGATGAGTCATGACAATGCCGAACCTTACACGTCGCCAGGCCCTCAGGGCAACCGGAGCCGCCTCACTGGGGCTGATCGCGGGGAGCGCCGGAGGGCGAATCAATGGGCAGATGGGCACGGCGGGACCAGCTGCAGACCGGTTTGCTGTCCGCGGGCAGGTCAATAGCAAAACGGGTCGTGCCGCTATCCCCCAACCCGGCCTCACCCAGTCGGTCGCGCGCTGGTGCTTCTCGGACATCCCCCTTGATCCGTTCTGCGCCTCCGTCGCCGACCTCGGCCTGACCGCCATGGACCTCCTCACGGTCGACGAGTGGTCCGTCGCGCACGACCACGGCCTCACCGTCTCCTGCGGCGATGTCGGTGCCGGGACCATCGAAGACGGGCTCAACGAACCCGCCAACCACGCCGCGATCATCGGGGCCTTCGAGGAACACATCCCCGGGGCCGCGCGCGAAGACGTTCCCAACGTCATCTGCTTCTTCGGCAACCGGCGCGGCATGGCCGACGGTCCCGCGATCGAGAACTCGATCCGCTGCCTGCGCGAGTGTGCCCCGATCGCCGAAAGCGAAGGGGTGACCATCCTGGTCGAGGTGCTGAACTCGAAGGCGGGCGGTCACGTCGACTACATCGGCGACCACATGTCGTACGCGCTCGAGGTTATGCGCGCGGTCGATTCGCCCAGGGTGCGCATCCTGTATGACATCTACCACATGCAGATCATGGAGGGGGACATCATCCGCACGCTGACGGACGCGAGCGAGTGGATCGGGCACTACCACACGGGCGGGGTGCCCGGCCGCGCCGAGATCGACGGGACGCAGGAGCTGCACTATCCGGCGATCGTGCGGGCGATTCGGGAGACGGGGTTCACCGGGTTCATGGCCCACGAGTTCATTCCGCAAAGCGGGGATCCGTTGCGGTCGCTGGCGGAGGCGGTGGAATTGTGTGCGGAGGGGTGACGTGATCCGGGTGGACGGATGCTGGCACTTTCTGCAAGCAGTCAGTTCTGGTTGCGGTACAAGGGAAACGCGGCGGGATGGGCATGGGTGCACACTGAGGTGCTGGCAGCAGGGACTGTCCGTCGATTGACACCGGCCCAATATCCGCATAAATTCTCCTAATCATTTAGGATTTCTGGGAGGTGAGGATGGATTGCGCCAGAACTGTATGGACAAGACCGCCAGATCGCGCAGGGGCGGCGGGCAGACCGGGTCGCGCGGCATTCACATGGTTGCTGACGGTTGGCCTTTGCGTGTCTGCCGGCTGCGACCGCGGTGCCTCATCGGAGGCCGGGGCGGAGACCGGGGCCGCAGTTCCCGTCGCCAGGGATCGCGGGGAACATCCCCTCGCGATAGACATCCGGGACAGCGCCGGGATCAGGATCGTCGAGAATTCGCGTCCGGCGGACGATTCGCGCCTTTCGTGGCGGATCGGCACCGAGCCGTCGGTGTCGATCGGCGAGTTCGAGGGGGACGACCCCTACATCCTGCACCATGCGAATGACGCGGTGATGCTCCCGGACCGGCGTGTCGTAGTCGCGAACACGGGGACCAACGAGATTCGCCTGTACGACGCCGAGGGTGCGCACCGGACCACGTGGGGCGGCAGCGGTGGGGGACCGGCCGAGTTCCAGGTTCTTGCCGGCATCGCCCTGTGGCCGGGCGACTCGATCCTCGCATGGGAACCGAAGCAGTCATCATCGGGACGCGCCTATCTGTGGGGCGGATCGGTCTTCGATCTTGCCGGCAACATGGGCCGTTCGTTCCGGATCGAGTCGGAGGACGGCCACGGCCTCGAACCCCGGGTGGTTCTGGCGAGCGGGGAGATCCTGGGACGTGTGACCACGGGTGGGGCGGACGACGGTTACTGGCGCTTGGAGGCCGACTATTCTCTCGTAACCGGCGAAGACGCCGCCGAAGTTGCCTTTGGCACCCATCCGGCCCAGGAGGGGTTTCGCGGCGTATACAACGGCGTGATGCTGCACGTTGCTCGCATGGCCTTCAGCCGCGAACTCCACGAAGCGGAATGGAAGGGCACGCTCGTGATCGCCACCAACGATCGGTATGAGCTTCGCGCCTACCGCATGTCGGACGGGGCGCTCGCGAAGATCGTGCGCCGGGAGCATTCGAGCCGGGCTCCAACCCGGGCCGAGGTCGTCGAGGCGATGCTTGACGCTTTCATCGAAGCCAAGCAGCCGGAAGAGATCATCGAGATGTTCCGTCCCGCCTACAACGAAGCCCCTATCGTGGAGAACTTCCCGGCGTTTCGCATTCTGCTTGCCGATGCACTGGGTCACCTGTGGGTGAAGGAATACACTCCGCCGGACATCGAGAGACCTGCACAGCTGTGGACGGTTTTCGATTCGGAAGGGCGGGTACTCGGGTTCGTAGAGACGCCGGCAGAACTCGAGGTCTTCGAGATCGGCGCGGACTACCTTCTGGGCCGTGCGACGGACGAACTGGGAATCGAGAGGATTCAGGTGTGGGAGCTGGAGCGGGTGGCCGAGTAGGTTCGATCAAATGTCAACCACGATATATATTTTGTAATGTAAAGTTGTCAGTGGCTTCGTCCCACCGCCGCCGGAATCACCACAAACCCCGTCACCGCAGCATAAGCCGCCCCGAAGACCGCCCCCCCCACCCCACCCCCCGAATTCTCGCCCAGCGCGATCCCGCTCAGACCCGTCGCCACGACCGCCGCGGCCACCGCGACCACGCTCATCCACACAAGTCTGCCCACTTCCGGAACCCGTCCCCGCAGCAAGAGCCACTGCATCCCCGCGAACACGGCCAACCCGACGACCACAGCCGCGGCCACCGCCACCCCACCCCCACCCTCCCCACCCATCCCCTGCAGCACGCCGAACGCCGCCCCACCCCCCACAATCCCCCCACCAATCATCCCGGCTGCCAGCCACCCCGCCCACGCAACCTGCCGCCGCACCACCAGCCACTGATTCATCGCGATCCCGGCCATGATCCCCCCCAACGCCACCGCACCAATCACGATTTCGGCCACGACCGGCCCCAACTCCCACACGGAATCACCCGCCCCCATGCTTGTCCGCACCACGAGCGCGAACACGAATCCGCCCATCGCGCTGCCCACAATCCAGCGCAGCCACAGCCTTCTCGTTTCCGAAGTCGATTCAGTCATTTGTCTCGCTTTTGTTGCGTGAACGCCCGCGGATGGAAACCGGCCGCTTGCCGGGAACCTCAACCACGCGCACCTACACCGGCGCCTCCCCCCGAATCGTCACCCTATACCCCGACCGCGTCTCCGGCCAGTAGTCCCAGATCGCATGATGCTGCGTGCAGCGATTGTCCCACATCGCCACCGAGTTGGGCCGCCAGCGAAACCGGCACTGGAAGTCGGGCCGCGCAACGTGTTCGAAGAGAAATCCGAGGATCGCGCGACTCTCGGCAGGCGGCACACCGACGATATACTGCGTAAACATCTGGTTCACGAACAGCACCTTGCGCCCGGTGACCGGATGCGTGCGGACCACCGGATGCTCGGCCGACGGATAGGCGCGTCCCCCGTCGTCGCGGCCGATCAGACGATTCACGTCGCGGTAGTACGGGCCGCCGTCGTGGACAGCCTGCAAACCGTCCAGGAGCGCCCGCATCCGCTCCGAGAGCGCCTCGTAAGCCGCGTACATGTTCGCGAAGAGGGTGTCGCCACCGGTGTCGGGTACGGTGTGCATGCGCAGGATCGATCCCATCGGGGGACGGGGGTCGCAGGAGACGTCGGAGTGCCACTGCTCGCCGGTTGCGCGCACGGAGTTGCGGTCGGCGTGGATCGGCATGACCTCGGGGTGTCCGTCGACGCCGGGGTCGTTGGGGTGGGCGACGAGCTTGCCGAAACGGGCGCCGAAGGCCTTGTGGCTCTGGATCGAGATGTCCTGGTCGTGGAAGAAGAGGACGCAGTGGGTCCAGAGGGCGTCGCGGATGACGGCGAACTCGGCGTCGGTGAGGCGGGCCAGGTCGACATCGTGGATCTCGGCGCCGATGACGGGCGTGACGGGGCGGATGGAGAGGGGTGGGGTCATGGACAGAATCTATTGGGGGGGACGGTGGGAGAGAATCTCTTGTTTGTTTCGTTGACACGGGGGTCCCCTGCTCCTATCGTGTTCCTAAGGAATTAGGATTTATTGCACCCGAACCCGCACGCCAGCCGAAAAGGAGGGGCGATGACCGGCCAGAAGAGAACGATTGTCCTGGGGCCTGCAGCCACCCTGGCGCTCGCTGTGGTAACCGCCGTCGGCCCGGCAGGTGGCCATTCCGACGCTTCGGCGCAGGTGACCCGGGACAGCGCGGGCATCCGGATCGTCGAGAATGCCCGTCCCGCGGATGACTCGCGGCTGCCGTGGCGAATCGGGAGCGAGCCGGTGGTCTCGATCGGCGAGGTTCTCGGCGAAGAGCCGTACCTGTTGGACCTGGTGAGCGACGCCATCGTCCTTCCCGACGGGCGCGTTGTCGTTGCAAACACGGGCACGAACGAGCTTCGGGTGTACGATGCCGCGGGTGTCCACATGGCTACGTGGGGACGGAAGGGCGAGGGCGGAACCTGCCAACGACGTTGAGACACTTTCCGATTCAGTTTAGTGAGCCCTCCTTTCCCCCGTTGGCCGGCTCTGCTCCATCGGCTGCCGTGACGGGGAGTGCGCGGTTGATCCAGACCT
>LXNI01002475.1_pt1 | contig 12695 bp, 16 predicted proteins | sample 809091 | NCBI WGS metagenome assembly LXNI01 (sample SAMN04870527, study PRJNA318959) | sponge metagenome | biome: 01000161; feature: marine sponge reef; material: water | host: Sarcotragus foetidus | place: Greece: Milos, Mediterranean Sea | collected 2013-05-29 | depth 5-7 m | reverse complement strand
CGATTACATCAAAATGCTGCAACCGTTTCCCCCGGCGCTGGCGATGTTTCTCAGTTGCTGGGTCCCGGTTGAGAAGTCCGCGCAAACAGAATCGGAACTGCAGTCCGGCACGCGGGAACTGTCATTGACCGATCGACAGGCGAACGGGGAGCAGCATCCGGAGGCGGAGCAGGCGGATGGCGCCGCAACTCCTGGGAACGTGCAGGAGAAGAGGTTGCTGACGGACCGTGCCATAGGGCTGCGGAGCATGGTCGGCCGGGAAGAACAAGGAGCATTCGAAAACCAATGGCGAAAGCTCGAAAATGATGCATGGTTGAAGCTGCGTTGCACTCTTGAACTCTACACGGACACCACGGTGGAAGCCGTAAACGTGTTGCCGTCCTTGAAAGCGAATCTTCAATGCAAGGGTAAAGATGGCAAGGCCTCCTCGTTCGATGCCGACCTAGTGCGCATGAATACAGGCACTTCGTTGGGTTCTCCGCTGACCGAAGAGCAACACGACCTGAATGGTCACTGTTACGTCGGGCCGATGTGCCGCGAAGGCCTGGGCGAGGCTCTGGGCAAGAAGCAATTGCTCGACGACCGGGGCCGGATCAAAGAAGGAGTCAGGATACTCACCGGAGGGAGCGGTCTGTCGCTCTACGATCAGCTTCTGAACCTGGATTCGCTCATGGGCCTGACGGAGGCGGATTCATCGGTGCCGAAGGGTTGGAAGGTCACCGACTACGCCAAGGAGCACCGCAAGGGCTCCATCGTCATCACCAGCGCAACCGACGCAAAGTGGATATCGCCGCGTCACTCCCACTCCCCCGCGTGGACCCAGGATCTCGACCCCATTTCGAATCTGCGAGAACAGCACGCCCTGTTCCTGCACGGCCATGGCGAAGAGATCTACAAGGCCTGGCAGGACATCTGCATTGCGACGGTAGCTGCCGCATCCGGAGTTACCCCGAGGGAAGCGCGGCATGACGTCAAGACCACGGAGGAACTGCTCAACCTGCACAAGCAGGAAAACGACAAGCATTTCAATGCTGCTTTCGCTGAACAGACGAAAACCATGTACGGAGCGCGGCGCGAGGCTTTCCTGGGGACAACCCTTGGCATGAGTTTCGCCCGTGACCCGAACAGTGCCGTCGAAAAACTCGGCACAAGCGCTCCGCTGACCTACAAGGGCAGGTCGGGTTACGTCATGCACAGGGCACAACTCAGTGCCATAACCAACCCGGATGCGGAGGTTTCCAGGGACAACCGGAAGCTGCTCGATGTCCACGTCGACAGGTTCCAGGATGTGACGGCGTCTCCGGCGATCATCCAGTCGCTCGCCAAGGAACTCATCGATGCGGGCATCGCAGTGTACACGCCGGGCTCGTACCGCAACATAAAAGTCGCGCCCGAAGGGTCGGAACACCCCCTTGTTTTCACGGACAAGCAAGGTAAAACATACAATCAGGATTTCTTCGTCGTCTCTCCCACATTCAAGCTGACGGCCAACAAGGCGGAAACGTCTCTGACGGGTCAGGTCACTCCGCTCGACCCGGTCGAAGCCCCCCATATTGCAAGGACGAGCGGCAGCCGCAAACTCCTGGACAAGGAAGGGGTCCCGACGAGCATCGAAAATTTCGGCATCGCCAGCAAGGGCATACGGCTAAAGAACGGCTCGACAATTGGAATGTACGCTTACGACGTGAACAACCGGGAATCGGCGGTGCAGGTCGTACAAGGCCTTCGCTACCGTAGAGCGGCCGAAGCGATCCAGGCGTCGGTGGGGCGAGGCGACCCGATTGGCACGGTGGAAAGGATGTACCGGGATGCGCTCCCGGAAGAAAGGGCCTACCGGGCAGAGGCGGAAGGGTTCCGGGCCGACTTCGAATCCGCGATGTACAAGGCGGCGCTGATGAGGAAGATTGAGAAAGATGCGGGGGAGGACCCGGAGGAGTTCAGGCGGTTGTACAAGAGGTACCTGGAAGTAGCAGGGACCAAGGCAGGCATCGCGCAGCTCGGGCGCGCCGCCATGGAAGAGATGGGCGAAAAAATGCCCGAGTACGCTCCGCCGGGCAGGGACGACTATTTCGACCGTTTCGTGGACGCTCCGGATCACATTCACCAGGAGGTGTTCATGCGGGCGGTTCGGGAAGCCGTCCAGATTGCCGGTGGAATCAAAGCGCTCGCCGAATTCGAACCAGTGGCTGCCGGACTGATTCGCGGTGATATGGAAGCGAGGGAACTCCCGCGCGTTGGCGATGTCAAATCGCAAACCAAGGCAGACAGAGTCAATTGAACATGTCAGAAATAACCCCTAGCGATTCAGTCAATACAGAGTTCACGCTGCATAGCGTCGCAACCGAAATCGGAACGCTGCTGACCCGCGACAAGGAAAAGATCGCTGGGATGTTGAATACGCTTGACGGCAACGACCCGGCTGCGACCTTTGAGCTTGAAATGGAGGTTGCGAAATACAGGGCCGAAATCGGCATCATGGCGGCGCTTGTGAAGGACATTAGCGACGTCCAGCAGATGATTATCCAGAAGCTCTAGTCACGTTGCCGCCTGGCAGCGCGATCAAGTTGCTCCGCAACTTGGAGCGGTAAATGGAGGTGCAGCCCGTCTGTCCACATCAAGGCCGTTCAAGGATTTCGAGCGGTACAGTCTGCGGTTCGGCCTGGCCAGGGGGTAATTGTCTTGCCCCTTGGCAACTGCCGCATTGAAGCCGGAGATCACAGTGTCTGGTGAGATCACTGTGTCTGGTAATGAAGCGCGACACCGATCGCCGAAAAATGGATGAGCGAACGATGGAAGTGTCCCAGGAAGTACTCAGGAATTGTATAGGACTCGGTTTGGTGGCCTGTCGCCTGCCGTCCATGAAGGAGCCGTCGCTCGACATCTTTGCAGCGGTCAAGGCCGTGTCGCCGGACAGTCCCGCGTGGGTAATCGGCACGGCAATGGTCTATGCCAACGCTTGCAACAATCCGCAAGCGGCTTGCGCCTTCATGAAGCAGCAGCGGATCTCCGCCGAAACGGGCGATGCGTTGGCGCAAGCCTTTCTTGCGTTGTTCCTGGTAATGGCCACGCGTCGCTCCGAAGCAGCGATGATCGCTCGTAGAGTAATCGCCAACGGCCAGGATGTGGATGCGGTACGGCTGGCGCAATCGTTGCTCGACCACGAGATCGGTCTCGACTGATCGTCGAGCGTTCCCGTTTGAATGCGGCCTGGGTCGGCAATTGATCCCCGAAGGGCCTGAGGAGTACCACGTTGGCTATCGATCCGACACAGTTTCCGGGGCAAATAGTCCACAAGTTTCTGGAGCCGTTCCCGGACCGGGTGCGATCCGTCGATCCCGAAAAACCCGGCAATGCAGCGGCCGATTTCCAGGCGCTGATGGATGCGCCAGGCCGCGTCGGTGTTGCGCCCGCCGATCGGGCTGTATCGGATCGGACGGTAACCGCACCCCGGAACGCGGCAGGTCAGTCCGTAAGCCCGGCTGACCGGACCTACGCGTTGGGAGACCGAGTGCTCGCCAACACGCCGTTGCTGGCAAGGCAAGCTACAGCGCTGCGTCAAGCCGACCCGGCGCAGGCCGTCGCGGCCCGGTCGTCCGTCGACACCGGCGGCATCATCGACCTGCTACACACCCAGGCGGAAATCGCGCAATTCAGGGCGCGCGTGGGCCTCGCCGCCGCCGGTGTGCAGAAGTCGACGCAAGGCGTCGATACACTGCTGAAGTCTCAATGACCCTTTGCGCAGTTCCCCGGCACTCGAGGTTGCGGCTGCTCTTCCTGTTGCTGCTGGCTGCCGTTGCGAGTTGCGGCAAGACGGAACTGTATTCGAAGCTCAACGAGCAGGAAGGTAACGAGATGCTTGCCCTGCTTCTCAAACACAACATAAACAGCGAAAAGCAGGCGGAAAAGGAAAACAGCGTCAGCCTGTATGTCAGTTCGGACAAGATTCCCGCCGCAATGGCGTTGCTGCGAAAAAACGGCTACCCGAAAGAAAAATTCACGACGATCAAGGAACTGTTCAACGCCGACAAGCTGATTGCTTCCCCTTACGAAGACCGACGCGGTATGTTTACGGCCTGTCGCAGGAACTGGCCGACACGCTTTCGCGCGTGGATGGCGTGATGACGGCAAGGGTCCACATTGTCATGCCCGACGAAGAATCCGACGACACGAGGGTGGCTTCGGCGGCTGTATTCATCAAGCACAATCCCAACTACGACCTCGACGAACAGATACCGCAAATCAAGTCCATCGTGGCAAGTGGCATTGAGAATCTGGAATACGAGGCTGTCAACGTTGCGTTGTTTCCCGCGGCCGACCAGGGGGATTTGGTCTGCTTCGATGGAGAGCCGCTCAAGTCGGTGCTCGCAATCGAGATGACCGCGGGTTCGGTCGCATACTTCTATCTGCTGTTCGCGGCGCTCGTGTGTGCGCTGATCGTGGCTGTGGCATCGACCGCCTATCTGTTCCGGGCCCGCACCGCGAATGAACCGAACGCCTAGCAGCCCGCATAGGGCACCAAGGGCCGCGGTGATCGCGCCGGGACGTTCTCTTGATTGATGTCGAGCATTGAAAGTGGTGAAGATGCTTGAAGAAACAGACTCCCTCCCCGCGACGGGGCGCGAGAGCATTTTGGCTTTCCTGTTTCTGCCAACCTGCTACATGGACCCGAGTTGGTGGAGTGCGTACAAATTGCCGGAGGCGCTTTGCAGGCGACTGGCCGAGGACCCGAGGAGTCACCGCCACCTGTCCCGCCGCGTGCTCAGGGAAATGGACCTGGACCGCCCGGCCTGTCTGAACCTGCCGCCGGCGGCAACCCGGCTTGCCGTGATGTATGAACAACGCCTTGGCAGGTTGCTCGTTCTCGCTGGCCTGACACTGCTTTCCCCGTCCATCTCCAGTGTCCTGCATCGTGAGGAACGGCAGCGTATCAAGAGTGATGTGGGTGACGATGGCTATGAGTTCGCGGTCCGGCGGGGGAGATTCCTGCTACAGCAGAGTCACCTTGGCGATGTCCTCCCCGCGGACTCGCCAGCGGATTTCAATGTGTCGATACAACGCTGCCGCGGGCTCGGAATGGGTGCGCTGGCGGGGGCGCTCTGCGATGCTCCAGCCGGGTTGGTTCGACGCCTGCAGCTAAAGTTTCCGAAGGATTCCGTAGGGCGCTACTGGAGACCGCTGGCGGTGAAACCTGCTGAGTTCATGCGCCTGTTCACTCTGCTCGACCTCCAGGCCGACGTTGTATGAACCGGTTCGCGATAAAGCGGCTTGACCGGGCGGATGTAGTCCCGCTCGGTAATCTGATCAAGGCCGATTCCTTCCATGTCATGACCGAGGCGAAGGAAGCCGTGGCGCACATTGAGGAACAGGGAAGGCGGGCATACGAACTGGCCCGTGAGCGGGGCACGGAAGAGGGCATTGCGGAAGGCCGGCAAGCGGTCGCGCAACTGCTGACCGAAACGGCGGCGGCGGCGCAAAGCTACTGGAACAGGGCGGAAAGGAGGTTGATCGCCATCGTGGTCGATGCCGTACGACGGATCATCGCCGAGTTCGACGATATTGAGGCGGTGGCTGGAATGATCGGTCATCTGTTGCGGGAGCTGAGGGACGAGGGGAAGATTCGGTTACACGTCTCTCCGGCCCGGCATCGTGACGTGGAGACAAGGATTCACGGTCTGCAGGACCTGCGTGCAGCTTTCGCTTCGGTGGAGGTGATCGAGAACGCGGGGATCGATGACGATTCCTGCAGGGTCGAAACAGAACTCGGTGTTGTGGAGACGGGCATCGAGGCGCAGATCGAAGCGCTGCGAGTGGCACTCGAAGCCTACTTCGCAGGGAAAGAAACGGTCGAAGCGTAGCCGGCCCGCATGCTGGAACTGAAGTCACTTCTGCAGGAATTTGCACGTCGGCAGGGCATGGAACAGCCTCTTCCTGACGAGCAGGGCCGCTTCGAGATCGTTTTCGATCCGGACGCGTCGGTTCGTTGTTTTGTGTGGTTCGAAGACCTGCATCTTTGCTCCCCACTGGCCATGCCACCCGAGCAGCCGGTGCAACGACGGGAGTGGTTCAAGCGCCTTATGAACTACTCATTGCATCGCATGAAGGACAGCCGCAGCACACCGGCGTTGGCGGGCGACGGCAGCGTGACGCTTTACGCCCGGCTAAAGCTCGCAGGAATGAGTATCGCGGACTTCGAAGCCGAGATAGAACAGCAGCTGAATTCGGTCGAGAACTATCGGAAGGTTCTGGGCACGGCGGAGACGGCGGTGTCACTGGAAACGCTTCCCCGCTCGATCGTGCGACCCTGATGTACGGGATTGCCGGTTCGGCGATTTCGTTCTGCGAGCGGTCAGAAAGACGGTCCGCCCCATTCCCCGAGGGATGCGGCAGGCCGTTCAGCGGAGCAGCGACCGCCAGGTGTCTTCAGGGCCGTTGAACGGGATGGACCTGCTCGCTCATCTCGGCAAGGAGGTCTTATACACCCTGGTACTGTCCATGCCGCGCATCATCGGGGCAATGACTGGCCTGGCGTTCATGGGCTCCAGCGTCCTTGGCGGCACCCTGGCCAGGAATGGGGTCGCTGCGGCCCTGGCGATCATCGTCTATCCGGTCGTGTCGGATCAGTTGGCGACCGCCGGCCTCTCGCACCTGGCTTTCGCCGGAGCGGCCGTCAAGGAGTTCCTGCTTGGCATGGTGATCGGCACAGTGCTCATGGTGGTGTTCTGGGGCATTCAGGCTGTCGGTGACATTATTGACAACCAGCGTGGCGCGACCATGGCCAGTTCCTTTGACCCGATGGTGGGGGAGCAGACCTCACCGCTTGCCTTGTTCATGGTGCAGTCCCTGATTGCGGTGTTCTTCTGCTCAGGGTTGTTCCTGGTCTTTCTGGAAGGAATTTACCTGAGTTACGAAGTCTGGCCGGTAACTTCCTTCTGGCCCAGCATCGACCGGCATGTCGTCGACTTCTTCGTGACGCAGTTCACACTCATTTCGCTGCTGGCGGTTATTGTGGGCGGTCCTGTTGTGATCGCGATGTTCTTTGCGGAACTGGGCCTGGGATTTGTCGGTCGATTCGCACCGCAACTCAACGTCTTTTTCCTTTCAATGCCGATAAAGAGCGCGGTGGCAGCGCTGGTGTTGATCCTCTGCTGGACACTTCTGATTCTGTATTTCAGCGAGCGACTCGAGGGGACCGAAGCTGTGGGTCTGTTGCGTGGGCTCTGGCCGCCCGGTGAATCATGAATCGCCCGTCATCGGAAAAGACCGAACCGCCGACACCGAGGAGACTGCGCGAGGCACGGAAAGAAGGCCAGGTGGCGAAGAGCAAGGAATTGGTCAGCGCGGTCATCATGGTGCTGCTCTTGTTCTATTTCGACCTGGGCGCCGAATACCAACTGCGGCTCTTCAGGGAACTGCTCTATTTTCCAGCCTGGATCGGGCAAATGACTTTCGAACAAGCCCTCGAAGCGATGGGCACGAAGGCGCTGATCCTGGCTTTGGTCGTCGTTGGCCCGCCCGTCGGAATCGCGCTGATCGCTGGAATATTTGTTAATTTCCTGCAGATCGGCGCACTGTTCGCTCCCAAGGCAGCAAAGCCGGACGCGAAACGCGTCAATCCCCTCACCTCGCTGAAGAACATCTTTTCCAGAAAAAACCTTGTCGAGTTGATCAAGTCCATAGTCAAGATTCTGATTCTGGGTGCGACGGTAACTTATATACTCTGGAAAGGGATGCCTGCCCTGGCGGCGATTCTCAGCTGTGGGCTGGGGTGCCTGATGGCGGTGTTGGGCGCCCTGTTTCGTGAGATGGTTATCTGTGTCTCAGTGGCTTTCCTGATAGTCGCTGTAGCGGACTACTCTTTCCAGAAGCGCGCGCACATCAAGGAACTTCGGATGACCAAGGATGAGGTCAAGCGGGATTTCAAGGAGTCGGACGGCGACCCGGATATGAAGGGACGCCGACGGAGCCTGTTCATGGAATTTCTCAGCACACATGAAACCGCCAATGTCAGGCGGTCGAACCTCATCGTAGCCAATCCGGTGCATGTGGCCGTCGGACTCTACTTCGAAAGGGAAATAACCCCATTGCCCGTGGTGACCCTGAAGGAACAGGGTTTGAATGCGCGGCGCGTCGTCGCCATTGCCAGGCGCGAGGGTATTCAGGTCATGGTGAACGTGCCGCTCGCCCGGTCCTTGCTGGCGGATGCGCAACTTGATCGGTACGTTCCCAATTATCTTGTCGCTCCGGTGGCCGAGGTCCTCAGGATGCTCCAGGACAAGGCAGCCCCTGAATGGAGTTAGTCACCCCTGCCTGAAGATGAAGTAGGCAAGGTTCGACCTTTCGTCGTCTACCTGCGCCACCAGCGTGCGGGGTTTCTCCAATATGATGAATTCCGGTTCGATCGTCTTGATGCGGTACCCGTTTTCGATGGTCGAACCTTCCGTGTAGCTTTTGCCATCGTGCAGGACGATGTGCTCCCGGTCACCGAGAACCACGGTTCGAATATCGAGTTCTATGTTGGATTGCCCCAGGAATCTGTCGTTGCCGGTTAGCGTGAGCCGTGGCCGGGAATCGAATTCTGCATTGAATCTCTTTGACAATTCGATGAGTTGGGCCATCCGCGCGCTTTTCGGAAAAGGCCCGAACAAGCTGATTCCCTCTTTGAGCTGCTGTATGTGCAACTTGTTTTCGAAACCAAGTTCGTCGAGCCAACGGCGCAGGATTCCGATGCGGTCTTCTTTCGTCTGTACGTCGTAACGGAAACGTGACTGGTCCCCGGTGTCGCGTTCGAGAACGACCTTGGCGGCCGAAAGTTCGGCTTTCTTCTCGACGTAACCCGAGACCAGGAGCGTACCCGGGGATTCGTCAAGGACCTGCACCGTTACCCGGTTCTTGCGATTCCGGTTGAGGGTCTGGTCGAGGATCGGAGCAACGACTCGGGCGAGATCTTCCGATGCCGTGATCTGGGCAGTTGCCTGAATGCCGGTTCCGGCCAGTTCATCGAGAAATCGCTGTCGATCACGGGTGCTGCCGATGCTGCCGGATACGGACATTCTTGTGCGGCTGGCGGCGTCAGGCTTTACCTCCACGAGGGCGCCGAAACGCTCTGCAATGGCGTTGATCTGTTCACGTGCTTCGCCCGTGGCGTAGTTGCTCTGCCGGGTTTCCCGGGGCATCAGCAGCCAGGCGGCGAGCAGTGAACCGAGCAGCGCCAGGCTGGCTGGGATGGCCGGATGAATCCGGAATCGGTGCCTGAATCGAGATATGGCCGACCCCCCTCCTGACGCGGCTGCCGCGGGTTCAACTGCGTTGGCCTGACCATTGGCCAGCGATCCGTGACCGTGCTCGCGCCGGGGCTGTTCGCCTGGATGTTCCGGTTCAACCTTGCGGACACCGGGGATCTCGATGTCGGGCCATTCCTCGCGGGCCGGCCCCAGGGCAAAGGACGACAGCCCGCAAGACACCACCTGGTACGGTTGCAGGTCGACAGCGTCCTCGACCTTGCGGCCGTCGACGAAAACCGGCCGGTCGAATTCGAGGACCTTCAGGCGCACGCCGGCGTCCGAGACGCTGAGATTGACATGACGATCGCAGAGACCGTCATCGTGGAGGATCAGATCGCATTTGTCGTTGCAGCCGATGGTGGTCTCTTCCTCGTCGGCCAGAATCGCTTCGGCCCCGGCATGCAGCCCGGAAAGAACTCTAAACCTCCAGAGTGGAGCCGCCGATCCGTTGCGCGCGGCCGGGGTTTTCATCGGACGCGTTCGATCCGGTCGAAGGACTCCGCGCCATAGCTGATCAGTTCGGCGCCTACCCATCCCATGGTCAGGAATATCACGAGAATGATGGCTGCGAGTTTGAAGGCAAACGAGATCGTCTGCTCCTGGATCTGGGTAAGAGCCTGAAACAGCCCGACTATGATTCCGACCAGAGAAGCAACCGCGATCGGTGGCATCGATAGAACCAGAACCAGCAGCAGGGCCTCGGCCGAGTGGTTGATGACCTCCGCTTCAGACATGGATCGGACTCATTGATAGGAGAGGATCAGCCCCTGGACAAGCTGCTCCCAGCCGTCCAGGAAGACGAAAAGCAGCAGCTTCAGCGGCAATGAAATCGTTATCGGCGACATCATCATCATGCCCATGGCCAGCAATATGTTGGAGATGATGAGGTCGATGACGATGAAAGGCAGGTAGATAAGAAAACCGATCGCGAACGCAGATGTCAGTTCGCCCACGACGAAAGCCGGAATCAGGATGAAAAGGTTGTCCCTCCTCAACACTTCCTGGCGCTCTTCACCCCAGAGCGTGCTAGCGGTTTCGAAGAAGAAATCCACGTGACTCTTGCCCGCGTGCCTGGTAAGGAATTCCTTGTATGGGGCCATGACGCCGAAAGCGGATGCGCCGATTTCTTCCAGGTTGTTGTAGTCGACTTGCTGGGCTACCAGGGCATCGTAGGTCTCCAGGCCGACGGGCATCATGATGTAAACCGTCAGTATCAGCGCAAGGCCGTGTATGGCAATGTTGGGCGGAATCGATTGAATCCCCAGGGCGTTGCGCACCAATCCGAAAACGACCACCAGCTTGACGAAGCTGGTACCCATCACGATGAGAAACGGCATCACACCAAGGGTGCCGAGCATGACGATCAGAACAGGTGGGTCAGGCAGGTTTTCCATGGGTCGTCAACAGCACTCCGCTACGTACATTTCAAGATCCGGACCCCCACCCGCCCATCGATTTCGACCAACTCGCCGTGGCCGATCGGCTCGCCGTTGGCACGAATTTCCACATGGCGGTGAGCGGCCTGTTGCAGGTCGAAGATGTATCCGGCACCGATTCCGGAAAGTTCTCCGAAGGGGACCTCTGTTTCACCGGCAATGAACAGCAGCTTGACCGGCAGCGTGTCGGCATCGAAACCGGCCGCGGCGGCATGGGGTTGCAGGCTCATCCGCAGCGAGCCTGGTAGACCGGGGGCGCGACTACGGCCAGGTCGAGCCCATTCACCTCTGCTTGATGAAACATTCGGTCGCAGACATTGATGCGCAGTTTGCCGCCGTCGATGTAGCACTCATCGAACAGAACGATGTCGCCGGGCTCGAGGCACCGCAGGTCCGAGGCGGACAGCACTGTGCTACCCAACTCGAACACCACCGGCACCGGCAGGGTACTCAAGTCACGCCGGTGCCGGACCCTGGTGTCGGGGGGCAGAAGAGCCGCCGGGTTGGAAAACCCCGCGTTGAGGTCTGCCCGCACCACGAAAATGGATGCGTCCGATTTCCGAGAGATTTCGAACAGCAGGCTGTGCGGCGGGTTGCCGGACGCCGTGACCGGGCAGCCCGAGTCTCCAGCAGTTGGGTCGGTCCCTTCAGGCGCCCTAATTGCTGTCAGGGTCACCGGCATTTGCAGGTACCGGCTCAGGGTGCTGAGTGGTCTGGACAGAGCGGTTTCGAGCACCGTGAACTGCAGGTCGGTGTCCAGGGCCTCGAACGCTTGCCGGGACAGCAGATCCATCAGGACTGCATCGAGTGTGGCGGGGCTGAAGTGAACGTCCATTCCGGCGCCGCCTACCTCGATGCGGGTCGAGATGCTCGTATCGCAACTTGTCCGGACGGCCATTGGCCGGATCGATAGCGTGGCCTCGCCATCCGCTAATTCAATCGGTTGGTCAGACGAAAGCAGAGCGTTGATCGTCTCGACAACTTCGCCGGTAAGCTTCGGATAAGAGATAGGGCGCCAGTCCACGGTTCAATCACACTCGAGAATCAACGCCGCCGGTTGAGCAGCCACTGGTTGATTAAGACAATGAGGCGGACGGTTGGTTCACGAGAATTCCCGCGGGCTGGCCGCGGCCCCTGGCTACTGCAAGTAATCGTCGTCGTCAGGGGTATAGCGCTGTCGGGAACGCCCTTCGTTGTCTTCGGAAAATGTCCGGGTTTGGCTTCCGCGTTCCACATCGACGCGGATGCGATCGTCTTGCATACGGTCAGCCAGGATGGCCTGAAAGCGAGATTCCTGGCCCGCCAGAAATTCCCTTGCGGCTTCAGACTTCGGTATGAACACGATGTTGATCTCGCCCGCGGCGCGCAATATCCGAATCTCGCTGCCGTCCAGAGTCGAAGGCTTGAGTTGAATGCGAACCTCGTCGCTGCTGTCGGGGTTCGGCAATGAGACCAGAATGCGATCCACGACGTGTTGGATCTGCCGAGAGAACGTGGCGGACCTCGTGAACGGCACGCGGGGAGACTCGATGCCTGCCGATCGGGCGGACTCCCAGACTCCTGCCTGCCCCGGTTCGCTCAAGGTTCTTTTTGGCGACGAGAAGTCCACTGGCGCGTTGTTGCCAGGGTAGGGACCGGACCTGGCGGTGTGGGAGGGCGAAGTGTCGCGTGGCGCCTGCCCGCCTCCTGGAGGGAGGGCGGTACTTGAGGAAGATGCCCTGGCGCCTGATCTTTGCTGGCGAGGCTCTGCGGGGTGACCGGCGGCATCCGAGTCGTGGGGAGCGGTACCGTGTTGACCGGTGCCGCGGAAGTCAGATGTTCCGGGAACGCTGCTGTGCTGCCGGGGGGTTTGGGTGTGTTGCACGTCGGGCCCCGGGTTACTGGGTGGTGCAGTCGAAGATTGTGGCCGGGGTGAGGGCTGTCCGGCCACGGAGCCGTCGGTTGTGCCTGGTGGTTTGCCGGCTTGCCGCGGGTGGGA
>LXNI01002474.1_pt1 | contig 12697 bp, 10 predicted proteins | sample 809091 | NCBI WGS metagenome assembly LXNI01 (sample SAMN04870527, study PRJNA318959) | sponge metagenome | biome: 01000161; feature: marine sponge reef; material: water | host: Sarcotragus foetidus | place: Greece: Milos, Mediterranean Sea | collected 2013-05-29 | depth 5-7 m | reverse complement strand
CAGCACCGCGCCAACCAGGAACGACACCCCGGTCCGCCAGGCGATATCGCCGGCTTCGATGCCCTTATCCGGGTTTTCGCCAAAGAACAGCAGCAGGACGGCCAGGACACCCGCGGCCACAATCGCCATCCAGGCGATCGTGCGGTACTGCCGCTGGAGGAAGGCCGTCGCGCCGTCGAATATGCGGTCGCCATTCAGCGACATCCGACCGTAAAGTTCCGACCGGTCTTCGGCCTCCAACCCCTGCATGGCCGGAATGAGATCCGCGGGGTTTGCCGAACGGTCAACCGGACGCGTCAGAACATCGCGCGCCAGGTAGATAACGACGAGCACCGAGATGATGATCGACGCGGGTACAAGCCAGACCAGACCTTCCAACTACGAAACCTCCCTGCGAACCATGCGTCGCAATTGCTGGGTGCATGGTGAAGCGTCCGAGATTGACCAAAACATCGGCTCAAGCCTCGCCGTCGCGAATTGATCCAACCGCGAGGATTTCCCCCAGGGCCTCCAGCAGCATTCGCATGTCCGCGTCCGATCCAATCGAGACGCGCAGCGCGTTGGCATGCCGGGGCTCCTCCGGGAAACGACGGACCAGGATTCGACGGGTGGCGAGGTCGCGCTGAAGCGCGCCCGCATCGTGGGGTGCGCACTCAACGAACACAAAATTCGCTTCGGATGGATAAACCTGGAGATCAAAGCGTCCGCGGAGCTCCTCCGCAAATGCGTCCCGCCGGACGCGAGTTGCCTCCCAGTGCGCCTCCGCCCAGGCGATTTCGTCACAGGCTGCCACTCCGGCAACCTGCGCAAGCCGGCTGACATTGTACGAGTCCCTGACGCGGTGTAGAACGTCAATGAACGCCGGGTCGCCAACTGCGTAACCCAGCCGTATCCCCGCCAGACCGAACGCCTTGGAAAACGACCGCGTGACGCACACGTTTGGGCGCGTGCGGGCCAAGTCCATTCGATCGCTCGAGGCGAACTCCACGTAGGCCTCGTCGATCACGAGCAGGTTGGTGCGCTCGGCCAGCCACGCGAGTTCCTCGGCCCCGTAGTGCGTGCCGGCCGGATTGTTCGGGCTGGCCACGAAGGTCACCGCGCCACGAGCGGCGGCAAGCTGCCGGACCGGCAGCGCGAACCCTGGCCCCAGGGGGCAATGCACCATGCGGGCGCCCTGAATCTGCGCGAGCACCGGGTAGAGCGAGTAGCTTGGATGCGGCGCCACGACCCGAGCGCCCGCGCCGCAAACCGCTCGAATGATCAAGTTGAGCACGTCGTCCGACCCGTTGCCCACGATGATGTGCTCGGGCGAGACGTCGTGACGCTGCGCCAGCCGTTCGCGCAGTTCCTGGCTCACCGGATTCGGATACAGCCGCACGTCGTCGGTGATGGCTTCGCGCAGGCGCGTGAGCACGCCGGGCGCCACCGCCGGACTCTCGTTCGTGTTCAGCTTGATCCAGCCGGCTTCGCTCGGCTGGTGGCCCGGCGTATAGCCGTGCAGCGCGGCGATCTCAGGTCGAATTTGAACCATTAGTGGGGTCGGGGACCGTCGCGCGTTAGGCGGGCATTCGGGAGCGCATGCTACCTACTGGCTGCGCAATTCGCCTGCGGGTCGCCTCAGCCCTCCCAGCCAAGGTCGGGAAACGCTGCTCGCGCCCGGGTATATGTCGCGAGGGAACCGAGGTCACGGATGGCTCCCTCGGCAACCAGCCGGGGCAATCGGGCGAGCGGTGTCATGACCACCTGGATCTGTTCCGTTTCCTCAGGCTCGGGCTCACAAACTTGCGTGGCTTCCAAGACGACGAACACGTGTGCCAGGTTGCGGTTGCGCGAGGGACTCGTCAGCAGCGTCCCGGCGCAATGCATACGGCCTGCGTAGCCGGTCTCTTCCAGCAGTTCGCGGGAAGCCGCGGCTTCCGGCGTCTCGTCGTCTTCGACCAACCCCGCCGGAAACTCCAGCACGACGTCACGGGCGCCGTGCTTGTATTGGCGCACGAGTGGGACCTCGCGGCTGGGCGTGACCGCGACCATCAGGCAGAAGTCGTTCTGATCGAGGATGTGGTACTGCGAAATCTCGTAGCCGCTTGCCAGGCGCACGTGCTCCAGCGTGTGGGTCAGCCAGCGGTCGCTGTAGAGGGTCCGCGACCCCAGAATCTCCCAGGGCTTCAGGTCAGACACGCCGGTCGGGTCCTGCCAGCTGCGGCGCGCGGCGACTGTCGGCCGCCATTTGTGCGGGTATGCAGTTGAGCGCGACGCGGGCGGCATACGAGGATGGGTTCATCTCCGACGTTAATCGCCTGAGGATCCGTTTCGTGACTGACCCCCGCGTGGAAGCGCTTGCCGACATCCTAGTGCAGCATTCGACCGAAGTCGGTCCTGGCGACCTGATCGTCATCGACGGCACCGCCAATGCTCAACCGTTGCTGATGGCCTGCTACCGGCGCGTCCTGGCGGCGGGCGGGCACCCGCGGCTGAATGTCGGTTTCGAGGAGGCCCAGGAGGTATTCCTGGCCGAGGCCAGCGATGAGCAACTCGAGTTCCTCGATCCGATTGCGCAGTTTCAGGCCGATTCCATCCAGGTGGCCATCCGCATCCGCGCCACCGAAAACACACGCGCACTGGCCAACGCCGACCCGTCGCGTCTGGCCAAGACGATGATCGCGCGCCGGCCCGTCATGGATCAGATCATCGAAAACGTCCGCTGGGTCCTGTGCGACTACCCCACCAATGCCTTGGCCCAAGAGGCGGAGATGTCGCTCAGCGAGTACGCCGATTTCCTGTACGGCGCGACCAACATCGACTGGTCTGAAATGACGGCGCGGCTGGCGTCGCTGAAGACGCGACTCGAAGCCGGCTCGGAAGTCCGCATCGTCGGTCCTGATACCGACCTCACCCTCCGCACCGCCGGGCGCATCTGGGAGCCAGCCGACGGCAAGAAAAACATGCCCGACGGCGAGATCTTTACGGCGCCGATCGAGGACAGCGTCAACGGCCGTATCAGGTATGAGTTCCCGGCGATCTACCAGGGCCGCCAGGTGGACGGCATCACGCTTACGTTCAAGGACGGCCTGATCGTGGAAGCCAGCGCTGAGCGCGGCGAGGACTTCCTCAACGCCATCCTCGACACCGACCCGGGCGCTCGACGCCTGGGCGAAATCGGTATTGGGACCAACGACGGCATCCAGCGCCACACGAAGAACATCCTGTTCGACGAAAAGATGGGCGGCACGGTGCATCTGGCCGTGGGCCGTTCGTATGAGTTCACCGGCGGCAAGAATCAGTCCGCGGTTCACTGGGACATGGTGAAGGACCTGCGCACGGATAGCGCGCTGTACCTAGATGGTGCGCTGCTGCAAGAAAACGGGGTGTTTGTCGAGTAGTCCGATAGTGGTTTTGTAGCTTCATAGCGGGCAGTAGGGGCCAGATCATGGCCTGTTGCGCTGGGAGACGACGGTCCCAAATCCATCGTCCTGTGGTACCATGAGTCCATCGGACAAACCACCTGATCCTGGGCACGAGAAAGTGGAGGCGGTTCGGGCATCAACGGAAAGAACTCATCCGAAACCGCCGCCCTGCCGCACACGTCCGCGCAGTGATTGGCCGGCCCCACCGGCCTGTTGGTCCTGCGAATATCAGGCACACCCGTCCCGCTAAAGCTTTCGGGCCGCTATGCAGCCACATCGTCGTGGTGAATGAGCCCGCCAGTCGGCCGGCGAAGGAGCACTAAACCGAATGGCGTATACGGCCAAAGACATCCAGGTGCTCGAGGGCCTTGAAGCCGTTCGCCGCCGGCCGGGAATGTACATCGGCAGTACCGATGCGCGTGGACTCCACCAGCTTGTCTTCGAGGTCATTGACAACGGCGTCGACGAAGCGCTGGCTCAGCGCGCAACCAGGGTTGAAGTCGTGATCACCCGAGACGGCTGGGTCCGCGTCACCGATGACGGCTCGGGCATCCCGGTTGACGAACATCCCAAGGTCAAGCGCCCCGCGCTTGAAGTTGTTATGACCACGCTCCACGCCGGCGGTAAGTTCGACAACGGCGCCTATAAGGTCTCGGGTGGTCTGCACGGCGTTGGCGTATCGGTCGTCAACGCCGTTTCCAGCCGTATGCGGGTCACAGTTAGACGTGACGGCTACTCCTGGACTCAGGATTACGAGCGTGGCATCCCGATGGGTGATGTGGTCAAGGGCAAACGGACGAGAGATCACGGTACCGAGGTCGAGTTTCTGGCCGACGACCAGATCTTTGAGACCCTGGACTACAACTTCGACATCCTCGACCAGCGCATTCGGGAGATGGCCTTCCTGGCCGGCGGCACCACGCTGCGCCTGCATGACGAACGGACCGACCGCCAGGCGACCTATTACTTCGAGGGCGGCGTCACCTCGTTCGTCCGCCGCCTGACGCGACGGCGCGGGCGACTGCACCCGGACCCGATCGTGTTGCGCGGCCAGGTTGAGACTACCCAGGTTGAAGTCGCCCTCGCCTATTGCGACACGGTGTCCGAACAGATTCACACCTTCGCCAACACCATTCGCAATATCGACGGCGGGACCCACCTCACCGGCTTCCGTTCCGCCCTCACCCGCTCGCTCAACGACTATGCACGCAAGAGCGGGCAGTTGAAGGACAGCGACCCCAATCTCACTGGCGACGACGTCCGTGAGGGGCTCACCGCCATCGTCAGCGTGATGATCCCTGAGCCGCAGTTTGAGGGTCAGACCAAGGCGCGCCTCGGCAACAGCGAAGTCGCCGGGCATGTCCAGTCCGTCGTCAACGACCAGCTAGGCACCTACCTGCACGAGCACCCCAGCGAGGCCCGCAAGATCGTCGAGAAGACCAAGCTCGCTGCTCGCGCCCGCGTCGCTGCCCAAAAGGCGCGTGACCTGGTGGTGCGCAAGGGCGCGCTGGATGGCTTTGCCCTGCCCGGCAAGCTGGCCGACTGCCAGGAGCGCAATCCCGATCGCTGCGAGCTCTTTATCGTCGAAGGCGACTCTGCGGGCGGCAACGCCAAACAGGGACGCGACCGGCGCTTCCAGGCCATCCTGCCCATCCGCGGCAAGATCCTGAATGTCGAGAAGGCGCGGGTGGACAAGGTCCTCTCGAACGAGTCCATCCGCAACGTCATCACGGCCGTCGGCGGCGGCGTCGGCCTTGAGTTCGATGTCACCAAGATTCGCTACGGCCGCGTTGTGATCATGACCGACGCCGACGTGGACGGGTCACACATCCGCACGTTGCTGCTGACGTTCTTCTATCGCGAGATGAAGCCACTGATCGAAAACGGCAACCTCTTCATCGCCCAGCCACCGCTGTTCCGCGTTGGCAACTCCCGACGTGCCGACTACGCCTTCAGCGAAGATGAACGCGACCGGCTGCTTCGACAAATCTCAGGCAGAGTCACCGTGCAGCGCTACAAGGGCCTCGGTGAAATGAACGCCGAACAGCTCTGGGAAACGACCATGAATCCGGAGGACCGACATCTCCTGCAGGTCGGTATGAATGGCAACGGTGACGCGCACGTCGACTCGGTCTTCTCGCGGCTGATGGGGACGGACGTAGCCGAACGTCGCCGGTTCATCATCAACCGCGCCCGCACGGTCCGAAACCTGGACGTCTGACGATCCGAGCATGACGGCCGCCGCCGAGAGACCGGCCATTGCCCTGGATGTCATGGGCGGTGACCGTGCGCCCGAAGCCACGATTGAGGGCGCGATCGGCTCGGCCAAGGCAACCGGCCGGCGCGCCATCCTGGTCGGCGACGTCGACGTTATGCGCGGCCTGCTATCGAGCGGCGGCGAGGATCCCTCGGCCTGGCGCATGGAGTCCGGACCTATCACCATCGGCATGGACGAACACCCGGTACAGGCCGTGCGGTCCACCCCAGACGCCTCGATCCGTCGCTGCGCGGAACTCGTTCGCTCCGGGGAGGCCCAGGCCCTTGTATCGATGGGGAACACCGGCGCGACGCTGGCGGCCGGCGTGCTGGTGGTGGGCCGCGCCAAGGGGGTGGATCGGCCCGGGCTCGCGGTCCTGATTCCAGGTCGAGAGGCGCCGACTCTCCTGATCGACGTGGGAGCCAACGCCGAAGCCCGCCCGGAACACCTGCGCGATTTCGGCCTGATGGGCGCCGTTTACCTGCGCCAGGTGCTCGGGACGCCGAACCCGCGCGCCGGGGTTTTGAGCATCGGCGAGGAAGCCACCAAGGGCAGCCCGCTGACCCTCGCGGCCGCCGAACTCCTGGCCGCATCACCGCTCGACTTTGTCGGCAATGTCGAGCCGGGCGGGATCTTCAACAGCAGCGTTGACCTCGCGGTTTGCGATGGCTTCACAGGCAACTTGGTCCTGAAGTCCTTCGAAGCCACGGCTGAGTTTGCGGTGGGTGAACTTCGCGCCGCCGTCCGACGCCGCCCCTACACCCTTCCCGGGGTGGCCTTCATGTATCCAGCGTTCCGCGCGGTACGTCGTCGCACCGACTACGCTCAATATGGCGGTACCCCGCTGCTCGGTGTTAACGGCGTGGTCATCATTGGACACGGACGATCTAACGCCATGGCGGTGGAAAACGCGCTCAATGCCGCGGCCCGCGCCGTCGAGTCCCGCGTCGTCGAGCGCGTCTCGGACGGACTCGCCTTAATAGACCGGTAGCCCCAGCAAAGCCGTTGGCGGCGGAGACAGCCCAGCCCATGTCCGCGCCGATACCCCGACTTCCGGACCCTCGCGCAGGGCGTGAGGATGTGGGGGCGGGTTTTCGGATTCCCCGGCGCCACCTGTTGAGCCAGCTCGCAGCCGGCGCAGCCGCCGTATCGCTCGGCGCCTGCGACGTTTGGAACCTCGTCGGGCGACCGAGCGACCGCAGTCCCGGCGGGTCTCCGCTTTCCATTCCCGCGCTGCGCGCGCGCAACTTCCCGTCCTCCGAGATTCGTCTGCACAAGGCGGCGGCGCGCCACGACGACTACACCTCGTACGTCATGAGCTACAACTCCGACGGCCTGCACATCACAGGCATGGCCACGATTCCGGCCGGCCGGGGCCCCTTTCCGGTCGTCCTGCTGAATCACGGCTACGTGCTCCCAAGTCAGTACGCGACCGGCGTGGGCACGCGCGTCATGGCCGACGCCCTGGGCCGGCGCGGCGTGGTGACTCTTGCAACGGACTATCGTGGGCTCGGCGGTTCGCACGACGATGCGCGGCTCAATATCGGCGCTCGGCTGGAATTCGTGATCGACGTGCTTAACCTGGCCTCCGCGGCGCGAGAGTTCCCCGAAGCACAGCCGGGTCGCATCGGCGCGTGGGGGCACAGCCTGGGCGGCGAACTGGCAATCCGGGCCGGTGTCGTGGACCCCTGGATTGGCCCGATAGCTCTCTGGGCGCCACTCAGCGTCTGGCTTGACGACATTTCCGATTACTACCGAGTCCCGACCTCCCGCTCAAGCGACCAGTTGCGCGCCGCCCTGTCCGCGGGCAACTATCTCGACGGGCTGAATGGCCCGGTGGACATCCACCAGGGCGAGAACGATCTCGCGGTTGACCCGGCATGGGCGTCAAAGCTCCGGCTGGCTCTGGGGGAGGCCGGCGTGGCAAGTAACCTCTACCATTACCCGGGCGTGGGACATTTGCTTAACGCCAGCGCTCAGACCGTCGTCCGCAACAGCGCCGAGTTCTTGCGGCGCAATCTGCCGACAACGAACTAGGAATCACGGGCCGTGCCTGTGCTGATTCAGGCGGCCGAGCAGGTGTCCGCCAACGTCGGTCGACGCATAGGCGCGGCTCCCGCCGCGGCAATACTTTCCCTCGCCGCGCTGGCCGCTGCCCAGCCGCTGGACGCCGACCTCTGGGTCCACCTCAACAACGGTCGCTTCATCGCCAGCCGGGGCGAGCTCCCCTATCCCGATCCGTTCACCTTTAGTGCCGGGGACGCGGTCTGGACAGTCCACGAGTGGCTTCCGGCCCTCATCATTTTTCAACTGGTCGACCGGGGCGGCGTTATAGCCGCGGTCCTGGGCGTAGCCGCCGTCTACGCCCTTATCTGGGCCCTGCTCGAACGCACGCTCGCCGCCCACGGCGTCGGCCCGTGGATGCGCACCGCCGGGCTGGTGACGGCATCCCTGCCGCTGTTCCCGTTCGCAGGTATCCGACCGCTGGCGTTCGGACTGCTGGCCGCCGCCGTGGCCGCTGCCCTGACGCTGCACCACCGGCGCACCGGCTCGCGCTGGGTGTGGCTGCTGCCGCTGGTGTTCGTCCTCTGGGGAAACGTGCATGCGTCGTTCCCTATCGGCTTCGCCCTGCTCGGGGCCGTCTGCTGCGAAGCTCTCTGGGCACGGTCCCGCTTTCCCTTCATCGGTCCTCGCCCCCGCACACGCTTTGGACCCTTCGCCGCCGTCACGGCCTTATCGGTCGCGGCACCGGCCCTCAACCCGTCCGGACCCCGCCTGCTGGCCCAGCCGTTCTTCCAGTGGGGCGGCGAGTTTCGTCGCTTCAACAGCGATTGGCGGCCGCCCGAGGCCTTCAGCGAAACTTGGTGGTTCTTCGCGGCTTTTCTCGTTCTGACCGGCCTGCTACTAGTCCTTCGACGGAGTCGTGTCACGCCAATCGATCTCGTAGTGCTGGTCGTCGTGGTGGCCGCTGGCTACAGCACGCGCAAGGTCATGCCGTTCGCCGCGATCCTGGCGCCGTTGCTGCTGGTTGCTCCGCTCGCGCTCACGGGCATCCCTCGATTGCATCCTCCGGCCTGGGCGGTCCATATCATTGGGACGCTGGTCGTGGCCTCGGCTATAGGCGTCGCCGTCGCCATCAGCCCGCGGACGCTCGAGGGACCAGCCGTCGTGCCCATGCCGGCCGTCGCTCGCGACATCGTCGCTGAGATCGGAGCAGCCCGAATCTTCAGTACCTACCATTGGGGTGCGTACTTCACTTGGAGCCTCTGGCCCGACGCCCTGGTGTACATTGACGGCCGCTTCGACCTCTTCGTCCCCGACACGCTCGGCGACTACCTGACCGTCATCGGTCTCGGGAGCGACTGGCGCCAGGTATTGGGCGCCATTGACCCCGATGCCCTGGTTATCGAGACCGAGTCCCCCCTCGCACGCCAACTCGCCCGCCCCGATTCCGGCTGGCGTGACGCCGGCGGCGACGCTGTTGCCCGCCTATTCCTCCCCGGCCCGGCGAAACCCGCCTGACATCGCACTGGTCATTCACATGAGATGCTCCCCCGGAACGTCCATCCGCGGCCCTCAATGACCCGCAAGCACCACGGCGACCAGGGCCAAACCAGCCTCTTCGACGGCACGCGCGTATCGAAGACGGACGCGCGCATCGCCGCCCTGGGCGCCGTTGATGAACTCAACTCCGCCCTTGGCGTCGCCATGAATTCCTGCCCGGCCGGCGATTGCCTGGACCGTCTGGCCTGGATGCAGACCCGCCTGTTCACCCTGGGCTCGGACCTGGCCAATCCGGGCGGACGCGCCCGCGGCGACCGCATCACGGCGGCCGACGTCGCGGCGCTGGACACCTGGCTCGACGGTTACCGCGCGGATCTGCCGCCACTGCAGCATTTCATCCTGCCCGGCGGCACGCCGGCGGCGGCCAGCGTGAATCTTGCTCGTACCGTATGTCGCCGCGCCGAACGTGAGGTCTTTCGCCTCGCTTCGGGTTCCGATGTAAGCCCTCATGTCCCGGTCTTTCTGAACCGTCTCAGCGATGTGCTGTTCGAGCTTGCGCGCGCCCTGAACCACGAGGCAGGCGTCCCCGAGCGCGTCTGGCTTGGACCTCGGGATCGGCCTGACCGCTGATCGTTCGCGGTCGCAACCCATCGCGTCCTCCACGGCGAACGGCCACTGTTTGACAAGTTCCCGCCCGGCGGACAGCGTCAGCAGGCAGGGCTGGGTGATTCGCAATCGAAAGGATCCATGCCATGTATCGATCAGTACGAGCGGCCGCGCTGTCCATCAAGCCGAAGAAATGGGACAAGCCCGCCAACGCCGACAAGCTGGAGGACTTCGTGCGCCAGGCCGCTGCCCAGGGCGCGGAACTGGTCGTAGCTCCCGAGGGTTTTCTGGAGGGCTACATCGTCATGGAGGTCATCGAAAATCCGGATCGACGCGCCGACATGTGGGATGTCGCCGAGCCGCCGGACGGTCCGTACATTCAGCGCTTCAGTGACCTGGCTCGCGAACTACGCATCGTGCTCTGCTTCGGCTACGCGGAACGGCGTGACGAGGGCGTCTACAACGCGGCGATCATCCTGGGCCCCGACGGCGAGCACTGCGGGACGTACTACAAGACGCAGCTCGCCGAGGGCTCATGCGACGACTGGGACTTCAACCGCCTCGGCTCGAACCTTCAAGCCATCGACACTCCGCTAGCCCGCGTCGGCACGATGATCTGCAACGACCGCTGGAACCCGCTGATTGCCCGCGCCCAGGTGATGGACGGCGCCCAGGCCATCTTGATTCCGTCCTACGGCTCGCGCAGTCGCGAGCAGAATCTGGCCGTGATCGCTCGAGCGCGCGAAAACGGCGTGCCGGTGGTTGAAGCCAACGTGGGCGTGAACCTGATCGTGAGCAAGGGCGAAGTCGCGGCCTACGTCTGGGGGACAGACCGCATATCCGTGGCCACGATCGAGATACCCCTGCCGCCATCCGAAGACAACGCTCGCGCCGTGGAGCAGGAGTTCATGGCCTGGCGGGCGCCCGAAATGCAACGCCGCTACGAACGCAAAATGAAGCAGGTGACCGGCTAACGACGCTTGACGTTCATCCGGCTTCGGTCCGCTCGGCCAGATCTCGAAGCATCTCCCACGGATAGATACCGGTGCTGTGGCTATCGCTCCAGTCGAACGTGAGCGCGTAGTTCCCCACCGGCGCGATGCGGTAGGCACGAATGTCGGCGGGAACCGTGGCCGGGTCCAGCAGCGGCGCGCTGGTCAGTTCGTCGCGGCAGACCGCGCAGCCGCAGGCCAGACGGATCTCCCGCAGCGGAATCACTGAAGTAGAGCCGTCGGCCCAGTCGATACCGAGCGCAGCGTCGCCTTCACGACGGATAGCAACCGCGGTGACGCGGGCCGGCACGCCCGAGCGGGTGCTCACCGGGCGGCGCTGGCGACCAGGTGCTCGATTTCGTCGGCCAGCGACGCCGCGGCTGCCGGTCCCTCACCCTCCGCCATCACGCGGAACACGGGCCGGTCGTCGTCGGGCACGACAACCGCGCGCTCGGAGCCTTGGCCGAAGACCACTCCATCGATGTCCCCCTCGTCGCTGCGATCGGGATGGGAGTTGAGGACGCGCATGAGCTGCGCGCGCCGCTCCCAGGCGACCGAGACTTCGCGGTGCGCCAGCGTGAAGGCCGGCAACGAACTGACCCGCGCCGACACCGACAGATCACTCAACGCCTGCGCGCTTATCAGGTGCACCAGGGTTGCCATGGCGTCAGGACCCGGATGCAGATTCGGAAACGCCAGGGCGTTACGGCCGTTCGCCGCCACGACCGCCCGCTGGCCGTCACTCACCTGCATCATGTTGGCCACGTTGGCCTGCGTACGGATGGGTGTAAAGCCCAGGTCGCCGGCGTAGGTCGTGAGGCTGTTGGGCACCGTGAAGGGCACGGCCAACGGTCCGGCAATTCCTCTCGCCCGCAGCCCATCAAGGACAAGCGCAATGATGGTCAGGCTGTCGATAGGAGCGCCCTGCTCGTCCACGATCCAGATGCGGTTGCCGTCGGGCCCCACCACCGCACCGAAGGTGGCACCGACGGCGGTGACGATGCGTCCCAGCCGGGCCAGCCGCTCCGCCGTAGCCATGCCGCCGGATCCCACGTCCACCGGCGAGGCATCCACGGCGGTGTCGCGCACGCCCAGGCGGGTGAGCACGCTGAGGAGGGTCTCGCCGCAGGTTCCGTCGCTGTAGTCCACCACCACGCCCACGTGCCGGTGCGTCACTTCGGAGTTGGCCACCACGCGCAGGAGCGCTTCCTGATAGGCCTCCACGGCCGCCGCCACGGTGATCTCGGCGATCGACTCCGAGCCGACGCGCCGGAAGTCCTCGCGCATGAACGTGGCTTCAATCTTGCGCTGCTCGGTGGGGCGGATGTCCACGCCTCGGGCGTTGGTAAAGCGAACGTCCACCGACGCGGCATCGTAGGGGGAGGTCCGAACGTGCGTGGCGCCCTCGGCCTCAAACCGTGCGCACGAAAACCGTCCGACCGGGAACGGCGTGGCGCCGATGTCGATTACGCGGACCCCTACGGAGGCCAGCCCGGCCATCAGGGCGCGCTTTACCATGCGCGCGGGCCGCGTCTGGTCGCGGTTGGCCACGACGGACGAGCCGACCGACAGCGTGCTACCCCAGGCGGCGCCCAATCGCGCCGCGAATTCGGGCGTGAGTTCGAAGTTCGCCAGCCCGGCCACGCCGCCGTGCGTGAAGATCGTGCGCCGGGCCTGCGGCGCGTGAATCAGACTCCGGTCCACGACCACACCTTCATCCACGAACTTGCGGGGCCAGATGCGAACGCCCGGTCGGACCGACGACCCATCGGCCAGCGTGCTGCGGTCGCCAATGACCACGTCTTCGAGAATCGTCACGCCACGTCCCAAGTTGGCGTGTCGCGCCACGATGCACCGCTCCAGGCTGGCGCCGACCCCAACCACAACATTGCCGCTGATCACCGCGTCCCTGATCTCCGCGCGTTCGGCGATCA
>LXNI01002473.1_pt1 | contig 12700 bp, 9 predicted proteins | sample 809091 | NCBI WGS metagenome assembly LXNI01 (sample SAMN04870527, study PRJNA318959) | sponge metagenome | biome: 01000161; feature: marine sponge reef; material: water | host: Sarcotragus foetidus | place: Greece: Milos, Mediterranean Sea | collected 2013-05-29 | depth 5-7 m | reverse complement strand
GATCACTGTCTTCGGATTTAAGGCGCTGGACAAGCAGTCAATGGTCATGGTGCCAGTCATGCTGGGATTCCTGCTCATTGTCCTATACCTGTCCCTGCACCGAATGAGCCTGCCCGATATCGCCGGCCTGGAAACGGCAGCCGACCCCCCTATGGGACTGGGTGCCGCCACGTCGATTGTCGTCGGTTCATTTATTGTAGGCGCAACCATTTTCCCTGATATTTGCCGTTATGTACGTAACCGCCCGCAGGCAGTCACCGGCTCATTTATTGCCTTTTTACTGGGTTATCCGGTTATCCTGATTTTATCCGCAGTTCCGAGCATTGCGACAGGCGAAGCGGATTTAATGACTGTCGTGACCATGCTCGGGTTCAGTATGCTCGGCTTCATTTTCCTGGTCTTTGCCTCCCTGACAACCGGCACTTTTCAGCTTTACAGCGCGTCACTGTCGTTCGCGGCCCTGGTTAAAACCGACAAATGGAAACTCGTCATTGTGATTGCCGTTATCACTACGGTTGTCGCCATATTTTTCTCGATTGACTATTTTCTGGATTGGTTGACGTTTCTCAGCATACTGATTCCTCCGATCAGCGGCATTTACGTCACACATCACCTGCTTACGAACCGTAGGGCTGCCGGCCGCCATGCCGCTCCGGATATCTCCTTCCCTGCGTTTGGCGCCTGGATAGCCGGAACCATAGTTGCCTTCATCGCCCATAACGGCTCGTTGCAATTCACGTCGATAGCCGCTATCGACGCGATTCTTGTCGCATCGTTCTGTTACTATTTGCTTCAGACGCTGGCAAGGAAAAGTACGACTGAGACATGAAGCCCATAACTGATTGATTGTGAGAGTAAAGAAAACTCTGAGCAAGTCCGTCCAGGACTTGTCAGCGGGACATCCCTGTACCGCAGGAGCCTCTGACGCCTTAAACCAGAGGTTCCTAAAAATAATGTATTTAAGTTGTAACTATTATTATTGAAGTGGAATTGTCTTATTGCACTGAGTATCTGGTAAATTAGTTCTGTTGTGGATTGTGACTACGCAATGTAATCGGGAGTAGAAATGAAAAATATTGATTTTCTAGCAAAGTGGGTCGCCGTACAGTCAATTCGACGCTTTTCCGGCAACTTCGTACGTGTCCTGTCACTTGCGGCAGCAGGGCTGATTATCGCAACTCCATCGTATGCCCAAGGCGGCGCCTCGCTACTTGAGGAAATTATCGTAACAGCCAGAAAACGGGACGAGTCGGTGCAGAATGTCCCTATTACTATTACGGCGTGGTCCGCCGAGCAAATGGAGGCGGTTGGAATTTCTCATGCCGGCGACATTCCGTTCTATACACCCAATTTCACCTGGAATTCGGAATACGGGAAAACCACGCCGCAGATTTACCTGCGCGGGGTAGGAACAAATAATTTTTCTCCCATCAATACCGGTCCGGTCGCGGTATACCAGGACAATATCTATCACGGCCCGAACGTGGTTCAGGCCTTTGCAGCGTATGATCTTGATCGGGTGGAAGTGCTCAAGGGACCGCAGGGTACCTTGTACGGTCGAAATTCTACGGCAGGGTTGGTGAATTTTATCTCCAGGAAACCTGAGATCGGCGCCGAAGCAAACGGCTACCTGAGGGCGGAGGTAGGGGAATATGAAACAACCAATTTCCAGGGTGCGGTAGGCATCCCCATTTCCGATACCGTAGCGGGACGCGCGTCTTTTGCGTTCAACAGGAACACCGGATTATGGGACAATTCGAACCCGGATTCCGGACAGGACAATGCGGGTCGATTCGACGATATCTCGGGTCGTGTTCAATTACTGATACAACCGAATGATCGTCTGTCCATACTCCTCAACGGACACTTTACTTATGCCGATCCGGATACCGAACCCTTCAAAAACATCGGTGTCGCATGTCCGCCAGGCGTCACGCCCGGCCTGACCTCTGCCGGTTCCAATTGCCCGGATTTCACGGGTTTTACCGATACGGGAGATTTTCACGAGACATTCACCACAAAGGACAAGGAGGAACTGGATGCAATCGGCGGGATTATAGATATCACGTACAACACCGGCGCATATACACTGACATCGATAACAGGGTTTGATTTTGTCGAACATATCCGTTTTGATGATGTGGATGGCGCGCCGACCATCAGCCTGGATGACAGCTTCGACGATGATTTCGATTACTGGAGCCAGGAAGTGCGGCTTTCCGGAGAACATGAAAGGTTTAACTGGCACGTCGGAGGATATTACTATTTTGAACAGAACAAGGGATATGTCACCGCCAACTTCCAGGATGTGCTCATCGCTTTCGGCGCGCCACCCGGGGGTGTCCTGTATGACCGTGCGATCGAAACAGAGAGCTACGCGGTATTCGGACAAGCGGATTACAAGGTGACGGACCAGCTTCGTATCAGCGCAGGCGTACGCTGGACGTACGAGGAAAAAACGGTTGAAAAATATGACTTTTATTCTTTCGATGATTCCAACCTGAGAGGACATATCCGGAGTGTCGACGCCATCCCGAATCCGGCGCCTGGAAACTGGCTGGTAGATCCGGTACTGGATTACGACGAACCTACCTGGCGCATTTCAGTGGACTATGCGTTTACTGAAGACCTGCTCGGTTATGCGAGTTATTCCCGCGGCATAAAGGGAAGCGAAGTAAACGGGGGCCCGGGGACGCCCAGCGATACCAACCCGATCAATCCTGAAAAACTTGATGCCTGGGAGGTCGGTATCAAGAGTGATTGGGCGGACGGACGGTTGCGCTTGAATGCGGCAGGCTTCTACTATGAATACGAGGACCAGCAGGTAAGTACTTTCATTGTCGATCCAGGCGCGGCCGGTGGGGTTCGCGCCGTACTGGATAATGCAGCAAAATCTGAAATTTACGGTGCAGAGGCGGAAATAACCTTGCGTCCTACGGATTCTTTTACCCTGTATGGCGCAGTGGGATGGACAGATGCTGAATTTGATGAATACGTATCTGCAACCGTATTGGGCGACCTGACCGGTAATCGGCCGGGCTTCGTGCCGGAGTTCGAAGCAACCCTGCTGGCGAGGTATGATTTTACCCTGGGGAACGGAGGCATGTTTACTATACAGGGAGACCTGGTCCACAGGGGTGATATGTTTTTCCAACCTACCAACGATCCTGTGTTGGCCGAAGACGATTTTACGCTCTTTAACTTTCTTGCCAGGTACTCGTCTCCCAACGATGTGTACTCGATCGGCCTGCGGGTGAAAAACGCGACGGACAAAAACTATCTTACCTCGGGTTTCGATGTCAGCGGTCTCGGCTTTTATGCACTCAAGGCCGGTTATCCCCGTGTTATTACAGGAGAATTTCAGTTCAATTTCTAGATCGTATTTCCCACCAGGTGATGCGATAATCGCGCAGCAGATAATTGCGCGATCTGCGCATCCCCTGATGCAGGATGTCGGTTGAGGAGCGGCCTGTTTCCTTGTCAACTGGTAATGCCATTTTCTACGGCTGGTTGGTGATGGCAGCCGCCATTATCGCCGGTACCGTAACAACATTGCCCAGCTATGCTCTACCGTTTATCGTCGGCAGCCTTGCCGACGAGTTCTCCTTGGCGGGCAACCGTGCAGGATGGATCGGAACGGCAGTTATGGGAGGGTTCGGGGCAGGAACCCTGTTTACGATGTATTGGCAAACGCGCTGGAAATGGCGTCCTGTCTGCATGGTTCACGTCCTGATTGCGGTCGGTTTCTATTTACTTATGCGCGGCGCCGACAGCATAGAAATTGCGCTGCTTTTTCAGTTTGTCGGAGCGGCAGGACTGGGGGGAATCTATGCCTTGGTGTTGACTATTTTATCCCGACACAGCAATCCCGATCGCATGATCGGGATTTTCATGTTTGTACAAATAGTCTTTACTTCGGGATATATCCTGTCGTTATCGACCTTGATTTCGCGGTATGGTTCGTACGGGATATTCGCCAGTTTTGCCGCTATATCACTGCTGATCATCCTCTGTCTGTTCTGGTTCCCTGCGGGAGATGCTACCGATGATGCGGAGCGTAATCACATCCCGCGACCACGATTGCGCCTTGGACTCGCATCGATTCTTGCTCTCCTGTCTCTACTCTTCTTCGGATTGAACACGGCTGGAGTCGCTTCATACATTGAAAGGATGGGCAAATACGCCGGTTTAGGCCTGGACCAAATCTCAGCTTACATTGCACTTGCCAACTTCGTGAGCATACTGGGTCCGATCCTGGCGATATGGTGGGGAGACCGGTTTAATCGGCTGTTGCCACTGTTTCTTGCCGTTTTCTGTAATCTCGTTGGCATGGTACTGCTGTGGAACGGAGGGGGCATGTGGTTGTATCCGATCGGCGCGTCATTGTTTTTCATTTCCTGGATGCTGGGTCTTCCTTACCTGTATGCATCCATTGCCGCACTTGACGCATCACGAACGATAATGCCCATTGCGGCGGTTGTTTTGGTCATCGGTAGTTCGGCAGCACCGGCCATTGCCGGATTTTTCGTAACGGGGAACACTTTGAATGGTGTGAATATATACGCGATCGTCTGTATCCTGGCCTGCTATGTAATCATAGTTCCGGCGCTTTTAACCACGAAACCTGCACATTAATCCGGTACTGTACGGTCACGCCATACGCGGATTAAAACTTCGTTCCTCCCTCCATCGGAACGATCCCGACCCGGGTCCGGTACCGCTCCCAGTAAGCGCCCATCTGAACGACCAGTTCAGGGTATTGCGCGGCCAGATCGGTCTGCTCCGCAGGGTCGGTCTCCAGGTTGTAGAGTTGCCACTCACCGGTACCCCATGGAGGTTCCATCAGCAGTAATTTCCACTTACCCTGGATGACCGCCCGGCGGTCGAACATTTCCCACGCCATCCGGTCGTCCTGTCTATGCACCCTGTCTGCGTTCCCGGTCAGCATCGCCAGCAGGGACTTGCCTTCCAGGGGATATATGCGTCTGCCGTGGTAACTGGTTCCGGGGTGAGTCGCCCCGGCCAGTTCCAGCAGTGTGGGCATGACGTCCAGGACAGAAACGAATTCATGATTGATTGTGCCCGGTTTTATGTGACCTGGATAACTCGCAATGGCGGGAACCTGTATGCCTCCCTGGGCAGTGTAGCCTTTATAGGCCCGGAACGGACCGATGCTCACCCGGCCCCAGTTCTGTCCGTAGAACACGTAGGAATCCGCTTTGCCCAGGTTCTCATAACTGTTGTCGCAGCAGATTTCCATCCAGTCGCCGAATACGGGCCAGTTATCCAGGGGAGCCGCTTCGGCGCCGTTGTCCGACATAAAAAAGACAAAGGTATTATCCAGTTTTCCCGATTGTTCCAGGTAGTCGAACAAGCGGCCGATCTGAATATCCATGTCCTCAACCATGGCGGCGTAGATCTCCATGATGCGCGCCTCGGTCTTCTGCTGCTCGTCATCAAGTTCATTCCAGGCTGGTTCGCCCGGATGGCGAGGTTCAACCTTCTCCCCGACACTGAGCAACCCTCCGGCCGCCAACCCCTTGAGCCGGCGTTCATGGATAACGTCATACCCCTCGTCGTAGTTGCCTTTTTGCCTGGCTATGGATGTGTCGGGGGCCTGCAAGGGCCAATGGGGCGCAGTATAGGCAAGGTAGGCAAAAAACGGTTTGTCATCGTCCTTGCCGACGTCGATATAGCTCAAGAGTTCGCTGGTGTAGAACTCCGTGGAATAAAACCCCTCCGGCAATGCAACGGGTTCGCCGTCCCGGCGATATTCCGCGACCCGATCGACCATGCCCAGGCCCAGGTCATCGAAGTGCCCGCCGCCGCCGTGGGTCAGCACGAACGACTTTTCGAACCCGCGGGCTGCGGGACTCTGTTCCCGTTCCCGGCCCAGGTGCCACTTGCCCGTCATGTAGGTATGGTAGCCCGCGTCCCGCAACAGGGTCGCCAGGGTCACCACCCGGTCGTTCAGGTAACCCTCATAGCCCGGTTCCCCCGCTTGGTTGGGCACCATGGCCTCGTACATATTACCCAGGCCGGCCAGGTGATGGTCCGCGCCGGACAACAGCATCGCGCGGGTGGGCGAACACACGGCGGCGCTGTGGAAACGGGTGAACAGGGCCCCTGAACGGGCCAGGTTATCCAGGACCGGGGTGTTTATTTCACTGCCGTAAACGCCCAGGTCGGTGTAACCGAGATCGTCCGCGACAATCAACAGGATATTCGGGCGGGTTTCAGTTCTGCCGGATAGTGCACCCTGACCGTCACCACCACATCCGACTAACAGCAACGCCGCCAGCAACAAGAGTAAACATGTATTAAACATCCAACCCCTGACCTGGCCCGGCGTCCTCGTCCGTCATTCCGGGCTTGACCCGGAATCCAGTAGACATAACTTCATTCAACCCCTTCCCAGCGCTTGACGATGCCGGGATCGATATCGAACAGGTCCAGCGCCCGGCCGACACTGGCGTTGATGATATCGTCAATGGTCTGTGGCCTGTTATAGAAAGCCGGAGTGGGCGGCGCGATGATTGCACCGAGCAGTGATACGTCATAAAACAGTTTGCAGTGCCCCGTATGCAACGGGGTCTCGCGGGGCATGATCACCAGGCGCCGGCGCTCCTTGAGCACTACGTCGGCAGCCCGCACGAGCAGGTTCTCGGCGTAGGAGTGGGTGATTGCAGAGAGAGTGCGCATGGAACAGGGGGCGACAATCATGCCGTCGGTCCTGAAGGAACCGCTGGAAATGCTGGCAGCAATGTCCTTGATATTGTGCGTCACATCCGCCAAAGCCTCTATGCCGGCAACGGTGTGCTCCGTCTCGATGCCGATATTCAGCTTGGCCGCGCTGGTCATAACCAGATGGGTTTCGATATCCGGCATACCTGCCAGCACTTCCACCAGCCGAATACCGTAAGGCAGGCCGCTGGCGCCGGACATGCCGATAATGATACGTTTCATGGTGTGATGGTTCCGTTTTCAGGGCACTGACTGTTAGAATATCCACAAAATTCATGTAAAATCAAATAAAAAGTGTGCATAACCATAAAGTGGCGCAGGAGGTTCTTTGGTATAGTGAATGGCCATTATGAGAGACTATAACGCTATCGTAGAAGCTGTTACCTCAGCATACCCGGATACCCAGGCGATTTACCGTTTCGGTAGCTGGGGAACACCGCACCAGCGCGCCGACAGCGACTTGGATATTGCAGTATTATTACCTCATCACATCGCTGTTAACACAGACATCATGGACTGGGCTATCCTTAACGGGCGTATCTCATGCGTTTCACGCACGGATTATGTAGATCTCATTAACCTGCAAACGGCAGCCACAAGCATCCAGGCAGAGATTATTCGCACGGGTGACGTGATATTCTGTCAAGAAGACGGCGCCCGGGTTGAATTCGAGGCGCTGGTTCTATCCATGTACCAGGATCTGACTATACAGCGTGAGCAGTTGTATCAGGATATGATGGCAGGTAGATGGTTGACGCAACCATGAGCGAAATACTGACTGCCAGACTGGCAGACCTGAAGGAATGCATTGACAATATTCGTGAAGACTGGAAGCGCCCTTCCGATGTGTCGTTTGAACAGGATCGGGCCAAACGGCAGCTTGTTATCTTAAACCTGCAACTTGCTTTTCAAAACCTGCAGGACATGGCTAATCACCTGGTGCGGGTCAGGAAACTGGGCTGGCCGAAGTACAGTGCCGAAAACTTCGAACTGCTGGAAAAGACAGGACTGATAACTGCCGAAATGAGTGCCGCATTGCAAGCAGGCACAGGTATGCGCAACATCATGGTGCACCAGTACAAGAAGATCGACTTGAATTTGGTCGAAAAGGTTGTGGAAGAGCACCTGGATAATCTACTGCAATACGGAGATACATTATCCCGTCTTGCCCCGGAGACACTTGCCGACGATACTGATGGCTCGGATTGAGAGCCGGGCTTCCGGTATGCGGCGGCAAAATATTCCCCAAACGACCTTGACATGTACTATACTCGTTATCTCAGCATAAGTTTTCTGACATATAAGAACGCTCTGACCCCGTCAGAGGTTCCATAACGTAACCCGCAGTATCATATAGGGGGAACATTTTCGATGGCTGCACAACTTAAAGAAACCTACTACGGTGGATGCCCGCACGATTGTCCCGATACCTGTTCCATGGTGTTCGAAGTAGAGGACGGCAAACTTACCGGTGTACACGGCAACCCGGAACATCCCATGACGCGCGGCGGCTTGTGTGTAAAGCTCGATGATTATGAAAAGCGCCATTACCATCCTGATCGCGTTCTGCATCCCTTGCGCCGGACCGGCCCGAAGGGCAGTAAACAATTCGAACGCATTTCCTGGGATGAGGCGCTCGACGAAGTAGTCAGCCGCTGGAAAGACATTATCGACAAATATGGCACGCAAGCCATCGCTCCCTACAGCTACCTCGGGCACCAGGGGCTGATACACGGCCTGAACGGCGGCGACGCCTTTTTCAACAGGCTGGGCGCCACGGTTTGTGAGCGCACCTTCTGCGGCGAGGGGTCGGCAACGGCCTGGGTATTGACCAACGGGCCCACCAGCGGCGTTGACCCGGAAAGTTTTGCCCATTCCAAGTACATTATCCTCTGGGGTTGCAACAGTGTCAGCACCAACCTGCACGCTTGGCATTTCGTCAAGGACGCGAAGGACAACGGCGCCAAACTGATAGTGATTGATCCCTACCGTTCACGCACCGCCAGACAGGCCGACTGGCACGTAACCATACGTCCCGGGACCGACGGCGCCCTGGCCATGGCGATGATCAATGTCATCATTGAAGAGAATCTGGTTGACCGGGATTACGTGGACAACTACACCGTCGGTTACAAGGAACTGGCGGAGCGGGCCAGCACGCGTACGCCTGAGTGGGCTGCTGAAGTCACCGGTATCCCCGCCGATGATATCCGCACCCTGGCGCGTGAGTACGCGGCCAACAACCCGGCCGCGATTCGCATCGGCGTTGCCGTGGAGAGAAACTGGGGTGGCGGACAGGCGATACGCGCCATCAGTTGCCTGCCGTCCCTGACCGGCGCCTGGCGCGCAGTGGGAGGCGGTATTTACCAGATGACGTTCTGGGAACATCCCTACAAGCTGGACGTGATATCGCAACCCCAGCTCATTCCGGAAGGCACGCGGGTCATCAACAACCTGCAGATCGGCCGGGCGCTGACCGGCGAGATGGAACTGGACCCGCCCATCATGTCTCTGATGTGCTGGAACTCCAACCCGGTTACCCAGGCGCCTGAGGGCGACAAGATCATCAAGGGACTGGAGCGTGAGGACCTGTTCATGGTGTCGGCCGAGCATTTTATTTCCGATACCGCGGCCTATGCGGATATCGTCCTGCCTGCCGCCATGGGGGCGGAAATGGAGGATATCATCCTGTCCTGGGGGCACAACTACCTGACCTACAACACCAAGTGTGCCGAATTGCCCGGCGAGGTCTTGTCCAATAACGAGATTTTCAACCGTCTGGCTGCGCGCATGGGCTTTGAGGAAGATCGCTTCAAATGGTCCGATTCCGAGTGCCTGGAGCATTTCGTTGACTGGGATTCGCCGGCCTGTGAAGGTCTCAGCGTGGATTACCTGCGCGAGAACGGGTTTGCCCGCATCAAGATCGGTGAGCCGCATGAGCGGGCGCCGCACAAGGAGGGCAATTTCCCGACGCCGTCAGGCAAGTGCGAGTTTTTCTCGGAAACAGCGTCCAACGGCAACTTCGTCATCGCACCGTTCCGGCAGATGTACGAGGACATGCAACCCGGCAACAGCGAACCGCTGGACAACCTGCCTGATTACGTGCCGTCAAAGGAATCGCCCCAGACCAACCCGGATCTGGCGGAGAAATATCCTTTGAGTATCATTGCTCCGAAGAGTCACGGCTTCCTGAATTCCTGTTATGCCAACATGGATAACAAGATCAAGAGGCAGGGCGAGCAGTTCGTGATGCTCAGTGAAGCGGATGCCGATGCGCGAGGCATCAGTGATGGAGACCAGGTGCGCGTCTTCAATGACCGGGGCGCATTCGTGGTGGTCGCCAAAGTCACTGATGACGTCAATTCCGGCCTGGTAGTATCATCCCTGGGCTACTGGCGGCAATTGAACAACGGTACCGCCAACGTCGTATCGTCCGCGGACTTTGCCGACATGGGGCACGCCCCCAGAGTGTTCGACAGCCTGGTGCAGATAGAACGCGTCGCCTGAGCGTAACCGGAACCGGGGACAGGCTTGTTCTGTCCCCGGTTCCGCCCTTGCATGCCCTTGCATGTCAGGGCCTGTTGCCTTGACCTGTCAGTCGGTTGCACGCCGGCGTTTAAGTACATCCACCCTGGACTGTCATGGTGCCGTTATGTGCTCTCCATACGCTCTGTGCCCTGCGTGGCCAACACACAAATGAAAACCGTTGAATGCGGCATCAAGGCGTTTGATATTCATGAACTGCTGTGCCATTTCGTTGCCAGGCAGGGCGGGTTCTACGAGTCGGCGGGCCTGGACATAAGTCTGGTGGACACCAGTTTTATTCCCGATGACAAACTGCCCGAAGCGAATTATTTCCAGGTTGCCTGCGGCGCCGCGTTGTTGTCCCGGAATGTGCATTTCCGGGTTGTTCTGGCTGCCGTGGCCAGGCCGATGTTCTGGTTGTATGCGGCAGCAGGGATAAGGTCTGTCGAACAACTTGCCGGCAAGCGCATTGCAACTTACCCGGCGCCGGCGCCGCCTTACTGGTTCAACCGCATCGTCCTGCGCAAGCACGGGTTGGATCCTGATAAAGACGTCAGGTTGAAACCTGCCCGGGACGATGCAATTCGACTTGGCCTGCTGCGCGAAGGCGCGGTGGAAGCGGCGCTGCTCAGTTCCGCGCACTCACCGGTGGCGATAGCGCGGCTGGGGTTGAATGCCCTCACCATGCTGGGGGATGAGCTTGCGGTTGTCACCAGCGGTATAGCGACTACCGAAAAGATTGCCTCGGAAGACCCCGAACTGGCCGAAGGACTGGTCAATATCTACCGGCGGAGCCTGGCGGTGATCCGGGATGCGCCGGCTGAAATCCAGCCCATTCTTGAAGATATAATGAACATTTCCCATGAGGATGCTATAAGAACCTGTGAGTTGATCACACCCTGTTATACTGCGGACGGGTATATCGATCCGGAGAGTTTACGGTCGGGGTTGGCAGACCTGGGGGCGGAAATGGGTGAGATTGGCGCCGAAGAAGTCTATGATTTCAAACTGATCCAAAGATGAGAACGACAGAGATGACTGGTGAAGCGATACTTATAAAAAACGTGCATATATTTGACGGACATAGCCCGGAACTGTCGGACCGTTCCAATATCCTGTTGGCGGAGGGCGAGATCAAGGAGATATCCACGCACGAGATCGGTCGCGGGAGCGATCACGTGGTCGATGCCGAAGGGCGTACCGTGATGCCGGGCCTGATAGATAATCACATCCACGTGTGTGTCCCGACCCTGGATACGACAGCGCTGTCCAGGATGCCGGAGACGTATATCGCCCAGTATGCCAATGTATTTCTCAATTCGACCCTGGCGCGCGGGTTTACCACGATACGCGATGTAGGCGGTGGTGATGTCGGTATCTCCCGCGCTATCGACCATGGACTGGTGCGCGCCCCGCGTTTTTATTATGCCGGGAAAATTATGTCGCAGACCGGTGGGCATGGAGACATGCGTCCTGGTTGGGAAGTGGACCCTTCCGATCAGCTTTGTACCTGTGGTAGTTATTCAACCCATTTAACTCGTATCGTCGATGATCCGTATGAGATGCGGCGCGCGGTGCGCGATGAGTTAAGAAAAGGTTCCCATTGCATAAAGATAATGGGGTCAGGTGGCGTGGTAAGCCCCAATGACCCGTTACACCATACACAATTTACCGAAGATGAGATCCGTGCCGCGGTGGATGAATGTGCCCGGCAGGAAACTTACGTGTCGGCACATTGCCATCCGACCGAGGCAGTCAAGCGTTGTGTAGAGTTCGGAGTACGCTGTATTGAACATGGGACCCTGATTGACAAGGCAACAGCAGAATATGTGGCCAGCCGAGGCGCCTACGTTGTGCCCACGTTTGCAGTACTGTTCGCACTTTACGAGGAAGGCGCTGAATATGGCCTGCCACCGGCCAGCCAGGAAAAAGTCAATCAGGTGTACGCACAGGCCCTGGATGGTCTGGAATTCATGCGTGACGCCGGCGTAAAAATGGGCTTGGGTACGGATCTGCTGGGTGCGCAACACGTACGGCAATGCACCGAATTTGCTATCAGGAAACAGGTCCTGACGCCGTTTGAAATCCTGCACCAGGCCACCGCGGTGAATGCCGAGATCCTGATGGAACCCGAGCGCCTGGGCTGTATCAGGGAAGGCGCCTTCGCCGACCTGCTGGTCGTGGACGGCAATCCACTGGAAGACATATCCCTGTTGGAACAAGACGGCGCGGCGCTGCCGGCCATCATCCGTAAGGGCGAGATGGTGAAGTGCGAACTTGACGTCACGGAGGGAGCGGTAAGGACCTTCAGTTGGCCGGCTTCTTGATTGCGATTGAACACACGCTTTGGATTAAATCGGTTTTGCCTGCAACTTGAATTATCGGTCTCGTGGAAAAATACTCCTTCCCGAAAATCATCTACCACGCGCTC
>LXNI01002472.1_pt1 | contig 12704 bp, 14 predicted proteins | sample 809091 | NCBI WGS metagenome assembly LXNI01 (sample SAMN04870527, study PRJNA318959) | sponge metagenome | biome: 01000161; feature: marine sponge reef; material: water | host: Sarcotragus foetidus | place: Greece: Milos, Mediterranean Sea | collected 2013-05-29 | depth 5-7 m | reverse complement strand
GATGGGTGGCTCGGTTGTTTGCTGGGGGAGTGATTCGTACGGTCAGGTGGAGGCTCCGGCGGGTGATTTCGTGTCGGTTTCTGCTGGTTGGGGGCATTCGTGCGGGGTGAGGGCTGACGGGAGTCTCGTCTGTTGGGGGAGTGACGGTTCGGGTCAGGCCGATACCCCGGCGGGTGATTTCGTGTCGGTTTCTGCTGGTTGGGGGCATTCGTGCGGGGTGAGGGCTGACGGGAGCGTTGCCTGTTGGGGGCGTGACAGATCAGGGCAGGCATCGCCTCCGGAGGGCGCATTCCTGACGGTGTCTGCCGGCTGGACCCACACCTGCGGGGTCGAGACGGGTGGGTCGGCCGTCTGCTGGGGCAGCAACCTGTACGGTCAGGTGGAGGCTCCGGCGGGGAGTTTCGTGTCGGTTTCTGCTGGTTGGGGGCATTCGTGCGGGGTGAGGGTTGACGGGAGTGTCGTCTGTTGGGGGAGTGATGGTTCGGGTCAGGCGTCGCCTCCGGAGGGCAGTTTCGTATCCGTCTCCGCCGGATGGGAGCATACGTGCGCGGTCAAGACCGACAGGAGCACCATCTGCTGGGGGAACAGAGGCCGCTGGTTGGAACCTCCGCGGGAGCCGTTTCTTGCCATAAGCGCCGGCTACAGGTTCTCCTGCGGGATCAAGGATGACAGGACAGCCGCGTGCTGGGGAAGGAACTACTACGGCCAGGCGAGCGCGCCGGAGGGGATGTTTGCTTCGATTTCGGCCGGTTTGCTTCATTCGTGTGGGGTGAGGGTTGATGGGTCGGTTGTTTGCTGGGGTTCTGATCTTTATGGCCAGACTGACGCTCCGGCCGGGAGTTTCTTGGCAGTAACGGCCGGGCACAGGTTCTCGTGCGGGATCAGGACGGACAGAACGGTCACTTGCTGGGGGAACAACCACAATGGTGAAGCGGATGCGCCGGAGGGGATGTTTGCTTCGATTTCGGCCGGTTTGCTTCATTCGTGTGGGGTGAGGGTTGATGGGTCGGTTGTTTGCTGGGGTTCTGATCTTTATGGCCAGACTGACGCTCCGGCAGGCGGTTTCTTGGCAGTAACGGCCGGGCACAGGTTCTCGTGCGGGATCAGGACGGATAGGACCGTTAGCTGCTGGGGATTGGACAACACGCCGGCAAGCGTCCCTTCCGCGCCGGTCGATAGATCCGGCCCGGTCGTATACCTGACGTTCGACGACGGCCCACACCCCGTGTACACCCCGCTTCTCCTGGATGTTCTGGGTCGTTACGGAGTCCGGGCCACATTCTTCGTCATCGGGGCACGGGCGGAACGTTATCCCGAGGTGATCCGGCGGATCGTTTCGGAGGGACACTCGCTGGCGAACCACACCTGGAATCACGAAGATCTGGCAACCCTTTCCCGGGCGGAGTTCGACGAGACGATAGGGCGGACGCAGGAACTTCTCGGTGATCACGCCACGCCGTGCATGCGTCCTCCCTTCGGTTCCACCAACGAGTTCACCGAGGAGTGGGCTGCGGCCCACGGACTCAGAGTGGTGCTCTGGACGGCCAGCGCCAATGCCTGGGCCGGGCTGGAGGCTCCCACCGTGGCCGGCCGGCTGATAGAAGGAATCAAGGACGGGTCCATAGTCCTGATGCACCCGAATGCCGAGACGGTACAGGCCGTCGAAATCGTCCTCGATCGGCTCTCCGGACGGGGGATACGGTACGAACCCGTATGCCCGGCACCCGAGCCTATGTTCCACCCCGGTTCCACCCGGCTAAGTACACCCGCGTCCCGGAACGGAGGAGACCTCCCATGAACGCGGAGTCCCGGAGTTCCCGCAATGGCTGGCGACCTGCGATGGCGTTGCTCATCCTCGTGGTGGCCGCCTCCGGCTGCAGCGCGGGCCCGTCTGATCCTCCGCCGACGGCGGCCGCGGTCAGCCCGACTACCGAAGCAACCACGACGACTACCCGCGCAACCGTCACTTCCACTCCGGAGACCACTGCCGGTACGCAACCGGCCGGCACGTCGGCGACCGTGCCTCCTGCGGCGCCGGTGACGACCGAACCATCCGCGGCGGCCATGACCACGCATGCACCCACCGCCACCACTGAAGACACGACCACCGGTACCACCGCGCCATCGACCACAACGTCGCCGACCACAGTGGACGAAGGCGGGACCACCACGACGGAGACGCCACCCGTCACCGTGGAGTCGACAACCACGACCACGCCACCAACCACCACCACGGAGCCGCCTACCACCACGACTACGCGAGCACCCACCACGACTGCGGCGCCGACCACCACCCAACCGGCCGTCGACGGCTCGGCTGTGTACGTGCTCAACTGCGTCGTGTGCCACAACGACTCAGGAGAAGGCGGTACCGGCGCCGACCTCCAGCGGTCGACCCTCGCGCTGGCTGAGATAACGTCGGTCATCGTCAACGGACGAGGAAATCTGATGCCCCCCTGGGGCGAGATACTCACAGCGGCCGAAATTGAAGCCGTGGCTCTCTATGTCAAGGCGCTACAGGAAGGTTAGAGTTCGGGGCGAGGTACAGCAGGGGAGGACTATGCGACGCTTCGTCATCGAACGGGATATTCCTGACATCGGCTCAGCCGAGCGCGAGCAGTTGCGCGCCGCAGCCGGACAGTCCAACTCGGTCCTGCGAGCGATGCAGTCCGAGGGCAAGCACATCCAGTGGGAGCACAGCTACGTCGCCGGGGAGAAGACCTTCTGCGTCTACGTCTGCGACAGCCCGGAACTGATAGACGAGCACGCGGAGCGCAGCGGGTTTCCGGCGACTGTGGTCACCGAGGTCGGCAAGATCATCGACCCGACCACCGAGAAGGGCTAGACCAGCGGTCTGTCTGTGGAATACCGAGTTGTCTCGCAGACACACCAGTACACCTAGCAACTACCAAACGACGGACTAGAAAGTGATCACCTAGTTCGGGACGACCTTCCACACGTCATAGCGGGCCAGCATGTACATCTCGCCGTGCCCGTCGACGCCGAACGACCAGACGAACCTGGATAGCTCCACGCTACGGGACCAGTCGTAGTGTTCGGTCACCCGACCGTCCTCATACAGGAAGGTCCGTATCCATCCGCCGACGAAGTCCGCGTAGAAGTAACGCCCGACCATCTCCGGGATCGCCGTTCCCCGGTAGACGTATCCGCCGATGACGGCTATGCCCACGTCATGGGAGTATGCGATCTGGGGGATGAAGAGTTGGTCCCTATCGCAGTCCACGGGAGGCTCGTAGCAGGCTGTCCCCTCCATGGTGTCCCACCCGTAGTTGATCCCGGCGAGGGAGGCGTCAGCGACGTTCACCTCCTCCGCGGCCACGTGGCCGACGTCGCCGATGTAAATGTGCTCGCCGTCGAAACTGAACCGCCAGGGATTCCGCAGCCCGTACGCCCAGACCTCCGGCAACCCCTCCCGACCATCCGCGAAGGGATTGCCGGGCGGGATCCGGTAGGCAGGATCCGCGCCGGGATCGACATCCACATCGATTCTTACGATGGTTCCCAGCTCGGTCTGCGGGTTCTCACCGTGCTCGAACGGATCCCGCGATCCGCCACCGTCTCCTACTGCGATATAAAGAAATCCGTCGTCCCCGAACTGCAGCTGGCCCCCCTTATGCGTGGCGGAGGTGGGCCTCTGCTCGAACGTGATGATGTGGCGTGCTGTGGAGGGATCTGCCCGGTCCGGGTCGGCGGCGTCGGCCAGGTACTCGTATACCCGGCTGTGCCCATCCGGCCCGTTGGCGTCCGTGTAGAAGACGTAGAACTTACGATTGGTGTCGAAATCCGGGTGGAAGGCCAGACCCAGCAAGCCCTCTTCGGGTCCCCCGTCAAGCACGGTCTCGCTGAGGTCGAGGAACGGTTCGGGCAGGAAGGCGCCGTCGCTGATGATGCGGATGAGCCCATCCTTGGTGACCAGGAACAACCTGTCGTCACCGGCCGGCGCCTGGAGGTCGGTGGTGCCGCCCTGGATGCGACCCAGCACCAGTTCCAGACGCCACGGAGACACGGCCGGAGGCCGGTCCGGCGCCAGGTCGAGCGCACGGGCGAGGAAGGATGCCATGGCAGACCTGCGGACCCGTTTCTTGGGGCAGTAAAGGCCGGTGTCGCAACCCTCGGTGATGCCGTTCTCGGCCAGCACGTTGATGTTCGCCTCGTGGGTGCTGCCGTCATCATCGGTGAAGTAGTCATTGGTCGCTGGTGAGAGGCCGGGGAGTGCGCGGGCGAGCAGCGCCGCCATCTGGCCCCTGTTGAGCTTCTCGGCAGGGCAGTACAGATCGGTCTCGCAACCCTGGGTGATGCCGGCCGCGGCGATGCGGTTGATGGCGGCCTCGTGAATGCTGCCGTCGTCGTCCGAGAAGAAGTCCGTCCCGGTGGCCGGCAGTTGTAGCGCTCGGTCGAGGAATGAGGCGACCTGGGCGCGGGTGATCTCGTCACCCGGGCAGTAGAGGTTCTTGCCGCAGCCCTTCGTGATTCCGGCAACGACTATGGCCTCGATGTTCTCCTCGTGGATGCTGCCGTCGTCGTCCGTGAACGTTCCGCTCGGGCCCGGATACTGCACTCCTCCGTCTCCGAACGCCGGAGGGACGCCGACCAGCGCGGCAACCACCGTGACCACGGCGATCAGCCACGACGTCCGACCGGAGAGGCGCCTTCTGCCGGGGATTTCGGGGGACGGTGACAAGGACCGGACCAGCCCGGATCAGGGAGACGAGATCTGGTCGTACGTCTCCGGGCGGCGGTCCCGGTAGAAGGCCCAGTGATGGCGCACCTCCTCGATCAGGTCGAGGTCCAGGTCGCGGACGACCACGTCGTCCGCGGTGTCGGAGCCCGTGCCGCCGATGATCTCGCCGCGGGGCGATGCGAAGTAGGAGCTTCCGTAGTAGTCGGTGTCCTCCAGGTCCTCACTCCCGACCCGGTTGATGGCGCCGACGAAGTACTCGTTGGCGACGGCTGCCGCCGGCTGCTCCAGTTCCCACAGGTACTTGGAGTGCCCACGGGTGGTGGCGGAGGGGTTGAAGACGATCTTGGCGCCGGCCAGCCCCAGCTCTCGCCATCCTTCCGGGAAGTGGCGGTCGTAGCAGATGTACACGCCTATCCGGCCCACTGCGGTGTCGAACACGGGGAACCCGAGGTTGCCGGGACGGAAGTAGAACTTCTCCCAGAACCCCACAACCTGCGGGATGTGGGTCTTGCGGTACTTGCCCAGGAAGGTGCCGTCGGAGTCGATGACCGCTGCGGTGTTGTAATAGTGGCCGGTGTCCTCGACCTCGAAGATGGGCACGACCAGCACCATCCCGGTCTCCCGGGCGAGATCGATCATCTTGGTGACGGTGGGTCCGTCCGGTATCGGTTCCGCGGTGTCGAAGTGCTCGTTGCGCTGCTCGGTACAGAAGTAGGGACCGCTGAATATCTCCTGGAAGCAGAGGATCCGGGCGCCCTGGGCGGCGGCCTTGCGGGCGTACTCGATGTTCTTGGCGACCATCGATTCCTTATCGCCGGTCCACTCGCTCTGGACGAGAGCAGCCCTTACTACGTTCGACATTGCTTGGCCTCCCTTGCCACCCCGGGCATCCCCACGAGGGGGAGTGTCATGCGAGTTTACAAACTGTAAAATGGGAGGGCCAAACAGAGGAGCAACGGATGCCAAGACGGGTTACGGTCGGTGCAGGTCAGTTGGGCGCGATAGCCCGCGACGAGTCGAAGGACGAGGTTGTCGATCGCCTGATGGTGCTGCTCCACGAGGCGGGGGAGCAGGGGGTGGACCTGCTGGTCTATCCGGAGTTGGCCATGACCACCTTCTTCCCCAGATGGTTCGTGGAGGACCCCGCCGAGTTCGACCACTACTACCACCGGGAGATGCCCGACCGGCACACCAAGCCGCTGTTTGACGAGGCCCGGCGCCTCGGCATCGGTTTCGCCCTCGGCTACGCCGAACTCCATACCGACGAGGAGGGCGAGGAGCACCGTTACAACACCTACATCCTGGTGGAGCGGGACGGCTCGGTGGTGTCCAAGTTCCGCAAGATCCACATTCCGGGTCATGCCGACTACGAGCCGTCACGCCCGTTCCAGCACGCCGAGCGCCACTACTTCGAGCCCGGCCCGCACGGCTTCGGCGCGTGGCAGGCCTTCGGAGGCGTAGTGGGTATGGCCATCTGCAACGATCGCCGCTGGCCGGAGACCTACCGGGTGTTGGGTTTGCAGGGGGCGGAGCTGATCCTCATCGGATACAACACGCCCCTGTACTACTCACCCGATCCCACCCAGAACGCCCTGTCGGGGTTCCACAACCATCTGGTCATGCAGGCCGGCGCCTACCAGAACGGTGCCTATGTGGTCGGGGTGGCCAAGGGGGGATTCGAGGAGGGGGTGGAGAGCCTGTCCCAGAGCGTGATCATCGCCCCGTCAGGCCAGATCATCGCCCAGGCCATCACGCTGGAGGACGAGTTGATCACGGCCACTATCGATCTCGATTTCTGCGAGACCTACAAGGGCACGTTGTTCAACTTCGACTACTACCGGATGCCCGAGCACTACGGCCTTGTCACCGAGCAGCGAGGCGCGGTGGCGCCCCCGGCCAACGACTGATGGAGCACCTGCTCGGGGGCTTGATCGATCAAGCCTGCCTACACCGGATGGCCGGCTTCCGAGCGGTTCGCCCGGTCCGCGCCGGCGCCGGAGAACGCGAAAACCGCTCCGGACACGCCGCCAGCCCTTCCGGGCTGCCCACCCCCGCCACCACCGATCCAGGTCCGGACGCGCCGACGGGTGTTCGGTACGGAACTCTCTCAGAGTCGGTGGTGGTCCGTTGCTCCCACGGAGACCCGTGTTGCTAATCCGTGTGGAGTGTTCACCCGTCCGGCGCAGTCCGGATGATCACCAGGTCCGGACCCGGTGATGTTTGTTGAGACATATTGGAATATGCCGATACTCGACAGCAAAGTCAACCCTATAATTTCGCGTTCCTGCCTTAGCCGTCGCCTGGTGACCCTCGCCGGTACCGGAGCCGTGTGAAATGTTCCTGACCGGTCTGCGTTGCACCGTCTGTTCCGAGACCTACCGGCCGGCGCCGGGTCGGTACGTGTGCGACCGCTGCGGAGAGGCGGGCACGCTCGACGCCCGGTACGACTACGCGGCCATCGGCGAGGTGCTGACCCCCGACATCCTGGCTGCTGACCCGGAGGGATCCATCTGGCGCTACCGGCCTCTACTTCCGGTCGGGTCCGGCACGGCCGTCTCCGCCCTGGGAGTGGGATGGACCCCGCTCGTCGAGGCGGAGAGGTTGGCCCGGCGCTGGGGAGTGGGTCGGCTGTGGATCAAGGACGAGGGCCGCCAACCAACCGGCTCCCTAAAGGATCGGGCCTCGGCGGTGGCGCTGGCAAGGGCGGCCGAAGAGGGGGCCGGGACGGTGACCACCGCATCCACGGGCAACGCCGCAGCCGCTCTGGCGGGTCTGGCGGCCGGTACCGGCCAGACCGCGGTCATCTTCGTTCCGGAGAGGGCGCCCGAGGCGAAGGTAGCCCAACTGCTGGCCCACGGGGCCTTCGTGATGCTGGTGGAAGGCACCTACGACGACGCCATCCGGTTGTGCCAGGAGGCGGTTGACCGCTTCGGCTGGTACAACCGCAACACCGGGATCAATCCCTACGTGGGGGAGGGCAAGAAGACGGCGGCCCTGGAGATCGCCGAGCAACTGGGATGGGAGGCGCCCGATGCGGTCTTCGTGAGCGTGGGGGACGGGTCGATCATCGGAGGAGTGCATAAGGGTTTCCGTGATGCTCTGGAGCTGGGTTGGATCGACCGCATGCCCCGTATCTACGGCGTGCAGGCCGCCGGCAGTTCCTACCTGGTCGACGCCTGGCGGAGGGGAGAGGACGTGGTCAAGAAACCGCCGATCAGCGCTCGCACCGCCGCCGACTCGATCAGCGCCGACCTGCCCCGCGATCGGGTGAAGGCGATGGCTGCGGTCAGCGATACAGGTGGTGGCTGGGTATCGGTCGATGACGATGCCATCCTGGAAATGATCCCGACGGTGGCGGCAGATTCCGGCATCTTTCCGGAGCCGGCCGCTGCCGCGGCCTTCGCCGGGCTGGCCGAGGTGGTGGCCGGAACCCAGGAGGCCGTGCCTGCGGTGGGGGCCTCCGACCGGGTGGTGGTCATATCCACCGGGTCGGGGTTGAAGGACATTCGCGGGGTTATGCGGGGGATCGACCGGATCGGCGCCGTACCGCTGCCCGTCCGGCCCGGTCCGGACGGGCTGGACCCGGACCAGATATCCACCAGAATGGACCAATGGCTCGAGAACCTAAGGAAGCAGGCATGATCGATCTGAACTGTGGAGACCAGATTCCCCGTAGAGTGCAGGGGGGCTTGACCGTGAGGAACCGCTACCAGGCCTATCAGGGCCGAAGGACGCCTGAACAATGATCGATCTGACAGTTGACGCGGCCACCCTCGAAGGGGTAGCGGCCCACACCCGGGAGCGCCAAGTGCGCATCCCCACCCTGGCCCAGATGCGGGATCCGGGGCTGATTCCGTCCGATGTTCGGCAAGGGCTGGCGGAGATCGGCCTGTGGGACCTGCACCCGCTCAACCTGTTCCGGATCACCTGGCACAACCAACCCGTCGCCCGCGGGGGAGGCTTCGGCGGCGTGAACTACGTGGAGTGGCCATCGGAGCTCACCGGAACCGATGCCCGGATCATCTCGCTGATCGGCAAGTGGTTCCCCACCGGCGCGCACAAGGTGGGCGCCGCCTTCGGGTGTCTCGTACCGCGCCTGGTCACCGGGCAGTTCGATCCCGGATCGCAGAAGGCGGTCTGGCCGTCAACCGGTAACTACTGCCGGGGAGGCGCCTACGACTCCAACCTCCTGGGCTGCGAGTCGATCGCCATCCTCCCCGAGGGCATGAGCCGGGAGCGCTTCGAGTGGCTGCAGACGGTGGCGGGGGAGATCATCAAGACCCCCGGTTCGGAGTCCAACGTCAAGGAGATCTTCGACAAGTGCAACGAGCTGGCCGCGTCCGGCGAGGACCTGGTGATCTTCAACCAGTTCGACGAGTTCGGCAACTACCTGTGGCACGTGTCGGTGACCGGTCCCGCCGTGGAGGAGGTACTGGTCGAGGTGATGGGGGAGAGGGATCGGTACCGGGGCTTCGCGGTGACCACCGGTTCGGCGGGGACCATCGCCGCCGGCGACTACCTAAAGCAACGCTTCCCGGGCTCCGTGATCGCCGGCGGGGAGGCCATCCAGTGTCCCACCATGCTGCTCAACGGCTTCGGGGAGCACCGTATCGAGGGCATCGGCGACAAGCACATCCCCTGGGTCCACAACGTCAAGAACACCGACTTCGCCATCGGATTGGATGACGAGGCCGCCATTTCGCTCACCCGTTTGTTCAATGAGGCGGCCGGACAGGACTACCTGGTGTCCCGAGGAGTCGACCCCGACGTGATCGAAGGCCTCCCCCTGCTCGGCATCTCCGGCGCCGCCAACCTGCTGTCCGCCATCAAGCTCGCCAAGTACTACGAGATGGGCGACCGGGACATAGTGGTGACCATCGCCACCGACTCGATGGACATGTATCGCAGCCGGCTCCACGAATTGAGCGAGGATCGGGGTACGTTCACGACCCATGATGCGGTGGCTGCGTTCCATCGGCACCTGCTGGGAGCGTCCACCGAGCACGTCCACGAACTCGGCTACTACGACCGCAAGCGGATCCACAACCTCAAGTACTACACGTGGGTGGAGCAGCAGGGCAAGACCCACGAGGAGATCCAGGCCCAGTGGTACGACGACGACTACTGGACCGGCATCCAGGCCCTCGCCGACCCCATCGACCGACTTATCGCGGAGTTCAACTCGCTTACCGGCCTGGGCTGATGTCCGGCGGCAGGTTCGAGCTGGCCGGTTGGGTTCTGTTCTCAGTCTCGGGGGTCCTGTTCCTGGTAGCAGCCCTGCGGGCCGGTGACGCCCTCCTGCTGTGGGGTTCCATCACCTGGCTGGCCGGTGTGGCTGCGTTTCTGGTCGGCTTGGGCCGGCGAAGATAAACGTTGAGCCGGCGTCGTTCACTTAACTTAACCATCGTATTGTGCACAATGACGCGGCTAGGAAGCGAGCGGATATGACTACGGCCACCGACACCAAGCTGCTAACCGCAGGTGAGTTGCTCCGGCTTTACAGCCAGGGTGTGCGCGGTGAACTGGTCCGAGGGGTGCTGCGCGAGACCATGCCGACCGGACAGGAACACGGCGAGATCGTCACGAATCTGGGAGCGGAACTCTCGAAATTCATCAAGCCCCGGCGTTTGGGACGCTTGACGGGTTCGGACGCTGGTGTATGGCTGGAGCGTGATCCTGACACGGTGCGGGAGCCCGATGTCGCGTTCTTCTCTGCGGCGAAGGTGCCGCCGGGGATGCGGGTGACCGGGTATTCGGAGACGGTCCCCGATCTGGTGGCGGAGATCGTGTCGCCCAATGACAGCCGGCGCGAGGTCAGGGACAAGGCGCGGATGTGGCTCAGCCACGGTGTGCGACTGGTCTGGGTGCTGCACCCGGACACGCGTACTGTCGACGTGCACCGTCCCGATCTGCCAGCGTCTACGCTCCTCGAGGAGGCGTTCCTAGACGGCGCCGACGTCCTACCCGGCTTCTCCTGTGCGGTGAGCGCAGTCTTCGACGGGTGACCACCGGACCGGTCTCCTGGCTGTACCGAGCCCGTAAGCGCATCGGGCAAATTCAAGCGGCTGATCGGAGACTGACTGTGGGCGGCAGGTTCGAGTTGGCCGGTTGGGTCCTGTTCTCGGTCTCGGGGGTCCTGTTCCTGGTCGCCGCATTGCGAGCCGGTGACGCCCTCCTGCTGTGGGGTTCCATCACCTGGCTGGCCGGGGTGGCGTTCTTCCTAGTCGGCATTGGAAGCCGCAGATAAACGAAGCGGTGTCGGCGACGCTGAAAGTCGACATGGTTGACTCACCCAATGTGTACCACTAGGTTGCCGACATCGGGATCTATACAATGAGAGAGCGGTGTCACATTGTCTAGATCGTGAACCATTGGAGGACAGGATGCGGAGTTTCATCATGTCCACCACACAACGCAATCAGGTGACGATACCCGCCGAGGTACGGCATCATCTCGGTATCGAGCCACGGGACAAGGTCTCTTTCACTATTGGAGACAACGGCGCTGTCCGGCTGCACAAGGCGCCGTTCACACTGGAGACGGTATACGGATCGGTGAAGGCCCTTGAGGACCATGGGGGCATTGAGGACATCATCCGGTTGGCCAAGGAGGAGAAGGCCGCCGCTCTGGTCAACGAGATGAATGAGTTGTGAGGTATCTGGATACCAACGTCATCATCCGATTTCTGACCAGGGACGACGAGGCGAAAGCGGCCGCCCGCTACCGGCTATTCGAACGGGTGAGCAAGGGACGTGAGGAACTGATCACCTCTGTGGCCACCGTCGCCGAGGCTACCGACGTGTTGTCCTCCGCGCGTGGCCCCTACCGACTGCAGCCGGACGAAATCGCTGCGAGGCTCCATCCCATCGTGTCGCTACGGGGCCTCGTGATGTCCGACAAGCGAGTGTGCATGCGAGCGCTCGACCTGTATGCCCAGTACCCGTTCCTCGATTTTGCCGATGCTCTAGGGGGGCCCATATGGAGGCCAAAGGCATCGTCGAGATCCTCAGCTACGACAGGGACTTCGACCGGGTTCCCGGAATAGCGAGAGCGGAACCCTAGATCACGCTTACGGCCGTGGTGTCTGGTGCGTCAACTTCGGATGCGCACCGCCCACCGGCATGATCGACCGGCATCTATTCGAGCAACTCGAAAAGATGACCGGGGCTCGCCCCATCGATGGCCCGAAGTATTGTGTCGATCCTCCCTCGCACATCACGCCGGTCCGCCCTGATGACGATGATGGCCAAGCTTCTTGCTGCGAGGTTCTGCTGATGCCGGATACCTTGATCGGTGGTGATCAGCAAGTCGTAACCCTCCCGCTCCGCGGCGTCGAGCAGCGCGCTGTTGGCTAGCTCGGCCCACCCTTTCTCGTAGCAACTGTCAACCGTGTGTCCTTCGATCATGCGGCGCAGCGGCCTCGGTGTCCCGTGGTCGAACAGGATTCTCAGCGGCGTTGGGACCATGCCCTCCTGTCCTCGGCACGGGTGACTTCGGCCAAGTGATCGAAGACAGTCAGCACGGAGTCCTTGTCCGCTCCGTCGAACCAGTCCAGAAAGTCCTCGACCGACGCCCCCGACGCTAGATTCTCGAATAGGTGCGAGAGTGGCAAGCGGGTTCCTGAGAAGACCCAGGCACCACTGACCTTCCCCGGAATCCGCTCTACAGCTGCGCAGGTGTCCCATATCGACATGTCAACCACCTTGCTTCCACGTCCTGTTAGTCAGATAGTGACACTCCGCAGGTTAACCCTGATTATTCATGTGCCGAGCACACCGATGCGCATCCGGCCAGTTGAACCTCATCATCGCGGAGCCGCTGTTCCTCACCCGGGCGGTGAATGCCACGCCCGGATAAAGACGGGCTGTCAAAATGAACATAACCCCATGCGTGTTTGTATGTGGGGGTGTGGCAGTGCCGGTGGGGATGGCTCGAAAATCCCATGCCCAGACCCTTTTTGGGGGAAGTGGCTTTTGACCTGAGCGTCTCCCCACCGGTTGCC
>LXNI01002471.1_pt1 | contig 12705 bp, 10 predicted proteins | sample 809091 | NCBI WGS metagenome assembly LXNI01 (sample SAMN04870527, study PRJNA318959) | sponge metagenome | biome: 01000161; feature: marine sponge reef; material: water | host: Sarcotragus foetidus | place: Greece: Milos, Mediterranean Sea | collected 2013-05-29 | depth 5-7 m | reverse complement strand
TCAGGGCTTGCGTCCGACCATCAGCGTGTTGGGAATGTCCCGCCAGGCGCAGGTGGCGTCAAAGCCGGCGCCGTTCATGGCTTCCAGCTCGCTTTCCAGCGGGAAATAGGTATCTTCGCCGGCCCATTCCCGGAAGTGCTCGTAGGCGCGGCCCTTCTCGATGCCGCATGAAACCAGGTGGGCCGCCCATTTCGCGTAGTCTTCGCTGCGGCGCGGCTCTCCGGCCGGCATGGTGACGTCGGCGTTAACCAGCACGCCACCCGGGGGCAGCGCCTTGAAGATTCGCTTGTACAGACGCGTCTTTTCGGCCATGGCCGGCACATGATGCAGCGCCAGCGAAGCCGCGACGGCATCGCATTCCGGCAGCGGATCATGAAATGACTGCCGGCGAAAACGCGCCCTTTCGCCGAAACGCTTCAGCCGCACCCGGGCCTGGGCAAGCATCTCCGGGTCCACATCCAGCAACACGACCGTAGCCGTCGCGCCGCTCTCCAGTATGGCTTCGGAAAGGGCGCCGGTTCCGGCCCCGAGATCCAGCACCCGGCGCGGTTTCACCCGGGCGACCTCCTCGGCGGCTCTTGTCAGAACCTTGCCATAACCGGGAATCCAGGTGCGAATGGTTCGATCATAGCCCTCGATTTCCAGGCGAAGATGCCGCCTTACGGAATGACTCATGCTTGCTTGCCTGGTTGAAATTACGGCTGCCGATGGCAGGCGCTGCCTGCGCCTGAAGCCTATTTTCGCATCGCAATGCAACAGCGGCGTTCTTCCGACTCCCGGTCCTTGCGGGTATCCTTTCGCACGCGGGGGAGATTTGCGCGGTGGCTGAACAGGACATCATCGACCACAAGGGCTATCGGCGAGGCGTTGGTATCGTTGTCTGGGATGGCCGCGACAAGGTGTTGCTGGCGCGCCGCAGCGACCGTCGCGGCTGGCAATTCCCGCAGGGCGGCGTCCGGGAGGGCGAGCCTCCCCGCGCGGCCATGTACCGCGAACTCGAGGAAGAACTGGGACTGCAACCTTCGCAGGTCAGGGAAGTGGCGCGCATGGACCGGTGGGTGAACTACAAACTGCCGCCGCGTTACAGGCGCTCACGATCGCCACGCTGCATCGGACAAAAGCAGCTCTGGTGGCTGCTCAAGGCCACCTGCGATGACGAGTGCATTCGTCCCGACCTGACCGCGGAACCGGAATTCGATGCCTGGAAGTGGGTGGACTACTGGTTGCCTGCAGACGAAGTCGTGTCTTTCAAGCGTTCCGTTTACCGGCAGGTACTGACGGAATTCGAGGAGCGCGTCGGCAGCCGGCTGACGAACAGCAATATACGGTAAAGTAGGGGTCAGGTTGGGTTCCCGGGAACGGTTTTGCTGGGCCGAAACAAGGTACTGGTATGGCGCGGGCGCTATTCCGTAGCGTCTGTTCTGATTGTTGCCTTTGCCTTCGCGGGCGGAGGCGCGGCAGGCTGGTGGCTGCAGTACAGCCTTGCCAGCGACAGAATAGCCGCCATGCAGGCTCGAATAGAAAACCTGGAACTGCGCAACCACGAGCTCAACCAGATGATCGACGAGGAGGCCCTGGCTGCCCTTCGTTCCCAGGTCGGCGACCTGCAGGGCCAGGTCATGAATCAGCGCATGACCATCTATGGTCTCCAGGAAATCATTACGCCCCAGGAAGCCCGCGCCGGATTGAGGATTCATTCCGTGAATGTCGAACCGGGTGGGGCCGTCCAGGATTACAGGCTGAGCGTGGGTCTGACGCAGGCGCTGTTGTCGAAGGCCGAGCGCTGCCGCGGTCATCTGGAGCTGGCGTTCGCGGGCACCATGGACGGCGCCGGCCACGAACTCGATTTGCATGAGATCAGCGAGCTGAATGCGAGTCGGATAGAATTCAATTTTGAAAGCAGCACCGAACTTCGCGCGAACCTGACCTTGCCCGAGAAATTTGAACCCAGCAGAATCCGGGTGCGCGTAACGCCCACACCGGAAGAGCATCACAGCTTTGAACGTGAATTCACGTGGGCGCCGCTAACGCCAAGGACATGAAGAAGCGTCTGAAAAAAGCGGTTACGACGCTGGTCGGTGAGGATGCCACGGTGGCCGGCAATCTTGATTTCGACCTCGGCTGTCACGTGTGTGGAACCGTCAAGGGCGACGTCTCCGCGCCCGGCGACAAGAAAAGCGAACTCACCGTCGGCCAGACGGGGCATATTGAAGGCAACGCCAGGGCCGCACGTATGCTGATACAAGGTACGGTTCTGGGTGACCTGTTCTGCAGCGGAACGGTAACCCTCTCAGCGACCGCGCGTGTCAGGGGTTCGATTGAATACGGGCAGATAGAAATCCAGAAGGGCGCAGTCGTCAAGGGCCAACTACTTGCGCGTTCCGGCGATTCTGCCAGGAGTGCGGCGGCGGCTGGACCCCGCCCGGATTCCCGACCCGCAGAGCGGGTGCAACCGTCCCTGACCTGAGAAGCCGCAATGGAACCGCAATATTTCGGCGAGGAACAGGGCGCGGCCCCGCTGGTCTTTACCGAGGCCGCGGCGCGCAAGGTAGGGCAACTGCTTCAGGACGAAGCCAACCCCGACCTGATGCTGCGGGTCTATATCTCCGGCGGCGGCTGTTCGGGGTTTCAGTACGGTTTTACCTTCGACGAGAAACGCGAGGAGGGCGATGCTTCGGTGGAGCAACTGGGTGTAACCCTTCTGGTGGACCCCACCAGCCTGCAATACCTGGAAGGGGCGGAGATCGACTTCAAGGACGACTTGAGCGGCGCACGCTTCGTTATCCGCAATCCGAACGCGCAGAGCACATGCGGGTGCGGGTCCAGCTTCTCCGCCTGAGTTCCGCCACCGTGAAACAGCGCTTGCATGATGCAACCGCCGCGTCATTCCGGCAATGACACCCGTCCTGGCCAGCGCTCTGCTGTCACTACTCCAAGGTCCCTACCTCCCCGCCCCCGATAACGAACCGCCCGCAAACGCACCGGTTTGGGTCGCCGGGAAAACGGCCGAAGAGCACTCCTTTTCGGTCACGGCCAGCTTCGATTGCCCTCCCGATACGACAGGAGGGCACTTGCAGGTCTCCATTTCGGATACGACGGTGCGCGCCGCTTTCTCGGTGGAGGAAAACACCTGGCGGAGAGTGCTTTCACTTCGCGTTCCTGCCCGGCAGCTGCGCGGCCTGAGGCCCGAAGTCTTCTGTCCCGATCCCGGACCGGATCCCGGACCGGTGCTGCGGCTTGAGTCGAAATTCACTGCCCAGGGCGCGCTGGTATGCCGGGCTGCGACAGGTGGGCAAACGACCGCCCAGGCCTCCGTGGCGCTGGACGCCTGGCTGCGCTGTCCTCCCCTGCCGGAGAAACAGCCCGCAATGGACGAGGGCGTCCCACCCCGGAACGAGGGCGTCCCGCCCTCAAACCTGGAACCGAGGGCGTCCCGCCCTCAAGACGTCTTAACGCAAGCGATCCTGCAGATCGGCCAGCGCAGCTGACCCCGGGCAAAGTCGTTCGTACGGCAACTCCGCCAGCGGCGTTTCCCCCAGCCGCGCAAGTTCATGCATGTCCGGGGCGCCCTCCTCGACGAACAGCAAGCCGGTCACGACCTCTCCCTTGCCCTGGCGCCCGCTGAGATAGGCGTAGGCCGCGCCGCGATCGCTCAGGTCGTACTCCTGGTCCAGTTTGCGCAGCAGAATGCTGCTTCCGCCGTGCAACTGAACCTGCTGCATTTCGCCCACGCCGAGTTCGGCCGTGATTTCCACTTCGGGGGGAATAAAGTCCGTATGGCCTATCGGATATGCGTTCTCGCGTGTAAAGCGGTAGCTCTTGGTTGAGCCCTCGTGGTCGTTGAAGGTGACGCAGGGCGAAATGACATCGATCATCGCAAACCCGCGATGCGAAAGTCCTGCCTTGAGCAGCGGCACCAGCTGCTCACGGTCTCCCGAAAACCCGCGGGCCACAAAACCGCATCCCGAGGCAATCGCCAGCAGGCAGGGATCGATGGGCTGCTGCTCGTTGACCTCGCCGCGCTTGGCGGTGCTGCCGCTGTCGGCGGATGCGGAGAACTGCCCCTTGGTAAGCCCGTAGACGCCGTTGTCCTCGATCAGGTACAGCATGTTGAGATTCCGGCGCATGGCGTGAACGAACTGGCCGATGCCGATGGACAGCGAATCGCCGTCGCCGGATATGCCGATGTACTGGAGCCTGCCATTGACCGCCGCTGCGCCGGTGGAAACCGAGGGCATGCGCCCGTGAACCGAGTTGAAGCCATGAGAGGATGACGCAAAATACGCCGGGGTCTTGGACGAACATCCGATTCCGCTGAGCTTGCCCATGCGGTGGGGCGGGATGGAAAGTTCGAAGGCGGCCTGGATCAATGCGCCGGTAATCGAGTCGTGCCCGCAGCCGGCGCACAGTGTCGACATGCCGCCCACGTAGTCGCGCGTGGTCAGGCCAAGCTCGTTGCGGGCCAGGGCCGGGTGACTGACCCTGGGACGGGCGATGTAGCTCATGCCGCCTGGTCCCGGAGCATGTCCGCCTCCACGGCGCTGACGACCGACGTTGCGGCCATGGGCATGCCGTTGTAGTGCAGTACCTCAACGAGCTGCTCGTCACGCCCGCCGGCCTCGTTGATCAGCAGGGTGCGCAACTGCGCGTCGCGGTTCTGCTCCACGACGTAAATCCGTTTGTGTTCCTTCAGGAAAGTCTCGACTTCCTCACCGAAGGGGAAGGCGCGTATCTTCATATAGTCCAGCGCCACGCCGCGGCCGGCCAGGATGTCCAGCGCCTCGCGGCAGGCTGAGTCGCCGGTGCCCAGGGTGATCATTCCCGCCTGCGCACCGGGGGCCGTGCGTATTTCGGACTCCGGAACGAGGGTAGCGGCATGATCCCATTTCCTGCGCAGGCGATCCAGCACCTCCTGGTACTCGCCGGCGTTCTCGGTGTAGCCGCCGTACATGTTGTGTCCGGACCCGCGGGTAAAGAACGCCCCCTTGGGATGCTCGCCCGGCAGCGTGCGGTACGGCACGCCGTCGCCGTCCACGTCGAGGTAGCGATAAAACGCTTCCATTTCCTCAAGCTGTTCGGCGCGCAACACCTTGCCGCGATCGGGCCGGTATTCGTCGTCCCAGGTCAGCTCCTCGCTCATCCAGTCGTTCATGCCCAGATCCAGGTCCAAAAGCACGATCACCGGCGTCTGCAGCCTTTCCGCCAGGTCGAAGGCCGTTGCCGCCAATTCAAAGCACTCCTTCGGGCTGGAAGGGAACAGGAGAACATGGCGGGTATCGCCGTGCGAGGCATAGGCGCAGGACAGGATGTCGCCCTGCTGGGTGCGGGTCGGCATTCCGGTGGACGGACCCACCCGCTGCACGTCGAAAAGGACGGCCGGAATCTCCGCGTAATAGCCGTATCCCAGAAACTCGGACATCAGCGAAATGCCCGGGCCCGAGGTGGGCGTAAAGGCGCGCGCCCCGTTCCAGCCGGCGCCCAGCACCATGCCGATCGCGGCCAGTTCGTCTTCGGCTTGAATCACGCAGTAATCGCGGGCGCCGTCCTCTGCGGTACGAAACCGGGCGCAGAAGCTGCGAAACGCATCCATCAGAGAAGTCGAAGGCGTAATCGGGTACCAGGCGCCGAACGTGGCGCCCGCATAGACGCAGCCCAGGGCCGCCGCGGTATTGCCGTCGATGATGATTTTCGAACCCGGCCCCTCCATTGAGCGGGCCACGAACGGCAGGGGGCAGTGCAGATGCTCGCGGGCGTAGTCGTATCCCAGCCCGATTGCGATCTGATTGGCCTCCAGCAGCGGCTTCTTGCGGGCGAAGGTCTGGGTCAGCAGCTCCCTGATGATGTCGAGATCGAGTTCCAGCAGCGCGGCCAGCACACCCACATAGGCGATGTTCTTCATCAGGATGCGGGCCCGCGCGTTGTCGAAGTTCTCGTTGCACATGCGCGCCAGGGGAACGCCCAGGATATGCACGTCCTCGCGGCGCAGCACTTCGCGGCGCGGCCAGGTGGAGTCGTAAAGGAGGTAACCGCCCGAGGTCAGTTCGCGAAGGTCGCGCTGATAGGTCTCGGCGTTCATCGCCACTGCGATGTCCACGCTGCCGGAACGGGCCAGGTAGCCGCGCTGGCTGGCGCGCACCTCGTACCAGGTGGGCAGTCCCTGGATATTGGAAGGGAAGTAGTTCTTGCCTGCGACCGGGATGCCCATCCGGTACAGGGTCTTCATCAGCAACGAATTGGCGCTGGCCGAGCCGGTGCCGTTTACGTTGGCGATGCGAATCGTGAACTCGTTGTCTGTTGGCATAAGCCGTTCAGGGCCTGTTAGCGCTATGCCGCGCTGCGAACTGGCGCTTCTTTCGTTTCGGGGTCGGCGCTCTGCTTTGCCAGCGACCCCCCCGGAGGCAGCCCGGCAGCTTCGTGATGCACGTAAGGAGTGAGCAATTCGAACTTCTGCATGTCCCAGGCGGCCGTGGGGCAGCGTTCCGCGCAGAGTCCGCAGTGCACGCAGAGGTCTTCATCCTTGACCATTACCCTGCCGGTCTGAGGCAGTTCCGCCGAAACATAGAGCGCCTGGTCCAGGTTGCGGGCCGGCGCGGTCAGCCGGTCGCGCAGGTCCTCTTCCTCCCCGTTCGGGGCGATGGTCAGGCAGTGCACCGGGCAAATGTCCACGCAGGCGTCGCACTCGATGCACAGGGGCGCTTCGAAAACCGTCTGTATGTCGCAGTTCAGACAGCGCTGCGCTTCCCGGGCGGCCTGTTCGGGCGTGAAGCCCAGTTCCACCTCGATATCCAGCTTGCGGAACCGCTTCTCCAGGTCCATGTGCTGCATGGCCCGCCGCGGGGCGGTCTCGTAGTCGTTGGAGTAACTCCATTCGTGGATGCCCATCTTGGCGGCCAGCAGGTTCATGCCCGGGGGCATGCGCTCGGTGATTGCCTCGCCATGACAATACTTGTGGATGGATATGGCCGCCTGGTGGCCGTGCTCCACCGCCCAGATGATGTTCTCGGGACCGAAGGCGGCGTCGCCGCCGAAGAAGACGCCTTCGCGCGTGGATTCGTACGTGACGCGATCGACAATCGGAACGTCCCAGCGATCGAATTCGATGCCGATGTCGCGCTCCACCCAGGGGAAGGCGGTTTCCTGGCCGATCGCCAGGATCACATCGTCGCAGGGGAAGAACTCCTGGCCGGTGATTCGGCTGTCGGCAATCCTTCCGTCCGCGATGTCGTATTCCATCAGGTCGAAGACCATGCCCTTCAGCTTGCCGTCCTCAACCACGAATTCCTTCGGCGAGTGGTTCACGATGATCTCCACCCGCTCCTCTTCGGCGTCTTCCAGCTCCCAGTCGGAGGCCTTGAAAAAGCCCCGCGGCTTGCGCGCCATCACCTTCACATCGCTGGCGCCCAGGCGCAGCGACGTGCGGCAACAGTCCATGGCCGTATTGCCGACGCCGATGATGAGGACCCGCTCGCCGATGGAATCGAGGTGTCCGAAAGCCACGCTCTCCAGCCACTCGATCCCGATATGTATGGATTTCGTATCGTGACGGCCGGGCAGGCTCAGTTCCTTGCCCTTTGGCGCCCCGGTGCCCACGAACACCGCGTCATAGCCGCCGTTGTCCAGCAGGTCCCGCATGCTCTTGATTTCCTGTCCCAGGCGCAGGTCGATGTCCATGCGGAGGATCTGGTCCATCTCGTCGTCCAGCACCTCGACCGGCAGGCGGAACGCCGGGATGTTGGTGCGCATCAGGCCGCCCGGCTTGTCCAGCGACTCGTAGATGACAAGCTCGTATCCCAGCGGCGCCAGGTCGTTGGCCACCGTCAGCGAAGCGCAACCGGCGCCGATCAGAGCCACGCGCTTGCCGTTTTTCTTCGTGGGCGCGGTGGGAAGCCGATGGTCGATATCGCCCCTCAAGTCCGCCGCCACCCGCTTGAGCCGGCAGATGGCCACCGGCTTTTCCTCCACCCGGCTGCGCCGGCAGACCGGCTCGCAGGGGCGGTCGCAAACGCGGCCCAGGATTGCCGGGAACACGTTGGACTTTCGGTTGAGCATATAGGCGTCCGCGTATCGGCCCTGGGCGATTAGCCGGATGTACTCGGGAATGTCGGTATGCGCCGGGCAGCCCCACTGGCAATCGACAACGCGATGGAAGTAGTCTGGGTTACGTATATCGGTGGGCTGCATGGAAGCCCCGCAGAAGAAACGACCGGGTGCTCGAAGCGGAAATTATACCGGTTGCCCGCAACATTAACCCATGGACCTGATACGTCGCACTGACCGATCCTAACGGAAAGTCTGTCACAACCTCAGCTTGTCATCGATAAGCCTTTTCACGGCGTGGTTGAAATGTAGTGTGTAGCGTGACACAATACATAACACTCGGCAAATGGGAATATTAATGAGCAATTCACCAGACTTTGACCACCCAGGTCAGTACGTACGGGCCCATGTGATCCCGGAAGGAATGTCAGTCACCAAGGCTGCAAAAACAATGGGAGTTGGGCGGCCCGCGCTTTCAAACTTCCTTAATGGCAACGCCGGCTTGTCATCGGAAATGGCTGCAAGGCTAAAGGCGGCTTTTGGTGCGGACATGGACGACCTATTGAGTCGCCAGGCCGCATACGACTCAGCGCGCCGGAACAGCGGACAGGCCGTCTTGGTAACTGCACGCGCATTCGTTCCACCATTTCTGATGGCCACGGCGAACGACATCGAGGAATGGGCCAACACCCACGAATCACGCAACCTTCTCGCTGTTCTGCTGCGTATGCTAGTGAACTCCACCTGCAGCAGCCTCAAACACGTTGACTTCCCGGGTCACGACGATGCCCAGCGGCCCGGCTGGGACGGTCGCGTCGAGACAAGCGTGGGCAATCCATGGGTGCCTCAGGGGATCTCCGGATGGGAGTTCGGCACCAGTCGCGGAGTTGCTGAGAAAGCAAATGAGGATTTCAGAAAGCGAACCGCGGCGACCAGCGAAACCGAGCAACAAATGACCGCATTCGTGTTTGTTACGCCACGGCGTTGGCACAGCAAGGAGAAATGGCTTCGCGACAATCGCACGAAAGGAAATTGGCGGAGTGTCCATGTCCTTGATTCGAGCGACATCGAGCAATGGCTGGAGCAATCAATACCGGCGCAAGCTTGGTTCGGGGGTCGTCGTGGATTGAACCTGCGCGGAGTCAAGTCGCTTGATCAGTGTTGGATTGAGTGGTGTGCCGACTGCAAGCCGCGATTCAACGAGCACATCTTTGCCGAGCCCATCTCCGCCTATGGGAAACAAGTCGAAGGGCACCTGCGCGAGGAGGCTGAAAGCCTATTCCGCATCGTGGCGACATCACGCCAAGAAGGGTTGGCATTCCTTGCCGCTCTCTTTTCTCAGCCTGACGAGAACATCCATAAATTGAGGGATCGGATGGTGGTATTCACCGAACCAGGCCCGCTATCCGAACTTGCCGTCGGTTCGCCGGGTTTCTTTCCGATCATTGCAGATCAACGAGTTGAGACGGAACTGGCAGAGAGCGGGCGCAAACTCACCGCGCTTGTCGTCGAGCATCGAACCGCTGTGCAGGAAGAATCCGGCATCACGCTGAATCCGCTGAGGCAGTCGGACTTCAAAACGGCTCTCGAATCAATGGGGGTTATTGGTGACGAGATCGAGCGCCTGGATCGGGAGTCGGGAAGGACCTTAACCATCCTCCGCCGGCGTCTTGCACAAAGCGAAGCGATACGTTCTCCAACTTGGAGTTCGGTAGAAGAACTCGCACTGGCGCTGACACCGATGATGCTTGCCGGTGCATGGATAAGCAAGCAAGAAGCCGACCAATACCTATTGTGCGAGTTGGCCGGATGCGAGGACTTTGGCCAGTTGGAAAGGGTCTTTATTCGATTGCTGAACCTTGAGGATTCGCCCGTCTGGTCCGTCGGAGGTTTCCAAGGTGCTGTCTCTAAGGTCGACGCCCTTTACGGCGTGCATCGTTGGATCGGCATAGACCAAATTAAGCGTTTCCTAGAAGTGGCGGAGATCGTGTTGTCAGAGCGAGACCCAGCGCTTGACCTGCCTGAGGACCAGCAATGGGCAGCCGCCCTGTACGGGAAGGCTCGAGAGATTTCATCGCCCTTAAGAAAAGGCGTCGCGGAAAGCGTTGTGCTGCTGGCGATTCACGGAAACACGCTTTTTCGTGAACGTTTCGATCTGGACTTGGAGCACGAGATTTCAAGTCTTGTTCGTCGAGTTCTTGAGCCGCTGACGGCGGAAAAGCTGCGATCGCAGCACTCCAAGCTGCCGCTGTACGCTGAGGCCGCCCCGGAAGAGTTTCTTCAGATCCTCGAACGTGACATGTCCGGTAGCGCACCCAAGGTGGCTGCGCTAATGAAACCACAAGGCGGCATCATGTTTGCACAGAGCGAGCGAGTGGGTCTCTTGTGGGCGTTGGAGCTCCTTGCCTGGAATCCAGCGTGGCTGGATCGAGTCGTTGGGCTCCTCGCCAAGCTCGCGGAAATCGAGCCCGATGACAATCTGGCGAACAAGCCGAGCGGAAGTCTCGAGTCTGTTTTTCGATCTTGGATGCCCCAAACCGCCGCCCTATTGGCGCATCGGATAGCAGCATTCGACCGCCTCGTGGAGGAACATCCGAATGTTGCTTGGGGCATCGCGACTTCACAATTTGCATCGGGTGGCTCAGTCGGAACCTACAGCCAAAAGCCCAACTGGCGGGACTACGCGCACGGATTCGGCGAGCCGATTAGCTCAAGCGAAAGGCGTGATTTCGTGATTCATTGCATTGAGACCTGCATCAATTGGCCGTCACATACTCGCGAAACGCTTGCCGACTTGATGGAGCGTATCAAAGTACTCCGCCCCAGCGATATTTCAAGACTCCGTGATGTGGTTGGGGCTTGGGCAGATCGCGCTCAGGATCAGGATCGCGCTTGGCTTCGTGAGCACATTAGAGTATCGGCACGACGAAACCTGCACAGCCAGAATAAGGCAGAGTCAACGCAGCAGAGCGCCAATGAACGTATTTTGATGGCACGGGAAGCGTTTGAGGTGCTTGAGCCCAAAGATCCGGTATGGAAACACGCCTGGCTCTTCGAAAGCGCTTGGATTCCGAAGTCTCGGGATCAATTCGAGAAAATAAGCGATCCGGAAACCATCGAGACGCGAATAAGAGGGCAGCGCGCCGAAGCGGTGCGGGAGGTGTTTTCGGAATCGGGTTTTGCGGGTCTGATGCGGCTTGCTTTCTCTGGCAAGGCCCCCGAGGCTGCAGGACGCAGCATTGCAGAAGTCATTACAGATCAAGCCGGGCGGCTGGACTTCCTTCGAGCCGTGCTGGAGGACGAGAACATTTTGACCTCCTCACCCCATCAAAGCCTGCTATGGGGTTTTCTGCAAGAGATGGGAGGTACCGCTGCAATTGCCCTCGCAGAGGGTATCTGGTTGGAGGGCAGCAAAGAGGTAGGCGTCCAACTACTTTGCCTGGCAGGGTTCAAGAGCGTGGTCTGGTCAAAGGTGGAAGAGATGGGCCGTGCGGTCTCCGAGGAATACTGGACTAAGGTGCAACCGCCTTGGCGGGGACAAACGGAGGAGGAGATTAACTATGCTGTTTCCCGACTCTTGGCTGCCCGCCGTCCGCTAGCCGCATATAACCATGCATATCTCGACTGGAGGCGCGTTGAATCTGTCCAGATCCAACGCATCTTGTCAGACCTGCCCGCGAGTGACGAATGGGGCCAGGGCAAGATTCAACTCAATGCGCATCACGTTCGTGAAGCACTCACGGTTCTCAATGAACGAAATGCGCTGAGCCGGCCAGAAAGGGCGCGGTTGGAATTTCAGTACATTGACTTGTTTTGGCTGGACGAGGATGGCATCCCCAATTTAGAAAAGGAGATTGAGGCCCATCCGGAATTGTTCTGCGAGGCGATCATTCTTGCCTATCCACGTGAAGACTCTGATGCAAAGCAGGAAATTGGCGCCGACGAAAGACATGCGGCCCAAAGAGCCCGTAGGTTGCTGCACAAGCTCTCTCGGATTCCAGGTCACGACAGCGAAGGCGGTCTAGACGCAGACAAATTAGCGGAGTGGATACAAAGGGCTCAAGAGCTTTGCGAGAACAGAGATCATAGACGGCGGGCTGATTACAGAATAGGGGAGTTGTTGGCGAATGCGCCCGTGGGAGAAGATGGTGTCTGGCCATGCACTTCCGTGCGCAAAGTTATGGAAGGCGTTCTAAACGAAAACATCGCGGACGGTTTCCGGGTCGGCCGTCAGAATCTACGCGGCGTTTACTCGCTCGGTGAAGACGGCACCCAGGAAAGAGAACTGGCCGAGCAATACGAAGAGTGGGCTCAGGCATCAAATCTCTTTTACCCGAAGGTGACCAGAGTGCTCAGGGAGCTTGCATCAAACTACAAGACTACAGGACGCTGGCAGGGTCAGCAGGCAGCGGTCCAACGACGATTAGGCTATTGAAGCTCTATCCAGCGAGTACGTCGCGACTGGGGTGGCTAACATATGGCCATGGGTGCGGGGAAACGAGTTGCAATTGGCATTGGCTCTAATGCTGCACTGCTCTGAACCAAAGAAAGAATTGAAGAGTGATTAGGCGGAACTTCACGCGCCGATTTGGCCGATAATGTCGTTTTTTCAGCGAGTTAGCGTTATTCAACCTGGACGCGTACTGGGAACATTTTAGCGGGGTCGAC
>LXNI01002470.1_pt1 | contig 12705 bp, 8 predicted proteins | sample 809091 | NCBI WGS metagenome assembly LXNI01 (sample SAMN04870527, study PRJNA318959) | sponge metagenome | biome: 01000161; feature: marine sponge reef; material: water | host: Sarcotragus foetidus | place: Greece: Milos, Mediterranean Sea | collected 2013-05-29 | depth 5-7 m | reverse complement strand
CGTGCTGGCGATGGTGGCCTACGGCATCGTCGGGTTGGTGATGAACGCCGTGGTGAGCCCGGCGGTGACGCCCAGCCTGCCCACCCCCATCACCCCCGCGCCCCCCACCAACGGCGGCTAGGCGGAGGTGGGGCAGGTGGAAAACCAACCGGAGCACGCAGCGATGAGAGAACACGAAGTCCCAACCCACGTGCAAGCCGAGGACCGCGTCCTGCTGTGGTTCACGTTCCCGCAGATCGTGGCGCTGACGGCGGTGGGCGCCCTCGCCTACGGCGCCTACCGCGTCATGCCCATCGGATCGTCCGAACTGCGGCTCGCGATCGCCGTCGGCCTGGGCCTGTGCGGCCTGACGGCCGTCGTCGGACGGATCGCGGGCCGGCGGCTGCCGCTGGTCGCCGCCGACCTGCTGCGGTTCTGGCTGGGGCCGCGACGCTACGCCGGGACCCAGGCCCAGCTGCTACGCCGCCAGGCGCCCCCGCCGGCGCCGACCGCGTCGGAGCGGCTCCGGCTCCTGCCACGGCGCGTCCGGCGCGGCCTCCGCCGTCGGCGCCGGCGCAAGCCACGCCGCAAAGAACGGCGGCTCGTGCGGCCCCGCCGCTGGTTCGGCAAGCGGTGGCGCAAATTGCGGCGGAAGCGCCGTCCCGGACAGACCACGGCGACCCGGAAAGCGAAACGTCGCGCGGGCTGGGGCATCGCCCTGGCCATCGCCGCCTTGGCGACGGTTCCGATCGCCGGCCCGCACGTGGCCCTGGCCGACGAGCCCTGGCAGGACGAGATCGAGTTTGAGGTGCCCGCGCCGGTCCCCGGCCAGCGGCTCTTCGTCCAGGGGCTTCAGGTGGCGGGTGATCACGCCACGGTCACCCTACGGGCGGCCACCGACCTGGACCTGCGGGTGCGGGCCTACGGAGACCGCCGGCAGCCGTCGTTCACCGGCACGGCATCCCTCGACCAAGGCGAACGCGTCGTCTATCGCCTGCCCCTTGCCGGCGCCGCGCCGTCCCTCGCGTTTGCCTGGGAAGACGCGCTGGGGCAGGCCGGGGGGTTGACGCTGAAAGGCCCGCAGTTGCCCTATCCGCTGCCGACGGCCGAGGGGGAGCTGTGCCGCGTCCGGGTCGTCTCGTTGGGCTGGCAGCCGGACCGCATTGAGGGCGTGCTGGCCGCCGACTGCGTGTCCGTCATTGACGCGATGGTGGACCTCCCGACGTCCGATGGTCACCATGCCCAGCGCGTGACGGCGGTGCGGGAGGCCGAGGTCACCGCCATCACGGGAACGGTCGCCCTCACGAGCGGCGGGACGCGCGCCAGCGCGTCATTCGTCCCCAACGGCGAGACGCAGATCCGGCTGCCGGTGGCGGCGGGCCGCACCGTCCACCGCGTGGCGCTGGCGGCCGATCTACAGGCGACGCTGCGAATCGCGCTGCCGCCGCTGATTCGCCTCACCCACCACCCGGAGCGAATCGAAGCCCGCACCGAGACGGTGCGCCTGGAGCGGCCCGGCACGAGCAAGACCGTCAGCGAGACGGTCACGGTGACCCATGCCGACGGAACCACGACGGAGCACACGGTCTCGGCCGACCTCTCGGTCCCCAGCGCCACCGTCCACCGCGACGTCACCTTGACCATCGTCCACCCCGAGCACGTGCAGGCGGACGTGGTGGAGCGCGCGCCCGTCACCCGCGACCAGCGCGAGGCGCTGGCCCTGTCGCTGAGCGTCGGGGCCGACGCCCCCTATCGGGTCCTCAACCTGCCGCCAGCGCAGCCGACCCCTGAACCCGCGGCGCAGACGCGCCTCAGCGACGAGGAGCTGCACGATCTCTTCGACCTCCTCGGCTGGCGGTGGCCGTGGTGAGTCGGCCGGCACGCCTTCACCTGGACCCCAGCCGTGCCCTCGCCGTGCTCGGCGCGGCGCCAGCCGAGGAGCAGGCGATGCTCCATGCCTTCAATGAGGCGCTGACCGCGATGGCCTATGCCGCGAGCGGTCTCTGCCTCTTCGCCATCGTCTGGGCGGGCTTCGTCCTGATGGTCGAGGGCGGTGAGGGGCGCGGCGCCGGCAGAGCCAGGAGCGCCGTCCTGGGGGCGGTCATGGGGTTGGTGCTCGTGCTCTCGGCCAAAGGCGTGGCGCTGGCGCTGCTGCGCGGTCTTGTTCCCATCCCATAACGCCGAGGAGGCGACGACCGTGAACCCACTGCGTACGAACCTGCAACGGCTGACCGCCCGCGTCCACCGTCGGAGACCCGCCGAGGCCCCACCCAAGCCGCCGCGCCCCCTGGCCCAGGGCTTCCTGCTCTCCCACGTGGAGGCGGACGGCCTGGTGCGAACCGACGGGGTCAAGGTCGGCGTGCTGGAGGTGATGGGGCTGGAGCTGGACGAGCCCAAGCTGGGCGCCTTCGCCGGGACCCTCAACGCCCTGGACTTCCCCACGCAGCTGCTCGTGCGACAGCATCCGCCCGTGCTGGACGGTCTGCGGACGGCCTTGCGGGACGCCCAGCCGGCGAACCTGTCCGCCCACGCGAAGGCCGCCGCCGACTCGCTGTACCGGCTCCTCGACGACCTGGAGACTCGGGACGGCGTCTTGGACCGGCGCTTCTACGCCGTCTGCCAAATCGAGCGGGTGGACGAACTGCGGGGGCTGCTGGCGCGCGCCGGGCTGTCCGTCCATCCCCTGACGGGTCGCTTGTTACGGATGGTGCTCGTGGCCTCGGCCCTGGGCGGTTCCCCCACGGGGACGGACGAGGACGCGCCCGCGGCGGTCGAGATCAACCGTCGCGACATCCGCGTCGGGGACCACCTGACCCGCTCGCTGCATCTGGGCCACTGGCCCCGGTCGCTTGCGCCCAGCTTCCTGCGGGGCCTCATGGCGACCGGGGCGTCCCTGGACCTGTCCCTCCACCTGGGACCGATCCCCGCCGCGCAGGCGGCCCGGACCCTGGAGTGGCAAAAGGTGCGCTTCGAGTCGGCGCAATCATGGTCGCTGCGCCGGGGCCGCACCATGGCCCCCGAGGCGGCGATCGCGCTGGAGGACGTCACCCGATTGCGCGACGCGGTGCAACGCGGACGAGAACGGCTCTTCCACTCGTCGCTGGCCATCACCCTTCGCGCGCGGGACGCGGCGTCCCTCGAAGACGCGACCCACCGGGCCCGGGCCCACGTCGCCGCCACGCTGGGCACGCTGGACGGTCTGACCTTCCGCCAGCGAGAGGGTCTCCTGACCACGTTGCCCCTGGGCCTCAACGCCATCGGCGCGTGGCGCACCCTGGATACCTCGTCGCTGGCCCGCCTCTATCCCTTCGCGCCCCCCGACCTGGACACTCGTCGGGGGACGCTGTACGGCATCGACCTCCGGGCCGGCGCGCCGGTGGTCTACGACCCCTTCGACGGCACGCATCTCAACGCCAACACCGCCGTGCTGGCCCGCTCCGGCAGCGGCAAGTCCTTCGCCACCAAGCTGGGCGTGTTGCGGGGCCTCGCCCGCGGCGTCGTCGCCTACGTGATCGACCCCGAGGGCGAGTACGCCGACTTGGCCCGCACGGCGGGCGGCCGGGTGCTGTCGCCCGGCGTCCCCGGCCAGGGCATGAACCCGTTCGTCATCGAGCGGGGCGATAGCGAGGAGCTGCTCCAGCGGGTCGGCAGCTTGCGCCGCCTCATCGAGGTGATGATCGGTGAACGGCTGGGAGCTGAGCGGCGGGCCTCCCTGGACCACGCCCTGGCCGCCTACTACGCCGAGCCCCGAACCCGCACGGGCTTCAAGGACTTCTATGCCTACTTGGAACAAGGCGGGGATGATGGCCTCACCAAGCTGCTGCGGCCCTTCGCCACCGGCAGTCTGCGGCATCTGCTCGCCGACGAGGGCGATGACCTGCTCGCCACCGAGGCGCTGGTGACCGTCTTCGACCTGCGCCTCTTGGAGCCGGAGTTGCGGCCCGCCGCCGCCATGGTTTGCACCGAAACGGTGTGGGCCGCGGCCGCCCAGGACCCCAAACCCCGCCTGCTGGTGGTGGACGAGGTGTGGTCGATCATGCAGCACCCCGAGGGGGCCGCCTTCATGGTCTCGATGGCCAAGCGGGCCCGGAAGCACCGCCTGGGCTTGCAGTTCATCACCCAGGACGTCCAGGACCTCTTGAGCGAGGATCCGTCCCAGCTCATCACCGGGCACTCGGGACGCGCCCTCCTGCAGAACGCGGCCTTCAAGCTGCTGCTTCAGCAGGACGCGGCGGCCATCGCCACGGTCGGCGACGCCTTCGACCTGCCGGAGGACCTGCAACGCTGGCTGCTGTCCTGCCCCAGGGGCGACGGCCTGCTCCTCGCCCGCGGGGGGCGCTTCCCCATCCGCGTCGAGGCCACGCCTGAAGAGCGCGAGGTCATCGAGTGGCGGCCCGACCGGCAGGGATAGGCCGACCAGCGCGCATCCGCAGACCCGTCGCGACCGACGCGCGCCGTGAACACCCGCACCGGCGACCAGCCGCACGGCGCGGCACGACATCCCACCGAGGCGCAGACGACGAAAGGCAGATAGCTTGGCATGCCATCCAATCCCTTGGCCATCCTGTTCGGTCGCCGGCCAGCCGCGCCGGTGCCAGCGCTGCTGGCGGTGACGCCGCCGCGCACCGGGGAGCGCACCCTGCTGGGCGTGGAGAACTTCCTCCAGTCCATTGCGGTGCCCGAACCCTTTGCCCTGGAACTGGCGGGGGACGCCGACGGCGTCACGCTCATGGCCCGCTGCCGCGACGACGCGGTGGTGCGGGGTCAGATCGCCGCGCACTACCCCCAGGCCCGCGTCCGCGAGATTCCACCGACGCAGGACCCCCTGCGCCTCGCTGAGGGCGAGCAGGCGTGGGCCACGACCCTCCGGTCCAGCGGCCCCGAGTACGTGCCGCTGCGGGTCTTCCGCGACGACGACCTGCTGGACCCCGGCTCGGACCCCCTCATCGCCCTGCTCGGGGCACTGTCGGCCCTGCGCCCCGGCGAGCGCGTCGTGGCCCGACTGCTGTTGCGCTCCTTGGGTCCCGACTGGTCGCAGCCGCACCTGGCCAAAGCTCAGGCGCGACCGGGCGCCGCAGCCGCCGACCCGGCCTACACTTACCAGACCAAGCCCCTCCACACCGACGGCGTGACCATGGCCGTCCTCGGCGTGGTGGCGCTGGCGGCCTTCCGGGGCTACCTCTGGGTCCAGGCCGGGGAGGCCGGGACGGCCATCGCGCTGGGAGCCGGTGTCGTCAGTGGCTTGGCCCTGGCGAGCTGGGCCTGGCACCGGTGGCAGCGGGCCCGCGCCCGCCCGTACGACCCGCGGCTGATCCAGGAAAAGGTCTCCCGCGTCGCCTTCGAGGCTGAGGTCCACGTCGTCGCCATCCTGCCGCAGGAGGACCAACGCCAGCGCGCGCAGGAGGTGTTGGCGCCGGTGGTCGCCGCCTACGGTCACTACGACAACCCGGGCGGCGCGTGCTTCATGGCGAGCGAGGTTCGGCCCGTCGTGCCCGCCCCGTCGCTGCTGCACCCCGCCGGTCCGGGTCTCTTCGGCCGGCGCAGCGTCCTGGGCGTGCGTGAGGCGGCGTGTCTGTGGCACCCGCCGAGCGCCGGCGATGAGACGCCCCTCGTGGAGCGGTCGGGCGCCCGGGCGCTCATCCCCATGGCACGCGGCGTCAGGGGCGGCGCCGACGTGGGCGCCACCACGGCGGGCAGCCCCCGATCGATCCACTTCCCCGCCGACCTGCTGCGACGGCACCACCTCTACGTGGCCCGCACCCGCATGGGCAAGTCCACCCTCATGCACCACCTCGTGGCGCACAAGCTGCGGGAAAAGGCCGCCGGGCGAGACGACGACGCCATCGTCGTGATCGATCCCCACGCCGACCTGGTGGACGGCCTGTTGGCCCAGGTCCCCGAGGACCTCGTGGAAACGGTGCGTCTCGTCGATCTGGCCGACGCCACGGGCGCGCCCGGCATCAACCTGCTGGACACGCGCGTCTTCGCGGACCGTGACCGCACCGCGGACTCGGTGGTGCGCGTCGCTCGCGGCCTCTGGGACCAGTGGGGGCCCCGGATGCAATCCATCCTGGAGCAGATGGTCAAGAGCCTGCACGAGGCCAACGCGCACCCCGCCACGGACGCGGGCGAGCAGTACACCATCCTCGACGGGCTGCGGTTGCTCGGGGACGGAAAGTTTCGCGGGGGCGTGCTGGCCAAGGTCAGCGACCCCTACCTGCTGGAGTGGTGGGCGCGAGACTTTGCCTCCTGGCACCGCCAGTACCGGGCTGAAGCGCTGGCCCCGGTCCAGACCCGCCTGTCCTACTACGCGTCCTCCAAGCGCGCCCGCGCCATCCTGGGCCAGTCGCGCTCCACCATCAACCTGCGCCGGGTGATCCTTGACGGCGGCGTGCTCTTAGTCTCGACCGCCCAGGGCACGGCGGGCCGGGACGTGGCCGCCCTGGTCGGCGCGTCGCTCCTCAACCTGGTGGACGCCGTGATCCGCGAGCAGGGCGCCCGCCCGCCCGACCAGCGGCGCGGCGTCTTGGTGGTGGTGGACGAGCTGCAGGCCATGCCCGGCGTGGACTACGAGTCGATGCTCAGCGAACTGGGCAAGTTCGGGGCCAGCTTTGTGCTGGCCACCCAGAGCCTGGCCAAGCTGGACGACCTCTCCCCCACGCTGCGGGACACGCTGTTAGCCAATGTCGGCTGCCTGGCCGTCTTCCAGGTGGCCGGCGCCGACGCCCGCCAGTTGGTCTGGGAGTTGGGCAAGGACCGGGTGTCCGAGGACGACGTCACGTCGCTCCCCGTGCATCACTGCTACGTGCGGGCCACGGTGGGCACGGAGCGGCTGCCCGCCTTCTCGATGCTGGTGCGCAAGCCTGAGCCCGGCAACGCCGACACCACCACCCGCATCCGCGCCGCCGCTGCGGGCTACACCACCAGGGCCACGGAACTCGCCGCCGGCGAGCTGGAGTCGCAGCAGCGGGTGGAGCTGTTTCGCAAAGAACTCACGGCCCTGACGACCGGCGAAGCCCCGGCGACGGCGACGGCCCCACCGCAAGCGCCGCGGCGGCGCACGCGCCGGATCCGCACCCGCCGGCAGCCGAAGGCGGACGACGGCCGCGACGCCGGCCGGGAAGGTCCGTGAGTCCGGGCGACCGCCAGGTCCAAACGCTGCGGCGACTCGCCGCGATGCCCTTCCTCGACCGGTTGGAACTGGCCGCCGTCGCGGGGATGTCCGACCGCTCCGCCTATCACGTCGTCGCGGCCCTGGAGCGCCGGGGCCTGGCCGCGTCCCTCGCCCACGCCACCGACCTGCTGCGGACGACGCGGCGTTGCTATCTCACGGCCGCCGGCCTGCAACGGTTGGCCCAGGCGGAGGGCGTCGGCGTGGACGAGGTGCTCCGCGCCTCCCCCGTCTCCGCCCAGTGGCGACGCATCGTGCTGGCGCGCCTCGACGCCGTGGCGGTCATCTACCGGCTCGCGGCATCCATCGCGGCGCTCCTGGGCTCCGTGGAGGTTCGCTGGTATCGAGCCCTGCCCCTGGATGCCGCCATCCTCCTCCCCGGCGGACGCACCGTCGGCGTGGTCCGACAGGGCCGTACCGCCGACCGGACCGGCTTCGCCAAGCGGCTCTGGCGACTCCGGGAGGGGCCGCGGCTCAGCGGCGTCCTTTTGCTCATGCCCGATGCGGTGCGGCTGCAGCACGCCCGCCGGCGGCTGGCGGACGCCCCGTGGGCGGCCTTCCTGGCCCTGGAGCGGGATGCGATCGGGGGCGGTCTCGACCATCCCGTGTGGCGCCCGCCCACCATCAACGCCATCGTTGACCTGCCGTCGGCGCTCGCCGCCTTTAATTCGGGCGGCGCGCGGCCCACCGAGCCGGTGCCGGCGCGGGCAACCCTGCCCGAGGACATCAAGCGCCACGCGCCGAGCCGGGACGCGCCCGACTGGCTGCTGCCGGTCCTGCTGAAGCCCGCCGAGAAGCGCGCCCTCGACCTTCTCGCCGATTGGCCCTGGATCAGCCGGGACGACCTGCGCGGGCTGCTGGGGGTCTCGCAGGCGCGAGTGTCGCAGCTAGTAACCAGGCTCGGCGCGTTCGGTCTTGCGACCTCTGTCCCCGCCGCTGACCGCCGCCTGGTCCTGACCGATCGCGGGCTGGCCCTGCTGGCCCGCCGGGACCGCGCCGCCGTGGGCGCCGCCAAGAAGCGCTGGAGCGCCGCGTCCCTGGACGCCAACCGCCCGCTGACCTGGCGCACCGTCGCCGGCGTCCGCAGCCGCCAGCTGCTCCGCAACCTCGCGCACACGACCGCCGTCCACGCCTTCGTCGCGGCCCTGGCCCGGCAGGCGCCCGCCCTCGGCTGGGAGCTCGCGCAAATCGACCCGCCCCCCAGGGCGGCGCGCTACTTCCGGCACGGTCACACGCGGCGCGCCGTCCATCCCGACGCCTTCGGCGTCCTCCATCGCGGGACCACCGTCTGGTCATTCTTCCTGGAGTGGGAACGACGCGCGGTGCGGCCGGCCACGATGGCGGCTCGGCTGGCTCCCTACCTGCGCTACTACGCCTCATCCCGACCCACCGACGACCATGGCGGCCAGCCCGCCGTGCTCATCGTCGCCCGTGACGACCTGGCGGCCACCCACTTCCTCCGCGTGGCCCAGGAAGAAGTGGAGCGGGCGGGCGTCCAGGTCCCCCTGTGGGTCACCCACGCGCCGGTACTGGCGACGCATGGACCGCTCGGTCAGGTCTGGCGCACGCCCGGCCGCTGGGTAGCAGTCAGCGCTTTGCCCGGAGGCTGACCACAGCGTGATTTCTTTCCCCTAACCACCTCCGCAATCTCGCTTACCGTGGCCTCGTACACTGCATGCAAGCTCACTAAGTATGGATGCCGCACAAGTCGCGGACTAACCACAAACTCATCATGGCGCAGTGACTCTAGCGCTCGACTGATCTCACCTTCATCTGGTCACACTTTTGCAAGATCAGCTTGCATCTATTCTTCGGCATCTTTCAGAAGGGAATCCATTTGCCAGTCTATGCGACGATAGTCTAGCTCAAGAACGTACAACTCATAGTGAACCGACATCAATCGGAAGTCCACGTGAATCACTTCCTTTCCATCTTTCTTAGAGGTCATAAATCAATCCTCTCCCGCTGGCCGCAGCAGCCGATATTCAATGGTCTAGCTGGCACCGAAACCTCGTGGGGGCTTGTATAGAAACACGGGATTATCCCCTGGGCGCATGTGGGAGTTTCGGGAACGGCAAAGCGCCGGAGTGCCACAAACACTCCGGCGCTTCGTATACTTTCGCTTGGAGCATGGAGGCGAGAGGTTCGCCAAGGGTGTGAGAAACCCAAGTCCGCTGCTACCCCAGCGGTTGCGGTTCGAGTTCGCCTTGCTCCGCTTTAAGCGGAGCACAGTTCCCCTAGTCTATTCGGGGGCAGGTATGTTCCGCGGGTCTTGGACCGTCCAAGACAGGCGTAGGGCCGGGACAGACCGTAGACCCCTGGGTCCTTTGAGACCGTCGGTGAGCGAGGTCGTCCCGGCCCTGCACGCTGGCGCAGAGCCCGAACAGTTGCCGGGGCCGCGGACGCGAGCCCGAAGATCCAAGGCCGGGCGGGACGCCAGCGTCCACGGGAGGGTACCGGAATGGCGGACCCGCAGCTTGTCGGGATTGATGTCGCGCGTGATGCCCTGGAGGTGGCGGTCTATCCGACCAACGCGGGCTGGCGCGTGCCCAACACGCCGGCGGGCCACGCCCGCCTGGTGGCGTGGGCGCAGACCCACCAGCCCGTCCGCGTGGTGCTGGAAGCCACCGGCGGCCACGAGCGCGCCGTGGCTGCGGCGCTGGCTGCCGCCGGGCTGCCGGTGGTCGTGATCAACCCGCGCCAGGGGCGCGACTTCGCCGGCAGCCGCAACGTCCAGGTCAAGACGGACCGCGTGGACGCGCAGCTGCTGGCGCGCTTTGCCGCGGAGGTCCGCCCGCCGCTGCGGCCGCGGCCCTCGGCGGCCAGTCGCGATCTGCAGGATCTGGTGCGCCGTCGGCGCCAACTCCTGACGCATCGGGTGGCCGAGCAGCAACGGCGCCCCCTGGCTCCGCCCCGCGGCCAGGCCAACATCGACGCCCACCTGGCCTGGCTGGCCCAGGGCCTGGCCGAGTTCGAGGTCGAGATCGCCGCGGCCCTGCAGGCCGACCCGGCCCTGAGCGCCCGCGCGACCTGGCTGCAGAGCATTCCCGGCATCGGCCCCACCGCCAGCGCCACCCTGTTGGCCGAGCTGCCCGAACTCGGCCGGCTCTCGCGCCGGGAGATTGCGGCCTTGGTTGGGGTCGCTCCCTTCAATCGCGACAGCGGCACCTGGCGCGGCCAGCGCCGCATCGCGGGCGGGCGCGCCGCCGTCCGCGCGGTGCTGTACATGGCCACCGTCGCCGCGACGCGGGCCGGTCCGGTCATCCGCGCCTTCTATCAGCGCCTGCGGGCGGCCGGCAAGCCCGCCAAGGTGGCGCTGACCGCCTGCATGCGCAAGCTGTTGGTGATCTGCAATGCCCTCTGTCAGAAGCAGACCACCTGGGATCCCACCGTGACCTAACCCCGGCTGCCCCAAATACAGTTGCTCACCGCACGTGGAAAAGATCGGGCGCGAGGTAGGATGCCAAAGGCCGGGCGCGAATCCTATCGTTTGCTCCAACACTCCGCGTCGGGCCCATTCTGTTGTACCACAAACCAGTTTTCAGCAAAAGTGAACACTTGGCGCTTGTACACTCTTCCAGTTTCAAATATGATTTCGGCCGGTTCAGAACGCACCAGCGTCAGAACCAACGATGATTCTCCTGGTGTGTGGGGAACCAGAGGAGGATTGCCATGTGGCAATCTATTACTCGAATCTTGTTTGCCCTGCTGATCACGGCAGTCGGCGCGTCCCTATTGATCGGGACCGTAGGTGGGGAAGGTCCGGTACCCAACGCGCCCCCTGAGGCAGCGGAGCCGCCACCGCTTCCGCCGAACGCATTTGTGGAGCTGCCGGTGCAGATCGAAATCACGACCACCACCACGGCTGGCAGGGTCCATACGGCGTCCTGGACGCAAGGGCCCGGCGTAAGCATCCCAAGCACCCAGGCCATCACGAACGGGCTGGCAATGTCGGCCAGCGGTGGATGCAGCGACTTCAAGGTTACGCGAAGCTGGCCAGTCAAGAAATACTGGTCAGCCACGTCGTGGTGCTGGGATGGGACATACATCACCGGCAACATGCGTATCGAGGCTGACGGTGAGGGCTACTTCGGATACTCGTTCAACAAGAACACCGAAAAGCGGTTCACGCATGGTGGAGTCAACCAGCGATATGCCCGCGATACGGCAACCGGCCAGTTCTGCACGGGTCCGTACATCGCCGTCTGTGAGGACTACGTGACGATCAAGAAGGAGGTCAAGGGTGACGGCAACGGAAAGAAGCTCTAGTGCATGAAGCGTTCGTGACCGCAATTCTGGTCGTGGCGGCCCTTGAATTGCGAGATTGGATCAAGAGCAAGCATCAAGACCGCCCGTAGTATTTCAGGGCCCGCACCTTTCGGGGTGCGGGCCCTTGTTATTCGCCCCCGACGTACTAGGGTGAGGTCATCGCTGAGGAGTTGTGAGCCGCGCACGAGCGCAGGCAGCCCGACCATCGGAGGCGCATCATGGATGCCGTAGAGCATGAAGCTGTCAAGAGGTCGTTGCCACGTTCGCGTGGGCCGTGTGCGCCGTGTACAGCGCAATCCTGGCCGGAGAAAAGGGGTACAGCGACCATTGGTGGCTGTGGTGGGGTGTGCTGTTCAGGCCGCTCACATTCCTGGCGACGATAGGACTGCCAAATCGACGGGCGAGGCAGTCGTGATACAGGAACTCCGTGACCGCGAACTCACCGAGGTACGAACCAGTATAGAGAAGGCTGTCATGCTGTGCGCCCTGGCTATTGCGGCCACGGTGATCGCGTTCAGCGTGTGGGTCTATACCGAGGAGGGCAAAGAAGCTGTCCAGCGTGCTCGCATCACCCAGATCGAGCGTTCGCTCTACGTGTTTGAGAATCACGGTCCGTGCATTCTGATAAAGTAGCCTCGTAGACAATCCGAGGATTTGGCAAAATTAGTGAGCACCTCCGACCACTTGGGTCGGAGGTGCTCGCAGGGAAGCGGCGATGGAATCAGGAACTCAGAAGCTCGTTGAGCTCCCGGTCGAACTCACCCCTAGCTCTCTCGGAAGTCAGGCCAGCAGACCGTTTATCTCGCTCCGAGAGGCACTCAAGTTGGCTGGATTCGAGGAGCTTAGCGAAGTTGGGATCGGTTCGAGCGAGGTAGTCGAAAGTTACGCGCAATCGCACGGAGGGTAGACAAAATCGAAACGCACTACGAGTACCGTGCCAGGCGCGAGGACTGCAAACCTGAAGTGGCACCTACTGCTAGCACTCATGCCCTTGATGGCCCCGACAGCTACCATCACATACTTCGTCGCCAAATAGCTTCAACCGCCCCCTTAGATACGGGAAGGAGCGGTTTTTGGCTCCCACGTGTCGGGAGGGGGTAATCCCGTAGAAACCAGTCGCCGTTTTGCATCAGGCCGTACATGACGGCGAACACTTGTTGATGGCGACCCTAACCAGGCCAAAGTTGATGCGCAACGTCACTGGCCCGAATGACGATACGCCGATCGCCCCTCCGATGGGCTGCTGCCATCAAGCTCTCGATATGCTTGCGGACCGGGCCAGCGTA
>LXNI01002469.1_pt1 | contig 12708 bp, 9 predicted proteins | sample 809091 | NCBI WGS metagenome assembly LXNI01 (sample SAMN04870527, study PRJNA318959) | sponge metagenome | biome: 01000161; feature: marine sponge reef; material: water | host: Sarcotragus foetidus | place: Greece: Milos, Mediterranean Sea | collected 2013-05-29 | depth 5-7 m | reverse complement strand
AGGGGCATACCCTTCGATCCAACGCTATATCTGGTGTGTCAGCCGGGAGAATCTGGCCAAATCGGCGCCGGGCAAACGCGAAAAGTGCCAACTTGGGCTGGGCGAGCGCGGCTTCCGGGTCCGGGCCCACCAGCGCCTTGAGCGGGTAGGGCGCGAACACCGGGTCGATGTAGAGCCCGCCGCCGAAGCAGTAGGCGCGGCCCTGGTGGAAGTGCGAGACCTCGGTGAGATAGAGCATGGCCGGCCGCTCCGGCAGCTCGCTGCGGGCGTGGAGCGGCGTCGTGCCGGTGAGCCCGTGGCCGGGCTCCACCTGCGTCGCGCCGCCATCCGCCAGCGCCGCCATCACGCGGGCCGACGTGGTGCCCGGTGCGTTGATGACCAGGCCGCTGCGGCCTTGCCTCTCGAGCCGCGACGCGGCCTCGCTCAGGGTCGTGAGATTGGGCGTGGGCCGCGCCTCGCCCGTGCCTTCGTCGAAGAGCAGGGCGGGGAAGGTGGTGAGCCCGGCGAACCGCCCGCCCGGCGCGGCATCGAGCATGTCCGCCACCGCCTCCACGTCGCCCGCGTCGAAGCCCCCTTCGTGGCCGGAATAGAAGGTATCGCCCGGCGCCTGGATGCGCGCGATCAGCGCCTGCTCGTGGCCGTGGGCTGCCGCCGCCTGCGCGGCCTCCGAGGCTTTCTCCTCGTTGAAGACGGTCCAGTAGTCGGCGCGCATGGCCGCGGCCTCCGCCGCCTCGCGGCGCGGGATCTGTGTGAGGTGGCCGATGTGCGCCACCCGGTGGCCGTTGGCGTGGATCGGCCGGGCGCAGGCCATGTCGACGGCGACGAAGCGCTCGATGCCCCCCGCACGGAGTGCATCGAGCGCAGGCGGGTTGCGGCCGATCTGCTTGGTCATCGCCAGCACGTCGAGGCCGAGCCGGGACGCCTCGGCGCTCATCGTCTGCGCGTTCTCGGTCATCGTGTCGAGATCGAGCAGGTAGGCGCCGGCGGGCACCCGGCCCGCCTGGTGAAGCGCAACCGCGGCTTCGAGGAACGCCCGGTTTCGGGCCTGCAACGCCTTCAGAAACACCGTCCCTCGCCTCCCCCGTGATCGCCGCCTTCCGGCTCCCGCCGCCTCGCCCGGGCGAGGGTCGCGTGCTAGCGTGCGCCGCCATCGCCGCCCGGCGCTTGGCCGGCCCCAGCGCGGAAGATACATGAGCGAGACCGACCACACGATGCCGGGCGGCACGCCCTCGATCTACCCGGTGGTGCGCCTGATCGCGTCGCTGCTGCTGGTGACCGTGGGCGGGGCCGCCATGTACGCGGTGATCGTGGCGCTGAAGCCGGCCTCCTTCGAGTTCGGGGTGAGCCGGGGTCTGGCCTCCGTCCCCTACATGATGCTGATGCTCACCGGCGGCGTCGGCGGCGTGTTCATGGGCCGGCTGGCGGACCGCTTCGGCGTGCTGGTGCCGGTGCTGATCGGGTGCGTGGGGCTGCCCGGCGGCATGGCGAGCGCCGCTCTCGCCGAAGAGTTCTGGCAGTTCTGCGCCGCCCTCGGCATTCTCTCCGGCCTGCTCGGCACCTCCGCCGTCTTCGCCCCGATAGCCGCCGACATCTCGCTCTGGTTCACCCGGCGGCGCGGGCTCGCCGTCTCCATCGTGGTGACCGGCACCTACTTCGCCGGCGCGCTCTGGCCGCCCATCGTCCAGTCCTCCATCGATGCGCGGGGCTGGCGCGAGACCTACGTCATCGTCGCCATCATCATGGCGGCCACGATGCTGCCGCTCGCCGCCGTGCTCTACCGCAAGCCGGCCGCGCTTCTCGCGGCGCAGACGGCGCACGCGTGGACCGGCGCGAGCAGGCCGCTCGGCATCACGCCCGGCACGCTGCAGTGCCTGATCTGCGTGGCGGGGCTCGGCTGCTGCGTGGCGATGGCGATGCCGCAGGTGCACATCGTCGCCCACATCTCCGATCTCGGCTACGCCGCCCAGCGGGGCGCCGAGATGCTGTCGCTGATGCTCGGCACCGGCATCGTGAGCCGCATCGTCTCCGGCTTCATCTCGGACCGCATCGGCGGCCTGCGCACGCTGCTGCTCGGCTCGGTGCTGCAGGCGCTCGCGATCGTCGCCTTCCTCGGCGCCGACACGCTCACCCTGCTCTATGTGGTCTCGGCCGTCTTCGGCCTCTCGCAAGGCGGGATCGTGCCGTCCTACACCATCATCATCAGGACGTTCTTCCCCGCGCACGAGGCGGGCCGGCGCGTGGGCTGGGCGATGCTGTTCACGTTCGCGGGCATGGCGCTCGGCGGCTGGATGGCCGGCGCGCTCTACGACCTCACGGGCTCGTACACCGCGTCCTTCATCAACGCGATCGCCTTCAACATTCTGAATGCCGCGATCGTGGTCTACCTCGCCCGCCGCCGGCAGATGCTCGCAGCCTAGGACTCTTTTCGCTCACGGTGACCGGCCGCCCTGCGCTTGCGCGCGCCTATCGGCGCGACCGGCCGCCTTTTGATTCCGCGCGCCTGCCGGCGCGACCGCCGAGCCTCTCGCGCCGCAGCGCCTCGGTCGCCGCCTCGTCGACGGCGAGGTCGTCGTCCTCCTCCGAGCCCACGATCACCACGCCGTAGAGCGCCTCCGCCTTGGCGCGGGAGACGTAGCGCTCGTTCACGTCGTCGAGCACGCGCCCGGGCTCGCGCTCCAGCGGGTCGCCGTAGCCGCCGCCGCCGTTGTCGATGGCGTGCAGCCTGGAGCCCGGCTCGAGGTGGCAGTAGGCGTCGGTCTCGTAGACCTCACAGCTGCCGTCGGCCGCGATCCTGGCCTGGTAGCCCGCGTGCGAGGGCAGGCCGCCGCGCACGCCCTGCGGCAGGATCGTGAGCCCGTTGCAGATGTTGATGACCAGCATCGGGTCGTGGCGCGGCCCGAAGATCACCTCCGAGGCCGGCCCGCCCCGCCTGCGCCCTGCGCCGCAGGAATCCACCAGCGCGCGCACGCTGTCGACCTGGAAGGGGAAGCGCTGCTCGTTCACCTCGATGCTGTCGCGGTAGACGAGGCCGACGCTCACCGGGTTGACCAGGCCGTGCATGCCGTCGTTCCGGGCCGAGGCCGGCATGCCGCCCGCCGACATGAACATCTGGTTGACGTAGGGCGCGCCGTCCCTGCGCCAGTCCTTGCCGGAGCAGACGCCGGTGCCCGCGCCGTTGCAGAAGTTGCCCTGGCTGAAGCCGTAGCCGTCGCCCAGCGTGGCAAACGCCGACTGGATCAGGTTGATGATCATGTCGGTCATGTTGGTGGTGGCGACCGAGCAGCTGTGGGGGAAGCGCGGAATGCCGACCACGCAGTTCTCCCGCAGCAGCACGTCGAGCCGGCGGAAGCTGCCCGCGTTGTGCGGGATGTCGGGGTCGAGGCAGGCGAAGACCGCCTGGGCCGCCGCCATGGTCGACGTCACGCGCGTGAGATTCATGCCGGCGTCGACGCAGTCGGGATTGTCGCGCAGGTCGACCGTGATGAAGCCGTCGTCCGCGTCGATGTCGACGCTCACCTTGACCGGGATGCCGTCGGGCAGGAACGGCTGGATCGGGTCGTGGCAGCCCTCGTTCTCGAGCCGCCCGCTGGGCAGGGCCCGGATCGATTCACGCGCGCGCCGCTCGGAATAGGCGAGCCATTCGTGGATGAAGTCGCGCACCGCGTTCGCGCCGTACTTCTCGATGAACGCCTTGAGCCGCCGCTCGCCGATGCGCGCCGCGCCGATGGCGGCGAGATAGTCGCCGAACCACTGGTCCGGCACGCGGATGCGGCGCCGGCACATGCGGACGATGTCGTCGATGTCGCGGTAGTCCCGCTGCACCTGGACGCAGGGGAAGATCAGCGCGCCTTCGTGATAGACGTCCTTCGCTGCGGCGAAGTATGTGGTGGGCTGGCTGTTGCCCACGTCCGCCTGGTGGGCCTTGACGCCCACGGTGAAGAAGTGCTCGCCCTCGTGGAACACCGGCACCAGGATCGTGTGATCGGCCGCGTGGCTGTTGCCGCCGTAGGGGTCGTTGTCGAGATAGGCGTCGCCCTCGCGGAACTCCGGGTGCCTCTCGCTCATGATGGTGGTCTGGATGTTCATGCCGAAGACGTGGATCGGCATGGCTTCGGCGGTCGCCAGCACCTCGTGGTCCGAGGTGATGATGGCGCAGGAGAAGTCCCGCGCGATGCCGATGACGGCCGAGCGCGCGCTGTGCAGCACGGTGTTGGTCATCTCGCGGCAGATCGCGTCCATGCGGTTGGACATGACCGCGAGGTTGAGGGCGCTGAGCCGCTCCTCGCTCGCAGCCTGCGCGTCGGCGGACGCGGCGGCAGGTGCGGCGGGCGATGCGTCGTTCATGGGGCGATACGCGCTTGTGGATCTCGTTGAGAGGAGCTTAGCACGTCGCACCATCTTGAAGCCTCTCAAGGGCGGGCGAATGCTTGTGACGCCGCCTCTCCGCGCGTAGGGTGCCGCCGCTTCTCGATACGGGGATTCCCATGGTCCATCTCGCAAGCCGCCTCTCGCGCATCAAACCCTCGCCGACGATGGCGATCACGGCCATGGCGGCCGATCTCAAGGCCGCGGGCAAGGACGTGATCGGCCTGGGCGCGGGCGAGCCGGATTTCGACACGCCGGACACGGTCAAGGCCGCCGGCATCGAGGCCATCGAGACGGGGCTCACCAAGTACACCCGGGTCGACGGCCTGCCGACGCTGAAGCAGGCCATCGCCCGAAAATTCGCGCGCGAGAACGGCCTCGACTACGCGCCCGAGCAGATCAGCGTGGGCTCGGGCGCCAAGCACGTGCTCTTCAACGCGCTGATGGCCGGCCTCGATCCCGGCGACGAGGTCATCGTGCCAGCGCCCTACTGGGTCTCGTATCCCGACATGGTGGTGCTGGCGGAGGGCACGCCCGTGATCGTGCCGACCACGGAGGGCGACGGCTTCAAGCTCCGGCCCGACGCGCTGGCCGCCGCCATCACCCCCAACACCCGCTGGCTCATGTTCAACTCGCCTTCCAATCCCACGGGCGCGGCGTATACGCGGGACGAGATGGCCGCCATCGCCGCCGTGCTCGTCGATCACCCGCACGTGGGCGTGCTTGCGGACGACATCTACGAGCACCTCGTCTACGACGATTTCCGCTTTCACACGATGGCCCAGGTCGAGCCCCGGCTCCATGAGCGCACGGTCACCATCAACGGGGTCTCCAAGGCCTACGCGATGACCGGCTGGCGCATCGGCTTCGCCGGCGGCCCGCGCGAGATGATCGCGGGCATGGCCAAGATCCAGTCGCAGTCGACCTCCAATCCGTCGTCCATCAGCCAGCACGCGGCCATCGCGGCGCTGGACGGGCCGCAGGATTCGATCCCCGAGCGGCGCGCGGTGTTTCAGGAGCGCCGCGACCTCGTGGTGGGCATGCTGAACCAGGCGGACGGCATCGAGTGCGCGATGCCGGAGGGTGCCTTCTATGTCTATCCGAGCTGCGCCGGCATGATCGGCCGCACCACGCCGGGCGGCGAGACGCTGGCCAACGACGAGGACGTCGCCCGCTACTTCCTGGAGGCAGAGGGCGTGGCCGTGGTGTTCGGGGCGGCGTTCGGCCTCGAGCCCTACTTCCGTATCTCCTACGCCACCTCCACCGAGGCGCTGACCGAGGCATGCACGCGCATCCAGCGGGCGGCCGGCAGGCTCTCCTGAAAGCAACCTGACGGGCCGCTCACGCAGCGTTGAGTTGCCGTGAGCGCCCGGCGGTGTCATCTGTCACTGCAAGAGCCCCGCGCACGCGCGCCGGGCAGGACGCAACAGGCAGGAGCGGAGGGCCTTCGATGCTCATCAAGATCAAGCGCGGCTGGGAGCTGCCGGACTCCGCCGCAACTCCCGAATCGGTGTTCATGAACCGGCGCACGCTGCTCAAGGGGCTTGCCTCGGGCCCGCTGCTCGCGGCGGGCGCGGCAGTGCCTTTCGTCGGCGGGGTCGGCGCGGCGCTCGCAGATGAGGAGCAGGAGGACCCCTCGGCTCACCTCTACCCGGTGGAGCAGAACCCGGCCTACACCCTCGACCGGGCGCTGACGCCGGAGGACTTCGCAACCACCTACAACAACTACTACGAGTTCGGCTCCTTCAAGGAGATCTGGCAGAAGGCGCAGGCGCTCAAGATCCGGCCCTGGACGGTCGAGTTCGACGGGATGGTGGAAGAGCCGATGACCGTCGGCATCGACGACCTGCTGGCGCAGATGCCGCTGGAGGAACGCCTCTACCGCCACCGCTGCGTCGAGGCGTGGTCCATCGCCGTGCCCTACAGCGGCTTCCCGCTCAAGGCGCTGGTCGACTTCGCGCGGCCTCTCGGCGATGCCAAGTACCTGGTGATGCAGACCTTCGAGGACGACGACGTGGCGGAGGGCCAGAAGCAGTTCTGGTATCCTTGGCCCTATATCGAGGGCCTCACCATGGCTGAGGCCACCAACGAGCTCGCCTTCATCGCCACCGGCTATTACGGCAAGCCGATCCCGAAGCAGAACGGCGCGCCGCTCCGCCTCGCCGTGCCGTGGAAGTACGGCTTCAAGCACATCAAGGGCATCGTCCGCTTCAGCTTCACGGACGAGCGGCCGAATTCCTTCTGGGAGGATCTGGCGGGCAACGAGTACGGCTTCTGGGCCAACGTCAATCCCGAGGTCTCGCACCCGCGCTGGAGCCAGGCGCACGAGCGCTTCTACGGCCCCGACGGGCAGGAGCGCCTGCCCACCCTGCTCTACAACGGCTACGGCGAGCAGGTGGCCTCGCTCTACGACGGCATGGAGGGCGAGCTGCTCTACATGTAGCGCCGCCGCCACGCGTCATTTTGAGGGCCGCCCTGGCCGTGCGCCGGGGCGGCCTTTGCTTTTCCCCGAGTCAGGCCGGATCGAACTCGTTGTCGTGGCGCTCGATGTAGCGGACGATGCGCTCCAGCCCTTCGCGCAAGCCCCCGTGCGAGTGCGCGAAACAGAGCCGGAAGTGCTCCTCGTTGCCGGGGCCGAAGGTGTAGCCCGGCGCGATGCCGACGTCCTCCTCCGCCAGCACGCCTTCCGCGAACGCGAGGCTCGATTTCAGCCCCCGCACGCGCGGAAACGCATAGAACGCGCCCTCGGGCGCCGTGAGCTCGATGCGCGCACACCGCCCCAGCACTTCGGCCACGATCTCGCGTCCCCGCGCGTACTGATCGCGTAGCCGGGCGACCGCCTCCTCGCCCTGCTCCAGCGCCGTGATCGCGGCCTGCTGCACGAAGACCGTCGCCCCGGTGTTGAAGCACTCGGAGAGCACCGCCCACGTCTCGGCGTGCCGGCGCGGTGCCACCACCCAGCCGATGCGCCAGCCGGTCATGGCCCAGGCCTTGGAGAACCCGCTCACGACGATGACCGGGTCGTCGTCGCGGGCCAGCGTCATGAAGGAGGGCGCTGCGTCACCCTCGTAGACGGTGCGGTGATAGACCTCGTCCGCGATCAGCAGGATGTTCCGCTCCCGGCAGATCTCCAGCAGCTCGGCCTGCTGCAGGGCGGGCATCACCCAGCCGGTCGGGTTGCAGGGCGAGTTGAGGAAGAGCGAACGGGTGCGGGGGCGGAGCGCTGCGCGAACGTCGGCGAGATCGAGCCGCCAACCGGCGTCCGTCCGCCGCTGGCTCACATACGTCACCTCCGCGCCGGTCGTCCTGTAGGTGGTGTCGATGTTGGGCCAGACGGGGCCCACGATGATCGCGTGATCGCCCGTGCTCAGCGCCATCTGCGCGGCGATGGTGATGCCGAGCATGGTGGCGCCCGGCACGGTGATCCGGTCGGGGTCGAGGTCGATGCCGTAGAGGGCGTCGAGGTAGCCCTTCAGCGCGTCCCGCAGCGCCTGCTTGCCGCGGGTGTGGGTGTAGAACGTATCGCCCGCGTCGAGCGCAGCCTTGGCGGCCTCGCGGATGAACCCGTCGGTCACGGCGTCGCCTTCGCCGAACCAGAGCGGGATCACCTCAGGGTCGCCGATGCGCGTCAGCGCCACGCGGGTGATGCCGTTCTGCTCCAGGGCGGCGATTTCGGGGCGGAGAAAATCCATGACGATCACTCGTGCTGTGGGGGGCGCACTGTATCCATCGCGGCCCGAGCCGACGGCCGGGTCCGGGCCGACCCCGTTGGAATACCGTGCCGCCAAAAGAAAGGCCGGGTCCGAAGACCCGGCCAGTCTAACAGGGAGGCTTCACGTCTAGGAGACGTGGGATCCGAGGACCCCCTTCAGGCCTTGCACCTGAAGTCGAAGGGCCGGGATGGGCATCCCGGCCAATCCTCGTAAGCACGACGCGAGCGTCATGCTGCGGCGCAATATGTATGTGCAACGGCTCTTTTGCGCTAGGGTGTGGGAAGCAAATCAGCCATGCGTCTGGCGCATGGCAGGGGGCGCCCTAGGCGCGCCACTTGGCCACTTCGGCCAGCAGGAAATCGCGGAAAACCCCGATGCGCTTGGAGTAACGCAGCTCCTCGGCGTAGATGAAGAAGGCGTCGAAGGGCCGCCCCCGATAGTCCGGCAGCACGCGCTGGAGCCGTTGGCTGCCCCACACCGCGTAGTCGGGCAGCGCCGCGATTCCCAGGCCGCTCTCCACCGCTTCGCGCATGCAAAATATGTTGTTCGCTTCCAGCACGATGCGCCCGTCGGCCCGCGGATCGCCCGAAATCGCGATCAGCCAGTCGGGGCTGGCGATGGGGGTGAGCGGCCCCTGGCCATAGATGATCAGGCGCTGGCGGGCGAGGTCGTCCACCGTCTCGATCGGGCCGAACTCGGCCAGGTAGTCCGGCGAGGCGTAGATGTGGGAGTGGACCTTCATCAGGTGGCGACGGACGAGATCGGGCTCGGTCGGCTCGATCATGCGGATCGCCACGTCCGCCTCGCGCATGGAGAGGTCGAGCAGCTCGTCGGAGGTGAGCAGCGTGATGTTGATCTCGGGGTACAGGCTGTTGAAGGTGGGGATCCGGGGCGTGAGCCACGCGGACGCGAAGGCGATCGTGGTCGTGATCTTCAGCGGGCCCCTCGGCCGGTCGCGCGAATCGGTGATCTGCGCCTCGGTCATCGCGAGCTTGGCCGAGACCTCGCGGGTGGTGCGGTAGAGCGCCTCGCCCTGCTCGGTCAGCAGCAGGCCGCGCGAATGGCGGTGGAAGAGGACCGCGCCCAGGCTCTTCTCCAGGGCCGCGATTTGCCGGCTTACCGCCGACTGGCTGAGCTCGAGGATGTCGCCGGCGCGGGTGAAGCTGCCGTGCTCGGCCACCGTCTGGAAGATGCGCAGCCGGTTCCAGTCCATCGCGACGCCTGGCGCCCGCCCGGCGCCTACTCCGCCGCCGCGGCCGCGGGCGTCTCGGCCTCGGCGAGAAACTTCTCGGCTTCCAGCGCGCCCATGCAGCCGGTGCCGGCGGCGGTCACGGCCTGGCGGAACACCTTGTCCTGTACGTCGCCGGCGGCGAATACGCCCGGCACGTTCGTCCTCGTGCTGTCCGCCATCGTCTGGATGTAGCCCTCCCCGTCCATAGCGAGCTGGCCGGCGAAGAGCTCCGTGTTGGGGCGGTGCCCGATGGCGATGAACACGCCCTGGAGCGGGATCCGCTGCGCCGCCCCGGTCCTGGCGTGGCGCACCGCCACCCCCGTCACCGACGGCGGCTCGCTCTCGCCCTCGATCTCGGCCAGCACATGGTCCCACAGGATCTCGATCTTGTCGTTGCGGAACAGGCGGTCCTGCAGAATCTTCTCGGCGCGGAGCGCGTCGCGGCGGTGCACCAGCGTGACCTTGCTGGCGTGGTTGGTGAGGTAGAGCGCTTCCTCGACGGCGGTGTTGCCGCCGCCGATCACCGCGACCTCCTTGCCGCGGAAGAAGAAGCCGTCGCACGTCGCACAGGCCGAGACGCCAAAGCCCATGAAGCGCTGCTCGCTCTCCAGCCCCAGCCACTTCGCCTGCGCGCCGGTGCAGATGATGACGGTCTCGCCGACGTAGACGTCGCCGGAATCGCCGGTGCAGACGAAGGGCCGCTTGCCGAAATCCACAGCGACCACCATGTCGTGGATGAGCCGCGTGCCCACGGCTTGCGCCTGGCCCGCCATCTGCTCCATCAGCCACGGCCCCTGGATGACGTCGGCAAAGCCCGGGTAGTTCTCGACGTCGGTGGTGATGGTGAGCTGGCCGCCGGGCTCCAGGCCCTGCACCATGATCGGCTCCAGATTGGCGCGCGCGGCGTAGATCGCGGCGGAGTAGCCCGCCGGGCCGGAGCCGATGATCAGGACCTTGGTGCGGTGCGTCGTCGCCATGCGCGTCTCCCGAATAAGCCCGCGCGGGGCCGGCCGCGCTCCAGCCAGAGATTAGGGGCGGGCGCGCACCCCGTTCAAGGGGCGGGGCGAGAGGCCGCCCATTCCTCGAACCGCTCGCGCACGATCTCCGCCGCCCGCGCGGTCTCGTCGAGCGCCGGGCGCGGCGTCCAGTCCTCGATCCGGCCTGTGAACGGGGCGACCAGCCGGTCCTGCTCAAGGCCCTGGAAGAAACGGTCGATCCGCTTCGACGGGCGCCCCCGCATGGGCGCGACATGGACCGGCTTGCCGGTGGCGCAGGCCTCCGAAGTCATGCTGACGGAATCGCCGGTGACGACGATCGCATCGGCGAGCGCCAGATAGCCGAAATAGGGGTTCTCCCCGTCGCCGCGCCAGATGCGCGCGGGCGTCTCGCCGAGAGACTCGGTGAGCGCCGCCATGCTCGCCGGCGGCGTTCGCCTCGATGCCGTGACGGCAAGCCCTGCGCCGGCATCCGCCGCCATCGCGGCCAGCGCCCGGCCGAGGGCCGCGCCGTCCGACGGCTCGAAGCGGTGACGCCGGCTCGCGCCGCCCACCAGCACCGCCACCAGCGGCCGGGGCAGGCTCTCCAGGCTCGGCGCGAATTGCTGCCTGGCTGCGGCGAGGCGCGCGGGCGTGACGCGGTGCAGGGCGGTCCGGGTCTCGACCACGTTGGCACCGCTAAGCCCATCGTGGCGCGGGGCCACCACCAGGTCGAAGCGCTCCGGCGCCACGCGCGGGTTCTGGACGCAGACGGTGAAGCAGCGGGCCACGCGCCGCAGCCCGAGCGCCAGGCCCACCGCCTTGCGCCCGCCGGCGATCAGGAGCGAGGGCCAGGGCGGTTGCAGCGCGTCGCTGCCGGCGCGCAATGCGTGGAGCGGCGGCGCCAGCCACGCCGGCGGCAGCTGCCGCCACGGTGCGGCCGGGGCGGCGCGCTTGACCTGCGGCGTCTCGCCCATGGCCTCGGCGAGCCCGAGGCACTGGTTCTCGGTGCCCGCGATGCCTTCGGTCAGCACCCAGCAGCTTGACGAGGTGTCGTTCATCCGCCGCGCCTGAAACTCTCCGGCCGGGTCACCACCGGCACCGCGAGGGCTGCGATGACGAGACCCAAAGCCGTGAACTCGGTCCAGCCCAGCGGCTCGTTCAGGATCAGCGCGCCGCTGAACAGCCCGATCATCGGGATGCCGAGGGTGCCGACCGTCGCCACCCCGGTCGGGAACAGCCGCACGATCTCATAGTAGAGGTAGTAGCAGATCACGAACGGCGCGAGGATGTTGTAGATCACCGAGACCAGCGGCCAGAGCGACGGGAAGGCCAGCGCATCCGCGTCCACCACGGCCGCCGCGACGAAGATCGGCACGCCGCAGATCAGGCACTGCCAGCCCACCAGCACCCACATGGAGACCTGCCAGTCGATGCGCTTGAGCGCGACCGTGCCGCAGGCCCAGCCGATGGCGCCCGTCAGAACCAGCAGCGGCCCGAGCGGTGCGGTGCCGAGGGCATGGGCGTCGCTCGCGATCAGCACGCCGAGGCCGGCCGAGCCCAGCGCCAGCGCGCTGAGGCGCCGCCAGCCGGGGCGCTCGCCGAGCACCGCGTAGCCCACCGGCACGGTCCAGATCGGCATCGTGTAGGCGATGATCGCGCCCCGGCCCGAGGTCGTGTGGAGCAGCCCGAAGCCGGTCGCGAGATGCCAGACCGTGATGTTGAAGAAGCCCGAGACCAGCAGCGGCCGCCACTGGTGGCGCGGCACGCGGAGCGAGCGGCCGAGCGCCCGGTGCAGCGCGATGATGATCAGGCCGGCGCAGAAGAGGCAGAGCCCGCGGAAGGTCAGCACGGGAAGCTCGGAGAGCGCGAGCTTGAGCATCGGCCAGTTGACGCCCCAGAGCAGCGTCAATACCGCCAGCAGGACGAAGCCCCGGCGCGGCAGGGACTCGGCGCCGCCGGGCGGAGGGGCCGCGCTCGTCACCTGCGGCGCCGGGCGGGCGCGGGGGTGAGCGCTCCCGGCAGGGCGCTGCGCCGCCCATTTCGCCGCCAGGCCGCGGCTGACGGGCTCGCCCATGATTGCGTTGCATCGCTCACGACTGCCCCCGCCCGCGTTCCCCGGCCCCGAGGGGCCGGAGAGGTGCCCGCCATCCCGGCGCCGTCATCATCCCGTCCCGGCCGCCCGGCCTCAAGGGCGCCATGTCGGAGGCAGCAGTTGCGGGCGGCGGGCTCTCGCCGACATTCATTCCCGATCGTACGGTTGCGCCATATCCAGAACTTTCATTTTCATACCGTTCAAACGACCCCGATCGGCGAGCTGATTTATTTGCGAGCGGATTTCCGCCTTCGGCAGGGCCGTCGGGACCTGCCGGGTCGTCACTGACGCTGGCGGCAGGCGCTTGATGCGTGTGCGGCGCGGGGCGGG
>LXNI01002468.1_pt1 | contig 12712 bp, 9 predicted proteins | sample 809091 | NCBI WGS metagenome assembly LXNI01 (sample SAMN04870527, study PRJNA318959) | sponge metagenome | biome: 01000161; feature: marine sponge reef; material: water | host: Sarcotragus foetidus | place: Greece: Milos, Mediterranean Sea | collected 2013-05-29 | depth 5-7 m | reverse complement strand
AACTGCAGTTCCGGGCGGTCGGGCCTTCGGCCCTCCCTTGTGCAGGGGCTGCGCCCCCGCAACGCCCCCCTCCAAAACCACGCCTCACCGGCAGTGCGCCTTCATTTCAGCATGTCGCCTGTCGAGCAAAGCGGCGGCCGTCAAACAGTTAAGTCATCAAAAGCCTGCACTATGCCGCGGATGACAGGCTCGTCATCAAATGTGGCCCAGTAGTTACGTTTACGCAAATCCTACCTGGCCGCCGGCCTTGTATCCGGCAGAGCCGTGAAATCCTGAACTACTACGAAGTCGATACTCCCGTCCGCCATCATCTGCGCCTGGCGGATCTGTGCCCGGTTGGGCGCACGGTTACTGCCCTCAACATTCATCTCAAATACCCCGGCCGCGCTTATCCTCCCCATCTGCTGCATCGCCTTGAGGAATTCGGCCCCGTTCAGCCCTTCGAAGCCAACATTGTTCACCGCAACCGTCAGAATGTCGGCGATTCCAAATATAGCGCTGTACGTGAGCAGATAGGTGAATGCCTTGTCCGATTCAGGGTATTCCTTGGCGGTGAAGGTCTCCAAAGCCTGCTGTACGCCCGGCGCATCTGTATCCGACCACCACAAATAAGGGAAGACACCGTAGTAGCCCGCGGCCAGCGCGGCATTCTCGCCCAGAATATTCAGAACGTCGCGGTTCATGCCCCAGTTCACGCTGCCCAGCACCACCCGATCGTAAAAGCCGAGCGCGTGCAGCGTACCGATGACCTGCGTGATGCTGAACGAGAGCGACTGCATATAGATGACATTCGCGCCATTGACCAGCAAGTTCTGCAGCTGACCGGTCACATCCGCCGCCGGGTCGATCGGCTGTGCCTCCAGCGGCAGCACCGTGATACCCAGCGAGTCCGCAAAAGCCAGCGCCTCCGGTGTGGTCGCGCCCGCGCCAAAAGCGTTCGCCCAACCAACTACGCCCACCGTGATATCATCGCCTGCGCCTTCGGGTCTGATTTCAGCCCAGTTGTCATGCACGAACTGCAGGAAGCCGGCGAACTGATCGGAATAAATCGGCACCGTGCCCACCGTAAACCCATCGGTCGGGTTGTAGAGGCCCATCGCGTTCACGCCGGAGGCCAGGTTGACGATGCCGTCCTCCACCACCCGGTCCTTCAACGCGATCGTGGCCGCGCTGCTGTAGGTCAGCACAAATACCGGTTTGGGCGTCTCCGCGCGGAACTGCTCATAGACACCAACCTCCTGTTCGAGCGCGTACTGCGTGTCCTCGACCCGCATCTCCAACATGACCCCGCAAACGCCCCCCTGCGCATTTATCTGTTCCACCGCGTCCCTCGTGCCGCTGACCGAGCCGCTCCCCATCAACGTGGACAGGGGGCCGGTCAGGCCCGCCTGCTGATAGATCGTCAAGCTGGCGCCATCGTAGTTGTTTTCACAGACGATATCCGTCGGTATGTCTCGCACGGCCGCCGGCTCTTCCGCGCGCGGCGCCGCCGACTCCTCGATCGCTATCGGCGCGCAAGCGGCCGTCAGCAGCGCAAAGAGCAGCAAGAGTGTAACCAGCAACGGGCGCCCCGTCGTTATCGAAACCGCTTTCCCCATTGTCGATTCACCCCCAATCCTCATGTTTCCCACCTCGCGTAAACGAAAAGACGCGACGGTGACGCCTATCGCCTTGCCTTCCTCGCAACATCGCCGCGCTTGTCAACGCGCAAATGGACGCAGCCGCCACCCTGCTCGCAGAAGCTGCCAGCGGTGCGCCAGTCCCCGCGGCTCATAGATCAAAAACAGCATCAGCGCCACCCCGAAAAAGATCGGGCGGAACGACGTCAGCAGCTGCCCGGACAGCTCCGGAAAGACCCCCGCCAGCATCCCGCCCAGCAAGTTGGAGAAGTCCTCCAGCAACACGATGAAGGCGACGCCCAGAAACGGACCAAGATTCGTGCCGAGGCCGCCAATCACCAGCATCCCCAAAAAGATAATCGACTCGTTCAGGCTGTAACCGAACTCAGTGCCAACCCCGCGCTGGCTGTGCGCCTTAATCGCGCCCGCCAGGCCCGCCAGCATCGCCGCGATGAAAAATGCCCGCAGCTTATACGTGAAAAGATTGACGCCCAGCAGCTCCGCCGCTAAATCGTTGTCCCGCACGCTCACGAATGCCCGCCCCAACCGCGTCCGCGAGATGTTAAACAGCAGGACAGTCGTAACCAACAGAACGACCAGCGAGATATAGTAGAAGTTGCTGACCTCGCCGAAGTTCACCCCGCCCAGCTGTGGAAGCGGCACTTCGATCGCTCCGTCTGTGCCGCCAAGATACTCCTTAAAAGTGTGGCGGCTCAGCCACGGAATGATGAACTGGGCCGCCAGCGTCGCGAAGGCCAAATAGAAACCCTTCACCCGCAGACTCGTCAGGCCAAAGATCAGGCCAATCGCGCCAGCGGCAAGCGCAGCCAGCGGCAACGCGATGAAAAAAGAGAAACCCGCGTGTATAACCAGCAGCGCCGACGCGTAGCCGCCCACCAGCATAAAGGCCGCCTGGCTCAGCGAAATCTGGCCGGTATAGCCGGTCAGGATGTTCAGACCCTGCACCGCAATGACCGTATACGCGATCTGATTGGCAGTGCTGATCAGGTAGGCATCACCCCACAGCGGCAGCGTGAATGCCGCCAGCAGGCTGATTCCGAGCAGCCAGTAGTGCCAGGGCCGGCGCAACAGCGCCATATCCTGTTCATACGTGCGGTCAAAGTCCCCCGCCGGCCGTAAGATAGCCACCGCCTACACCCTCTCGATTCTCTTCTGCCCGAACAAACCCTCCGGACGAATCAGTAGTACTACCAGCAACAACAGGTAGGGCGCGATTTCGGAGGAGTTCCGCACTTCGATCAACCGTGAAGCCTGCACCAGCGCCTGCACCAGCCCAATCGCGAACCCCCCCAACAGCGCGCCCCCCAGTGACTCCAACCCGCCCAGCAGAATCGCCGGAAACGCGATCAGGGCCACCGTCGACAAATTCAAACTCACACCGCTGACCGTCGCCAGCAGGACGCCGCCCAGTGTAGCGATCACCCCGGCGATACCCCATGAAAGACCGAAAACCCGCCTGACCTTGATGCCCACCGCGCGCGCCACCTCGTGGTCCTCTGCCGTCGCCCGCATTGCCAGCCCTGTCTTCGTGCTGTTGAAAAACCAGATGAACAGAGCGGCCGCCAGCGTCGCCGCCGCAAACGTTGCCACCAGCGTATATTTAAGACGAATGGCATCGCCGAACGCGCCCGGAAAAGGAATAACCAACACGTCGCTCGGCGAAAACGGCGCCGGGAAGTTGCTCTTCAACTCCACCCCGAAAAGAATCGCCGTTACCCCTTCAATCAGCTGCGCCAGTCCCAGCGTCATCAGCATGATCGCCAGCAAAGGCTGCCCCGTCATCGGCCGCAGTGCAAAACGCTCGATCAGCAACCCAATCCCCATCGAAACGATCAGCGCCGCGATCAGCGCCGCCCACAACGGCAGGTCGATCACCGCGCCGCCCGCCTCCGCCCCGCCGCCTGTAAACCACCACGTCAAAAACGCGCCGAACATCACCAGATGTCCGTGCGCAAAGTTGAACACCTCCGACGACTTGTAGATCAGAACGATTCCCAACGCGATCAATCCAATCGTCCCGCCGTTGAGAAGTCCTGTCACAAACTGTTGCGGTACCAGCGGCCAATTCATCGTCGTAGCTTGTCGTTAGTGACTAGAAGTCGTTGAAATTCGGTAAAAACCATAGAATATGTGACCCATGCAGCACGTCTGCGGGCAGCCATGGCCCGTTTCTCGCCTGATACCCCTGTTCTACGCCCACAGTCTACGCCCACAGTCTACGCCCACAGTCTACGCCCACAGTCTGCATCCAGAATCTGCTGCGCCAAAGGAGTCCTCCGCAAACAAAAAGGTGTAGCCGTTGCAGTTCTGCAGTTGCAGTTGCCGTTCTTCGCGGCCCTTCGTGGATAAAAGGTTTTGCCGTTGACCCTCAGTAGTTGCCTATCCTGCAGTTGCCGTTCTCCGTGGCCCTCCGTGTCCTCCGTGGAAAAAGGTGTAGCCGTTGCAGTTCTGCAGTTGCCGTTCTTCGCGGCCCTTCGTGGATAAAAGGTTCTGCCGTTGACCTTCTGCAGTTGCCTTTCCAGCAGTTGCCGTTCTCCGCGGCCCTTCGTGGTCCTTCGCGGCCCTTCGTGGATAAAAGGTTTTGCCGTTGACCTTCTGCAGATGCCTTTCCAGCAGTTGCCGTTCTCCGTGGCCCTTCGTGGACAGTGAACGCATCAGACCGGCCAACACAGCCCCCCACAGTGAAAACTATCCACTATCCACTGCTGTTCACAATTCGCAGATCCGTCTCAAAAACGCCCTCGCTGCCGTCCTGATACCGCACAGTCGTCTGCACGTGAATCCACTCCTTCCCCGCATACATCGTCTCGATCATCTCAGCATAGCGCTCGTAAAGCACATCCCGGCGCAACTTGCGCGAGCGCGTCATCTCAGACTCGTCCGCGTCAAACTCCTTGTGCATCAGCACAAATCGCCGCACCCTGCTCGTCGGCGGCATCTCTGCATTCACCTCTTCCACCGCCCGCCGGATTAATTCGCACACCTCCGCCTTCTGTGCGACGTCCGCAAACGTGGTGAAAACAATCCCCTGCCTTTCCGCCCAGCTGCTCACATTCTCAAAGTTGATAATGATCAAGGCGGTAACGTACTCCTGCGCCGGCCCGCCCACAGCCATCACGTCCAGAATATGCGGGCTGAACTTGAGCCGCCCCTCAATGAACTGCGGCGCGTAGCGTTCACCATTGGCCAGCGTGATCATATCCGCCATCCGGTCCAGATAAATCAGGTGGCCGTCTTCGTCGATGTGGCCCGCGTCCCCCGTGCGAAACCAGCGCTGCCCATCCTCTTCAACGATCGCTTCGGCCGTTGCCTCGTCGTTGTTGTAATAGCCCCGGAACACGGTCGGACCACCAATCTGGATCTCTCCATCCTCAGCCGTGCGTACGGAAACCCCGCCTCCAGGCCGCCCAACGCTCGCAAACTTGATATCATTATCCCAGTGAATTGTACCACTTCCGGTCACTTCAGTTAATCCATATATCTGTTTCAGGTTGATGCCCAGCGCGTGAAAAAAGCGCATCGCATCCGGGCTCAGCGCGCCCCCCGCCGTATACGCGGCCCGTAGCTTCGTGAAACCCAGTTTATCGCGCAGCGGATGGAAAAGACACCAATCGCCGATCTGATACGCGAGCCGCAACCCGGGCGATGCCGTCTCGCCCACCAGCTTCCGGTCCGCCAACCGCAGGCCCACAGGTAGAAAAATCTCGTACAGCTTGCGATTGATCCACGAAGACTCCGCCAGCCGCACCTGGATCGTTCCCAGCAGCGCGTCCCAAAGCCGCGAATTGTAAAGTACCCGCTGCGGCGCAATCTCGCGCACGTTCTCGCGAACCGTCTCCGGGCTCTCGGGAAAGTTCAATACCATGCCATGCACGCAATGCGGCGCAACGCCCCACGCGTGCTCAGCGATCCAGCCCAGCGGCAGCAGGCTCACATGGTTGTCGCTGTCGTATAGCGGTTCCACCTGCGTGAAGGCCTCGGTCGAGCGGAGTATGTTCTCGTGGCTGAGCAGCGCGCCTTTGGGGCGGCCCGTCGTACCCGATGTGTAGCTGAGAATCGCCAGGTCATCGCCGCGTCCCTGCGCCGCCTCCTCTTCGAATCGTGACGGCTCCCGAACGGCCAGCTCCCCGCCCAGCCGGCAAACCTCTTCGTATGCCGTGAGCCAGGGATCGTCGTACTCCCACAGCCCCCGTTCATCCCAGTAGACAACCCGTTCGACCTTGGGAATGCGGTCCCGCACCGCCAGCACCTTGTCCACCTGCTCCTGGTCCTGCGCCAGCACGAAGCGGGCGTCGCTGTGGTCGATGATATAAGCGGCCTCCTCTGCAGTCGCGTCGGTAAACAACCCCACCTGCACGCCCCCCACCGCCTGCAACCCCAGATAGGCCCACAGATACTGCCGGTCATTGTCGCCAATCGTCGCAACATGATCACCGCGCGCCAGGCCCAGCGCCCGCAGACCCAGGCCAAACTGCTGCACCTGCTCGTAGGATTCCTGCCAGCTGAACTCCCGCCAGATGCCAAACTCCTTGTGGCGCAGCGCGACCTCCCCTGTGCCGCGGGATCTGACCTGTCTCAAGAAATGTTGGGGAACCGTCTCAGGGCCGTTCGTCTCAGTCATTCAACTAGCCTGTCCCAAATAAGCGCGTATGACCTCCGGGTCGCGCCGGATCTCTTCCGGCCCGCCGTCCGCGATCTTATTGCCGAAATCCAGGACGACGATCCGGTCCGCAATATCCATCACCAGCGTCATATCATGCTCGACCAGGATAATCGTCACGCCCCGGCGTTCATGAATATCGAGGATAAACCGGGCCATGTCCTCCTTCTCTTCCGCATTCATGCCCGCCATCGGTTCATCCAGCAGCAGCAGCTTCGGCTCCAGCGCCAGCGCCCGCCCCAACTCCACCCGCTTACGCAGGCCGTACGGCAGCGCGCCCACCATCGTCTTCCGGATATGCGCAATCTCCAGGAAGTCGATCAACTCCTCGACCACCGCCCGGTGGCGCGCCTCCTCCTTGCGCGCAAATCCCCAAAACAGCGCGCTCGCCAGCATATTCTGGCGCATGTGTATATGCCGCGCCGCCATCATATTGTCGAGCGCGCTCAGGTACGTATAGAGGCCAATGTTCTGGAAAGTGCGGGCGATACCCAGTTGCGCCACCCTTCTGGCGCCCGTCAGGTCATGTTCGCCCTCGAAGAGCAGCTTCCCCTGCTGCGGGCGGTAGAAGCCGCTGATGCAGTTGAGCATCGAAGTCTTGCCCGCGCCATTGGGGCCGATAATGGCGCGTATCTCTCCCGCATGAACGTCAAACGCAACCTGGTCCAGCACCGTCGTGCCGCCAAACGAGAGTGTCACATCCTCCACCTGCAGGATGTTCTCAATTGTCGTGGGGTATTCGTCCGGGGCCCTTCTCTGATCCACCATGGCAGGGCAGATGATCCTGATTTACGTGCCTTTTGCTAGATGTTGATAAGTAGAATTCTAGCACTCGCACTGCGGTAGGCACAATCAGAAGTTCAAAAACCCACAACCATTCAAACCGTGAACTCCTCCACCACAACCGCCACACCGTCCTCCTCATTGCTGACCGTCACCCGGTCCGCCACTGCAATGACCTCCGGCACAGCGTTCGCCATCGCCACCCCCAGCCCCGCCTCGGCCACCATCTCCACATCATTGACGTCATCGCCGAACGAGATAACCTCCTCCATCGCCAGTCCCCAACGATCGAGCAGCCAGCGCAGCGCCGCCGCCTTCGACGCGCCATGGGGAATCACCTGCACCAAATCGTACTTGGGCGATATCAGCGCCCGCGAAGTCGCAGGCAGTTCGCGCAACAACGTTTCGGACGGCTTGGTGTTCGTGACTTGGCCGTTGTCCGACCGCATTTGCCCCGCGTCCAAATCCTCCAGCGACGTCAGAATCTTGGCGGCAGGACGATCCGTGTGCGCCAGCACATCGCTGACCAGGTGCGCACCCGGCCATTCCACCTCGCGGTTGATGAACAGCTCATCGGCAATCTCGACCCCCAACCGGCAATCGGGCGCCGTCGACTGGATCATGGCAACAATCCGCCGCGCATCCTCAACCGGGATCGCCGTCTGAAACAGGACGTCTCTCTGCCGTTCGATCCAGGCGCCGTTGTAGCAAATCCAATGGAAATCGTGAAGGAAAGAGGGGATGATCCGGGTAGAACGCGGCGGGCGTCCCGTCGCGACAACAATCCGCCGCCCGCTCGCCTGCCATGCCTCCAGCGCGGCCACAGTGCGCGGCGTAACCGTCTTGTCATCTGCCAGAAGCGTCTCGTCCAAATCGACGGCCAGTACTGAGTACATAATGGTGGAGCTCCCCAAAACAGGTGAATTGCGGACAGAGGCCAGCCGCCAGCCGTGACGACTGTGCACCAAAAAAGGGCCAAAGCACTAAAACATCAAGTCTACCCTACCTGATGCCTCCAGTCCACCTCTCGCCCCTCCCGGAAAGCCATACCACCTCTTGTCCAGAGCCCAACTCCCCAGCCCCAGCCACACGCCACCGTCAATGCAGCCCGGCCTAATCCATCACCGACCAAACGAATGAGCCCGAATCGTTACAGAAACAAAGAGCCAAAGCGGCCCCCCGCAGGTCAAAAGATGTCAAGATGTTCTTCGTGGCCCTCCGCAGTTCAAAAGATGTTAAGGTGTTCTTCGTGGTCCTTAGTGGCCCTTCGCGGAAAAAGGTTTTGCCCTTGACCTTCTCCGTGGCCCTCCGTGTCCTCCGTGGAAAAAGGTTTTGATTTTGACCTTCTTCGCGGCCCTTAGTGGCCCTTCGCGGCCCTTCGTGGACAAAAAGGTCTTAAGCTGTTCTCCGCGCCCCTTCGCAGATCCACCCCGAACGAGCGGCCCCCCACTGAAAACCAATAATCAGCCCCAAAAACCACCCTTTCACCGATTTGACAAGCTTGCCAACCTATAATATTCTTGTGCACAGCAAAATGAGTTAGTGTTCTGACAGGTTTACAGTTGGACGTTCCCCGGAAGTACCCGGGCAGGGGAACATTTTCATGCAGTATCACCAGTCAGTGTGCGGGTTGTTTTGCGCCTTATCTGGTAAACGTAGTTAGCACAGGAGTTTTAACGCCATGAGCGAGCAAGTAGTTGGTACAGTGAAGTGGTTCAGCGATCAGAAGGGCTATGGCTTCATCGCCCGGGAAGATGGACCCGACGTTTTTGTACATTTCTCCGCGATCCAGTCGGAGGGCTTCCGCAGCCTTGCGGAAGGTGATCAGGTCGAATTCGTGATAGAGGACGGTCCCAAGGGCCCTGCCGCCAGTAACGTTGTTAGGCGTCAGAGCGTAGCCTAAGACTCGGTCCGATAATCTTAGCAGGGAGTGACTTTGATTGTCGCCGCCCCCGGGCCTTGGGCACATGGCGGCAACTGACAGGGGTCGCTCCCTCTTTTATTTTGTATTAAGGAGCTAGTCGGCGTCCGTCCCGTCAGTGCAGACAACGGTCAGTTGGTATCCGCCGAGAGCGATTTGGCCGCTATTCTCCCAGCGTCTATTTCGCCCTGTCCACGGATCCAGTTGGAGGAACGGACCTTCCGCCGCTAGCTGTACCTTCCCCGCCAGCGATCCACCCTCCTCATTGAACAATATCCACCAGTCCAGCCCACCCTTCTGAACGCGCCGCACACGCAGCGCCGCTGCCGCCGGTTCGACACTGACATCCGCCGCAACCAACCCATCGACAAAGCCCAATATCTCTGCTGCAGGCGTTTCCGGGCCGCACCGCAGCAAACGGCCTGCTTCTTCCAGCCTTTCCACCGCCGGCAACGCCCGCGCGTCCGGCTCGTGCATCGCCAGCACCGCCTCGTAGTGCATCCCCGCCAGGTGAATGCCGCGCTCGTCCACGACCGCGTCCTCCCACAGATGCCGCTCCTCCACATAGTTGAAATCGCGCTGGTGTTGAAACAGGACCTTCGCCGGCTCCCACGGCAGCCAGTCCACCTTGCCTAGGATCGCCACCCCGCACACATGTTGGCTGTCCGTATTCAGCCAGCTCAGCCGCCGGCACCTGTCCGCGTAGCTCTTGTACCGCCCCCACCACGCACTATTCGGCCCCACATCCGGCGGTCGCTCATCCCAGCGAATCCCGCGCACACTGTAGTAGAAAGCGTGCGGGAACAGCATGTTCGTGCCGCGCACGAAGCACCAGTCCGCCAGCCAGTTCATCTCCTCCCACGTCAACTCATGGCCGAACGCGCCGCACAGTTCGTTCGCGTTGCGCCGCCGCCCCGTATGGATCATCGCCGAGCTGCCGCACTTGCCCTGCGTCGACTGTGCGCCCTCAAGCGCCGTCGGATCGTCCGGCAATACCCAGCGCCACACGATATCCTGGCCGGGCATATGAAAATAGCGTTCCGCCCCCAGATCGTCCGCTTTCGCCGGATGCCCCGTCAGCGCAATCCCGTGCTCCGTACACCATTCGTACAGCGCCGCGTACCAGGTCTCCTCCATGCGCAGCGCGATCGCCCGTTCATAATCCGCCCTGTAGCGCTCCGCCTCCGGCTCATCATCATGCCACAGCGCCGCCAAATGCGGCGTGAAATCGTAGCCCAGCAGCCGGTTCACATGCGCCAGAATCCCCGTCGTCCCCGGCCACACACCGCGCTCCCGCGCCTTGCCCACCGGGCTCGGCTCATCCGTAAAGATCGCCGGAATCAGCCCCCCAAAATGCGCCCCGAACCGCTCAAAGAACTTATCGTAAACAAGCCGGATAAAGCACGCCACCGCCTCCGGATTGAGCAGATCCCCAGCCGGCGGTTCATCCTCTTCGGGCCCGCCGTCAATATAATGCAGCCCCCGAATATAAGCGTCCATCTTGCGGTCGATCACCGCCATCCGTTCACCGCCCTGCCTACTCACCACCGCAACCAGCGTCTCATCCCCCTGCAGCCTCGGCTCCTCCCCCTCCGCCAGCCCCCGCGCCGCCAAACAGCGCGTCTGATAGCCCGGATTCTCCTCTACCACCTGCCCTGCCGAAGACCCCGACGGATACATCCCCTCATCGTACAGCACCACCTGCATCCCCCGCCGCTCCGCCTCCTCGATCGCCACATCATAAAATTCCAGCAGCGCCTCCGACATCCACCCCAACGACCGCGGCAGCCCCACCCGAGGATGAATAATGAACCCATGCACCCCATGCGCCTCAAAATCCCCAATCTGCCGCCGAATCTCATCAGCATCAAGGTCGTCATTCAAAAACCAAAAAGGCAGCACCGAAAACTCCGTCGGCGGGTCGGCAAATGTGTCAAGAGTAGAAAGCATATTCAGGTCCTGGTGGTGAATGAAGTCACGCAGTAGAGACTGGTAGTTTACTTGAAAATAAGTGGTTGTGGAACATCGACCAAATCATGAGAGGCGGTATGGTGCCTGTCGAAAGGTTAAGTGCCGTGTCGAACTGGCATCGGAATATAGTGTGGAAAGGGACAGTATGGATCTACTCTCGTGTTCCGGGGAAGTATTCCTATCCTTATCGCCTTGGAACAGCTGGACGCCTATATTCTGACGTCTGTCGAATGTCTGGCCGCAGTGGACAGCTACGTGCATCATGTGGGTCGATCCCTCCACTGTGAGACCCATTTATGAGTACCGAGCTTACCGTACTGATCTGCCGAGATGGTGGCGCTTAGTCTGGTCGAGGTGAGTCTTTCCATCTCTCTGTGCGAATCCAAGAGAAACCTCCAGCGGAATCGTACGGGCGCGACCGTGCCGTCGATAATCGGCATCGATCAGGACGGTACAAACTGTCGCAAGGCTTGCGAGAAAATGCAAATCCATTTGACAAGTGTTTCCAATTATGTTACCATTTTGGTAATGGAAAATGCGATATTCGTGCGGGCAACCATATGGAAATCTCTTTCAGGAACCGTAAGCTTGCGAAGGTCTTCAGTTCAGAAAGGACACTCAGAAGAGAATACGGGGCCCGTGCAGCCCGCATAATCATGATTCGGCTTGCAGTTCTGCTGGACGCCGAAACGCTGTCTGAAGTGCCGGCAACGCCGCCCGACCGAATGCACCAACTCACCGGCGATCGCGACGAGCAGTTTGCCGTCGACCTTGTCCACCCCTACAGGCTTGTCTTCGTGCCGGCTCATAATCCGCTGCCGCGCAAAGAGGATGACGGGATTGACCTTGAACAGGTGACAGCAATCACTGTCCTGGAGGTGGTTGACTATCATTAGAGGCAATGGCTATCGAGCAGGATGCCGTGATTAGGGCCGCAACACCGGTTATCAAAGTGATTGCCTATCACTGAAGGAGGAAAGAGGCATGGTTCCAACAACCTATCCGTTCCAGCCCGATTATGCCGTACCGCCGGGATGGGTCCTGGAGGAGCGGCTGGAGGCGAATGGAATCTCGCAGGCCGAGTTTGCCCGGCGATGCGGACGCTCTCCCAAGTTCATCAGCGACATCATTGCCGGAAAGGCGCCCGTTGAAGCGAAGACCGCGCTTCAATTTGAGAAAGTCTTGGGCGTCAGTGCCAATATCTGGCTTGGCATCGAGAAACGCTATCGCCTACACCAGATGCGAGAGGCCGAAGCCAGGGAAGCTGAAGCGTCCGAGGACTGGGCGCGCAGCTTCCCCCTTAACGAACTGGTCAAAAGAGGCGTGATCCCCAAAGCATCCTCTGCAGGGGAGAAAGTTACCGAGCTGTTGACCTTCTTTGGCGTGGCCTCTATAGAAGCATGGACGGTAAGGAATGAAACTGTTGCGGTGGCTTACCGACATTCCCCGAGCTTCGAAAGCAACAGCTTTGCACTGGCCGCTTGGCTTCGGCTAGCCGAAATTGAGGCCGAAGGGCAAGCTCTGAAAGACTTCGACAGGGCCGCCTTCATGGGAGCTCTAAAGCAAGCCCGCCAATTGACACGCGAAAAGTTTCCGCAAGCCTTCGTCGAAGCGCGTCAACTTTGCAATGAAGCCGGAGTTGCTCTTGTCTGGGTAAAGCCGCTGCCCAAGACGCGCCTGAGCGGGGCGGCAAGGTGGCTCTCACCCCGAAAGCCGCTGATTGCCCTGAGCGGGCGC
>LXNI01002467.1_pt1 | contig 12719 bp, 9 predicted proteins | sample 809091 | NCBI WGS metagenome assembly LXNI01 (sample SAMN04870527, study PRJNA318959) | sponge metagenome | biome: 01000161; feature: marine sponge reef; material: water | host: Sarcotragus foetidus | place: Greece: Milos, Mediterranean Sea | collected 2013-05-29 | depth 5-7 m | reverse complement strand
TCGGCGAAAATGGCGTCGACGCGGGCGGCCATCCCGCCGTCGGCGGTGGGAGCATCGCTGGCGGGGGCGCAGCCCGCGAGTGCGCCAGCCAGGGCCACGCCGATCAGGGGGACACTCGCTTTCATCAAGGAAAGATGATGGTCGCGGCAGCGGGGCGGCAACTACCTGCGCCATTCATGCCGCTACCGGCCTACCGGTCATGCGCGTTTGATCGACGCCGCATCGCATACCTCCCGAATCGACCCTCTTTTGTTTGCCGGATCAGCCGTTTTCTGGCGGACAAACCGTCACTCCGCCGGGTTTCTGCAGGTTTGACAGCCATTCGGCGGCGTCCGTGAGGCCACCGAAGGTAAACAGGTGCATGTCGACGGCAGGTGTATTCTCGCGGGCGGCCAGGTGCCGGGCCAGCGCCAGTGCGATGGGAGTCGGCGACCATCTTCCTGCCAGCCGCGCGATGCCGGGCTTGCGGCTCAACGCCCGTGCGGACGCCACGACGCCGGAGCGGACCGCGTAGCCGATCAGAGCGCTCAGCGCGACCGGTCCCGGCATCCCGATACGAACCGGCAGCGTGCACCCGGTCTCCCTCATCCGCTTCAGCCAGGCGAGCGCGGGGGAGGGCGAGAACACGAACTGGGTCACGATCCAGAGCTCCGAACCCGTCGCCCGGGCATACTCTGTCTTGCGCCGGAGCGCCTCATCCAGGGCGGCCGGGTTCACCAGGGGGTGCCCCTCCGGATACGAGGTGACCCCGAACCGCCGAAGACCGTGCTCGGCGAGCAACCCCGAGTCGAGCAGGGCCGGCGTATCGCGGTACGGGCCGGCGGGCGTGGCGCGGTCTCCGGCCACCAGCATCAGGGAGTCCACTCCTGCCTCCACCAGCGCGCACAACCACTCGTCGAGCTCGTTCGGGCTCGGCACCGAGCGCGCCGGCAGATGCGGCACCGGCTGCATGCCCGCCGCCAGCACCTGTTCGCAGGCGGCGATGGTCTCCGGCCACCGGCCCTTCGGCGGGAACGGCACATAGACGGAGGTCCCGCGCGGGAGGCGGCCGGCGAGGACTTCCGGCTGCGGCAACCGGCCCGGCAGGATCTCCACGGAGGCGCGGCGGGCCAGATCGGAGAGCGCGGCCCGGGTCCGGGTCTTCGAGGGAGCTGCCATTCGTCCCTTGCGGCTGGTTGAACGCCGCCGGCGGGCTGCCCGGCCGATGGCGCGGGTTTGCGGCCTTCAGATCCGGCCGCTGAGGCGCAGCCACCTCAGGTGGGTGCGCACGTTGTCGTGCTCGAAGTAGGCGTCCTGCAGGTGCCGCTGCCCCTTCGAACGCAATACGGTACGACCATGCAGCACGCGATGCCCGGCGCACAGCAGAACCTGCCCGCCTTCCAACCGGAAGGTCACCTGCGCGCTGGCGTCATTCACGCGCCCGGAGAGCTCGTGGTAGGCGGCGTAGAAGTCCCTCAGCCGAGGCTCCGAAAGCGGGACGGCCTGCATCTGCGCGGTGTTGAAGCGCATCAGCCTGATCTCGCCGGCGCTGTCCAGCTCGACCATTGGGTTGGCTGCGTAGACCTCGTATTGCTTGCTGAAGATGCGGAACGGCACCGGCACCTGGCACAGCACGTCGAACATGTCGGGCTGACCGCTGCGTAGCTCGTTCAGCAGGCCGAAGCCGTCCACGACGATGGACTCGCCGCCTTCGCACTCATTCACCAGCATGTGCAGTGCCTGTACGCTCGGCGGCCAGGTGTAGCTGGTGAAGTCGTTGTGCGGCGCGACCGCCAGCCCGGTGTGCGCGATGTTGTATCCCTTCGGGTCGAGCACGACGTTGTGGATGCGCTCGAACAGCACCTCGCGGACCGGGCCCAGGCGGGTCGCGAGCTGTTCCGACGAATCCGGTTCGGTGGGGGCGTCGACCAGCACGCACACCCCTGTCCGCAGGAACTCCTCGATCAGCTCGGCGGCTGCACGGTCGCTCGCCAGAAACCGCTGATAGTCGAACCTCCGCGGCTGGAAGCGGCCGTCCCAGTAGCGCAGGTCGAAGCGGGGTCTGCTCAGGAGGTTGCGGAGCTCGCTCGACCGGTAGCGGGTGCGGTGTCCGTCAGGCCAGTCGAGAGAGATCGCTTCGTCGCGGGATCCGGCGCGTTCGATGGTGGCTTGCAGCGGTTTCAGGTCCTTCTCGACCCGGAATAGGTGAAATCGCTTCTCGGTCGTCTGCACGACGCGGCACTCGCCGCACCCGCAATTGTCGCGCAGCCAGAGGTAGGGAAGATTGGTCCGTTCGCCGCCGGCCCAGACTGCGGACAGGGCATCGCCGTTCTGCGTGAGGCTGCTGATCGAGTCATGCATGTCGACTTCCTCCATCCGTCGTAGCCGGCCCGGGGCATGCGCTGTTGCGGTGGCTCCGGGCCTGCCGGCAGTCCGCTCCGCCCCTTGCGGTTGAACCACAACCAGCTTATCGGGAAGTGGCCTCGATCACCCCCCGAGCGGTGAAGTCGGGCCGAAGCGCACGCGGACACTCCCGAGTATCAGAGTGCGCCGATGCTGCGCGAGTCAAGCACCGATCCCGCCCGGAGCGTCCGGCCCGGCAACCGAATCCGCGGCGGGGCGACGAGCCCTCATTTGCGAGCGCGACAGGCATGGACGACGTCACGAGCAGGAACGATATGGCAAAGCCCGGCGGCCCCGTGGTGAGCTTCACCGCCATGGCGGACGGCACCCGCGAGGACTACGAGCTGCTCGACCACCTCGAGGAGGAGTTCGCCGCCGGCACCGCCGACCGGGTCCTGGCGCACCTTCGCGAGCTGTCCGGTTCGCTCTCCGGCTACCAGGTCGACCGGCTGGAGCATTCGCTGCAGACCGCGACCCGCGCCCATCGCGACGGCGCGGAAGAGGAGATGGTGGTGGCGGCGCTCCTGCACGATATCGACGACCTGCTGGCCCCGCACAGCCACGGCGAGCTGTCCGCGCTGCTGCTGCGCCCCTATGTGACCGAGCGAACGTACTGGATGGTCAAACACCACGGCCTGTTCCAGTACTACTACTACGCTCACCACGTCGGCGGCGACCGCAACGCGCGCGACAAGTACCGCGACCATCCCTGGTATCAGGACGCCGTGGACTTCTGTCACCGCTGGGACCAGTGCGCGTTCGATCCGGACTACGAGTCGCTGCCCCTGGAGTTTTTCGAGCCGATGGTGCGCCGGGTGTTCGCGCGCGAGCCCTTCAGCCTGGCGCCGAGAGAGCGTTCCTGACCGGACGGCCCCGGGATCGAAGAGCCCAAGTGAGTTTCAGCTGAAACTTGGTGCCCGGCCTGCGCCGTTCCTGACGCCGATACAATGCTAAATCTGACGCTGAAAATATATCATTGCTGTCGGTGAAAGAGCGCCGGTTCTGTCATTCATAAGGTGCCAGATCTGACGTTGATACGCTGCCGAATCTGACGCTGATCTCTTTCCCCAAGCCCTGCCGATGGTTACCATTCTCCTGCGGCTGCGCCCCACCAGACCCATGCCGGTATCCACATGACCTACCAGCCCAGAATCGTCGACCGCGAACTGGCCGAGCGCCTGCAGGCCACCGGCGCAGTCGTGATCGAGGGCCCGAGGGCTTGCGGCAAGACCACCACGGCACAGCAGATCGCCGTCAGCGAAGTGCGGCTCGACGTGGACGATGTGGCGCGACGCCTGGCCAGCCTCGAACCAGCCCGCGTGCTGGTCGGCAATGTTCCGCGGTTGATCGACGAATGGCAGCTGGAGCCGGCGATCTGGAATCACATGCGCAGGGCGGTGGACGATCGGCGCCAGCCGGGTCAGTTCATCCTTACCGGGTCGGCGGTGCCGGCCGACGACGCCACCCGACATACCGGCGCCGGACGGCTGACGCGTCTCCGCATGCGCCCGCTCTCACTGTTCGAGCTGGGTCATTCGTCCGGCGAAGTCTCGCTGGCCGCTCTCCTGGAGGGGACGCCCGCCAGGGCGGGCAGATCGGTGATCCTCCTCGATGACCTGGCGGAGCTGATCTGCGTGGGTGGGTGGCCCGTCAACCTTGGGCGCAGCACGCAAACGGCGCTCCGCGCCAACAGGGATCACCTCGACGAGATCCGGCGCCTGGACATCGCCAATGGCGACGGCAGAAAGCGAGACCCTGTGCGGGTGGGCATGCTCCTGCGGTCCCTGGCGCGGAACGTCGCGACGCCCGTGGCGACCGCGACCCTCGCATCGGACACCGGCGAAGGCGTATCCGCCATAAGGGAGCACACGGCGGCCGACTATCTTCGGGCGCTGGAGCGCATCATGATCGTGGAGAACCAGCCGGCATGGCCCACGCATCTGAGATCGAGATCGGTGCTGAGGAGCAAGCCGGTCCGGCACCTTGCAGATCCGTCTCTCGCCGTGGCCGCCGTCCGCGCAACGCCCGCGCGGCTGCTCCGCGACCTCGACTTCCTCGGGTTTCTCTTCGAGTCGATGGTTGTACGGGATCTGAGGGTCTATGCCCAGGCCGCCGACGCCGAGGTGTTTCATTACCGCGAGAAGGGAGGCCTGGAGGTGGACGCGATCGTTCAGGCCAACGACGGTCGTTGGGCGGCCTTCGAGGTCAAGCTTGGCGAGGGCCGGGCGGACGCCGGCGCCACCAACCTGCTGCGACTGGCGGAACGGGTGGACCCGGTGAGCATGGGAGAGCCGATGGCGCTCGGCGTGATCGTGAGCGGCGGCTACGGCTACACGCGGGAGGATGGCGTGAGCGTGATTCCGATCGGGGCGCTGGGGCCGTAGCCAGCCTCGTTCCCCGGCCCTGTTCCGGCGCTTCCACCTGCGCCAACGCCTCGTTCAGCTCCACGCGCAACGCCTCGATCGCTCGGCCGCCAGCTCCGAACGTGCCAAGGAGGAGGTGGCGGACGGCGCCGGCCCGCAGATCTACGGAATCGAGTCGAAATGGAAGTCCGGACACCCCGTTTCAATCCCCATCGAGCATTTCGGGGATAGAGTCGGTTTTCGGATGGCGTTCCGCGCCCCGCCCTTCAGTGATTGCCCGGCCGCGTTCCATGATACGCCCCCATCGTTGTTGTTCCTCGATCTCCGTTACGGCTTGAAGGAAGCGCTGGTATTCTTTTCGCCGCCAGCCAGGTACGCCGAACCCGCAGTTCGAGGCGTCGAAGCGTCCACCACAGGTGCTTATGCTGAATCCGCTGAGGTAGATCACGCCCGGGGCGGCGCCCCAGAGCCGTCCGGTCGCGTCTCGTCTCGTCCACGTATTGAACGCCCAGGCGTCGGACGGCATGTATCGCGATGCGCCGTCGTCGACGCGGTCGCGCACGCGTACGCCGCTGTTGACCGCCGGATCAGCGACATTCTGGATTCGCCGCCAGAGCGCCGGATTGGTGAAGCGTGGCCTCAGCCGAGCGGCTGGTCTGTTCCCGGCGACTCCAGGCACCCCGGGTTGGTGTGTGGGCGACAGATCTCCCGGCGCGGGGTCGGGTGCGGGCGGCGGATCATCCGGCGCCGATGCTTGCATGTCCTCCGACTCGGGTTCGATCAGCTCGGCCACAGCCCCGGTCGCAGTTTCGGGCAATTCAAGCTGTATGGCCGTCTCCGATTCGGACTGCACGGCCGGTTCGCGAACGACGATTCTGGTGATCCGGATGCCCGACGGGGCGCCTCGTGACGTGCGGGAGCCCGCGAAGTCGGGGGTAGCCCCTGCACGTGGGCTGGTTGCGGCGGATGAGCCGATGCCCAGGGAAAACACGAACGCATGGATCGCGATCGACGTGGCCATGGAGACCACGATCACCCGGCGGCTGTCCCTGCGCCGGATATCGACGCCCGCGCGATCCGATGTCAATGGAAGCGCCTCGTCTTGCTCGTGCTCGAAAACAATGCGCGCACGAGGCCCGGAACCGAACCGAGCGCCTTACGCCTTCTGTGCGATGTGATTCTCTCCGTGGCGAGGAGGTTGCCCGGATCGCTACACGCAGCCGGCCGCGGAATGGGCGATCTGGATTGCCTGCGGGTGCGTGCGGGGTGCCGCGCCGGTGATCCCGCCCCGACTCAGCTGGGCCAGAAAAACGGGATGCAGATCGAGGCCACGATGGCCAGGAGCAGGTTGAGCGGCCCGCCCACCTTCACGAAGTCCATGAAGCGGTATCCGCCCGGCGAGTAGATCATCACGTTGGTCTTGTAGCCGAACGGGGTCACGAAGGAGGCCGACGCCCCGAACATGACCGTCACCAGCAGGGCGTAGGGGTTCAGTCCCGCGTCCTGGGCCACGAGGATGGCCACCGGGGTGAGCATCACGGCCGTGGCGGTGTTGGCCACCACCGCGGTCATGACGGCCGTCAGCAGGTAGAACGCCCCGATCATCCCCGTCTCGCCGAGCCCGGAGGTCGCGCCCACCACCCCCGAGGCGATCCAGCCGGCCGCGCCTGTCGACTCCATCGCCAGTCCCAGTGGGATGAGCCCGGCCATCACGAACACCACCAGCCAGTCGAGTTCCGCGTAGATCTCGTTTACGCGCACGCACCCGGTGAACACCATGAACGCCACCCCCGCCATCGCCGCGGTGGAGATGGGGAATACGCCGGCGCTCGCGACCAGCACCACCCCGGCCATGATGGCGGCCGCGAACGCGGCGCGCGGCCTGCTGCCCACCGGGTGGTCCACCTCGGACATCGGGATGAAGCCGGGCTCGTCGGCCAGCCGTTCCAGAGCGCTCGCCTCCCCGCGCACAAGCAGGATGTCGCCCACGGAGAACTCCATCTGCGCAATCCGGTCGGTGACGGCAGCGCCGTGGCTCTGGACTCCGAGCACGGTTACGTCGTAGCGCTGGGCGAACGAGAGGTCCTTGAGCGTCCGCCCCACCAGCGCCGAACCAGGCCCCATGATGACCTCCACCATGCGTCCCCCGACGACCTTCTCGCTCGTTTCCCGGGGCGGCTTGCCCTCGGGGGTGTCCAGCCTCTGCGCCTGCGCGAGACGCAGCAGGTTGTCCGCCGCGCCCTGCGCGTAGAGCCGGTCCCCGGCCTCCAGGACGCGCTCGCCGGCGGGGAGGGAGATGGTTCGTCCATCCCGCTCGATCCCCACGACCATGACGTCGAAACGCTCTCCCCAGCGCAAATCGGCGAGCGATCGTCCGGCTGCGGGCGAGCCCTGCGCCACCCTCAGCTCTGTCGTGAACCGGCGCACGCCGTAGCGGCTGGACAGGTCCGGGGGGCGCTTCCGGCGAGGGATGAAGCGGCGGCCGATTGTGAAGAGGTAGAGCATGCCCACCGCCAGGCATATCAACCCCACCGGCGCGATGGAGAACATGGTCAGCTCGTCGTATCCGCGCGCGACCGCCTCCCCGTGCACGACCAGGTTGGTGGCGGTCCCGATGAGGGTCACGGTCCCGCCCATGATGGCCACGAACGACAGCGGCATCAGGTACAGCGAGACCGGCTCGTCGGCTTGGTCGGCGAGCGCCGCAAACACGGGGATGAACACGATCACCACCGCGGTGTTGTTCAGGAACGGCGACAGAAAGGCCACCAGCAGGCAGAGGATGAGCATGCGCAGGGTCTTGCCGCCCAGCGGCGCCGTGCGCGCCCAGATGCCGATCGCCGCCACCAGGCCCGTCTTGCGCAGCCCCAGCCCGAGCACCAGCATCGCCGCCACGGTTACCGTCGCCTCGCTGGAGAGGCCGGAGAGCGCCTCGCGCGGACCGATGATGCCGCCCAGCAGCAGCACCACCGGAACCGACATGGAGAGCTGGTCGAGCCGGATGCGGTCCATGGCGAACAGCACCAGGGCCGCCCCCGCAACCAGCAGCACGAACACGATTTCGTATGTCATGCGACCATTTTAGCCCCGACCGCCCCTGGGGCACACTCCAGCCCGATCCCTGGAGCCGGTTCCGGCTGCGCGTCTCGCGCGGATCGGGGTTCGTTCCGGCGCGCGGACGCGGTCAGGCCCGCAACTCCCGCCAGGTCACCCGCCCTTCGAGCACGGCTTTGCGCACCGCCCGCTCACGCGCGCTCAGGCGGGACCGGCCCGTCTTGACCTCCACGAAGACGATCTCGCGCATATCCGTCTCTCCGAGTCCGTCGAATACGACGAAGTCGATGGGGCTCCCCAGGAAGCGGGCGTCCCGGGGATTGTAGCCGAAGTCGTCCATGAAGGGCGCCAGGTGCTCGAAGGTCTGGCCGCGCGTGACTGCCGTGCTGCGTGTCACCGCGTCCTTGCGGGCCTCCCGCAGCATGGCCGGCAGCTCCAGCCGCATCCGGGTGTAGCGCCGCAGCACGATGGCGAGGACGAGGGTGGCGAGAGCGAGAAGGCCGCCCAGGATGGCGATCGCGAGGAAGTACGGGTCGTTCACGGACGGGCTCCGGGTTGGGGGTGGAGGAAGATAAACCGGCTACGGCGCGGGAAAACGGGAGGCAGCGCCGTGCGGGCCCGCGGTGGATGACGCGGCACCTGGCTGGGGCACAGGGTTGCCGGGCGGGAAGGCGGCGGCGTAGCATCGGTGCAGCCCCGCCGGCGCATTCCAGCCGCCGGCCCCGAGCTCCAGCCCGGAGGAATCCCATGCTGCACATCCTCATCGCTGTGGGGCTCGTGCTGGGCTTCGCGGTCGGGCTGCTCGCCGCGGCCACCGGTTCGGACGCGCTCATGGCGGTCGCGCTCGCCTCCGCGCCGATCGGCACCGTCTTCATGAACGCCATCCGCATGGTGGTGATCCCGCTGGTGATGGCGGTGATCTTCATCGGGGTGGCCCGCCTCGGCGATCTGCGCAAGCTGGGGCGGCTGGGCGGCACCACGCTCGGCTTCTACTGGATCACCACCCCGCCGGCGATCGTGCTGGGGATGGCGACCATGGGATTCTTCCTGCGCTTTGCGCCGGAGGTGGCCATGCCGGCCGCCGGCGAGCAGGCCGCCCCCGAGATCCCCGGCATCGTCGACTTCCTGGTGACCCTGGTGCCGCCCAACCCCTTCGCGGCGGCCTCGGCGGGGAGCCTGCTTCCGCTGATCGTGTTCACCGCGCTCTTCGGGGCGGCCGCGGCCGCCCTCGGCGGGAAGCACAAGGCGCAGCTGATGGCCTTCGCCGAGGCGGTCTCGGCGACGCTGGTCAAGCTGGTCTGGTGGGTGCTCTGGTGCGCGCCGGTGGGGGTATTCGGGCTGGCCGCCCCGGTGACCGCGCAGCTCGGGTGGGACCTGGTGCAGAGCCTGGCGGTGTTCGTCGCGGCCGTGCTCACGGGGCTCGTCCTGTTCACCGGCGGGGTGTTCCTGGTGTTGCTGCGCTGGGTGGGCGGCATCGGCCCGGGGCGCTTCGTGACCGGGGTGTTCGGCGCCACCTCCATCGCCTTCGCGAGCACCAGCACGGTGGCCGCCCTCCCGGCGTCCCTCCAGGAGGCGAGCGGGAAGCTGGGCGTGTCGGAGAACGTCGCCGACCTGGTGCTGCCGCTGGGCGCGTCGCTCTACCGGCCCGGCAGCGCGCTCTTCCAGGGGGCCGCGGTGGTGTTCCTGGCCCACCTGTTCGAGGTGCCGTTCCCGCTCGCCGCGGCCGGCGGGGCAGTGCTGGCGGTCTTCCTGGTTGCCCTCACCATCGCGCCGGTCCCGTCGGCGAGCATCTTCACCATGGCGCCCGCGCTCGACGTGGCGGGGGTGCCGCTCGCCGGGCTGGGCATCCTGCTCGGCATCGACCGCGTCCCGGACATGTTCCGCACGGTCACCAACCTGTGGGGCCAGATCACCACGTCGGTATTGGTGGACCGATGGGTGGGGGGAGGGGACAAACCGCCTGCGGACGGTCGTCGGCCCGTGGACGGCTGAGGGCTTGCGCAGGCTGACGGCCCGCTGGCGGTTGTCGGCCCGCGGACGGCCGGCCACCTGCGGGCGAAAGCCCAGGCCCCGCCGTCTGCGCCCCCGGCCATCTACATCCGCTGGCTGTCCCTCGAGCTCCGCACCGCCGGCGTGCACTCCGGCCAGCGTCCACCGGTTCCGCCCAGCCCCATGATCAGCTCGCGCCGCTCGCGGCTCACTCGCTGATCATCCTCGGAAGCCAGGTAGACGAGCGACGCCGCCAGCACCGCGTTGTTCTTCAGGTCGTCGAAGACGAGCTTGTCGAACGTGTCGCGGTGGGTGTGCCAGGTGTGCGACCCGTAATCCCATGACAGCGCGCTCAGGTTGATGCCGGGCGCGCCGTGGCAGACGAAGGAGGCGTAGTCCGAACCGCCTCCGCCCGGGTTGCCCGGAAGCCTCAGGCTGACGTGGCCCGAGACCTCGACCGGCACCCGCGTCAGCCACTGCGCGAGCGAGGCGCCGACCCCCGTGAACCCCTGCGCGGAGATGTTCACCACCCGCCCGGTACCGTTGTCCTGGTTGAAGAGCACCTGCAGCCCCTCCACCACCTCGGGATGGTCCTCGCTGAACGCGCGCGAGCCGTTGAGCCCCTGTTCCTCTCCGTTCCAGAGCCCGATGAGGATGGTGCGCTTCGGGTTCGGGTAGACCTCGGACAGGATGCGCATGGTCTCGAGCATGAGCAGCGACCCGGTCGCGTTATCGGTCGCGCCCGATCCGCCCGCCCAGGAGTCGAAGTGGGCCGAGAGCATGACGTACTCGTCCGGGAGCTCCGTCCCCGGGATCGTGCCGATGACGTTGGACACCGGCACCTCGCCCAGGTTCTCGGCTTCCGCGGTCAGCTGCAGCACCGGCTCCTGACCGTTGGCGGCCAGACGATGGACGAGCCCGTAGTCCTCGCACCCCAACTCGAAGGTGGGGGTCTCGCGGTTGTAGGCGTTGAAGACGCGCGTGGTCCCGTACGAACCCGGCCAGAGCGAGGTCACGATCCCCAGCGCGCCCGCCTCCTCGATCTGTGCGTGCAGGTCGCGGCGGCGCCGGTCGCGCGAGCCGGTGGCGGCCAGGCCCTCGTTGAAGGCCCGGTTCGCCGCCGTGCGCGCCTCGGCCATGGCTTCGTACGAGCCCTCCTGCGCGAACTCGACCCACTGCTCGTCGGCGCGGCAGGTCGGCTGCGGGAAGGAAAACATCACCCACTTCCCGCTCACCGTGCCCAGGAAGGCCCGCCAGTCCGCCGGCGAGCGCATCTCCGGGAGGACGGCGACCCCGCCCTCCACCGGCTCGCCCCCGGTCCCGGGGCTCCACGCCAGGATGCGCCCCTCCAGCGAGCGCACCCGCGGCGCCACGAGGTCCACATGGCTGACCCCGCGGTCCCATCCCTCCCAGGTGCCGTACTCCTCGGTGCGGGCCTCCACGCCCCAGCCGGTCAGCATCGAGACCGCCCATTCCTGGGCCCGCTCCATGTGCGGCGTGCCGGTGAGCCGGGGCCCGATGGCGTCCAGCAGCACCTGCCCCATGGGCTCGATCTGCGAGTTGTCCATCGCCTCGGTCCAAATGCCCTCGAGGACGGGATCCGGCACGGCCAGTCCCTGCGCTGCCGCCGGCTCGGCCGCCCCGACCATCGCTCCGCCCGAGGCCAGCACCATCCCCAGGGCGGTGTTCCGAATCGAATGGGCCGTGCTCCGGATCGTATTCCGTGTCGCCTTCATGTCATTCCGTTTCCCATCTGCAGGTGTCTCCGCCAAAACCGTACCCGACTGCGATGACCAGCCGTTGGCTGCCATCAACTGTTATTTACTGACAACTACTGTTGTTATCTCCGGTCCACTTGTCAACCGCAGCTGCTCTCCGTGCGGGTGTGGATGGATGCGGGACGCGGGCTCCCTACCACACGATGTGAAACTTGCTCTGCCGCCGGAACACCCAGTGCCGCGCGCCGTCGGTGTCCAGGTACGCCTCCTCCTCCTGGCGGCAGCTCGCCGGCTTGCCGTCCCACTCGGGGATCGGGGTCGTGGCCTGCAGCTCGATCGAGTGCCAGGTCGAGGGCAGCAGCACCGCGTCGCCGCGCACCGGCACCCCCTCCTGCCCGTCCCAGCGCCCGATCAGCGGCCCCGCGCCGTGGCCGTGATCGCCGATGGGATGCGTGTACACGGTCCCGTTGATCCCCTCCTCCCGCATCTGCGCCAGCGTGTTGGCGAGGATCACGTTGCCGGTCAGCCCCGGCTCCATGTGCTCCAGCAGGATGTCCTGCAGGCGGTTCGAGTTGGCGATGCACTGCCGCAGCCCTGCCGGCGCCTCGGTCTCGCCTTCGCGCAGGACGTAGCCCAGATGCTGCGTGTCGGTGTGGAGGTTCTGCGCCACCACCCCGAAGTCGGTCCAGAGCAGATCGCCGCGCTCGATCACCGCGGGGCCGTCCGAAGGCACCTCGCCCGCGCGCTGCACGTCCACGTTGGCCTGGAACCAGGTCGTGTAGCCCAGGTCGCGCACCCGCTGGCGCATCCACCACTCCACGTCCTCGACGGTGGTCTCCCCGGGCGTGATCACCGCGTTCGAGAAGGCCTCCGAGATGACCGCGTGCACCGTCTCCTCGATCTTGCGGTAGCGGGGCATCATCTCCGGCAGGCGCAGCGCGATGTAGTTCATGGCCAGGCGCGGCTCGCGCTTCACGCGCCCCATCAGCTCCGGGCCCAGCGCCTCCTCCAGCTCCTCGTGCTCCCCGGCGTGCAGCCCGTCGGAGAATGCCCAGTCCGGGTCGATGTTCAGAACGATGTTCTCCGGGTCCCGGTCCTCCACCAGCTCGCGCAGCAGCCGCCACTGTTCGTTGCCGACCAGCTCCGCCGTGGGCTGGGTGGGCGCCGGCCGCGTGGAGCGGTACGCCTGGAAGACCCCGCCCTGATCGGTCCC
>LXNI01002466.1_pt1 | contig 12726 bp, 14 predicted proteins | sample 809091 | NCBI WGS metagenome assembly LXNI01 (sample SAMN04870527, study PRJNA318959) | sponge metagenome | biome: 01000161; feature: marine sponge reef; material: water | host: Sarcotragus foetidus | place: Greece: Milos, Mediterranean Sea | collected 2013-05-29 | depth 5-7 m | reverse complement strand
CGGCAGGACTACCCGCTTGCGGTGCCTGCGATTCGCTCGACCGCGGGTTCCGGACTCAGATTGGCTCGACGCAGCCGCCGCTCGGCGAGGTCCAGGTAGGACTCCTCGATGTCATAGCCAACCGAGTCGCGGCCCGCTTGAGCCGCCGCCAGGCACGTCGTTCCCGAGCCGACGAACGGGTCCAGCACGGTGTCGCCGACGAAGGAGAACATCCGGATCAGGCGGTTCGGCAACTCGAGAGGGAACGGCGCCGGATGGCCGGGCGACGAGGCGCCGCCGAAGTCGTCCCACACGGCCCGTACCAGGTGTGGTAGTCCTCCTTGGCGATGCGCGACAGCTCGCGCTGGCGCGGCGTGGGCTTGCGGTAGGCGCCGGGCTTGCGCAAGAGAAGGATGTACTCGATCTCGCTCTTGATGATGCCGTTGGGCTCGTAGGGTTTGCCGAGGAGGTGTGACACCGCGTGCTCCGAGCCTCGTCCGAGAGACCCCGGCAACGGCCTGTGGTCCGCCGCGCCCGCGGCCCGGCCGAGTGGATCCTCCGATGAGCGTCCGCCGCGCTGACGCCGTGATCATCGGCGCCGGGGTGATCGGCGCCGGGATCGCCCTCGAGCTCTCGCGGCGCGGCCTGGCCACAGTGAGCGTGGAGCGGCTGCCGGGTGCGGGCCAGGGGTCCACGAGCGCCTCCAGCGCGGTGGTGCGGTTCAACTACTCCACCCGGGCCGGGGTGGCCATGGCGGTCGAGGGGCTGGGTTACTGGCTGCGGTGGCAGCAGCATGTGGGCGCGCCGGCCGGGGCGCCGGTGCCGGAGTTCGTGCAGTGCGGGATGCTGGTGTTCAAGGTCCCGGGCGCCAACCACGAGCGGGCCGCCGAGCACTTCGACGCCCTCGGGGTGCCCTACGAAGACCTGAACCGCCGCGACCTCGAGCGCCTCTTCCCGCACTTCGACGTCAGGCGATTCGGTCCGCCGGCCCGCATGGACGACGACCGCTTCTGGGCCGAGCCGGACGGGTTCGTCGACGGCGCCGTCTGGATGCCCGAGGGCGGCTACGTCACCGATCCGATGCTGGCGGCCCGCAACCTGGCCGACGCCGCCGCGTCACGCGGCGGCACGTTCCTCTACGGGCGCACCGTCACCGGCGTGCTGCGGGAAGGCGACCGGGTGGCGGGCGTGGCTCTCGACGACGGCACCGAGGTGCGCGCCCCGGTGGTCGTGAACGTGGCGGGGCCGCACTCCGCGGCCATCAACCGCCTGGCCGGCCTCGAGGGCGCCGCGGTGATCTCCACCCGCCCGATGCGCCGGGAGGTGTACGTGGTGCCCGGGCCCGAGGGTCTGGACTTCGACGAAGCCGGCTGCGTCATGGGCGATCTGGACTGCGGCTTCTACCTGCGCCCCGACCGCCCCAACAACATCCTCATCGGCAGCGTCGAGGCGGCCTGCGACGAACTCGAGTGGGTCACCGACCCCGACGCCGTCTCGCTGACGACGACCCGCACCGAGTTCGAGACGCACGTGCTGCGGGGCGCCCGGCGGATCAGGAACCTCCGCCTGCCACACGAGCGCCGCGGCGTCGTCGGCGTCTACGACGTCACCGAGGACTGGCTGCCGATCTACGACCGCACCGACCTCGACGGCTTCTACGTGGCGATCGGCACCAGCGGCAACCAGTTCAAGAACGCCGCCATCGCCGCCCACTGCATGGCCGAGTTGATCACCGCGGTCGAGGCCGGCCGCGACCACGACGCCGACCCGCTGGTGGTCGAAGGTCCGCACCTCGGCCTGCCCATCGACCTCGCCACCTTCAGCCGCAACCGCCCCCTCGACGCCAGCGCCCCGGTCAACGTCCTGGGCTAGCAGCCGCCGACAGAGACCGGCGATATCGATCCGCGACGGATCGCCCGGCACATCCCGGTCCCGATCCCCCAACGGCCGGATCAGAGCCGACCAGCGCGGCTCCGCAACGCCTCGATAACGATGCCGAACCCCCAGAATCGGTACATCAGAATCGTCGGAATCGATACATCAGAATCGTCGGAATTGATACATCGGATCTGTCGGAAACGATACACTAGGGCCGGAGAGGGGCGAACGGATGCTGGCGAACGGATGCTGCTGACCCCGGACGGTTACCTGCCTCGCACCGCCGAAGACGAGGTCGAGGCGTGCCTGCAGGCCACCCCGGCCGTTCTCATCGAAGGACCCCGTGGCTGCGGCAAGACCTGGCTCGGTCGCCGTTTCGCCCGCTCGCAAGCCCAGCTCGACGATCCCGACACACGACAGGTCTCCGAGATCAACCCCCGCGGAGTCCTCGAAGGTACGACGCCGCGCCTGCTGGACGAGTGGCAGTCGGCGCCGCACCTCTGGAACACCATGCGACACGTGTGCGACGAACGTGGGCGGATGGGGCAGTTCCTGCTCACCGGATCGGCCCGCCCGCCCGACGACACGACCCGCCATTCGGGGGCGGGCCGCGTCAGCCGCGTTCGCCTGCGGCCGATGTCGCTTTACGAATCCGGCGACTCAGCGGGTCGGGTGTCAGTGGGGGCGCTGCTCGACGGCGCCGAGGTGGGCTTCGCACGTTCCGGGCGCGATCTCGACGACATCGTGATGCTCGCCTGCCGGGGCGGCTGGCCACCGGTCGTCGGCCTCGCCCCGGACGCGGCGCAACGCTACATGCGGAGCTACCTCACGGAGATCGTGCGCACCGACGTGCCGCGACTCGACGGTAGGCGGCGCGACCCGGTCGGGGTGTCACGACTGCTGCTGTCACTGGGCCGCAATGCCGGAACGGGCATCTCGAAGAGGAGTCTCGGGCGCGACATCGACCCCGAGCGCCCCGTGGACGGCCGCACCGTCGGCGCCTACCTGGACGCCCTGCTGCGGCTGTTCGTGGTCGAGGAATCCCCCGCGTGGACGCCGCACCTGCGAAGCCGGACCCCGCTACGCAAGCCGGTGAAGCGCTATCTCGCCGACCCCGCGCTCATGGTCGCCGCCCTCGAGGGCAGCCCCGACCGCTTCGCTGCCGACGCCCGATCCCTGGGGATGCTCTTCGAAACGCTGGCGGTGCGCGACCTGCGGATCTACGCCGAGGCGTGCGGTTGTCGCCCGATCTCCTACTACCGGGACGACAGCGGCTTGGAGGTGGATGCCGTGCTGCAACGCCGCGACGGAGCCTGGATCGCCGTCGAAGTGAAGCTCGGCGGCGAGACACTCGTCGAAGCAGGCGCAAAGGCTCTGCTCGGGCTGCGGGACAGGATCGACGACCGCCGGGTCGGCGAGCCGTCCCGACTGCTGGTGGTGACCGCCACCGGGTACGCCTACGACCGCCCCGACGGCGTCTCCGTCGTCCCGATCACCCAACTGGCGCCGTGAATCGCCGCGCCTACAGCTGAGCCCGCGCGTCGTCCGGCGATCCAGACCGTTCAACCGGCGAGTGTGCCTCGGTAGATGCGCTCCGAGTGCCAGGAGAGGTAGCTCCGGCCAGGCGGCTCGGCTCCGGCGGGGACCATCAGCTTCTGCTTCAAGGCCGGTCCGAAATAGCGATCCACGCCGGGGTCGACTCGGGAACTCGACTCAAGTGGCGGGGCCCGGTGGACGCGGAGACCTCCGTTGACCGTGATCAGCCCGGTGTCGAACGCGGCGTCATGGGTGGGGCAGGCGGCGACGCCGTTGCGGGGATCCAGCCGCTCGCGGTCATCGGAGTCTGCCCAGGGCTTGATGTGCGAAGCCACGAGCAGCTTGTGCTTCGGCAGCGATCGGGGTGCGAACCCGCAGAACGCACAGCTGTGCGCGTAGTTGGCCAGGACCGCGGCGGCAAAGCGATGCTGGCCCAATCGCACGGCATGTTCGGCCATCCGCACGGTCTCGGCCTCCTCTGCAAGAAGCCGCGCGCGCTTCCTGGCGGCCTGGATCGCAACCACCGCATCGAACGTGCGGTCGCCGAGGAGTTCCTCCTGGCCGAGGAGATCGAATTCGTCTACCCCGTCCAGGGCAAGGAAGTCCGGCAAGGCGTCGGCGCCGATCCCCAGGTCCCGCGCCGCGATCAACACCAAGTGGTAAAGCGGCGGGAACCGGCTGCCGTCGCTTGCCATCTCCGTGAAGAACTGCAACTCATGCGCAGCCGCATGTCGCCTCTGCCCTTCAAGATTCAACATCTTGTTCGTGAGCGATCCGCGCGGTCGCACAAACAGGCTCGCCAGAGTGCTAACGATCGGAGGTACGTCGTCGATGTTCCTCCCGCCGTAGCGATGCGGATTTACAACCCTGAACAGCGCGTAGCAGAGGATCACCTCGACCGGCGTGAACGGTTCCTGGCGCGGCCTCGGCTGCCGGCGCAGGATCCGTCCCCATTCCGAGCGCGCCTGCTCCGCCGTGAGATCGAGGTAGTCGCCAAGCGATCGCACACTCCGAGACTACGCGCGTCAAGCGTCTCCAGCAGCCCACCGGAAGCGGCAGTCATCGCTCGAATCGGAGGCGTTTCCGCTCGCGGCCACGCTGATCGCTCTCGGATGACACGAGGCGGCCCGCATTCGGCTACCGCTGGCCTGCTATACCTCGTAAGCGTACAGCGGCCCGACTTCTCGGACGCTCCCGAGGCCGTTCGACGATCCATGCGTTCCAACAAGGGGCGCGACACAAGCCCGGAACTCACGCTGCGGCGCCGCGTCCACCGACTCGGGCTCCGCTACCGCGTCAACGAACGACTCATACTCTCGCTGCGCCGCACCGGTGATCTCGTGTTCCGGTGATCCAAACTTGTCGTCTTCGTGGACGGGTGCTTCTGGCACTCCTGCCCCGATCACGGCTCCCTGCCCGCAGCGAGGCAGGAGTGGTGGGCGGCCAAGCTGGAACGGATCGTTCAGCGTGACCGCGAGACGAACGAGGCGCTGAGAGCCAGCGGCTGGACCGTGCTGCGCATTTGGGGGCACGAGGACATGGACGAGGCTGCGCAGAGGGTCGGTGAGTCCCCCATACGAGGCGTGCCGTCAGTCCCGGCGTACTTGAGATCGCAGACACGGGCGAGGTTCTGCTCGAAGTCTGCGAGGAAGTCGGGGAAGTGCTGATCCAGCGTGATCGCGAGAGCGACGACCATGCTTGCCACGTCGGCATCGCGACTACTCATCGTCTTGGAGGTAGCGCCACTCGTCGTCACGCTTGAGGGGCGTGTTGACGATGGCGCGCATGATGTTCTCGGGGGTGTCGGGGATGGGTTCGGGCATGGCTCGCTTCGGGGTGCGGCCACGCTTGCGCTTGGTGGCAGTCATGGGGATTCCCTTCGGTGCTGATCGATAGCGGTGACAAGGTTCAGTACGTGGTCCTCGAACTCGTGGATCGGCCGCAACTGCCCGCGGCGCTTGGTCAGTTTGTGCGATGCGGAGCCGCCCTTCTCCATCGAGACGAGATGTCCGGCCTCGCCTGTGGCTACCGCGGCCTTGGACCAGGCGTCGAACTCGATCTGATCGGGGCTGATCCCGACGCATAGCAGGGCCTCATACGGCCGGTGGTAGCGGATGTGGTTGAACTGGAACGATCCGCCCACGTCCTCGGTGGCGGTCTTCAACTCGAAGGTCACATTCTCGATGCGGATGTCCCACGGCGACTGCCGCTGACGTCCCTTCCCCTCGGGGCGTTCGGGGAACTCGGCATCGAAACCCACCTCGTCGCAGAGGCGTTCTATGAAGTCCTGTCCGGCGTCACCGACCTTCGTGTTGGACAGTCGCTTGATCGCCTCGAAGGGCGCATCAACCCACTTGTCGGCGTCCGAGTAGGACGCCAGCACTTCCAGCAGGATCGCCGTGACGTCAGGCTGCATCAACGAATCCGGCGTCGGTGAGCGCCCGCCGAATGTGGTACATCGAGATGTGGCGTGCGTTGTGGGCAGCAAGGTTGCTGTAGTCGCGCCAGTCGGTGCCGTTGAGTACGTCTGTCACAGCGTCGTACGACTTGTGGATGACGATGCCGTAGCCGCAGACGTAGCGGACCTCCGAGAAGCAGCGCACCAGCCGGGGAGGATCAGCGAAGAACGTGCGCTGAAGGAACCAGTCGGCCTCAGACATGCGTTCTTGGCCGCAGAGCCGCTCCTTACGCTGGTCCACGGTGAACAGGTCGATCCATTCGTCGCAGGTCGCGGTCCGACGATGGTTGTTCACGCCGCGCTGCCACACTTGCCAGAGAGCGTTGATCTTCGCGGGGCGTCCGTCCATGTCGGTGAAACTGTCACCGGGCAGCGGCTCGGAATGAACGAGCCGCAGACCGCTCACTCGATGCTTGGGGCTGCCCTTGCCGTCTGACTGGAACGCCATCGGCAGGATCATTCCCACATAGTCCGCGAACACCGCGGCGCGGTTGACGAACGCCAGTGCCAGCCATGCCCGATACCCAAAAGGAGGGTTGCCGACAACGGCGTACCGGCGATGATCGGAGGGCGGCTCCCATGTCAGGAAGTCGGCGCGTTCCAGGTCTGAGCGAACCGGGAGAATGTCGAGACCAATGCGCCGATCGGGCGGCAGCAGGTCATAGAACGCGCCCGCTCCCGCTCCGGGTTCCACGAACTGGTACTCATCGACGGGAGCATGGTCGGTGCGCATCCGTGCCAGCAGGTCGTCGTGGCATGCGGCGGCGACCTCGGGCCGGGTGAAGAACTGGTCCAATCCCACATGACGCGGATTTACCCACGACGGGATGTCCGCACCCGTCCACATCCGGTTGCGGGTTGCTATGGCCTCGGCCTCCGTGAGGATCGGCAGCGAGGCGAGAGCGCTCACGATGCCACCAGTTCGGCGTAGGGCAGGTGTTTGCCGACCATGCCCTGCACCATCGCCGCCATCATCCGCCCGGTGTCTAACCCGCGACGGTTGTGGCGACCGGCGAACTCGCTGACGTACCGGTGTAGGTGGTCGAGGGAGATGTGGTGAAACGTCCCGTGGTAGCCGCGCTTCAACCCGGCCCAGAACGACTCGATCCCGTTCACGCGTGCTTGGCCGTTCACATACTCCGCCACCGAATGGCGCACTGTCTCGTGGCGGGGCAGGCCCCGGTAGGCCTTGTGGTCGTCGCTGTAGACCATCGCGCCGGGCGCCGACCGGTCGGTCACGAACCCTTGCAACGTCGCCGCATCGGTCTTGTCTACCACGCCAGCGGCCACCCGGCCGGTACCCCGGTCGCGAGCACCCACAACGGCGGTCTTGTCCACCGCGCCGCGGCCGGTGATCCGCTCGCGGCGCACCCGAGCGTGCATGTTCTTCGCCCGCCCGCCCGCATACGTCTCGTCCACCTCGACCGGGCCGCGCATCGCCTCGGCGTGCAGGTCGTCCCAGCACTCGCGGATGCGGTGCGCCAAGTGCCACGCGGATTTCTGCGAGATGCCGAGGTCGCGGCGCAGTTTCATGCTCGACACCGATTTGAGCGACGTGTTGTAGAGGTAGGTGGCGATCGCCCACTCCTGATACCCGAGCTTCGAGTCCTGCATGACCGTGCCGACCCGCACCGAGAAGAACCGGCGGCAACTGTTGCCGCGGCACCGATGGGGCATCGTCTTGTGCGCTGTGGGGTGCTGCACGTTCGTGCATCCGCAGCGGGGGCACTCAGACCCGTTCGGCCAGCGGATCCCGGCGATCCACGCCTCGGCTGTCGCGTCGTCGGGGAACATGCGGATCACGTCCACGAGGGAGAGGCCCTTGCGATGCGCCTTGCCGGGGCCGGTCTGAGTGTGCTTCCTGTTCTCATCCATACCACCAGTATGGTCGGGGGTGTGACACTGCCCGCCTGACCTGCGGCTTGTCACTCAGGGTTATAACTCCCGTAATTTGTGAAGTGGCTTGGTGGGGCCGGAGCCAGAGTTCGTAGCGGCGGGCAAGTTCGGCGTTGTGAGCGAGGCCGCGTTCGATCTCGGAGAGGCGGGTGGGCCAGGTGCCGAGCGCTTCGGCGGCGACGGCGAGTGTGAGGCCGCTGTGGAGGCGTGCGGTTCGCAGGTCGGCTCCGAGGAGGACGGTTGGGGCTGGTCAGGAGGCGGAAGCGGGAGCAGCTAACGACGCGTTGGCCGGTGCCGAGGTTCCGCAGCCGGGATCGAAGCTGGTCGGGGGCGGTGACGATCAGGTCGCGGATCCGGTTGGCGGCCTGTGTGCGGGCCTTGATCGCCGAGCGGCGCGCGAGGCGCAGCACCCGCACACTCTCCACCGGCCCGCCGCCCGCCCGGGGTGTCCCCGCCGCGTCGCCGTTGAGCGCCGCCCGGGCGGGCCTCGGCGTCGACGACATCGGACTTGCCGTGACGCCGACGCCGCTGCCGGTCGGGGCGGTTGACCTCCGTGACCGTGACGCCCTCGGCAGCCTGCGGGAGTCGCCGCGAACGACGACGCAGCCAGAATCCGCCCGGTCGCGTCGATGACCGCGGCGACGTGGACCTCGCCGTGGGCGTCGACCCCTCCCGTGACCTGCCTGTCATGATCACCCATACTGAACCTGCCTTCCGTTCGTGAAACCCGATGGATGGCACCACCGGCCGCGACTACGGACAAGACATCGACGGGGGAACAGCCACGCTCCTCATGAGGTCACGTTCGTCCGACCGGCTGGTGCGCGTTCGATGCCCTGATGGGCCCGCCGACAGATCAGCCGCAAGGCACGAAGCCAGTCACACCCAGAATCAGACCAGCCCATCGACACCGAACGCATCCTCCCGAGCCGGAACCCGGCCCAAGTGGACCCTTCGATGTCACACCCCTCCGAGACAATGTCGGGGCGCAACTAGTCCCCGCACTACTGTCGGCTCAAGGAGGCTCGAGTGACCAGACGAATCCGGAGCATCGACCTGTTCGCCGGGGCAGGAGGGCTGACGCTCGGCTTCGAGTTGGCCAACGCCGAGTTGGACGCTGTCCGGTACGAACCGGTTCTCGCGGTCGAGCACGACGCCGCCGCGGCGCTCACCTACAAGACGAATTTCGGTGTGACGGTTTTCGACGGCGACATCAAGGCGGTCGACCCCGCCACCTACCCCGAGGCGGAAATCATCCTGGGCGGGCCGCCCTGCCAGGGGTTCTCACCTCTCGGGCGCGACCGCGACGACAGGTCGCGACGCGCGCTGAACAGCCTCTGGGAGCACTTCCTCGCCGCCGTCGCCGCGGTTGAACCTCTGGCATTCGTCATCGAGAACGTCCCCGAGTTCCAAAAGTCCGCCGAGTTCACCGAACTGCGCCTGCGAATGGCCTCGCATCCGCTGCTCAAGGAGTACGGGTGCGGGTACGGGATCCTGAACGCCGTCGACTACGGCGTTCCGCAGCGAAGGCGGCGCGGGATCCTCGTCGCTCTTCGAGGACGGGGCGAGGTGCCGTGGCCGCCTCCGCCCACCCACGGCGAGTCGTCCCTGCTCGCCCGGCCCTATCGAACGGTGCGGGAGGCCATCGGTGACCTGCCGCCGCTCCCGACGACGGACGCGCCGGTCGTGCGGAACGGCAAACAGGACTTGCACATCCGCAGGAACCCTCGCGGGACCTCGCTGGAGCGCTATCGGGCCATCCCCGAAGGTGGGAACCGCTTCGATCTCCAGCGCTCCCGGCCCGACCTCACTCCTCCCTGCTGGCTGAACAAGCCCACGGGCACCACCGACGTGATGGGCCGGCTCTGGTGGGACCGCCCCGCCTACACGATCCGCACTGAGTTCTACAAGCCGGAGAAGGGCCGCTACCTCCACCCCAAGCAGCACCGGCCGATCACCCACCGGGAGGCGGCCCGGCTTCAGACGTTCCCTGACGACTTCATCTTCGAGGGCACCAAGATCGAGATCGCACGCCAGATCGGCAACGCTGTCCCACCGATCCTCGCCAAAGCCATCGCCGGACACGTGGCGGCCCTACTGGACTGACACGCAACACTCGACCAACCAGTGGTCGCCGCCTCCGGCTGCCGCCGACCACTGGTTGGCACGACGGTCCACGTCGGGTCAATCCCGTCTGCAGCCTTGGCGTCGATTGTGGCTCCTCGTCACCTCAATCGATTGCGAGTACCGAGGCCAGGCAGTTGTAGTCACGAAGCCGATCGCCTTTCGTCAATACGTCGAGGTACGTCTTCTCCTTGTCGCTGCCGGCGGACTGAACGGCGAGAGCAAGTTCCTTGAAGCAGATGTGATAGATGGCATCGATGTCGCCCGTTCCAAAACCCAGGCTCGCCAGTCTGCTCGGAAGCGGTTCAGCGGTCACCACCGTGATGTGAGGGGCTCGGCCCTTTCGATGGTTCAGCAGCCCGCGAGCCTCAGTTCGGGCGTTCTGCGCTCTGTCGGACCGCAACGTCCACTTGCACGAGACCGAAGCGTGAAGCACCGGATCAGGTTCCCGTAGCCGTGCGACGGTCACATCGGGCTTCACCAGGTAGTCGGCGCCAACAACTACGCGCAACGTGCCGCTCACATCTTGCCGGACCGCCTCGTCGAGATCTGCGAGGTGCCGGTACTGGGCGAAGTCCGTGAGGGGATTGCCGCGCTCCTTCACCTCCCATCGCTCATCCGGAGCCAACTCCTGCAGCTGATCGCGCAGATCGCCTGCGACCGCTCGCTCGAGTTGAGTGCCCGGAGAGACGGGCTGTGCGAACCCGGGGGCCGGAAGATCCAGCAGCCTGAGCAACTCCTCGCTGACAGCAATGCTGGTAGCCGAGTTGCTGTCGGAGATATTGGGCAGTTCGCGCCCTCCCGAACGCCGACCGAGCAGTTCTGAGACGAATGGAGCGGCCACGAAACGACTCTACGCTCACGCGCGTGTCGCCGGCCTGGGAGGACCACCCAGGTTGCGCAGGTACGCCACGGTCGCCACGCCGGCCAGCGCGGCGCCGAACAGGCCGCTGTAGTGGCTGAGGAACTGGAAGTCCTGCCACGCCACGACCGCGCCCCCGGCCACTCCGGCGACGCTCCCCGAGGCTGTCATCAGCAGGTCGGCTGCTCCCTGCACCGGGACGCGGTCGGCGGCCGGCACGACGGCGGTGAAGAGAGCCGTGCCCGCCACGAGGCAGCAATTCCAGCCGAGGCCCACTCCGAACATGCCGACGAACATGCCCCAGGCCACGTCAGGGGGCGTGTGGGCTGCGATCTCGGCCCCGCCGAAGCTGATCGCCCCGCCGGCGACGATCATGGGTGCCGGCCCCAGACGGTCCGCCATCCATCCCACCAGGGGCGCCAGTGCGTACATCCCCACGATGTGGATGGAGATCACGAACCCGATGAGCTCCAGGCTCTGGTCACCGTCGGTCATGTGCAGCGGCGTCATGACCATCGTCGCCACCATGACGCCCTGTCCCACCATCATCGCCAACGTGGCCAGGCGGGCCGCCGGGAGCTGGAAGATCAGGCGGATCGAGCGAGCGAGGTTGCCGCCGGTGCGGGCCGTCTCGGCACCGCCGCCGAGCCGTCTCGCCACCAGCAGCGGGTCGGGCCGCAGGCCGCGGTCCGACACCAGCGCGGCCAGGAGGAACGCCGCCGCGGCGAAGAGGTACGGACCGGACAGCTCGTCCAGACCGACAGCGGTGGCCACGGTCGTCGCAGGGCCCAGCGCCAGCGTGGGACCCATGATGGCGCCCACTGTGGTGGCGCCGACCAGGAGCCCGATGGTCCGGGCTCTGTGCGCCGGTACCGCCAGGTCGACGACCGCGAACCGAGCCGCCAGGGTGCAGGCATTGCCCGTGCCGACAGCGGCGAAGCCGATGACGACGAGCGCGTAGGCGTCCGTCTGGCCCCCCAGCAGCGCCACGAACGCTCCGGCCAGCGCCAAGAAGTATCCCGAGCGCAGACCCACCCGCCGGCCGCTGCGACTCATGAGTTTCGCCATCGGCACCGCCACGAGGGCTGAACCGATGGTCAATCCGCTGGCGGCCAGGCCGCTGAGCGTCTCGTTGCCGGTGATCCTCTCGGCGAGCACCGCGGCGACGCTGAACGCCCCGGCCGTGCCCGCGCCGCCCACAGCCACGACGGCCATCAACACGCGCAACGTGCGCCGCTGAATGTCGCCGACGTCGCGGCCGGTCGTCGGATCCTGCCGAGCGACCAGCGGCGGCGCCCCTCCGGGCGAGGAACCGCCGGAGCCGGCAGCCGCCTGGTTCGCGCGCTCTGACGGCCCCGTCACGGGTCCAGACTAGGCGCCTGCGGCCGGTGGCCCGCATCGGAGACGCCGCCGGACCGCCGGCACAGGACCCCGCGGCCCATCCCGGTAGAGTCACCGCCGTGCAGTGGACAGAACCCCCCGCCATGAGTCTCGATCCGGCGTTGCGCTACTCGGCGACGCTCGACACAACGTGCGGCAGCATCGAACTGGACCTCCAGGCAGAGCGCTCCCCGCTGGCGGTCAACAACTTCGTCTTCCTGGCCCAGCAGGGCTACTACGACGACTGTCCCGTGCACCGGGTGGTGCCGGGATTCGTGGTGCAGGCCGGTGACCCCACCGGAACCGGGCGTGGCGGCCCCGGCTACCGGTTCGCCGACGAACTCGAAGGGCGCGGCCAGTACCGGGAGGGCACGCTGGCGATGGCCAATTCCGGCCCCAACACCAACGGGTCGCAGTTCTTCATCTGCCTAGGGAGCGTGAACCTGCCGCACGCCTACACCATCTTCGGCCAGGTGACCGCCGGGATGGACGCCGTGCACGCCTTCGCGGCGCTGCCGCGGCGCGGTGAGCAGCCCAAGGGCGACGCCAAGATCCGCTCGGTGGCGATCAGCACCGAGACCGTCGCCTGAGCCCGCCTGAGCCTGAGCCCGCC